>OLPA01003035.1_pt1 | contig 11838 bp, 9 predicted proteins | sample 1672811 | NCBI WGS metagenome assembly OLPA01 (sample SAMEA3136726, study PRJEB25190) | human gut metagenome | biome: human gut; feature: human-associated habitat; material: faeces | place: Austria | collected 2013
AACAAATGAATTACAATGTACAAGAAATAAAAGAGGGCATTAAACTTCATACAATAAACACAAATAACTTTAAAACAAACTTATATGCAATATTCTTAGCAACTCCGCTAAAAAGAGAAAACGTTACATTAGATGCGCTACTTACTGCTGTGCTAAGAAGAGGAACCAATAACATGACATCACAAGACGTTATTAGTAAAAAACTAGAAGAAATGTATGGAGCAAGTTTTGATTGTGGAATAGAAAAAACAGGAGACAATCATATTTTCAAATTTTACCTAGAATCAATTAACGAAGAATTTCTACCGGAAAAAGAAGAAATAGCACAAAAATGTTTAGAAATTCTATTTGATATAGTCTTTAATCCACTAATAGAAGGAGATAAATTTAAAGAAGAATACGTACAAGGAGAAAAAGAAAATATCAAACAAATAATACAATCAAAGATTGATAATAAATCAAAATATGCATTAGATAGATGTATAGAAGAAATGTTTAAAGATCAAGCATATGGACTATACAAATATGGATACGTAGAAGACCTAGAGAAAATAACACCACAAAGTTTATATGAATACTATAAAAAGTTAATAAATAATTGTAAAATAGATATCTTCTGTTCAGGAATTATAGAGTCAAAACATATAGAAAATATAGTTCAAGAAAATGAATTAATAAAATCGGCAAATCCAAGAAAAGCAGAATATGTTGTAAATAATGAAACCACGGAAGAAGTAGAAATCAAACAAGAAAAAGTAGTAGAAGATCATATGCAAGTTACTCAAGGAAAATTAGTAATTGGATTAACAGTAAATGATACAAAAGAAGGATCTAAATATACAGCTTCTCTATACAATGCAATTTTGGGTGGAGGAGCAAATTCAAAATTATTCCAAAATGTTAGAGAAAAAGAAAGTTTAGCATATACTGCAGGTTCAAATTATGTTAGACAAAAGAACAGCATATTTATTAGATGCGGTATAGAAATAGAAAACTACGAAAAAGCATTGCAAACAATAAAACAACAATTGGAAGATATAAAAAATGGAGAGTTTGATGAGAAAAATATAGAAAACTCAAAAAATCTAATTATAGAATCAGTAAAAAGTATTCCATCAGAGCAAGATACAGAAATAACATACTACTATGGCCAAGAACTATCAAGTGAGTTCACAACAATAGATCAATATATTGAAAAAATAAAATGGCAATCTAAAAAAGAAATTATAGACTTAGCAAGTAAAGTTAAGGTGAATACAATCTATTTCTTAAGAGACTAAATGCAAAAGGTTTATAGGTAGAACCAAAATAAAAAACCTAAATATATTATACAAGGGTAAAAAATATGAAAGTAATTGAAAGCTTAAAAATAAAAGAAAAAGCATATATAGAAAAGCTTGAAAATGGACTAACAGTAATTATTATTCCAAAACATAATGCAAATAAAAAATATGTAATATGGGGAACTCATTTTGGATCAATAGACAATAGATTCATTATGCCAAAAACAGAAGAAGAAGTATTCATACCAGACGGTGTTGCGCATTTTCTAGAACATAAAATGTTTGAACAACCAGATGGAACAAACAGCTTAGATACACTAATGGCTCTTGGAATAGATGCAAATGCATATACAACAAATGACCATACTGCATATTTGTTTGAATGTACAAACCATTTTTATGAAGGTTTGGATGAACTGATGAATTATGTACAACATCCATATTTCACAGATGAGAATGTTGAAAAAGAAAAAGGAATCATAGGTCAAGAAATTGGCATGTATGATGATGATCCGGGATGGCAACTATACATGAATGCAATGGATTGTATGTATAAAGAAAATCCAATAAAAATTGATATTGCTGGAACAGTTGAGTCTATTAGTAAAATTACTCCAGATGTATTATACAAATGCTATAATACCTTCTATAATCCTTCTAATATGATAATGGTTATATGTGGAGATTTTGAACCAGAGCAATTATTAGAAGAAGTAAAGAAAAGATTAGTGAAAAAAGAAACACAAGGGGAAATTAAAAGAATATATCCTCCAAAAGAAGATAAGATAAATAAACCATATAAAGAAGCTGAAATGGAAGTAAGTACACCAATATTTGCAATAGGATATAAGGATACAGAAGCGTTAAAAGAAAATAGACAACAAATTGTAAGAAAACATATTGCAATAGAAATTTTATTAAATATGATCACAGGTAAAAGCTCAGAATTATATAAAGAATTATATGAAAATGGAGATTTATTATCACAACCAGATTTTGATTACGAATTTAGTGACGAATATGCACATATATTAATATCTGGACAATCAAAAAATCCACAAAAAATACAAGATAAAATCAAAGAAACTGTAGAAAAATATAAAAATGAAGGACTTGATACAGAACACTTTGAAAGAATAAAAAAGAAAATATATGGTGATTATGTAGTTGAATACAATAATGTAGCCGATATAGCAAGAATGTTTCTAGCTGACAAAATGAAACAAATAAATAGTTTTGATTATATAGAAGAGTATAATTCTGTCACAAAAGAGTACACAGAAGAGATACTGAAAAATGTCTTTAAATCAGACAATATGATAATGTCTGTTATTAAATGTAAAACGCAAAAATAAATTGTTGAAATATGTAGAAAATTGATATACGAAAAAACCGCAAAAACCACTAAAATCAAGTAAAAACGATTGACTAATATGTAAAATTATGTTATTTTAAAAATGTACAAAAGAAAAATACACGAAAAAAGGAGAGTGGTTTTTATGTTAAATGATAAAATTTGTAAATTAAGAGAAGAACTAAATGATAGTATATTAAATGGACAAGATTATAGCGTAACATATGAACTAAGTATAGCACTAGATGAGTTAATTGCAGAATATTACAAAGTAGAGATAGATAGCTCTACAACACAAAAGTTAAGGAAAACTAAAGCGAAGATGCAGAAAAAATTAATTTGCTATTAATATATATAGCCACCCCTTTACCAGTAGTAGATAGAGGGGTGGTTTGCTGTTGAAAAACATAAACAGAATACAAGTAATCTTGACAATATATTACAAATATATTACAATTTTAATATAACAATAAAAAAAAGAAAACTACATGTTATAATAAACTATAATTATCATAACTTATTATAATATGGAAAGGTGAGTTTATGGAAAAAGCTAAGAAAATAATAATTATACTTATAATGATGATAATGATGATAGCAATGATAACAGAACCATATAAAGTGTATGCAACTACAATAGATGTAAATGCATATAAACCAAACATAGAAGGAGTAGATTCAACCAATAGAGCAACTACGATAGCAAATTCAATTACTAATATACTTGCTGTAATAGGAACTGTTGTATCTGTTGCAATGCTAATAGTACTGGGAATTAAATATATGATAGGAACAGTACAAGAAAAAGCAGATTATAAAAAAACAATGGGACCATATTTAGTTGGAGCTGTTATGGTATTCTCAATTACACAGATACTTAAAATTATAGCATCTATGGTTTCTGAGGTTGGATAGAACAACTTATATTTACATATGTAGTATAAATTTTATATTGAAAAAAATAAATTGATGTAGTATAATAAATAAAAAGGAGAAAATATGTGTAAAAATGTAATTACCAAAATTGTTTTTGCAATCATATCTATTATGCTTATAATTCCTTTAGCAAATTCAACAGTGTATGCAACAGATGATAGACATACTGTAAGTGGAATTTTTGATGGTGCAGATAAATTTATAAATGCAGGACAATCTAAAACAGATATGGGATTTAATGAAGATACAATGAAAGATATGTCAAACTTACTATATAATATATTATTAGTTATTGGAATAGCTATAGCTGTAATAGTAGGAATGGTTATAGGTATAAAATTTATGACAGGAAGTGTAGAGGAACAGGCAAAAGTAAAGCAAAATCTGGTTCCGTATGTGGCAGGATGTGTAGTACTATTTGGAGCTTTTACAATATGGAAAATTGTAGTAACAATAATACAAGGAAGTGGAGTTTCATAAAAATGTTTTTAAAATTATCTCTATAATAAAGAGATATAATTAGATATATAGTTATATAAATAAAAGGAGGGAAAAATATGAAAAAAACAATAAAAATAATGAGCATACTATTAGTAACAATTATGTTTGTAACAATACTTGCAACTGGCGTTAATGCAACTTCTAATTCTGCTTCTGACCTTATAAACCAAATGAACCCAAATTATAGTGATCAAAGTGGAATTGCTGGTGTTGGACAAAAAATTGTTAATATTTTAGCAACTATTGGTGTTGTTGTTGCTGTAATTGTTTTATTAGTAATTGGTATTAAATACATGATGGGAAGTGCATCAGAAAAAGCAGAATACAAAAAGACAATGATTCCATACTTAGTAGGTGCTGTATTAATATTTGGAGCATCTGCAATAGCAAAGGTTGTAGTATCTATGGCTCAAACAATTACAACTACTTAGTGATTTCAATAGATATTACAAAGATATTACAAAAATATTACAAGTGCATGACAAATGCACTTTTTTTTTATTTTTTATACCATTTTTCGAGCATATCTGTTATACTTATATTATATAAGTAGAAATGTATACTAAGGAGGAATTGTTTGTGGGAACATATAATTTACCTAGAAACGTAAAAGGAGAAGGAAGAATCCTGTTTGTTTTTACAGGAAAAAGCCTTATATATTCAGTTGTTGCAGGAGGGATTGGATGGTTAGTTTTTTACCTCTTATTTGCTGCATTAAATATGCACATGGTAGGAATAGGAATTACTGTATTTTTTGCATTGATAGGATTTTCGATTGGAACATTTAAAATACCTAATCTAACCAAATTCGAGTTTACAAAAAAAAACTGGAGGAGAGAACATAGACGATATAATAAGAAGAGCTATAAGATTTAGAACAAAAGGAAAGAAAATATACGTATACAAGGAGGAAAAAGAAGATGGCAGATAAGGTCAATACATTAATATCAATATTTATTGTAGTAATTTCAGCTATTTGCGTTTTACTAGCTATTTTATGCATAATATATTTTGTATCAAGGAAAAAGAATGAGAAAGAGAGCAATGCGGAATTAGGTAAAGAAGAAAAAGAAAAGGAAACAAGTAAAACAAAAACATTTGCGGTAGAATCAGTAATTGATTTTATGGAATTTGATAAAGTTGAGGATAATATGATTATTCAGAAAAAAGGTACAAAGTTTATAATGGTTGTTGAGTGCCAAGGAGTAAACTATGATTTAATGTCAGAAGTTGAAAAGAACGGAGTAGAAGAAGGATTCATACAATTTTTGAATACAATCAGATACCCAATACAAATATATACACAAACTAGAACAATAAATTTGGAAGATAGTATTAGAACATATAAAGATAAAGTTAAAGAAATAGAAGACAATCTACATAAACAGGAATTAAGTTACAATGAGATGGTAAAGTCAGGAAGATACACAAAGGAACAATTGCAACAAGCATATTATGAATTGACAAAAAGCAGAAATTTAAGTGAATATGGTAAGGATATTATATATTCAACAGAAAAAATGAGTTTAAATAAGAATATATTAAATCAAAAATACTATGTAATAATTCCATATTATCCTGAAGATTTAGGTGAAAATGATTTTGATAAAGAAGAAATTAAAAATATGGCATTTTCAGAATTGTATACAAGATGTCAATCAACAATTTCAACTTTGGCAGTATGTGGAATTAATTCAAGAATATTAAATTCAGATGAATTAGTTGAATTACTATATGTTGCATATAATAGAGACGAATCAGAAATATATGGATTGGATAAAGCTCTAGAAGCTGAATATGATGCTTTATATTCAACAGCTCCAGATGTGTTAGATAAGAAAATGAAAGAATTAGATAAACAAATAGCACAAGAAGCTTTTGAAAAAGCAAATGAAAAGGTATATGAAGCTCAGTCAGAAAAACAAAAACAATTGGAGAAAAAAGAAAATACTAGAGAAGAACTAATAAGCCGTATGGCTAAATTAATAATAGAACAAAATAGAGCAGCTATAGGAGATGATATAGCCGAAAAAGCGACAGAAAAGATAGACAAAGAGAAAACAAAGGAAAAAGGAGGCACAGAAAATGGCAAAAAAACAAAGAGAAGAACAACAAAAACAGCTTAATGATTATACAAAACCAGATGATTTTAAAATTTTAAAGAAAAAAACGATAAAAGAACTTATTGCTCCATCTGGAATTGATGCAACTAACATTGATCACTTAGAAATAATTTCAAATGTTACAAGATATGCAAGAAGTTTCTTTGTATCATCATTACCAAGAATGTGTACATTCCCAGAATTGTTTAGAGATATGTATTTGTTTGGCGACATTAATACATCTATATACATTACACCAATAGAAGAATCAAGATCACAAAATGAGCTTAACAGAGTAATTAATGAAATAGAAACAGAAAGAATTGTTGCAGCAGATAGAGGAAACATCAACAGAGAAAGTACATTAGGACAAAAGAGATTTGAGGCAGAGCAATTGAGGGATGAAATCGCAGCAGGATATAATAAGCTATATGAAGCTTCTGTTGTTGCAACGTTATTTGCATATAGCCTAGCTGACCTAGATAGATATACAAAACTTCTATCTACAGAAATGTCTAAATCATTAGTTGGAATTAAGAGTGCATGGGGAATGCAAGAGGAAGCTTTTAAATCAAACTTACCATTTATGGAAAATAAGATAAAAAAGACACATACATTTGATCGTAGATCAATGGGAACAGTATTTCCATTTACAACTTCAGAAGTAGGGCATCCTACTGGTGTACCACTTGGAATCAATAAACAAACTGGCGTACCAATATTGTTTGATAACTTTCATAACTCATTAACAAACTATAATATGGTTATATTTGCAAAATCTGGTGCAGGAAAATCTGTTACTATGAAAACATTAATATCAAGATCAGCTGTGCTAATGGGAATACAAAGTTTAGCATTAGATGCTGAAGGCGAGTATAGCATAGTTGCTGAAAGCTTGGGAGGAATTAATGTTGTAATTAGCCCAAATTCAAAGACAGTTATTAATATATTTGATATAGAAACTGAAGTAATAAAAGATGAAATAACAGGTAGAGATAGACTAGTATTAAATGTAGAAAATAAAGTTGAGGACGTAACACAAGCATTACTTACAATGGCAAGAGGTAGTACAAGAAGTGAAGAAGTAAATGAGCTTACAAAACAAATTATTGCAGAATCTGTGGCAGAAGAATATGCAGCACATGGAATTACAAATGATCCAAACAGTTTATTCCAAGCAAACAGTAATGGAATAAATACAAATATGTTGGGAAGATCAAAAAAAGAAATGCCAACAATTGGATCTTGGTATAAAAGAATTTTAACAAAAGCAGAACAAAATAAAAATCCAGACTACAGTTTTCATTATAGTTACTTAATAAAAGTTATGAAACAATATATAAGAGAATATGACGGACAAATGGCGTATTTTGATGGACAATCTACATTTGACCTATTAGAAGGAACATTATTTATAAACCTAGACATATCTCAACTAGAGGAGAAATTTGCAAGACCACTTGCACAGCAGATATTACTAGAATGGATCTGGGAAAAATATGTAAAGAAAAATAGTGAAGATAAAGGTAAGGCTGCTAAAAAGAGAGTTTTAATAGATGAGGCATGGATGTTACTTCCATTTCCAGAAGCCGTAGACTTTTTAAATACAATGGCACGTCGTGCTAGAAAGAGAAATGTATCTTTAGCAATTATATCTCAAAGATTCCAAGACTTCTATGAGAAACCAGAAGCACAAGCAGTACTTACATCATCTGACACAAAATTATTTTTAGCACAAGATAAATCAGAAATACAATACCTAAAAGAAGTATTTAAATTAAGCGGTGGAGAAGCAAACTTCTTAATCACATGTGCAAAAGGAGAAGGATTACTAAAAGTAGGAGCTGATAGCGCTATTATACAGATTAGACCTACAAAGAAAGAATTTGAGTTTGTGGAAACAAACTTAAATAAATTAGTACAAAAGGGAAAAAATCAATATGAGAATTATTAGGGGGATAAGATGAAAAAGGTTACTAATAATAATATTGTACAAAAGATAGCTATAACAATTTTGATAGTACTATCATTTAACTTCATAACTCCAACTTTTTCGAGAGCTGATTTCGGAGGTGTACTTTTAGGACCAGTGGTTGACTTAGTAGCAGGATTAGGAGATGCATTAATGGCTCTTTTACAGACTTTTATGTATGGAAACGTTGAAATAAATTTGGGTGGAGGAGAATTAAATCCGCTTGAAAAATTATCAACAGTATTTATGATTAATGCAGATGACTATGCTAAAGCCTTAGAAAGTGATGAGGGAAAAGAAAAATTAAGAAAATTAGGATTATATGAAGATGAAATTACGGGAACTGTAAAAGAAGTGAATGAATCAAGTCTAGATCATGGATGGTTTGGAATGGGCTCATACTCTATACCAGTCGTAAAATACAGTCCGGACATGATATTTTCAAACCAAGTTCCGGCGCTAGATGCAAATTTCATAAACCCTAAGAAATGGGATAATAATGAACAAAATAACAAATCAATAGCATTACAACTTCAAGAAACAATATCTGCATGGTATAGATCATTGAGAAATTTAGTAGTAGTATGCTTATTAGCAGTATTGCTATATGTTGCTATAAGAATAATAGTAACAAGTGTTGCGGCAGACAAAGCAAAATATAAACAAATGCTGATGGACTGGTTAATAGCTTTGTTCCTACTGTTTTTCTTACATTACATAATGTCATTTACAATGACTTTAGTAGAGATCATAACGTCGTCGCTTGCTGATTCTTCAAGTGTAACTGTAAAAATGATACCTGAAAACACAGAGGATAGTACAGAAGTGTATTTTAAAACAAATCTTACAGGATATTGCAGGCTAATGATTGAACATGTAGATTTAGGAACGAAGGCAATATTTTTATTCTTTTACATTGGAATAATAGTATATACTTTTAAATTTACATTTGAATATATGAAAAGGGCGATAACTCTGGCTTTTCTCACATTAATGGCACCATTAGTAACTCTAACATATCCAATTGATAAAATGGGAGATGGAAAAGCGCAGGCATTTAATGCATGGTTTAAGGAATTTGCATATAATGCAATATTACAGCCTTTTCATTTAATAATATATTCTATATTCATGGGAGCAGGAATGAATATAGCAGTTGAAAATCCACTATATGCAATATTCTTTATGGCATTCTTAACTCCGGCAGAAAAATTATTGAGAAAATTCTTTGGATTTGATAAGGCTCCATCAGCAGGAGCGTCATTTGCAGGGGGATTTGGAGGAGCCGCTGCATTCAATGCACTTAAAGGCGTAGCTAGCAAGGGAGTTAATGCTCTAAACCATGGCAATGGCAATAGCGGTGGCAATAGTGGAAAGAACAATAATATTAGACAGAAAAATCAAATTAAAGATCCTAATGCACCAAAAGGTTTGGAAGCATTTAAAAATGGACAAGGAAATCATCAATTAAATGAAAATGAAAAACCTCAATTAAATAGCAGAAGTGAAAATTTAGGTGATGATACAAATAGTAATAGACAAAGCGATAGGGATGAAGTAATGGACAGATATTCAGCAGAGGGATTTGGACAAAACGTTAATGGAGAATACTTTAATCCATATACAGATGAATATGATGCTTCGTATGATCCACATAATGACTCGTCATATAGTCAGCAACCAAGCCTATCCCAAAGTTCAGCAGCAGGAGCTATGCCTAGTGGATCAAGAAGTACAGGACAAAGCTCTATGCCTAGTACAGGGTCAGATGCATCACAAAATTCAGAGCAATCTGATAAGAAACATAAAGAGTGGAAACAAGATGAAAATTGGGGACTTGGAAAATGGGCAAATGAAAATCTTGTTAAACCTGCAGCACGAAGCGTTGGAAGTGGAATTAAAAATGTAGCAGGTAAGGCTTCTGATAAATTTAGAGAGTCTGGTGCATATAAAAGAGTAATAAAACCAGGTATGAAAAAAGCTAGAGATATGGCTAAAGCAATAAATAATAGTAAAGCAGGACGAATAGTTGGTAGAGCCAGTGATAAATTAGATGCAGCTAAGAAAAAAATGGATGATATAGGACTTACTAGATCATTAAAGAATTCAGCTAGAGGAGCACTTAATGTCGGAAAAAAGGCCGTAGTAGGCGGTGCAAAAATTGCTGGTAAAGGTTTAGCAGCAGCAACAGGTGCAGCAGTTGGAATTGGAATGGGAATTGCGGGAGATAATTTGGAGGATGTAATTCATTATGGATTAGCTGGTGCAGCAGTTGGATATGCAGCAATCCCAGCAATAGGTAAAGGTGCTGTAAACGGAATGACAAAACTTGGAAACAATATAAGAAATACATACGAAGAAGGAGCATTTGGAAAGACACAAGCAGCTTTAAATCAACAAACTAGAGATATATTAAATGACAAAGAATTAAGAGCTGAAGAGGAAGAACTAATGAGATTAGAAAATGATGGTATACGTCCGACTCCAAAAGAACTAAATGATAGAATGCATCAAATTGCAGATTATAATAATGCAGGAGTAACTGATATTTCAACAATTCATAAATCAATAGAAGTGGAAGATCAAATAAGTAAAGAACTTGAGATTTCAAACCAAGAAATGTCAGAAAAAGAGAGAAGCGAGCGTGCAAGAAAGCAAGCAAAGACAATTGCTCAAATAGCCAATGACTATAGTGCTAAGGACTTAAGAGATGAAAAGAAAGTAAATCAGTTACAATCAGACATTGTAAATCAACTAACTTCCGGAAAAACCGGCTTAGATTCAGAAAAAGCAAAGGCTAGTGCTGATAATATAATTGGAAAAATAAAACAAATAAAGGGAGTAGGAAAATAAATTAAATAATATGGAGGGCTATAATTGTGAGAAATTTTATTAGATATTGGAACCATAATAGGAAAAAGATAATAATAGTGATTGCAATAATAGCCTTCATTTTTATTCTAATACGAATTTTAGATGGTTATTACAAAAATAAATCAATTAACTCTAGTAGTCCAGTTATAGATATGACAAAGCCAATTCAGTCAGTAATAACAGGTCAAAAAGTTGATGAGAAAGTTACAGACAAAAACATGAATTGTATTGATCAATTTATTAATTATGAAAATAATAAGGAGTATGAAAAAGCATATTCTTTGTTAACAGATGATTGTAAAGAAGAGTATAGTAATGACGTTAATACATTTATCAATAATTATTGCACAAAGATATTTGCTACAAAAAAAACATATAACCTAGAATTATGGTTTAATAGTGGCGACGCATATACATATAAAATAAAAATGTATGAAGAAAATATGTTAGCAACTGGAGAGGGTAATTTAGATAAAAACATTGAAGATTATATAACTATTGTGAAAGGAAAAGATGAAGATAAAATAAGTATAAACGGATTTATTCGAAAAAGTAATATTAATAAATCCAATGAAGTTAATAATATTGAAGTTTTAATAAGAAGTAAAAAAGTATATAAAGATTATGAAACTTATAATATAACGATAAGAAATAAAACATCTAATGATATATTAATTGGAGACAGAAAAAACAATAAAGATATATATTTAGTGGATAAAGACAATATACAGTATTCCGCATTTTTAAATGAATTATCAACAGACAGTTTGTTATTAAAATCTGGATATGAAAAAAATATTAGTATTAATTTTAATA
>OLPA01003039.1_pt1 | contig 11825 bp, 10 predicted proteins | sample 1672811 | NCBI WGS metagenome assembly OLPA01 (sample SAMEA3136726, study PRJEB25190) | human gut metagenome | biome: human gut; feature: human-associated habitat; material: faeces | place: Austria | collected 2013
CCAGCTTAACTTATGATACTAACGGCAATATATAATTCACCCAGAACCATGACATAGGCATGATCAGCACCATCGCCGGTATCATGTCCGCAGTTGGGAAGTTCTTCAGCTTCACCATACGAAAACCGGTTGCAAGCATCAGAAACCCGCCACAGGCTTTAAAGTCATTGATCATGCCCGGTGTAGTCAACGGGAAAATCGCCGTTGCTGCAAAGAACAGGATCAGGAAAATGATCACCTGCGGAATGGCGATCATACACACTACCATTCCCAGGCTGCAGGCAAAAATAGCTGCTGTAAATAAATCCAGAATAGATTTGGAGATCAGCACTGAATGATCCCCGCTCATTCCGGATACGATAGAGCCATAGATTCCTGTTCCGCTTGCACAGAATAATACGATGATCGTCACCAGTGTATTCATAAACTCATCCTCAGAAAGCTCTGAATTTGAATTCTTGATAAATTTGCCGATCACACGCTGCATAACACCGGCACCGGCATTAATCCTTTCTCCAAGATGAATCGCAAGTCCGATTCCCGTACCGATCACAACAGAAAAAATAACCGCCGGCATATTTTCCATCAGACCGATGGTGCTGATTCCCATTCCCATAGAACATACCCCGAATACAAGGGTAATATCCTCTTTGAATTTCGGACTTAATTTGTGCCCCACAAGAGCCCCCAGGATTCCGCCGATAACTATGGATAATGCATTGATAATTATTCCAATAGGCATAACCTTTTTCTCTCTCCTTTATCTTTATCTTTTTTCTTCTTCGTAAATATTATACCCATCTCTGCCATTCTGTTTTGTCTTATATAGTGCAGTATCTGCATTTTTATACAGATCAAGATATCCTGTTCCATGTTCCGGAGCAAATGCCATTCCGGCACTAATGGTAATATTCTTTCCATTCATTTCCGTAAACGATAATTCTTCAACCTTTTTTATCAGACTTTCGATTCTGGAAACAGCAACTTCTCTGCTGTCCGTTTTTCTCATAAATACTACAAATTCATCACCACCAATCCTGCCAACAATATCTCCTTCACGAAAATGTTCATGAAGCACTTCACCAAATTTGTGCAGGACTTTGTCCCCTGTAATGTGTCCATATATATCATTTACTTCCTTAAAATGATCCACATCCATGATCACAAAAGTTCCCGGTTCCTGCGGGTGTTCCTGCAGAACATTATGGATCCGTTCTTCTGTACTTCTCTTATTGTACGCGCTGGTCAGTGCATCTGTCTCTGCTGCCTGAATAAGCTGTTTATCCTTTGATCTGTTCTTAACAAATCCCCAAAGGAACAACATGCTTACCATAACACAAAACCCGATTGTAAAAATCAGTTCATATCTTCGTACAAAGTTATAAGATTTCTGCGCTTCAGAAACAGGGATAACATAACAAATCATCCAGTCATTCAATCCCATATCTGTATAGGCCAGATAACGGTCTGAATTATAATCATTTCCAATTCTTATTTTCATCAGTCCATCGGCACCCACTGTAAAATCTTTTTTCACTTCTGTCAGGGACGAATCAAAAATAAGTGTCTGATCATCATAAAATTCAAAGAAGTTATCGCCATATTCAATCTCATGATAGGCAAAATCACCATCATACGCAATAATCTCACCATCACTGGTAGTAATCAGTGTATATCCTACATCTTCAAAGAAATCGTTAAACAGCATACGGCTTAATGCAGTTACGTTATAAGAACCACCCAGAACTCCTATCACTTTTCCGTTTTTCCAGACCGGTACGCCCAGAATTACACGGGTTTCTTTATCTACGCTGCTCTCCAGTGGATCGCTTAGTGTTTCTTTTCCCTCCATTCCTTCCTTAAAATATCTCCTCAAAGATACATTCTTCTCTGCTCCGTTATCATAATGAGCCGTACCATCTGCTTCAATCAGTGCTGTACGCTCTAAAGCAGTTTCCTCTTCAAGCGATATTAACATTTCCATATTTTCATCCGACACAAGTTCTTCGGATTTTCCAATCTCTTTTGCTATACCCCTCAGATATCCATAATGAATATCCAAAATTGCTTTAATATGTTCACTCTGTCTGGAAACATTCGTCTTAATTACTTTCTGCGAGTTACGCTCAATAGAATTCTGCGTGCATACCAGAAATATGCCCAGACTTACTGCTACCGCACACACAAATATAAGAGCAGCAGCTACATACTCAGTGATTTCATTTTTCTTTCTCATAAACATCTCCTTTCACCCCACATTTTTCTGTTTGTCTTTTGTTGGGTTACATTATACACACACTTTCCCGAAACTGCGTTCAAAATACTTTCACTGTTAATCCTCTGTAACAGATTTGTGTAATACATATATCTGTCGCTTAAACCTTCAGGACAATTTTAATATATCAAATCGAACTGTGAAAATCCAGATAAATCGTCAAATTTTCGTCAAAAAAAGACAGACTCTCTATTTTCTTTCAAGATATCTGTCTTTTTAATCATATACCTATAAATGAGCAAATTTGAAAAATTGCACAAAATTATCCCGCTAACTTCATAAATGCATCAAAATCATTACTTTCTTTTGCGCATTGGAAGAGATACTGATATTTTTCTGTCTGGATAATACTTCCAATTCGGTGGTAGCCTTTTTCGAAAGAACAGAATTCACCAGTCCCTGCCACTCACATAAAATGTGCAATTGACATGAGTAGCCAATATCTTTGGATTCCCTGCGCAGAACGTATCTGGTAGCTGTCCAGTGCCATTTTATCCTTACACTGGCGGAAAAACATTTCTATCGGCCATATGCCGATATCTGCATAATTCCCCATCGTGTAGCATATAGTTTTTTTAGCTCATCTGACGAATAATTTGTACTGTCAAGATTTGTAACTATTGTTTCATAAACACCTTCTGAAATGGGAAATCTTACAATCCTAAATTTCAACTCATAAATACTGTGGGATCACTTATTTTTGTTTTTTAGTGGCAAGTAATCAAATGGTTGTGTTGCTGAAATAAAGCGATAATGATTTTTATCTTTTAATAATTCCTTCGCTTCATTCGTTTGTTTTCTTGTGAGCTTCAGACAAATATCGGTATCAAAACAGTCTGTAGCTGGCAAATCTAAACCATTTTTGATGCCGTTAATACCATCTTTGACACGTATGAGAAAGAACCAGCCTTTCTTTTGTATATGTGCCATGCTATTGAAAGACTCATAACCTCGATCAGCTATAACAAGTATAGTCAAAAAATAATAAAAAAATTAAAATTTGAAAGTAATTTTTGCTGGTTCTCAGAAGACATTTTAGAAAGATTCCAGTACAGATATCTATAATTTTCTGCACACAGAAAACGGAAAGACAGAAATTTATAGATTTTGGACAGAATATTTTATGGGCATTATGTGAATGGAATGCTATGATAAATACACTTAAATATACAAAGTGAATAAAAAAGGAGGAAACAAGAAATGAAAAAAAGAATGTGCAAGATTATGGCACTTGCCATGACAGCAGCTATGGTGGTACCGATGGCAGCGCAGACAACTGCATTTGCAGCTGACGACAAAGAAATTACTTACTGGAATATCGCGGTAGAGAGCCCGGACAAAGATATTGTTACTGCAGCAGTAGACAAGTTTAACAAAGAAACAAAGTCAGGCTATACTGTAAATCAGGTAGCCATCCAGAACGATACATACAAGGAAAAACTTGTTATCGCGATGAGCTCCGGTGAGTGTCCTGATATGTACTCAAGCTGGTCCGGTGGTCCGATGTATGAATATATTGATTCCGGATTTGCTCAGCCGATTGATGATCTTCTTGATCAGTCCGATATTAAAGATAAACTTCTGGATGCAGCTATTGAACAGGGAAGCTACAACGGACATGTATATGCGATCCCATATCTGAATGTTTCTCTGGCAGGTATCTTCTACAACAAAGATATGTTTAAACAGTACGGACTTGAAGAACCGAAGACATTAGCTGATCTGGAAAATATCTGTGCAACATTAAAAGAAAACGGAATTACACCTTTTGCACTTGCTAATGCTTCCAAATGGACAGGTTCCATGTACTTCATGTCTCTGGCAGCACGTTATGGCGGACTGGAACCATTCCAGAATGCAGTTGCAGGAACCGGTAAATTCACAGATGACTGCTTCATCAAAGCAGGTGAGAAGATTCAGGAGTGGGTTAAAAACGGATACTTCCCGGATGGCGTAAACTCCTTAAGCGAAGATGACGGACAGGCAAAACAGTTAATGTATCAGGAAACAGCAGGTATGCTTCTCTGTGGCTCATGGTATACAGGAACATTCCAGACTGACAGTGAGGAATTCTATCAGAAGATCGGCTGGTTCCCATTCCCTGCAATTGATGATTCCGATGCTGATCCTACAATCCAGATCGGTACTGTAGGTGATCAGTTCATTTCCTTCAACTGTGAAGGTGATAAACTTGCAGCAGCATTTGAATGTGCAGCAGATCATTTATCTGATGAAGTTGCAGACATTACATACTCTAACAACAAGATTGTTCCTGTAAAAGATGCAGGAGACCACATCAAAGACCCTGTTGTAAAGGAAATTTTTGATGCAGCCCAGGAAGCATCTTCTATCCAGTTGTGGTATGACCAGTATCTGCCAACATCTGTTGCATCTGCACATCTTGATGGCTTACAGGAAGTATTTGGTCTGACAAAGACTCCTCAGGAAGCACAGGAAGAAATGCAGACAGCAATGGACGAATATTTAAGTACCAAATCTGATTCCGGCGCAGCAGATGATACTGCAGAAGAAGCTACAGATGATGCAGCAGCAGATGATGCTGAATAATCTTTAAAAGAAAGCAGGCATTCATTCTGACCTGAGTAAGGGTAGAAAAGAAGGGTTCTGCACATGCTGAAAGTGCAGAACCCTTTATCTTGAAAAACAATATGTGAGTACACAGAGCGTGCTTGAAAAATCATTTCAATGTCAAATCACATATCAGACAGCAGCACTTTTTCTGGCACCTGTTATCATTTTATTAGTAGTATTTATCGCGTATCCGATTATTGATACATTTATTACAAGCGGATACCAGTGGAATGGTATTTCCGCAGACAAGAAGATGGTAGGACTTGCAAACTGGGCAAAACTGATCAAAGATACAAAATTCTGGATAGCATTTAAGAACAACGTTATTATCATGATCCTATCTATCATTATCCAGATTCCGTTAGGACTTGCAATGGCAACATTCCTTGACTTTGGCGGTAAGAAACTTACAATTTTCAAGGTTATCTGGTTTATTCCAATGCTTATGTCTTCTGTTGCAATTGGTTTCCTTTTCACATACGCACTTGCAACAAACGGAGGTATTGTCAGCACAATTTCCGGATGGTTCGGAGGGGGCAACATTGACCTTCTTGGTAATCCGAAATTAGCATTGATCACAGTTATTCTTATCATTGCATGGCAGTTTACACCATTCTACATGGTTTACTTTATGGCTGGTTATACAAACATCCCATATGATGTATTTGAAGCAGCAAGAATCGATGGTGCTACAAGAGGACAGTATTTCTGGAAGATTGCACTTCCACTTCTTATTCCGTCAATTAAGAGTGCAGCTATCCTTTCAATGGTTGGATCTCTGAAATACTTCGATCTGATCTATGTTATGACAGGTGGCGGTCCTGGTACTGCTACAGAGCTGATGGCAACCTATATGTACAAAGAATCATTCAAGAACTTTAACATGGGTTATGGCTCAGCCATTGCAGGAGGTATGTTTATCCTGATTACAATGGTATCTATGATTACTATGAAACTTATAAACGGAAAACAGGAGGATTAAGGGATGGACAGCTATAAGAAAAGTAGAAGAAAAAGCATCATAGCCTGGATCATTGCTTTTGTTCTTGCTATCGGTGCAGCAATTGTATCATTTACACCTTTTATATTCATGGTGCTGAACTCATTCAAAGAGAAATTTGAGATGCTTACCAAGGGTGTATTCCAGCTTCCTGATCAACTGAACTGGTCCAATTACACTGAGGTACTTACAGGAGGGTTTGCAAATTACTTCAAGAACAGTGTGATCGTTCTTGCAATTTCCCTGATCCTGCTGCTGTTTATTTCAGCATGCGCTTCTTATCCTCTGGCAAGATTTAAGTTTAAAATGGCACAGCCGATTTATGCGATTATTGTAGCCTGTATGTCTATTCCTGTACATATTACATTGATCCCTGTATTCAAAATGTCAAAGTCAACAGGACTTTATGATACAATCTGGTCACTGATCGGACCGTATGTCGCATTCGCAGTTCCGATTTCCGTATTTATCCTGACCAGCTTTATGAAAGAGATTCCGAGAGAAATCGAAGAATCTGCTGAAATTGACGGATGTGGAAAGATTCAGATGTTCTTCTCCATGATCCTGCCGCTTTCCAAACCCGGAATGGCGACACTGGCAATTTACAATGGTGTAAATATGTGGAATGAATTCTCATTTGTAAATACACTGACACAGTCTGCCCAGAATCGTACCCTGCCGTTGGCAATCTGGGAATTTCAGGGACAGTATTCTATGAATACACCAATGATCATGGCGGTTCTTACATTAACACTTTTACCAATGGTTATCATGTTTATTATTTTCCAGGATAAACTGGTAAAAGGTATGACTGCAGGTGCTGTAAAGGGTTGATTCTTTCTGCGAAATCTGTTGTATCCATTTACCATTGAACATGGTATGATATTGGGGAGATAAAATCACCCCTGATCATGTGGGTATATGTGAAATTATGTGACAGATGAGGAAAGACAACATGAACAAATGGAAAACAAAATTCAGCCACTGGAAATTTGATAAAAAAATACTTTTACTTGTGACCGTCAGTATTCTTATTGTAACGCTGACGGTTGCAGGTGTTTCTCTGACTTTTTCTATAGCATCGATGAAAGAGCAGTCTGTAGAACTTCTGCAGATGCAGAATAATACAGTTGCGGAATCTTTTAAGGGATCAATGGATTCATATAAAGAAATCGTATTGGGTACGATCATGGATGATTCTGTGCAGAATTACTGCAGGCAGGTGCAGAAAAATGAGCTGAAGACAGCAGACATTGATGCAGTTTACAGCAAGCTGGAGAATCTGAATAATATGTATGAGAGTCTGAACTTTGCTGCCATTGTCAGTTCGGATTATAAAAGTTACTACTACAGAGGAAAGGGTTCTTTATCAGTTACGCAGTTTGAAGAAGTGTATCCCCAGGCATATGAGAGAAGCAAATATGCGCAGAAAGGAACGCTGAAAGTTTCCTATAATAACGATTATTATAACGATTATTATAAAGGGAACAGATATACATTGAGTCTGTATTATCCATTATATGATACCAGAAAAGTATCTGATGCAAGAGGGCTTCTGTGCATGAATTTCGATGATCCGGCAGTACAGAGGATGCTGGCTGTAGGAGATTCTTCAGCAGAAACAAGAGTAGTTGACACAGGTGGAATGATATTGCTTTCGAATGATAAAGAGGAGACAGGCCGTTACGTAAATTATATAGATGAGATGGAAAAAGGGATACAGATATTTACAAAGAATGGGAATATGTATGTATGCCAGAAGATTAAGAACTGGAATTATTATGTAGTCAGTTCGATTTCTTTTTATAAACTGATGGAATCAGGATTCCATATAATGGTTGTTGTGATTCTGGTTCTGATCATAGTGCTGATCATAGTAAGCATTATTATAAGAGCACTGGTCAGGAAAATGTATCAGCCCCTTAATAAGGTAGTATCTAATATGGATTATGTTGCAACAGGTTCCCTGAGAACAAGAATCAATGTTGACAATATGGGTGAAGATTTCACAAAGCTTGCAATTGGTTTTAACTCTATGATGGATGAAATCGAGGTGTTGATGGAACAGGTAAAACTGGAACAGCATCAGCTGGAGCAGATCCGTTTTAATGCCCTTCAGTCGCAGATTCAGCCGCATTTTCTTTATAATACACTGGAATGTATCCACTGGCAGGCGATTGCCGAAGGAAATAAAGAGATTTCCACAATGGTAAAGGCGCTGGCGAAATATTACAGGATCTGTCTCAGCAAAGGACATGACGTGATCACGATCAGAGAAGAAGTAGAGCATATCAGGAATTATATGATTATCCAGAACATGAGATACGACAACATTATCGGAAGTGAGATTGTTGTAGAATCTCAGGTGGAAGAAAGCCTGATACCGAAGCTGACTCTGCAGCCACTGGTGGAGAATTCTATTTATCATGGAATGAAAGTAAAAGAGGGAAAAACAGGTACACTTTATCTTACAGCATATAAAAATGAGGATGAAGTTATCATAAAGGTATCAGATACAGGCACAGGAATGAGTCAGGAACAGATAGATGAAATGAATGAACAGCTCTCCAGATACGAGGATTCCTTTGGATATGGAGTGCGAAACGTAAACAAGAGGATTGAACTTCTTTTTGGAGAGGGATATGGTCTTAATTATCAGAAGAATGATTTGGGTGGGGTAACTGTCGTGATCCATCTGCCATATCAGACAGAAATCAAAAAGAACACAGCAGGAGGCGAGTGGACGTGTGTATAGAGTACTGATTGTTGATGACGAAAAGATGATACGCATGGGTATGAAAAATGCAATAGACTGGAAGAAACTGGGAGTAGATGACGTATTTACTGCTGCATCAGGAAACGAGGCTTTGAAGATTCTTAAAGAAGAAGGTCCTGAAATTATGGTTACAGATATCCAGATGACAGAAATGACAGGACTGGAACTGATTAAAGCGGCCAGAGAATCAGTACCTGAACTGCGTGTGATCGTGCTTACAGGCTTTGATAATTTTGAGTATGCAAGAGAGAGCCTGCGGCTTCAGGTGCAGGATTTCTTCCTGAAACCGATTGATGAAGATGATCTTTTCAATGCGATAGAAAAGCAGATAAAAGAACTGAAAGAGCAGGAAAACAAAGAGCAGAATCAGGCCAGAGTGTGGCGCTCTCAAGGCTCTGTAGTGCAGATGAGACTGGAGCAGTGCATGAGAAATTTGGTGCATACAAAAGCAGATAAAGAAATGCAGTTGTATATTCTCCAGAAAGATTTTCAGTTTGATATTAAGCAGAAAATGAGCCTGATTCTTCTGGAACAGGGAATGTATACAGAACAGCAGAATGACGGAAAATTCCGTGCAATGACTGTTAAAAATGTCTGCATGAGCATGGTGGATTCCCAAAACAGAGGAATCACATTTGTAGATGATGACGGTACGATTGCGATTGTCTGTTTTGAAAAAGATGATGACGACAGCGTTCTGGAACAGATTGAAGAATTGTCGGATGTACTGAAGGATGAATTTGAATATAAACCAAAGATTACGGTTGGAAGTGCTGTGCAAGGATTTGAAAATCTGGCAATTTCCTACAATGATGCCAGATATCTTCTGGAACATGAAAAAAAGAATATTCAGGACATTATACAGACGATGGGGGCTCAGAACAAGAAGAAAATCTTCTGGGAAATCTATGCAGAACTGCGAAATATCATGATTTCCAATATAGGAACTCCAGATTATGTACTAAAGGCATTTAATACCTTTATTAAGGCAACTACCCGGACAGCATTCTGGCGCGGGTCATCACGGAGAATGACGGACACGTGTCCGGGCAGTCGGCGTTTATCGCGGCCCGCGAGGGTGACCCAGTGGGACAAATGGTGTGCGACCGATACGTGGACTACCTGGCCTGCGGCGTGGTGAACGTGGTGAATATCTTTCAGCCGGATACACTGGCCATTGGCGGCGGCGTCAGCAATGAAGCGGACGAGCAGCTGCTGCTACCCGTGCAGCAGCGGGTGGCCAGAGAGAGCATTCCCTGCGGCAAGGACCGGCGGACGCGCATCGTCAAGGCGCAGCTGGGCAACCGGGCGGGTCTGATCGGCGCGGCCCTGCTGGGAAAGAATAAGCGTATCTGACAGGGGCATATACTACCGCTGGCAGTGTAGGGAACCCCTTATTTTCAAAGCTTGGAGGCATTATGAGCTGGTACGAGGAGCTGGACAAATGGGCGGCGGACTATCTGCCGGATATGGAATATGAGAAGGACGCGCCGCTGGATCGGTATACCTCCTTCCGCATCGGCGGGCCGGCGCGGCGCATGGCCTTTCCCCGCAGCGGGGAGGCGGCGGTGCTGCTGGTGAGCCATACACTGGAGCTGGGCGCGCGGCCCTTTGTGCTGGGAAACGGCACCAACGTGCTCTTCCCGGATGAGGGCGTGGATCGTCTGGTGATCTGCACCCGGGACATGGCGGGTGTGGCGGCTGGTGCGGTCGCAGGTGAGATCACGACAGAGTGCGGCGCATCACTGGCAAAAATCGCTGTTTTCGCGCAGAAGGCAGGGCTTTCCGGGCTGGAGTTCGCCCACGGGATACCGGGAAGCCTGGGCGGCGCAGTGTGCATGAATGCCGGTGCCTATGGTGGGGAAATGGCACAGGTGGTAAAGGAAGTGACCGTGCTGTTCCCTGAGGATGGTGTCAAGACCCTCAGTGGGGAAGAAATGGCATTTTCCTATCGGCACAGCCTGCTGACAGAGCACCCCGACACGGTGGTGCTGCGGGCGACGCTCCACTTGCAGGCCGGTATCCCCGGGGAGATACGGAAAAAAATGGACGAGCTGATGGCCCGGCGTAAGGCGTCACAGCCGCTGGAGTATCCCAGCGCGGGCAGTACCTTTAAGCGCCCGGCGGGCTACTATGCTGCGGCGCTGATTGATCAGTGCGGCCTAAAGGGACTGACCGTTGGCGGCGCACAGGTGTCGGAGAAGCACGCGGGGTTCGTCATCAACCGGGGCGGGGCGTCCTGCACTGATGTGACAACTCTCATGGCAGAGATACAAAAGCGCGTGCGGGAGCAAACCGGCGTTGTGCTAGAGCCTGAGGTCCGGGTCATTACCTGAATAATAGTTCCATTGACGTCGAGTATTTCTGTAGTTTTAAAGATAAAAAAGTACAAACAGGATTAAAAAAGAAAGCAAAAATACGGTAAAAATAGTATAGCAAAAGCAAACAGCATTTTGCTTGGCGGCGTGGAGGATACTGAATTGGAAATACTCATTATTTCGGGAATGTCCGGTGCGGGAAAGAGCCGCGCCGCCATCTGTCTGGAGGACAGCGGCTACTACATCGTGGACAACCTGCCGGCGGAGATGATGGTCAAATTCGCCGAGTTCTGCGCGGCCGCCGGCGGCCGGTATGACCGCTTGGCTTTCGTGTACGACGTGCGGGCCGGAGAGCCCTTTGACCGGCTGACCGGCGCGGTGGAAGAGCTGCGGCGGCAGGGCCTGCGGTGTCGACTGCTGTTTTTGGAGGCGGACACCAAGACCATTATCAACCGCTATAAGGAGACACGGCGGAGCCATCCTCTGTGCGGTGACGGGGCCTCCATTGAAGAAGCGGTAGCGCGGGAACGGGCGATGCTGGCACCGGTGCGGGCACAGGCAGACTTGGTGCTGGACACGTCGGCATTTTCTGCGGCCAAGCTGCGGAGCACGCTGCTGACGCTGCTGGGCGGCGGCAGCGGTGGAGGACTGCATGTGACGGTGCTGTCCTTCGGGTTCAAGAACGGCCTGCCCCCGGAGGCAGACCTGGTGCTGGACGTGCGGTTTTTGCCAAACCCCTACTATGTGCCGGAGTTAAAAAGGCTGACCGGGCTGGATGTGGCGGTGCGCGACTATGTGATGAACGCGGCGGCCACGGAGGAATTCTGGCGGCGTCTGACGCCGATAGTGGATTATTTGCTGCCC
>OLPA01003040.1_pt1 | contig 11821 bp, 7 predicted proteins | sample 1672811 | NCBI WGS metagenome assembly OLPA01 (sample SAMEA3136726, study PRJEB25190) | human gut metagenome | biome: human gut; feature: human-associated habitat; material: faeces | place: Austria | collected 2013
ATTCCTTTTGCCGATGAAAACGTAACCGAGATCAGCTGTCACGGAAAGGGTGCGCACTATCTGAATCCGCAGATCCGCACCATTCTCGATATCGGAGGACAGGACAGCAAAGCCATCCATCTGAATGAAAAAGGAGATGTCACCGATTTTGTCATGAACGACAAATGTGCAGCCGGAACCGGTCGTTTTCTGGAAATGATGGCACGCACACTGGAAGTTGGTATTGAAGATCTTGGAGTGCTGTCTCTGAAGTCCACAGAAAACATCGAAATCAGCAGCATGTGCTCCGTATTTGCAGAATCCGAAGTCATTTCCCTGATCGCGCAGAACAAGGAGACATCAGATATCGCGCACGGCATCCATATGGCTATTGCCGCAAAAGCGATTTCCCTGATGCGCCGCGTCGGACTGGAACCGGGTTATATGATGACCGGTGGCGTCGCCAAGAATCCGGGTGTGGTCAAAGTGCTGGAAGAACAGCTGAAAGCACCGCTTTATATCTCCGGTGAACCGGAGATCGTCGGGGCGCTGGGTGCGGCACTGTATGGTCTGGAACGTGTGCTTTCCGTCCTGGCGCGGGTAACCAGCTTCACAATAGTGTCCAGTAATTTTTCATCGCATCCTTTCCTCGGCGGATCCACCACAATAACATCCGCATATGCCTTCCGACCTGCTGCCGCTTCTTTTTCATAAAACTCCGGCAGCACTTCCTCTGATTTTCCAACGAAAAATTCTGCATTTTCGATGCCATTCTTTACAGCATTGCGCTTCGCATTTTCAATGGCCTGTGGAATAATCTCCACGCCATACACCTGTTTCGCTTTCTGAGCCAGGAACAGGGAAATTGTTCCGATACCGCAATACAGATCCCACACAGTCTCTTCCCCGTGCAGATCTGCATATTCCAGTGCCAGTCCGTACAACTTCTCCGTCTGCACCGGATTGACCTGATAAAAGGATACTGGTGAAATTTCATAAGAAATATCTCCAATCTGATCTGTGATATATTCCTGCCCCCAGAGCACGATGGTCTTGTGACCCAGAATCACATTGGTGCGCTCGGTATTGCAATTAAGGGAAATACTTGTCATACCATCAATTTTTCGCAATGCTTCCACCAGTTTTTCCCCGTGTGGCAGACTTTTTCCATTAATGATCAGGCAAACCATCTTTTCCTGACTGGAAAATCCACATCGGATCAGTACATGGCGCACCAGTCCTTTTCCGGTTTTCTCATCGTATGTGGAAATATGATATTTTTCCATAAAATCAATGACAATATCCAGAATTTCCCTGTTTACCGGAAGCCCGAGCGCACAGTCGCGATTTGGAATGATCGTATGCGTTCTTCCTGCATAAAAGCCGGTAACAATATGACCTTCTTTATCCGTTCCCACCGGAAATTGTGCTTTGTTTCGATAATGATACGGCTCATCCATACCAACGATCGGTTCCATCGGGATTTTCGTAAATCCACCGATGCGTTCCAGATTATTACGCACCTTATTTTCTTTGAATTCTAACTGTTTTTCGTAAGACAATGCCTGAATCTGACACCCGCCACACTGTCTGTAATACGGACAATTCGGTTCCACACGATCCGCCGATGCCTCCAACAGTTCCATCAGCCTGGCATAGCCATACGTCTTTTTTAACTTGATAATCTTCGCCCGCACCACATCACCGATAACAGCATCTTTGACAAAAAAAGTCATGCCGTCCGATTTTCCGATACCGGCACCGTCCACACCCATATCTTCTATTTTCAAAATCAATTCATCATTCTTCTGCATAATTACTTACCTGTTCTTCTGATGTTGGAATCCAGGAAGCGGTTGAAGCCCTGCCACTCCAGGCTGTTCTCCGGAATGTTGGAAAGTGCTTCCCGCATAGTTTCCAGTTTTGCATCGGAATTATCCGCAAAACTCAGTGCGATAGCTTCTGCCAGAGCCGGTTTTTTCGGTGAACCATATTCCAGTTCCCCATGATGCGCCAGGATACAATGTATCAGCTCAGATGCTGTCCGCTTGGGGAAATCTGCAATCTGATCGATATGTTTCTGAACTTCCATTGCTCCGATCATAATATGACCAAGTAACTGTCCGTCATCCGTGTAATCATTTGCTGGGAAAGTGGACAGTTCGGATAATTTTCCAACGTCATGGAACATGGCTGTTTTTGTTCCATTGTTCTTCCGGAACCAGCGTTGCAGACTGCACCTGCTTTTTCTGAAACAATGTTGTCGGAAAACGATAGCACGCGATGTCAGTCAGGTCATAAGTTCCGGCAGACAGTTTCAAAGAAATATATTTATCCCTGCCTTTTTCCTTTAACATATAAGAAAAGACATTATTTTCATTTGGATACGGTGCATCCAGACCGGATAACTTATTTCGCCTTCCATTTGCTGAAATGACCACCGGATCCGCTGTATGATTTTCTACCTGAAATCGGAAATACAGTGTTCCGTTTTCCATATCCGGATCCAGCGGAATCCGGAGCACACCGCTCTCCGTAGCTGTGATCCGATAACCCTTCTTCACCGGTGTGACCTGAATCTGCTTATCACGGCTGACTTCCTCTGCATCCAGCCCCGGCAGTGCAATTTCATCCATCTCAGATACTTTCACCGTTTTCTGTCTATCATTTTCCACCACGGTATATCGGCTCAATGCTGTCATTTTCTCCATATCGTCCAGGGATGCAAACTGTTTATCCGAAATGCAGTCCGCTGTAGTATAGGCAATTGGCAGTACATCCGTATTTTCCGCAATGACATATCTGCCCTTCTGCTGCAAAATGGAATAGCCCGAAGGCATCTTATTCTCCGTAGTCAGGATATAGCGTTCTCCCATCAGCTGTGCAAACAGCGGGTTCCGCTCTTCCAATAATGCTGTCCGGTTATTAATCTGAATCGGCATTTTCACTACATTGTAGTAGAAATTCTGATACAGCGGATTTGTGACAGAAGAATACATATTCGCACTCTGCTGACCATAAAACAGCAACGCATTGCACTCTTTCTTCGTATCCGTCAGTTTGTCGCAACGATACAGCCGGTTTCCACAAAAAGCCTGTAATTCTTCCTCTGTAAATTGCTCTGATTCCGTGTCAGTATCTGTATCCGAAACTGCACCGTTTTCCGTACCGGTATGCCAAACGACACCCGCGCCCAGACTTTGATCGGTATCCGTGCTCATTGTCTGCTCTGTATTTACACCGGATGCCTGACTGGCTTCTGCATTTGGGATTCCCTGCCAGCCTTCCATAGCCGCCGCCCCCAGATAAATGAAAAAGGGCATGACAAACAGACCGATATAGCGAAACATTCCTGTCCCGTACAGACTCTGCCGCTCTTCTTCTTCCTCCGTCAGATGCGCATGTTTTCGCAAAATCAGATCCACCAGGACAATGGTCAGCAGAATCGCTCCATCCAGTGTTACCCAGGCAAACCATTCCTGGTTCCGCTGGGTCAGCATTATAACAGCAAAAATCAAAAGCGGCCACAGACGCCACTGCGTCTCACCCTTCCGGATTTTCTGAAACACCTGCATACAATAATAAATGACCACCGGTACAAAAGGCATCAAAATCTTTCCTCTTGCATACAAAGTTGCATTCAGCACATAAGACGCAACGCCAAAAAGGCTTCCCACTAAAAGCAGAGCGCACTGCCAGCGCACTTCCCTCACCCGCAGTCCAAGCACCAGCAGATACAGGCACAGCAGCGTCAGCCCAAGACCATAAGGATCATACAACAGGTTTTTAATATTCGGCATCACCAGATCCACCCATGTGGTAGCTTTTTCTCCACTGTGCTTATGCTCCAGAATCGTCATGAATGTCGGAAGAAGCAGCATCATTGCCATTCCAAGCGACAGGATAACGCTGGTAACACCCTGAAACAACAGATGTCTGCGTCCTCTGACATCTTCCTTACGGAGCATTCCCACCGCAAACCAGCCGATCACTGCCAGACAGGCTATAGCATAATAGAAGCTGTGCAGATAAATCAGCGTCAGGCTGATGCTCATCAGTGCAAATCTGCGTTTTTCCAGGAAAATCAATGCCAGCAATAAAAACGGCATATAATTTACAAACATGATCTGCCGGTGTGTCTGGAAAAAACAGCCGGCCAGCAAAAAAAGCATACTTCCAAAGAAGGCAGCATACGGTGTCATTCCCTTCATTCTGAGCCAGAGCTGCATCAGGAGTACCGCCGCCAGATAGCTGCTCAGTGCATAGACCGGGATCAATACTGTCATAGGAATCTGTGGAAACAGACAGCCTATGATAATATCCGGGCGGTAATAGCCATAATACGCAAACTGAAATCCATTGCTTCCGCCTCCGAGGGAAATCCAGGACGGCGCCAGTGTCCGCTCCTGCATGCACACGTTTCGAATTGTCTCTGCCAGCGTCACATGCTGATTGTACCAGTCCGTAGTAGAACCATAAAAGCACCCATCCGGCCAGACCAGACGAATCAGCAGTACAAAGACCGCCACCAGAATTCCGGTAAAGATCATTGTCTGCAATTTTTCTATTTTTTTATCTTCACTTTGTTTCATCATTCTCACATACCTCACCCGTCACACACATTTAAAACAAATCGCTTTCGCTTTTATTCCTTAATATTTCTCTTTCTTAACGTTTTCTCTTGTATGACTTGTCCAGTATAGCAGAGTTTTTTGAAAATCCCCCATGAAAATTCTGAATTTTTCTTAATATTTAAGATGATGCCAGGGGCAAAACACCCAAATCTATTTCACAATCAGCTGCGCAGCCAGTCTGCATAACAGCAGATTACATGCTGAATCCGGAACAGTTCCGATTCACGGCTCACACTGCGCCACAATGCTTTGTAATCATACAGCCAGTATTCGAGTTCTTCTGCCAGTGCCAAACGCTGCCCACTGCATATTTCATCTGATGTCTGATCACCCGTCAATACCATGCCCAGTTTCTGTAACAAAATCATTCCCTGTAATGCAATCAGATATGCGTGGATCTGTTTTTTCTGTTCTACCGGAAGACGTGACACAGATGCATACAGTTCACCTTTTATCTCTTCCAGCTGTTCTGCTGCTTTCTGATAAACTTCCATCGAATATAACGGTACTTCCGGGAGCTGTTCCAGCCTATCTACCGCATTGCGCCAGGTAAACTTCCAGATGACAGAGATTTTTGCCAGCACAGACACAAGTGTTTCTGAGACATCTCCATAAGCAACCCGGGATATCTGTCGGTTGATTTCGTCAAAGGCCGGAATCTCCGGATTCCAGGAAAATGCTGCTCCATAGATCATTCCAACCAGACTGAAATCCGGATGATTGATATGTCCACAATCCCCCCAGTCCGTATTCAGTACACCATCTGCATGATAATCAACGGCATAGTGACACATCCTGCTGATATTTTCATAGGAAACTCTGATCTGATTTACCAGCTGATCCCAGCCACTCACCCCGGGGCAGTTGTAAAGTCTCGCTCCGGCCTCGGAAAGTTTTCGTGTGGAATCCTCCGGCCAGTCAGCGTCATATCCCCAGTTCAGGCAGATGGTTTCCTTTGGCAGTTCCTGTACAGCCTCCGGAAATGCACAGATGATATCGCCCCAGAACATCGGGATTTTTCCTTTGCTCACCACATACCCACACAGCTCTTTGACAAAATCCAGGTACATACGCTGTGTACCTTTTGTCTCTGCCAGCCCGGCACTTTTTCCTTTTCCAAGATCAAAGGTTTCATCCGCACAGATATTAAAATACTTTGATGTAAACAATGGCATAAATTCATCGATCAGCGATTTTGCCAGCTGCATACTCTCCGGGTTTGACACATCCAGTGTGTGGTGCTTCATACGATCTACAAATCCAAATGGCTCCTGTTCCATATCCGGAAGTTCACACAAATGGCGGTACGTTCTGGTACGAAGCACTTTATACAAATGACCAAAACATGCAATACTCGGGATTAGTTCCATGTGGCGCTTTCTGCAGTAAGCATCCAGTTCCAGAATATCCTCCGGTGTCAGCGGTGTATCATCCCGCCAGACTTCCGAAAATCTTGCAAATAAAAATGTATGTTCCATGTACAGCTGCAACTGATTCAGCTTATATGCAGCCATACGGTCCACCAGTTTTTTCAGATAATCCATGGTCGGAATCCGGCCTCTGGTCACATCATGATAAAATCCACGATGTTCAATCTGAGGTTTGTCCTGAATGCTCGTGTACGGCAGACAACAGCCCTCCTGCTGCGTCATCTGACGCAATGTCTGCATACCATAAAAAAGTCCACAGGCACTACCGCCGGTTATGATGATTCCGTCTGCATTTATATGCAGCTCATACGCCTGTGCTTCCAGTGCTTCATCCAACCGCAGGCTAATATCCCCCGGACACGCACTGCCTCTTGTGATACGCAGCGCAAATCCCAATGATTCACAAAGGTCCTGCTGAAACAACTTTGCATCCTCATAGACCTCAGGTGGACAGCTGTTGTCCACTACAATGGCGCGGTTATAACAAATTGTAAAAATCCCCTCTGTCGTTTTCCACTTTCGTGGTTTTGGTAACAAATACATCGTTTTCTCCTCCATGCTTCAACGAAAAGGGCAAACCCGGATTTTTCCTCCGGATTTACCCTTTACACTTAACACTTTATACCTAAAGAACTTTCGATAAAAATTCCTGTAGTCTCGGATTTTTCGGATTCTCGAAGAAATCCTTCGGATTATTCTGTTCTGCAATATTCCCGCCATCCATGAACAGAACGCGGGTACCCACCTCACGGGCAAATCCCATCTCATGTGTTACGACTACCATGGTCATTCCGTCATCAGCAAGCTCTTTCATCAACTGAAGAACCTCGCCTACCATTTCCGGATCCAGGGCGGATGTCGGCTCATCAAAAAGCATGACTTCCGGGTTCATGGCCAGGGCGCGGGCAATTGCAATTCGCTGCTGCTGACCACCGGAAAGCTGTTTTGGATATGCCTCCGCTTTATCCGGCAGACCGACACGCTCCAGAAGTTCCATGGCTTTCTGCTCTGCTTCGCTGTCTGACATGAGCTTTAACGTCACTGGTGCAAGCTTGATGTTCTCCTTAATAGTCAGATGTGGGAACAGGTTAAACTGCTGGAACACCATTCCCATTTTCTGACGCACCTTATCGATGTCTGTCTTCGGATCTGTGATGTCCTCGCCATCAACGGTAATCGTTCCGGCTGTCGGCTCCTCCAACAGATTCAGACAGCGCAGAAACGTTGATTTTCCGGAACCGGACGGTCCGATGACAACGACCTTTTCTCCCGGATAAATATGTTCATTAATTCCATCTAAAACTTTGTGATCGCCAAAACTTTTTTCCAGATTTCTAACGTCTATCACTGTTTCTCATCCTCCTCTCAATCAGTGCAAGTAGCTTGGATAAAGCGATAACGCACACAAGGTAGATCACTGCGATGCTGATGTACGGCATGAATGCCTGGTAAGTAACAGCCTGTACGGTCTAAGCTGCTTTTGTCAGATCCTTTGCTCCGATAACAGTCATCAGAGATGTATCCTTCAGTAATGTGATCATCTCATTTCCCAGTGCCGGCAAAATATTTTTGATTGCCTGTGGGATAATGATGTGGCGCATGGTCTGTGTATAGTTCATACCCAGCGAGCGGCCGGCTTCCATCTGACCTGCGTCAACAGACATGATACCGCCTCGTACGATCTCCGCTACATAAGCACCGGAGTTGATACCGAACGCCAGTGTCGCTACTGCCACCTCATGTCGGCTGGATGAAAATACTACGAAATACATGATCATCAGCTGAACCATCATAGGGGTTCCCCGGATAATGGTCAGATAAACCTGACAAATTGCATTTAAAATGTTTAAGATCACATTGCCGAAGCCATGTGCATTTTTCTTTCTGGAATCATGTTTTGTACGGACGATCGCCACCAGTACACCAATTGCAATACCCATCAGAAGGGCAAGTATTGCAACACGGATGGTAACGGTAAATCCTTTTGCAAATAACTGCCAGCGATCTTTGGTAATAAAGGTCTGTGCAAAGTCATTTGCCAGTTTTGCAAACCATTCCTGCATGTTCATTTCTCCTCTTTTTATATACTTCCTGTAATCAGTAAAATGGGGGCAGCATAGCATGCTGCCCCGTTTCATACGTTTCCTAACGTGGATTACTCAGCCTTGATATATTTATCAATAATGGACTGTAATGTTCCGTCTGCTTTTAATTTTGCCAGAGTCTCATTGATCTGATTCAATAACTCTGTATTTCCTTTTTTCACAGCGATTGCATAATCCTCTGTTACATACTCTGTATCAAGAATCTTTAATCCTGGATTCTCAGCTACAAAAGCTTTTGCCGGCTCGTTATCGATAACAACTGCATCTACTTTACCGGTCTGTAATGCCTGGATTGCACTTGCGCCGTTCGGATAAGCGGTTACATGATCCTCACCGAATCCACCTTTTTCCGGTGTATCGGAGCAGTAGATGTGACCTGTTGTTCCCTGCTGAACACCGATCATCTTGTCATTTGCCAGATCATCCGGACCTGTGATATCGGAATCTTCCGGAACGATGATTACCTGAACACCGGTTGCATAGCTATCAGAGAAATCTACATTCTCTTTACGCTCGTCAGTAACAGTCATGCCTGCCAGAGACATGTCAGCTTTTCCTGTTGTGATCGCCGGGATAATGGAATCAAAATCAATATCATCTACTTCCAGCTTTTTGCCCATTGCATCAGCAATTGCCTGTGCGATCTCGATATCGATACCTTTGTACTCCTCTCCATCTACATACTCATATGGCGGGAATGTTGCGTTGGTTGCCATAACCAATGTATCACTGTCAGATGTTTTTGTTGTCTCTGCTGCTGCGCTTCCGTCTTTTGCATCGGAACTGCTGTTATCTGTGCTGCCACATGCTGCCATGGAAAGCACCATTGCTGCAGCTACCACCAGGGCTACGATTTTCTTTGCTTTCATATTTTTTCTCCTCTATACAATCCTATCTGAAATGTTTACTAGCGTTTATTATAGTTGCAATGAGAAGAGAATGCAATGGTTATTATGCATAAAAATAACTTATTTATGTATTTTTTTTCAGTCTTTCCTTATACTTTCTGTATTTTTGCGATTAAAAATATACGTTTATGCATTTTTTATGCATCTTTTATAAAGGTTTTTAAAATGAAACTGCTTTTCACCGGATGCATAATCTGCCACGATCTGTCCACTTCCATACAGTTTGTATTTGTAGCTGACCAGACCTTCCAGTCCCACCGGACCCCGGGCATGAAGTTTTCCTGTGCTGATCCCCACCTCTGCACCAAATCCATAACGGTATCCGTCCGCAAAACGCGTGGAACAGTTCTGATATACCCCGGCGGAATCCACCAGATTCATAAAATGCTCTGCGGTCTGTGGATTTTCAGTGATGATACAGTCTGTATGATGAGAGCCGAAGCGATTGATATGCACAATGGCTTCCTCCACACTTTTCACTGTTTTTGCAGAAAGAATGTAGTCCAGATACTCGGTCCTGTCATCCATCTCCGTAGCCGGTACACAGTCTACCACAGCTGCAATCTCTTTTGTGCCGCGCAATTCCACCTGTTTTGCATCCAGTGCCGCCTTCAGCATTGGCAGCAACTGCTCCCGGACATCCTCGTGAATGAGAATTGTCTCCACGGTATTGCAGGCAGACACATACTGCGTCTTGGCATCCACAATGATCGGAACTGCTTTCGCCAGATCTGCCTCCTTATCCACATAAATATGACAAATGCCATCTGCATGTCCCATTACCGGAATCTTGGTATGGTTCATAATATACTGCACAAAGGCATTGGAGCCACGCGGAATCAGCAGATCCACTGAATCATGACATTCCAGGAGTTCGTTGATCTCAGAACGGGCCTCCAGCTGCATCATACAATCTGCCGGAAGTCCTGCGTTGATCACAGCACGGTGGATAATATCAAACAGCGTTCTATTCGTGCGCAGAGCTTCACTTCCCCCTTTTAAGATCGCACAGTTTCCGCTCTTGATACACAGTGCGGAGATCTGTACCAGCGCATCCGGACGCGCCTCAAAAATCACACCGATGACACCGATGGGACAGGTGACACGTTTCAGCACCAGACCTTCATCCAGTTCACGGGCAAACTGTGTCTGAAACAGCGGATCTTCCATACCGGTCAGATCTGAAATACCTGCCATCACATCCCGCAGTTTTCCTTCATCAAATTTTAACCTTTTCCGGACCGGACCGGAGACACCATCTGCCTCCGCCTGCTCCATATCCTGCCGGTTTGCCTCAAAAATCTCTTCCTGATGCTGCTGCAGTGCTGTCCGCACCGCTGCCAGAGCTGCATTCCGCTGCTCATTTGTGGTGGCTGCCAGTTCCGGTGCCGCTTGGTTTACCATTTTTATTTGTTCCTGAAATAACATCGCTTCACTTTTCCTTTTCTCTCTTTATCTGCTACTGCCGGTTGACATTTCCGTTGACTACCTGATAAGTTCTGTTACCGTCTGTTACCGTTCCGGTATAGCCAAAATCTACCTGACCGTTCCGGATGTACCACCAGCCAAAATCATTCTGGGCGATTCCGTTGTAGCCGAAGTTGACTTTTCCATTTTCGATCCGCCACCAGCCCATCTCATTATCCGCTACGGTACTCCGGAAGATGACCTGACCGCCACGGACATTCCACCATGCAGTATCTCCGTTTACCGTTCCTTCCAGCACGCTGTTTTTATCAAAATCTACTGCGCCATCCCGGATATACCACCAGCCGCCAACATTTTGTGCCAGACCCGTATAACCAAAATCTACTTTTCCGTCTGTAATCTTCCACCAGCCATACACATTTGCACATACATCATTATCAAAAATAACCTGGCTGTTCACTACTTTCCACCAGCCATATGTACCGTTTACCGTTCCTTCGATCACATCGGTATCGTCAAAATGCACCTGACCGTCACGACAGTACCACCAGCTGTTTCCATTCTGACCAAATCCGGTGTAGCCAAAATCTACCGCACCGTTGTGGATATACCACCAGCCACCTGCATTCTGTGCCAGGCCCGTATAATCGAAATCTACTTTTCCGTTTGTGATCTTCCACCAGCCGCTGGCATTTGCACATACATCATTGTCAAAAATAACCTGGCTGTTTACCACTTTCCACCAGCCATACGTACCGTTTACCGTTCCTTCGATCACACCATTGTCGTCGAATTGTACTTTACCTCCACGGCAGTACCACCAGCTGTCTCCATTCCGCCCAAAACCGTTGTAGCTGAAGTCCAGCACGCCGTTTAAAATGTACCACCAGCCATATTCATTTGAAGCCAGTCCGGTGTAAGTCGTGTCAATTTTATCATTTACCTTATAAACCCATCTGCCGTCTGTATCCTGGACCAGACCGGTAACGGTATTACCGATGATTTCAGAACGTCCGTAGATTGCCTTATTAAAATACAGCCTGCGGATCAGCTCACGGATCGTATCCACGCCTGCGTCTCCATCCACAGATAATCCTGCATTCTGCTGAAATGCCCTGACCGCTGCTTTCGTTGCCGGTCCATAGCTTCCATCCAGAGAAAGTCCAGCATTCTGATACTGATTCAGCGCATTCTGCAGCCACTGGATTCCGATCTTGTTGGCAGCCGGTGAAGCCGACGGCATCCGGTAATCCCCTGCGTTACAGTATGTCCAGCCGAGACCGGAAGCATCGGTATATGCATTGATCCTTCTCGTAATATAACTTTTCCGGTTGGAA
>OLPA01003041.1_pt1 | contig 11819 bp, 15 predicted proteins | sample 1672811 | NCBI WGS metagenome assembly OLPA01 (sample SAMEA3136726, study PRJEB25190) | human gut metagenome | biome: human gut; feature: human-associated habitat; material: faeces | place: Austria | collected 2013
CGGTCTGCCGTTTTTTTACAAGCGAAAACGCCCTGCCGCGCTGCGCTTTTTTCGCGTCGCTGCCCGGGAGAGAAAAATTGTCGGAATTTTCATCTTTTTTGAAAATAGTACTTGCATTTTGCGCTGCAATCTGTTATAGTATCAACTGCTTGTGAAAGACCAAGCCTTGATTTGACTACAGCAAGGAGGTGCAACGGATGGCAAAGTGCGAGTTTTGCGACAAGGGTGTTGCGTTCGGTATCAGAGTTTCCCACTCTCACCGTCGTTCCAATCGTCCCTGGAAGCCCAACGTCAAGCGCGTGAAGGCTATCGTCAATGGTACGCCCCGCCATGTCTATGTTTGTACCCGCTGTCTGCGTTCCGGTAAGGTTACCCGCGCAATCTAAGCGACAAACAAAAAACGGAAGCACTGCAAAAGCAGTGCTTCTTTTTTTGTTTTCTACTTGCGCTGCCCTTCCGTTCTGCTATACTGGAGCAAAGCCCTACATAAAGTCACGATTAGGAGGATACCCATGGAGCAAATTAGAACTGTTCGGCCCGGCGATGAAGAGCGCCTTGCCTATGTGCAGACAGAGAGCTGGAAGGCCGCCTTCCGGGAGATCGTCCCCGCAGAAATTCTTGCTGAATGCACCGCTCTCGAACCGGCTATCGCGATGTACCGCCGGCTTCTTAATGAGAGGTTCGGCAACGGCTACCTTCTTGATCTGGACGGCAAAGCGCACTGCATCGCATGGTGGAGCGAGGCGCGGGACGAAGACTCGGCAGGCTGCGCGGAGTTGATCTGCATCCACTCGCTTCCGGAAAACTGGCGCAAGGGCTACGGCAGCGCAATGATGGAGCGGGTGCTTACGGACGTCAAAAAAGCAGGATATGAAACGCTCGTGCTCTGGGTGTTCGAAAAGAACACGAGGGCAGTCAGATTTTATGAGTCCTTCGGCTTTGTGCCGAGTGAAAAAAAGCGTCCATCCCTCGGCGCGGTCGAAGAAATGTACTGCAAGGCGCTGTGATACGCGCGAAAAAAGCCGCCCATCGGGCGGCTTTTTCTGATTTCAGGGACTATTGCACCTGCAAATCTATCGTCATGTACTTTTTGGTTTCTTTGAAAGAGAGCTGCTCATAAAGGCGCAGAGCGGCTTCGTTGCGTGATAGCACCTTCAGCTCGATGCGGCAGGCGCCGTTTTCCTCCGCGAAGGGCTTAAAGGCAGAAATGAGCTGCGCTGCATAGCCCTTCCGGCGATGTTCTTTCTCAACGTACAACGCATCGAGAATCGCAATCGGTTTTGCAAGCATGCCGGGAATTTCGTAGAGAAAGCCATACAGGAAAGCGACGATTTCTCCTCCGTCCTCAATCAGCAGAAGCTTATGGCCCTCCAGACCGATGCGGTCGCGGTAATTATCGGTGACAACATACGAGCCGTTTAAATTGGAGTCATACTGTACCTCATCATGGATAAGCTTTGTCAAAAGCGTATCCAAGCGGGCTGCGTCTGCGGTCGTAGCATCTCGAAGCTTCATTCCTGCGCTCTCCCCTTCCGTCCGTTTTCCCTATGGAACTGCTGCATTTTCTCGTTGAGTTTATTGTAAATGTGCTCGCGGAACCATTTTTCACTGCTGGCCTGCACCGCGCCGTCCGGCGTGAACCATTTCACGCCGCTGTTCTCGTCCGGCTTGACCGTGAGCGCGTCCGTATCGTCCGCAATGAGAAGATAGGTCACGTTCAGGTGCAGGTGCGAGGAAACATATTTCCCGCGCTTTTGGTGACCATCGACGGTCAAAACCTCGAGAGAAAAAATCTCCTCGCTCGCGGGACGGACGGTTTGAACGCCGCTCTCCTCGCGCACTTCTCTGAGCGCGACAGCGAGCAGATCCTCTTCCCCGTCGGCGTGTCCGCCGAGCCACGACCATGAATCGTAAAGGTTGTGATACGCCATCAGCACGCGGTCAAACCTTTCATTCACGACCCACGCCGATGCCGTCATGTGACAGAGCGCATTGTCGCGCGTGAAAATGTCCGCAAATGCGTTCAGGCAGTCGAGCATCACGCTTTTGTCCCGCGTTTCCTGCTCGTTATAAGGCCGGTAATTCTCAATTTGTTCAATAAGTTCCATCGTTACCCTCAATATATTTTTTCGCGCCCGCAGGCGCAAAAAGCCTCGCAGAGTTTGCGCCGCGCACGGCGCAAATAATTGAAATCATTTTTCTGACGACATGTGCGTCAGAAAAATTCTTTGCACGTAGTGAGTGTCGAGTTGTCCGCCTGCGCGGACAGCTCGGCACAGAACGAAGTGAATCTTTTTCAAAAGCGAGGGGCAAAGCCCCTCGCTTTTGAGTCATAGCCAGCTGCAATCGCTTTCCTTTTTTGGCGTGCGGCTCATCAGCACACTGATGAGCGGCGCGGCGCTCTTGCCCTCGTAGAGAACTTCGTACACCGCCGTCGAGATCGGCATTTCCACGCCGCAGCGCTGCGCAAGCTCGTGCGCACTGCGCGCGGCATAATAGCCCTCAACAACTGCGCCGACCTCGTCCATGGCCTCCTGCGTGCTCTTGCCCTGGCCGATGAGAATACCCGCGCGGTGGTTGCGCGAATGCATCGACGTACAGGTGACAATGAGATCGCCTATGCCGGCGAGACCCGCAAGCGTTTCCTTGCGCCCGCCCATGCGCTCGGCAAGGCGGGAGATCTCGCTCAACGAGCGTGTGATGAGCAGCGCGCGCGTATTGTCGCCCATGCCGCAGCCATCGCTGATGCCACAGCACAGCGCCGCCACGTTCTTGAGCGCGCCCGCCAGCTCCACACCGACGGTATCGTCATGTGTGTAGACGCGGAAGACTTCGTTCATGAACGCGCGCTGCACGGTTTCAGCACTCGCCTGATCGACAGACGCGGCCACGCAGCCTGTCGGCAGGCGGCGCGCGACCTCTTCTGCGTGTGACGGCCCCGAGAGCACCGCCACGTGATACCGGTCCCCGCATTCCTGCGCGATGATCTCACTCATGCGAAGGTGCGTGCCGCGTTCGATGCCCTTCGTGAGGGAAACGAGCAGCGCCCCTTCTTTCAGATGCGGTGCGGCCTCGTGCGCAACGGAGCGCAGCGCGAACGACGGCGAGGCAAACACCACCATCTCTGCGCTTGCAAGCGAAGAAAGGTCGCTCGTCACGGTGATCCGCTCGGGAATGCGCACGCCTTTCAGTAAAGGGTTTTCCCTTGTCACATTCAGCAATTCAGCCTTTTTGGGGTCATGCGACCAGAGCGTAACGGCATGGCCGTTGTCGGATAACAGCATCGCGGCGGCAGTACCCCAGCCGCCCGAGCCAAGCACTACAATATTCATGCGTCCTCCCCCGTTTTCGGTCCGTTTACATGGAAATGAAATTTACTCTCTGTGCCGTTCAGCAGCCGTTTGATGTTGCTGCGGTGCGCCCACAGCACAAGCAGCGCAATGCACGTGCCCAGTGCGGTAAGACCCCAGTCGCGGAAGACAAGCTGCGTTGTGATGGGAAAGCTGATCGCCGCGGCGACCGAGCCGAGCGACACATAGCGCGTTGTGAGCCACAGCACAACAAACACACCCCAACCGACAAGCGCGATGCGCCAGTCAAGCAGCAGCAGCAGCGTGCCGCTGCACAGAATGCCCTTGCCGCCCTTGAAGCCGTAAAACACCGGAAACATGTGTCCGATGATGCAGAACAGTGCGCCGAAATACTTGCCGATCACCCCCCAGCCAAGAAGGTGTCCCAGAAAATAGCCGCCGAGGCACACCGCGCCCACCGCTTTGAGCATATCAAATGCAATGACCACGATCGCGCACTTTGCGCCGTAATTGCGGTAAAAGTTCGTCAGCCCCGCGTTGCCGCTGCCGTGGCGGCGCACATCGTCGTGGTAGAAGAGATGCGACGTGGCGATCGCTCCGTTGATGCAGCCAAGCAGATACGACAGCACTGCAACAGCGACCGGTACGCCATACAGCACTACTGCTGCAAACGTAGCGATCTCTTTAGGATAAATGCTCTCCATCATTCTTCCTTGTCTCCCTTCTCGCGAATCGACATGATGACCGGCGTACCCTCCAGTCCAAAGACGTTGCGAATGCAGTTTTCAAGATAACGCTGATAGGAGAAGTGGAAGAGCTTTTTCTCGTTGCAGAACACGACGAAGTGCGGCGGGCAGACGCCGACCTGCGTCATGTAATAGATCTTCAGGCGCTTGCCCTTGTCCGTCGGCGGCTGCACGCGCGTCTGCGCGTCGGCCAGAATGTTGTTGAGCATGCCCGTGGAGATGCGCATGCAGGACTGGTTGTGTACGTAGTTGATCATCTCGAAAAGGCGCGGCACGCGCTGACCCGTTGCCGCCGAAATGAAGATGATGGGCGCGTAGGTCATGTAGGAAAGGTCACGGCGAATGTCTTCGCGCATTCTGTCCATGGTCTTGCCGTCCTTTTCGACCAGATCCCACTTGTTTACGACAATGATGCAGGCCTTGCCCGCGTCGTGCGCGAGACCGGCGACCTTCGTATCCTGCTCGGTCACGCCCTCCTGCGCATCGATCATGATGAGGCACACGTCCGCGCGGTCAATGGCCATGGTCGCGCGCAGCACGCTGTAACGCTCGATCACATCGTCGACCTTCGACTTTTTGCGCATACCGGCGGTGTCGATAAAGACATACTTGCCCTGCTCGTTTTCAAAATACGAGTCGATGGCGTCGCGCGTCGTACCGGCAACATTGCTGACGATCATGCGCTCGGTACCGAGAATGCGGTTCGTGAGCGAGGATTTGCCGACATTGGGCTTACCGATGAGGGCGACCTTGATGACGTCCTCATCTTCTTCCTCTTCCTCCTCGGGTGGAAAGTGCTGAAGGCAGGCGTCGAGCAGGTCGCCCGTGCCGTGGCCGTGGACGGCGGAAACGGCAATGGGGTCGCCCAATCCCAAGTTGTAGAACTCGTAAAAATCGGGGTTGATCTTACCGGTGGAGTCCATTTTGTTGACCGCCAGCACGATCGGCTTGTGGCTGCGCAGCAGCATATTGGCGACCTCCTGGTCGGAAGCCGTCAGGCCGGTCTTCACGTCTGTCAGAAAAACGATCACGTCCGCGTGGCGAATGGCGATCTCCGCCTGCTCGCGCATGAACGACAAAATCTGGTCGTCCGTGCGCGGTTCGATACCGCCGGTATCCACCAGCGTAAATTTGCGGCCGCACCACTCGCTCTCGCCGTAGATGCGGTCGCGCGTGACGCCCGGCGTATCTTCAACGATGGAGAGCCGCTGACCGATGAGCTTATTAAAGAGCATGGACTTGCCCACGTTGGGCCGACCCACGATCGCAACCAAAGGTTTCATCTCTCTGCCTCCTTTATTCTAAAGCGGCGCTGAAACGCCGCCTATCGCAATGCAAAATCTTACAAATACAGTATAACCGAATTTTCGAGGTTACGCAAGGCTAACCTTCTCTTGCGGCATAAGAAAAAGCTGAGTGGTTTCCCACTCAGCTTTTCTTAACGATTGTTGTTCCGAATGAATTATTCGGCTGCGACCTTGGACTCGATGACCTTGACCTGACGGCCGTTGTAGGTACCGCATTCCGGGCACATTCTGTGAGGCTGGTGCAGAGCACCGCACTTCGGGCACGCGACGAGCGCGGGAGCGGTGAGCTTCCAGTGAGAAGAACGTCTCTTATCACGTCTCTGACGGGATACTTTCCCCTTGGGGACTGCCATGTTGACACCTCCTTAAAGTTAAGCTGAATGATCAGCGTATTTATTGTTCCAAAAGTTTTGCGAGGGCTGCTAACCTGGGATCTACTTCCTTTTTGCAGCGGCAGGCTTCAAAATTGAGGTTGACGCCGCAGCTGGAACACAAGCCCCTGCAATCCTCGCGGCAAAGGGTCTTGCTTGGCATGTTGAGGATAAACGTTTCCCGTGCAAGCTCGCCGAGATCAACGGTTCCGTTGTCCAGCAGCAGAATATCGTCGTTGTCGTCCTCCTCCAGTTCCTCAGCGAGCAGACACTCGAAGGGAACCTCATAAGGAAGGTCGAACGGCGCTCCGCAGCGATCGCACACGGCGGAAAGCGTTGTAGTCAGTTTAAACTGTAAACGCAGCATCCCTGCAATGTTCTCTGCCTGCCCTACCACTGAGACCGGCCGAACCGCAGGACACACGCCGCCGAAGTCCACATCAGAAAAGTCCTCTGTAAAGTCAAAGGGGATTCTGCCTCCGGGGGTGTTAATGATACGTTTTACATCTAAAACCATGCTACACCTCACAATGACACGAGTGATATTATAGAGTACGTTTTCTGGATTGTCAAATACTTTTTTCATGGTTACGGCAAAAATTTTGACAGGATTTCTTTACTTTTTTCCGCCGCTATCGTACAATAACAGAAAATCGCGCGCTGTGCAAGCGGAGGTGCCGCCCATGCGGGAATTTCACATCGGAAAAAATGACGAAAATCAGCGGCTCGACCGTTTTCTCGGCAAGGCTGTTCCCCTGCTCCCCGCCTCGCTTGCGCAGAAGTACATTCGCTTAAAGCGCATCAAGGTCAACGGTGCGCGCGCTCAGCGGGATCAGAAGCTCTGCGCGGGCGACGTGTTGCAGTGCTACATCAACGACGAGTTCTTCGAAACACCGAGCGAAGAGAATGTCTATCTCACGATCACGACGCCGCGGCTCAAGATCGTCTACGAGGACGAGAACATCATGCTGCTCGACAAGCCCGCAGGTCTGGTCGTCCACGCCGATGAGCGCGAGAAAATCAACACGCTCGTCAACCACATGCTCGCCTATCTCTACCAAAAGCGAGAGTGGAAGCCGCGCGAAGAGAATGCCTTCACTCCCGCCCTCTGCAACCGCATCGACCGCAACACTGGCGGCATCGTCATCGCGGCGAAGAATGCCGAGGCGCTGCGCATTCTGAACGACAAGATCCGCGACCGCGAGATCGCCAAATATTATTTATGTATCGCCCTTGGCCGCGTCGAGCCGCCGAAGGGCAGGATCGAGTGCTTTCTCAGAAAGGACGAGAAGAGCAACACCGTGCGCGTCTATCACCGCCCCGTGCCCGAAGGCCGCAGCGCGGTCACGCTGTATCAAACGCTCCGGACGCGCGGCGAGCTGTCGCTTTTGGAGGTCGAGCTCCTCACCGGCCGCACGCATCAGATCCGCGCAAGCATGGCGGATCTCGGTCACCCGCTGCTCGGCGACGGCAAGTACGGCATCGGCAGCGTGAACCGCAAATATGGCGAAACGCAGCAGGCACTCTACTCCTATCGCCTGCGCTTCGACTTCCCCACCGACGCGGGCATTCTCGAATACCTGCGCGGGCGGGAATTTCAGGTGGACGAAGTGCCGTTTCAGAAGAAATACTTTGGTTAAATCCTACAAGCGGAGGGCCATAACATGGCTCTCCGCTTTCTCATTTTGAAAAAGTTTAAAATATTGAACTTTTTGTTAAATATACTCTTGCAATTTTGCGCGCTGTGTGTATAATGATTTCGGTTTAGCAAAAACTGACCAAAAGTTTAGTATATCAAACGAGGAGGCATGTGCATGGACATCGGCAATAAGATCAAACAGCTGCGAACGCGACAGGGACTGACTCTGGAGGAGCTTGCCAGCCGAAGCGAGCTTACGAAGGGGTTTTTGTCCCAGTTAGAGCGCGACCTCACCTCCCCCTCGATCGACTCACTCAGCGATATTCTCGAGGCCCTCGGCACCAACCTCTCGGAATTCTTTCAGGAGGATAAAAACGACCAGTTCGTCTTCCGCGCGGAGGATTTTTTTGTCGACGAGCGCGAAAGCTGCACCGTCAACTGGATCGTTCCCAACACGCAGAAAAACCAGATGGAGCCGATCTTGATCGAGCTTCCCGCGGGCGGCGAATCGTTTGAGGTCGAGCCGCACAACGGCGAGGAGTTCGGCTATGTGCTCGATGGCAGCGTCGTTTTGGAATGCGACGGCGAGCGCAGCATCGTTCGCCGCGGCGAGACATTCTATCTCCACGGCAAGACCTTCCACTGCCTCAAAAACGAGCGCAAGACCGCCGCGCGCGTCCTCTGGGTCTGCACGCCCCCGCTTTTCTAAATTACTACATCATGATTTAAGTGAGGATATCGGAACATGGCTGAAGAAAAGAAGAAGCTTATCCAATTCAAGAACATCGTCAAGAGCTTTGAGGACGGACAGGTCGTTCTCAAGGGCGTCTCTCTTGACATTTACGAAAATGAGTTTGTCACCCTGCTCGGCCCATCGGGCTGCGGCAAGACGACGCTTTTGCGCATTCTCGGCGGCTTTTTGCAGCCGAGCGAGGGCAAGGTGCTCTTCGACGGCGAGGACATCGTCAGCGTCCCGCCCTACAAGCGCGAGATCAACACCGTCTTCCAGAAGTACGCTCTCTTCCCCCACATGGACGTTTACGACAACATCGCCTTCGGCCTGACGCTCAAGAAAGAGCCGAAGGACGTTATCGAGCAGAAGGTCATGCGTATGCTGCGCCTTGTGAGCCTTGAGGACTATGCTCACCGCAACGTGACTGAGCTTTCCGGCGGCCAGCAGCAGCGCATCGCCATCGCCCGCGCGCTCGTCAACGAGCCGAGCGTGCTGCTGCTTGATGAGCCGCTCGGCGCGCTCGACTTAAAGCTGCGCAAAGAGATGCAGCAGGAGCTCAAGTACATCCAGCAGGAGGTCGGCATCACCTTCATCTTCGTCACGCACGACCAGGAAGAGGCGCTGACGATGTCGGATAAGATCGTGGTGATGAACGCGGGCGAGATCCAGCAGATCGGCACGCCGACGGAGATCTACCGCACTCCCGTCAACGAATTCGTCGCCAAGTTCATCGGCGAGACGAACATCATCGACGGCGTCATGCTCGAGGACGATCTTGTCATGTTTGAGGACAAGAAGTTCGTCTGCCGCGCCCGCGGATACAACAAGAACCAAAAGGTCGACGTGGTCATTCGCCCCGAGCACCTTGACATCGTTCCCCGTGCCGAGGGCATGCTCAAGGGTACGGTCAAGTCCCAGCTCTTCAAGGGCATGCACTATGAAACGGTGGTCGAAACGCGCGTCGGTACCTCCATCACCGTCAAGATGCAGGTCTCGCAGGATCGCCCCGTTTTCAACGAGGAAAAGGGCGAGAAGATCAGTGCAAACGCCTTCCTTCTGGACGTGGAGGACGTAGAGGAGCTCGACGAGGCCAAGATCGTCGCCCTCGCCTCCGCTGAGGCGTGGGACGCCGAGACCGAAGAGCCCATCTCCATCAAGACCGTCGAATACGACATCAAGCCCGAGACCGGCAACTACACCGTCACCTTCTCCACCGCCAACGAAACGAGCATCACCGTCAAAGTTCTTGTCGTTGCGGAGAACCGCGTCGAAAGCAAGGTCTATCAGGAAGAAATTTACGCGATGAACTTCTTCAAAAAGGTAGAGGACATTCAGGAGAGCATCGCGCTCGACACCGACCTTGAAACCTGGGCAAGCGCCTCGGCCTGGTCGCTCGAAGACGGCGAACAGGTCGAGATCACCGACGTCAAGTACGACTTTGACCCCGAGAACATCACCCCGGGCGTCTACGATGTGACCTTCTCCACCGAGGGCTACGAGTACAAGGTCTCCACCACCCACGCCTATGAAGAGGGCGAGCAGGTCGGCCTTGTCTTCCGTCCCGAGGACATTCACGTGATGAAGAAGGAGGGCCAGTGGTGAAGCGCTTTCGTTCCATGACCTACCCGTATATCGCGTGGATCATTGCGATCATCGTTGTACCGATGATCCTGACTTGCGCGTTCAGAAAACTCGGTCTCCAAGACAAGTTCAGCAAAATCGGTCTCCACGAAGACCTTATGGCTATGCACGAAATCGATGCGGAAGGCATCGTGAAAAACGCTCTTGAAGTCATCAATCAGGACTTCGAAAAAGAAGGCGTCAAAGGCTCTGCCGTCAAAGCGGAATCCGCAAAAGCCGGCGCAGCCGTCAAACTTGCTCCGCAGGGCGCAAACTGGGTAGACGAGGTATAGTATTATGGCAATGACTCAAGGCGATAAGTATGCATTGAGAATTTTCTTCTTCGCCGCGATTCCTTTGGCAAAAACCGTTGCGGAAAACGATCCGAAATTCGTAAAGAAATTCAAGGGTAAAAACTTCGTTTTCCAGATCAGCGTTTTGTCGCCGGAATTCAAGAAGACCGGAAAACTTTCAACGCACTTCGTTGTCAAGGACGGCAAGTGGGAAACTCACACCGGTGAAACCCACCCCCATCCTGATATCGAACTGGAATTTTCAACCCCCGAGAAGTTCATTCTGTTCTTCACCGGAAAAGGTATGCCGCTTCCCAAAATCAAGGGCGCGCTCGCACACCTTCCCACTTTCGTGAACATCCTTATGACTCTTCTCAGAATGGCGGGACTGCTGCAAGCCACCGATGTTCCCGAAAAACCCGAAGATCAGGAACTTTTGGTCTTGCTTTACATCAACCTTCTTACCGTCGGCGTCAGCCAACTTAACAGGGTTGAACATCCCGACGTCAAGCACTTTACGGAAGGCAGCCCCGACCGTGTGTACGCTTTTGCGGTTACCGGTCACGAAAAACTCCAAGGCTGGCTCCGCGTTAAGGACGGTCAGACCGTTTCGGGACGCGGCGAATGCAAACGTTGCAAACCTTTCGTGTGCATGCGCTTCGACTCTCCCAAACACGCTCTTGAAATTCTCATGAGCAAGGTCGAGATGATTCCTTATATGCAAAAAGGATATCTGTCCATCGAAGGCGCGCCCGAATTCGGCAACGAACTTTCGGCACAGCTCTTCACGGTTGCATATTACGCACAAGGCACGTATCTTGACGATCAGAAGAAACAATAATCTTCAACAATGCAAAGGGCACGCTGAACAGCGTGCCTTTTCTTTTTGTAATAAATTATGACGAAATTACTGCGGAGTGTTTTTTGTTGGTTTTGTTATGGTTGTTGTCGTTTTCTTTGCGTAATAATTTCTGATTGCAAAATACTGTTTTCTTCTTTTATCGTTTTCAAAACGAATTGTTTTTGTCTCGTTAAACTTTTTTAATCCGAACATTTCATTTTTTCCTCCTGTTCTTTCTCATATTTTGCTATGGTTTCGTAAGCAAACGAGATATCTTCGTCCTCAATAGCAAAAGTGCGCTCGGTAGGGACAACTCTTTTTAAGTAAGACAACGGAAGAACACAGGCATTAGCGTTTTCAGGGACAATGCCGACAATCAGATTTTGATCGGTAACTCGCGACAATTCGACCGACACAGGAACGAACGACGATTTTTCGTCTGCCGTGTAGAAATAGCAAAGAACACTGTTTTCGATTGCGGTTTTTATAACCTCGATTTCTTTGTAATAAAAGAAATATTCGCGTTGATTAAGTCGTTTTGAACAATATTCGACAAGAAGGCTCCTTACGTAACTTGAAAAATCCATTTTTAAGGAATGGATTACGTTGTCGACGATGTGCAAAAATCGTTGCATATGCTCTTTGTTCACTCGAAACGGAACAATGGCAACGCCGTCGTCGCAATAATTATATTTGTTGAAATATACCTTATAAATATTTTCCTCGATTACGTCGGTGAGTGCGCTGTCACCGTCGTTTGCCAACAAGAACGCGTCATGCAAATCACTTCTGTAATCGGAAAGATTCGGGATTAAATGATTTAATAATCCGCTCAAATTAGCCTGATTATTTTTGACGTATCCGAAATAGTATGCGTCTTCAACCAACGTATTAAAAACCGTAATCGGCAAATTGAAGTTTGTAGGGTCGACAAAAGTCAGCCGGGATTCATTCTGAA
>OLPA01003042.1_pt1 | contig 11818 bp, 9 predicted proteins | sample 1672811 | NCBI WGS metagenome assembly OLPA01 (sample SAMEA3136726, study PRJEB25190) | human gut metagenome | biome: human gut; feature: human-associated habitat; material: faeces | place: Austria | collected 2013
GAAAATTCCCGGTGTTTTGCCTGAACAAAACACCGGGTTCTTTGACAGACTGGAAGTGCAGAGTCTCCTTCCGGATACTCTGCACTTTTTTATTCATTCATCCTTCAAAGCCCAGTTTTTCTGCATAAGCCAGCACTGCCTTTCGGAAGCATTCGATAGGAGGATGGACCGTACCGGCACCGATCTGGCCAAAGCCGGCGATCTTGTGCGCGATGCCGGTATTGATAACGGGGGTAATCTCCTTTTCCACGACCTTGCGGGCGTCGATCCCCAGACAGATCCCCTGGAAGCTCCATGTGGGAACAGTGAAGTTTGGATTGCGGGAAATGACGATCTCCATCATCTCGTTGCTGGTGGCCAGTGCGTCCTCAAAGCCGCCGGACCCAACAAAGCGTGTTACGGCAGGCGCGGCAATCATTGCCATGCCGCCAACGCCAAACGTTTCGGTGATGGCACTGTCGCCAAGATCAGGACACGCATCCTCTGCACAGTAGCCGGTAAAATACAGGCCCTGCGGGGTGTTGACCGGTGCAGTAAACCATTCGTCACCCATGCCTGCAATGCGTACACCAAAGTTCTCTCCATTGCGGCACATCGCGGTAACAACGGTGCCGCATTGGATTTTCCGGGCATCATCCATGACGGCTTTGCCGCAGGCCATCATGATATTGAGGAAGAACTGATCCGTAACGGCAAGGAAGTGCATCACCCGCTCCTTGTCAGACTGCGGGATGTCAAGCTTGACGATGCGCGGAGCCATCTCCTTGAGGAACAGGAGGGAGGCGGAAATATTGCGCTGATGGAACTCGTCCCCCATTGCAACGGCCTTTGCGATCAGCGGATTGAGCGCAAGCGCGCCCTCTGCCTTAAGCGCAAGGCTGAGGGTAGGGCCGAGAACCTCCTTCATCCACTTGAGACGCTCGACGACCTCCTCGGAATAGGCGCCGAAGCGCAGGACTTTGCCGATGCCTTCGTTCATGGTGCAGTATGCACGGTTGCCGCAGGCGCGGTCTTCCACAACAAGCAGGGGCATGTTGGGAGAGCTTATGCCGCCCATCGGGCCGACTGCGTTCACATGGTGGCAGGGCATGAATCTGACAGCGCCGGATTCGAGCAGGGCGCGCGCAGCTTCCGTGTCCTCGGCCCAGCCTTCAAAGAGACTTGCGCCAATGCAGGAGCCTTTCATTGGGTCTGTCATGTTTTCCCATTTGATCGGGGGGCCGGCATGGAGCAGCAGCTTGCCCTCGCCGAATTCGGGTATAAGCTCCTTGGCGGGCCTGACGTCAACAAGCACAGGCTGGGAGGCAACGATGCGGCCGATAACCGCCTGATTGGCCTCGTCGATGCTGGCAAAGCCGGTTTTTTCGCGGTCAAGCGCAGCATCACGGAGAAAGCGCAGCGCGCGGATCATTTTAAAATCACCGCCTGCAGGAGGCGTCCAGTCAAACTGGACAACGCCACATCCGAATTTGGAGGCGACCTCTGCAAAGCTCCGGAGGCCCAGATTGATCATGACGGGCTTTTCGGACAGCATCTTGATGAGCTGCGGGCTGGCCGTGCCGCGCTGGCAGCTGCTTTCGGCCTTGGGGAGGACCGGCTTTTCCTGGACGGGGATCTCATGGCCGATCACATGGATGGCCGTGGCGACGGCGATCCTGTTCGTTTCACAGACGATGACGCCGCAGTCTTTCAGCAAGCGCACCTGCTTATCGTAGCCCTGAGGATCCTTGTCCGTGCCGCACACGGTCGCAACGAAAAACAGCTTGCGGTTTTCACGGCGCGCCTTTTCCTGGAGCGCGCGGATAGCCGGGATCAGCGCCCCCGCCATATCCTCATGGGACCCGTATCCCATGACAATATCCAGCAAAATAACGCCCGTGCGCTCGTCATCCGCTGCGTCCGCCATGCACTCGATGCGCTTTCTGGGGTCGATCATCGGGTGCGGGCGGCCCATGGTGTACACATCATCTCCAAGGTCAATGACCACATGGCCGTCATGATTGAGCATAAAGCCCTCCTGCTTTTCAGGGGGGAGATGGATGCCAAGGGCGTCCTTTATCATCATTGCGGCCTCACCGGCCAACGTGCCCCCGGAATAGTAGGCGCGGATGACCTTGTTTTCTTCAGGACGGAAGAAATCGCCTTCCGGCATTTGGGGGACGAAGGGCGTGACCTTTTCCCCCCGCAGGAGCTGCACGGAGATCCGCGCGGCCTCATCAAGCGTATAGGCGTGGTAAAGCCCGTCCTCGTGATTCTCCGGGCTCTCGCCCAGGAAAAGGGTGACCACCGGCTTTGTGCAGTTGTGCAGCCGCGCCATTATTTTGTCACGCACCGGCTTTGCAGGCGGCTTTGAGATCACAACAAGGACCTTTGTGGAGGCGTCCTGCTCCATCCCCTCAATGACATCGAGCATCGTGATCCCGCCGACCTCTGAGGAGAGGTCACGCCCGCCGATGCCGATGGCGTTGGTGACACCTGCGCCGAGCCGGTCAATGATCGTGGTCAGCTCCTGAATGCCGGTGCCGGACGCTCCAATGATCCCGATGCCGCCGGGAGCGACATGATTGGTAAACGCGATGGGGACGCCCTGAATGATGCCGGTGCCGCAGTCCGGGCCCATGACCACAAGGCCCTTTTCGTGTGCCTTGCGCTTAAGACTTCGCTCGTCCTCAAGAGTGACGTTATCACTGAACATAAAGACATTCATCCCCTCGTCAAGCGCTCTGTCGGCCTCTGCCGCGGCATAGATTCCGGGAATGGAAATAACGGCAAGGTTGGCTTCGGGCTGCGCCGCCTTCGCGCTTTCCCATGATTTTACATTTGCACGGCCGCAGGCTGGTGACGCAGTATCCGCGCTTGCCTGCGCCTTGAAGAAATCGTCCGCAGCCTGTGCGAGCGTTGCAATAACCTCCTCAGATTCGACATCTGCAACAATAGCCATGTCGTTCGCGCCGGCGGCGAGAAGCTCGGGGGTCTCGAGTCCGCTCTGAGCAAACACGCCCTTGTTTGCATCGGTCGCCATCATAATGGAAAGCTTTTTGACGCCTTCCGATTCAGCCAGGCGGCTCGTGAGCAGCATAAGCGTGACAGAATCCTGATATGTGCCCTTCTTTATAATTGTACGTAACATATTTGCCCTCCGTATGGTTCATTCGACTGTGCTGTCGAAATTTTTTACGACGCCTATTTTAGCAAGTGCAATACGGTTTTGGGACGTTACTCCATACCAATTTGCGAATAAACGACTGTGCACAGTGTACGAAGCTTGCATGATATGAGCAGAAAATCAGGCAGTCGAAAAGCGGTTTCGAAAAGCGCCATGGATCCCGGCCGGGATAATTGTGCATACTGCATAGCTCGGGACGTGTTTTTTTGGAAGGCTTGCAGTTGCTGCAAACCGCCGCAGCATAGTAGTATAATCACAAATCAGACAGGCCGGCATCTGATAAAAAATAAACGAGAATGAGAGGGGTGAAGCAGTGAAGCGCATAACAGCATCGGATATTATCCACGTTATGGATGAGAATAATAAGGCGGCGATGGCGATTCGCTGTGGGGAAACATTCGCTGTGGAGACCGCAAATCCCGGTATACCGGACGAGACCTTCCAGAAAGACTACACGAAAACGCCTTTCCCTAAACGCATACTCACGATCACCGGCCCAATTTATGTCGAGGGCGCAGAACCCGGAGATATTCTCTGCGTTCACATCGACGATATCAAACTCAATGCGGAAGGCAAGATGTGGATGGGGCAGTGGATGGGCATCCTGATGGACGAGGTCGATCATTGCTACATGAGAAAAGCCCGCGTAGAAAATGGCACCGTGATTTTCAGGGAGGATGTGCGTTTTCCGGCAAAGCCAATGATCGGCACCATCGGCACGGCGCCGGCAGGAAAGCCGATAGACTGTCTCTATCCCGGCGCCCACGGAGGAAACATGGATGCGCTAAACGCAAAGGCAGGCAGCATCGTTTATCTCCCGGTCAATGTTGCGGGCGCGATGCTCTCTATTGGAGATGTCCACGCGGCGATGGGCTACGGTGAGGTGCTAGGCACCGGGATCGAAATCGGCAGTACGGTTACCGCACATGTGACTCTTCTTAAGGGAAGGGCCCAGAAGCATCCGGTGATCGAAACCGAGGAGCATTTTGAGATCGTGGTATCCGGAGAGGATATGCCCGAGCTGTGCAAAGAAGCGACCAGAGAAGCGATCCGCTTCGTCGCGGCCCACGGAAACTATGACTTTGACGAGGCGTATGCGCTGGTGGGTCAGACGTCTGATCTGAAGATCCTCCAGGTCGTCAACCCATGGTACACGATTTCCATGGACATTCCCAAATGGATCCTTATGAAGAAAGAATACTAAAACAGATATTTTGGGAGGAAAATATGTACGGACTTATCAACGGGCCCTGGTCGGGCATCCCCAACCTTTTGCTCACAGCGGGCTTTGGCCTGATCACCATTATCGTCGGTGCGGTCCTGGCCGACAGAATGGGCAAAAAGTACGCCCCCTTTATTATGGTCGGCCTTATGGCTGGCCTGCAGATCATGGTTTCTTTTACCTCCGCCAAAAACTGCACGCTTACTGTCGGCGGTCAGGAGTTCTTCATCATCGCAGGCTCCCTGATGTATCCGATCCTCGCCTGCGGCGAAGACTACATCAATGAGTTCTACGGCAGAGAGATTGCAAAATCCTCTGTTACCTGCCAGTTCATTGTTCGCGCACTGTCCACTCTCTATCTTGTATGGCTCATCTATCTCCCCTGCCCGGCTGCAGACGTTGAGAACTATGTCATGTTTGAAAAGCTCATGGGCGTTGTTCCCCGCGTTACCATCGCAAGCATTACCGCGACCTACATCGGCGGCCTTTTGAATGTTCACATTTTTGCAAAGATCAAAAACAAGACCGGCCGCGGCAAGCTCTGGCTCCGGACCTTCGTCTCCACGGCCGTTGGCCTTGTGGTCAATGCCATTATCTTCACGCTGCTGGCCTTCGCGGGCACCAAGCCCCTCGCGGTCATGGCCCAGATGGTATTCATCTCTGTGGTGGTTCGTCTCGCCACCGGCGTTCTTGAGCTGATCTTCCTCTACTTCATGACTTTCCTCCGCAAGACGGGCGTCATCCTGAAGGACGCAGCTCCCATAACCATCATCCCCTCTGTTCTGGATGACAAGGAAGTAAAGGCTTAATTGCTGAAACTTATAGAATAAAGATTTTCAAAATGCGAGGGGAACCCCAAAAGGGGTTCCGCCTCGTATTTTAATAGGAAAGGAGAGCGTTATGACATCTGCCGTTCCGTGCAGCCTCGGAAACTGGGTGGCGGCTTTTTTGCCGATTCTTGTCCTGCTCGTATTAATGATCAAATTTCGCTGGCGCGCAACTGAAGCGGCTCCTATCGGGCTGTTTGCCGCATTGATCATCGCGCTGACGGTTTTCAAAGCAAACGTCGCCCTTGTTGCTGCCGAAGCATCAAAGGGTATCTGGAGCGCCTTGGTTGTTCTTATTGTCATATGGCCTGCGCTTTTGATGTATGAGATATCCAGCGAAGCAAACGCATTTGAAACTTTCCGTGCTGGTATCCGCCGGCTCCTGCCCAATGAGCTCATACAGATCATGGCGATCGGCCTGGGATTTGTGGGTTTTCTTATCGGCATCACCGGCTTTGGTGTGCCTGTGGCCGTTGGCGCGCCTCTCCTCATCGGTATTGGCGTTTCTCCGCTGTATGCAGTCGTTATTTCTCTTATCGGCGAGGCGTGGGGCAGTACCTTTGGCACTTTGGGTGTGGCATGGGACGCCATGCGCCTTGCCGCAGGGCTTGACGCTGATCCCCAGATGCTTCTGAATACTGCTCTTTGGGCCGGGATCTTCATATGGATCTGGAACCTCACTGTCGGGCTTGCCGTGTGCTGGCTTTACGGCAGATGGGCAGGGCTGAAAAAGGGCCTGCCTGCGGTGCTGCTGGTATCTCTTATTCAGGGAGGCGGACAGCTTCTTGTCGGCCAGTTCAATCAGTCGCTTGCTTGTTTTCTGCCAACCTGCGCCGCCCTCATCGTCCTGCTGCTTTTAGGCAAGACAAAGCTTTATTCCGCTTCATGGCGCATCGATGACAGCCCCATCATGCGGCGCGGCGCGGTGCCAGCCGCTGAATATGAGTCCGGCGGCATGAACATGCTTGAGGCCTTTGTTCCCTATCTTATTCTGACAGCGATCACGCTTTTGGTATTATTGGTAAAGCCTGTTAAGGGTTTCCTCGGCCAGTGGTCCTTCGGCTTCTCTCTGCCAGAGACATCGACAGGCTACGGCTTTACCAACGCGGCGGTGGCGTGCTACTCTCCCCTTTCTCCGCTGACCCACGCCAGCTTTTTCCTGCTCCTGTCCTCTCTGCTGGGCTTTCTGTATTACCTGAAAAAAGGCCGCCTGAAGCCGGCCTGCCTCAAGGCCGTGCTGCTGCGCTCTGTCCAAAAGGTGATCCCCTCGGGCATTGCGGTGATCGGCTTTCTTATCATGTCGCGCATTATGAGCGGCTCCGGGATGACCGCGGTCCTTGCCGACGGCATGGCACGCGTCATGGGCCGGGCCTATGCGCTGCTCGCGCCGATGGTCGGCCTGCTTGGCGCCTTTATGACCAGCAGCAACATGGCCTCCAATATTCTCTTTTCCGAATTCCAGCTTACCACGGCAAAGCTCCTCAGCTTTGACGCGGCCGGCATCCTCGGTGCGCAGACGGCGGGCGGCGCGATCGGCACCGCGACCTGCCCCGGCAACATCACGCTCGGCTGTACCACCGGCGGTATTATCGGCGAAGAGGGAGAGGTGCTGAGGAAAACCCTTCCGCTCAGCCTGGCCGCGGCAGTATTTGTGGGACTTTTTTTGTTTGTGATCTTAATCGTTATCTAAAAAAGAGGGCTTGATCTATGAAAAAAAGATTTTTTTCTACTGACGTGGGAAAGCTTGGTGCAGCCGCGATATTGATATTGCTGTCTCTGCCGGTGATCGTTCTGTCACTTAACAGCGGGTTTGCGTCAGGGAGCGGCATAGGCCTTGGGATGATTTGCGCCGGAATGGCTTTTCCTCCCCTGAAATTCTTTCTTGGAAAGAGGTAATGGCTCTGCCGAATAAAAAGAAATTGTGCATCATGCATACTGCAGACAAAGGCTTTTTGTGCAACTGTATATTTCCTTTCAAAGGGACTGATTTTATTATAGTAATGACAGTTATAAAACTAACAGACAACGGCTTTCTTTTTGTATGTATGGCTTTATCCACGGAAAAGCTTTAAAAAAATAACACAATGAAAAAGGAGAAAAAAATGAAAAAAATCTTTGCAATGCTTTTAGCCCTTGTCATGGCGTTTGCGCTTTGCGCGTGTGGCCAGCCTTCCGCGCCGTCCGCCCCCGCTTCATCCGACAGCGGTTCCGAAGACGCGGCCGCTCCCACCTACACGCTCAAGCTTGCCCATGCCATGATGGAAAACACCCCCCAGCACAAGGGCGCGCTCAAGTTCCAGGAGCTCGTTGCTGAGAAAACTGGCGGCCAGGTAGAAATTACTATATTCCCTGCCGGTCAGATGGGCAGCGACACGGAAGTCGCAGAAATGCTCCAGACCAACGGCATTGACTGCGCCATCATCCCGACCGCGAAGCTCAGCGGTTTCTATGCCCCCCTGCAGGTGATCGACCTGCCCTTCCTGTTTCCCAGCAAGGATGTCACCTATTCCGTGCTTGACAGCGCAGAGTTTAAGGACATGCTCTTCGGACCCATGAAAGAACTGGGCTTCCAGGGAATCAACTTCTGGGAATCCGGCTTCAAGCAGATCACCGCGAATAAGGAGATCACGTCTCCCGCTGATTTGAAGGGTCTGAAGATCCGCGTTATGGAGTCTCCCCTGCTCATCGCCCAGTATAAGGCGCTGGGCGCCAACCCCATTGCCATTGACTTCTCCGAGGTCTACAACTCTCTCCAGCAGGGTGTTGCGGACGGCGAGGAAAACCCCCTCAACTCCATCGTCAACATGAAATTCTATGAAGTCCAGTCCCATATGACGCTCTCCAACCATGGCTATCTTGCCTATGCGCTCATGTTCTCCAACGACACCTGGGACAGCCTCAGCGCTGATATTCAGGCCGCGATCATGGAAGCGGCGGATGAGGCCGTCGTATATGAGCGCCAGTGCAATGCCGAAATGGAAGAAACTTATGTGCAGACCATCAAGGATTCCGGCACCGCTGTCTACGAGCTGAGCGATGAAGAAATGACTGCTTTTGCAGAAGCCGTAAAGCCCGTGCACGAGGAATTCCGCGATGTCATTGGCTCTGATCTTCTTGACGCGACCTACAAACTGGTAGATGCTGCCTGATTGCTAAGAATTCTGCTTTTGTACAATTGAGGATCTGAAAAACGCAGGGCACTGTTATACTGGTGCTCTGCGTTTGGAAAAAGCGCGTATTGAACTGGAGACGTGAATGGATAAAATAGAAAAAGTCATAAACAGCTTTGAAAAGGTCATGCTCGTGTTCGGAATCTTGTCCGGCGCGCTGGTGCTTTTTATCAACGTCGTCATACGAAATCTGGGCATGAGCATTGTCTGGGCTGAGGAATATGCAAAGTTTGCGATCATATGGATGACCTTTGCCGGCTGCGGCGCGGCCGTGCGTGAAAAGGCGCATATGAACATTACGGCGCTGTACGATATCCTTGGCAAAACCGGCAAATTTATTCTTGATATTTTTATCAATCTTGTTGGACTCGGATTTTCTGCCTTTATGCTATGGTTTGGCATACGCCTTACCATCAAGATGGTACAGACCATGCAGGTCTCTCCCACGATGATGCTGCCGATGTGGATCGTCTACATCTCCGTTCCCATCGGCGCGGCGCTTATGATCCCGCGCTACGCCGTCATACTTTTGCATGTTTTTAAGAGCAGAGGCGCAAAGGAGGAAAAGGCGGAATGATTACCTTACTCTTTGTCGCGCTTGCAGTCCTTATGATTTGCGGCGTTCCCATCTTCGTTTCTCTTGCCGGCTCGACGGCGCTGACCTTTGCATGCTTCTCAAACATGGATCATATGGTCGTCATACAGCGAATGATCGCGGGGCTTAACAAATTCTCTCTTATCAGCATCCCCTTCTTCATCCTCGCGGCCAACATTATGGGAGAAGGCGGTATCTCCAGGCGCATCATCAATCTGGCCAAAGCCTTCGTCGGCCACTCCGTCGGCGGGCTGGGCATCGTTGCCGTTGTGGCGAGCATGTTTTTCGGCGCCATTTCCGGTTCCTCTCCCGCGACCGTCGTGGCCATCGGCGCGCTGCTGTACCCGGCGCTGAAGGAGATGCGGTATGACGACGCCTATGCCACGGGGGTCATTACCGCGTCAGGCTCTTTGGGCATCATCATACCGCCCTCCGTCACCATGATCGTTTACGGCACCGTCACCGGCGCCTCCGTAGGCGCGCTGTTTCTCGCAGGCTTCGGCGCCGGCGTGATCTATGGGCTGATCTACATCCTCTATACCGTCGTCTACGCAAAAAGGCACGGCGAAATCGTGCGCCTTCCAAAAACCACGGGAAAGACGAAACTTGTCGCTCTCAAGGAGAGCCTATGGGCTCTGGGCGTTCCCGTCATTATTCTGGGCGGTATCTACACCGGCATTTTCACCGCTACCGAGGCCTCCGCTGTTGCAGTGATCTACTCTCTTGTTGTGGCGATATTTGTGTACAAGGAGATGAGCTATAAAGAGCTTTTCAACTGCGTTTATAAATCCGCCATTTCCACGGTGCAGATCATGATACTCATGGCTGGCGCGTGCATTTTCTCATGGATTCTTACTTCCGAGGGGATTACCGTGGCCATCGCGAATTCCATCCTGAGCGTGAGCTCCAATAAGACCGTGATCCTGCTTCTTATGAACCTGATCCTGCTCATCGCCGGTATGTTCCTCGATGGTGCTTCGATCGTCACCATCATGGGCCCGCTGTTCTTCCCGATCGCGACCGCTGCGGGCGTGGATCCGGTCCACCTCGGTATTGTCATGGTTGTCAACTGCGCTATCGGCATGTTCACACCGCCCTTTGGCCTGAATCTCTTTGTTGCCTCCAATATAACGAAAAAACCGGTCATGATGGTGGCAAAGGGCGTTGTGCCGTTTATTGTTCTCTCTCTCATCGCGCTGCTGCTGATCACCTATGTTCCCGGGATCAGTCTGTGGTTGCCCAAGACAGTATACGGAAGCTGGTAAAATCAAACACGCAGTGGTTTGTATCCGCTGCGTGTTGCTTTATAAGCCGAAGCGGCAGCAAATACTTATTTTTTGAAAGGAGACGCAGATCATGTCCATTCTTCTTAAAAACGCGCTGTATCTCAAGCCGGACTGCCAAAGCTGGGCCACAGATGACATCTATCTCGACGGCGGCGTCATCAAAGCCATCGGAGCGGCCTGCGCCAGCTATCCGGCGGACGAGACTATCGGCTGCGCGGGCAAGGCCGTCATCCCGGGGCTTATCAATTCCCACGCGCATTCCTATACCGGCTATCTCAAAGGCACGATAGACAATGTCCCCCTTGACATATATATGCTCTACGCCATCGCCGGCGGCTCCTGCCGCAATGAGAGGGAGATCTATATATGCAGCCTGATTGAGGCATTGCAGATGCTCAAAAGCGGGACGACCTCCGTCATTGACCACTTCTCCCAGCGCCCTTCTCTCTCCCTTGCCGGGCTGGACGCGGACGCGGCGGCTTTCAAAAAGCTGGGCATGAGGGCGCGCATCGCAACCATGTTTGCGGATAAGGGCTTTTTTGATACCCTTCCTCTTGAGCCGGGGGAGCTGCCGGGGGAGCTGCTGCCAAAGAGCGGCAGCAAGCCGCAGAGCGTTGACGAATATATAGCAGAGGTCGAGAATGCATACCTGAAGTACCGTGACGATCCGCTCATCGATATCACCCTCGGCACCGATGGCCCCCAAAGATGCAGCGACGAGCTGCTTCTGAAGCACGCGGCGCTTGAGAACAAATATAAGATGGGCTGGGAGACCCATATCCTCGAGGCCAAGACGCAGGCGATTGTATCCAGAAACATCTATGGCAAAGGACTTATAGAACACATGGATGCGCTTGGCGTTCTCAACGAGCGTACAGCGCTCGTGCACCATGTGTGGGTCTCTGACAGCGAGTTGGACTGTGTCCGGCGCGCAAATGCCACTGTTGTCCACTGCCCGTCCTCCAATCTGCATCTTGGCAGCGGCGTCGCGCCGGTCGATCTCTACAAAGAGCGCGGCATAGACGTCGCCCTCGGCAGTGACGGCGGGAACTGTGGCAGTCTGAGCATGTTTGAGCAGATAAAGCTTGCGGCCTTGCTGCATAATGTGTCTCATGTTGATTACGAAAAATGGTTTTCCGCCTCTGACGCGCTTATAATGGATTACCATGGCGGTGCCAGGCTGTTCGGCAGAAAGATCGGGCACATCGAAGTGGGTGCCTGCGCAGATCTCTGCATCATTGATATTGACAATATCCTCTGGCAGCCATGCAACGACATGACGCGCCAACTCGTTTACTATGAGAACGGCTCCCATGTTAACACGGTAATCATCGCCGGGCGCAAGGTGCTTGAGCACGGAAAAAGCACTTTTGTTGATGAGGCTGCGCTGATTGCCGAGGCAAAGGAGCTCTGCGAAAAGCTCCGGCTCGACTGCGCGGAGGCCATGACGCTGGTGGAAAAGCAGCTCCCCTACATGCGGGGAATGTATTTGCGTGAGATCCGGCGCAATATTGGGTTCAACCGCTTCACAAGAGAACTGTAACTGAGGAAG
>OLPA01003045.1_pt1 | contig 11813 bp, 17 predicted proteins | sample 1672811 | NCBI WGS metagenome assembly OLPA01 (sample SAMEA3136726, study PRJEB25190) | human gut metagenome | biome: human gut; feature: human-associated habitat; material: faeces | place: Austria | collected 2013
AGAAAGCGCCTCGGGGCGGTAAATATGATCAGATATGGTGCAAAGGCAGAGGGCCCGTTTCCCGGCAAGGGCGGCGTTGGCGTAAAGGGCGGCGGCCTCCATCTCCACGGCCATCACGCCCATGCGCTTCCACAGGTCCGTCTTGCTGCAGCCGGGGGCGGAGTAGAAGTTATCGGAGGAGAGGAGGTTGCCCACTTTTATATCCGCGCCATGCTCCCGGGCGGTTTCCACGGCGGCGGAGAGCAGGGTGAAGTCCGCGATGGGGGCAAAGCCGCCCTCCAGGCCGAACTGGTTTATATAATTGGAGTTCGTGCAGGCACCCTGCCCGGCCACCAGATCCATGAGCTTCAGATCATCCCTTATGGCGCCGGCGGAGCCGATGCGGATGATGTTTTCCACGCCGTAAAAATGAAAAAGCTCCCAGCTGTATATGCCGATGGAGGGCATGCCCATGCCCGAGGCCATCACCGTCACTGGTACGCCTTTCCAACAGCCCGTGTGCCCCTGGACGCCGCGGACGTTGTTCACAAGCACGGGGTCCGTGAGAAAGTTCTCCGCGATGAACTTGGCCCGGAGGGGGTCGCCGGGCATGAGGACAGTTCTGGCGATGTCCTCCTTTTTTGCGTTTATATGGGGTGTGGGAATTGACATTGGCGTTTCCTCCTGTTGTGTTTTTGGTGTAGCAGAATGATTATATGAGAGAAAAAAACAAAAGTCAAATTGAAACAGGCGAAAAGATATGATATCATTAAAAAAACGATTCGGGGGCGAGCTTTGATGAGCAATGTAATGGTGATAGGGATTGCCGGAGGCACCGGCAGCGGCAAGACCACGATTACGAAAAAGCTTATGCAGCGCTTCGGCAGCGATGTTTCCGTGATTTATCACGACAATTATTACAAGGCTCATCACGACATGCCCTACGAGCAGCGAGCCCTGCTCAATTACGACCACCCGGACGCTTTTGACACAGGCCTTCTTATAGAGGCCGTAAAAAAGCTTAAGAAGGGCCAGGGGGTCTGCTGTCCGGTGTACGATTATTCCATACACGACAGGACGGACAGAACCATCGCCGTGAACCCGGCCAAGGTCATCATTGTTGAAGGAATCCTCATCTTTCAGAGCAGGGAGCTCTGCCGGGAGATGGACGTCAAGATCTATGTGGACACCGACGCGGATGTGCGAATCCTGCGGCGCATCGTGCGGGACGTGCGGGACAGGGGGCGGAGCTTGGAGAGCGTCGTGAGCCAGTATCTCACCACTGTCAAGCCCATGCATGAGCAGTTTGTGGAGCCCAGCAAGCGCAACGCTGATATTATCATCCCCGAGGGGGGCCACAACCAGGTGGCTATGGAGATGCTGATGGAACGGGTAAGAGCGCATATCGAAAAGGAGAGCGGAGAAAAATAATGGCAAAGCTATACTTCAAGTACGGGGCTATGGGCTCATCAAAATCGGCCCAGGCGCTGATTACCAAGTTCAACTACGAGGAGCTGGGCATGCGCGTCTGGCTCATAAAGCCCAGCACCGACACCCGGGATGGGGCGGAGCTGATACGCAGCCGCATCGGCCTTGCGTGCAGGGCCCAGGTCATAACCCCGGTACAGGATATTCAGGAAGAATACCGCCGGGCGGGAAAGCACGATGTGATTATTGCCGACGAGGCCCAGTTCTTTACGCCCGAGCAGATAGAGCAGCTGCGCGCGCTGGTGGATGAAGACGACCTGCCTGTGCTCTGCTTCGGGCTGAGGACGGATTTCCTGACCCATTTCTTCCCGGGAGCCCGGCGGCTCATGGAGCTGGCGGACTCACTGACGGAGATCAAGACCGTTTGCGCCTGCGGCCGGAAGGCCACGGTGAACGCTCGCCTGGACGAAAACGGCCGGATCGTGACTCAGGGGGCTCAGGTTTTCCTGGGTGGAAATGACAGTTATGCGGCAATGTGCCATAAATGCTGGAAGAAAAAGATAAAGGAGCAGGAGGCGCCATGACGCGGGCCGATTACGGCAGCTGGCCCCGGCAGGAGCTCTTTGCTTTTTTCTCTTCCATATCCGATCCCTTTTACAGCGTGAGCTTCAGCCTGGAGGTGAGCCGGCTTTACGAATATGTGAAGGCGGAAAGAAGCACTTCGTAAGGAAGGGCCTCTTTCTCGTTTGGGAGCAAGGAAATTGACCACGCCAATCAGCAATAGTATAATGATTGAAACAAATCGGGATTTGTTGGGGACAGTGAAATGGGAAAAGAACTATCAGAACTGACACTGGAAGAACTGTGGGAACTGTTTCCGATATTTCTTGTAGAGCATAATGAAAAGTGGACTGATGATTACAAAGAGATAGAATCCTTACTGCAGCAGATATTATCAGGGCGTACCATTGACAGAGTCAGTCATATCGGAAGCACAGCCATACGAGGAATATGGGCAAAGAACATCGTTGATGTGATGGTTGAAATTCCTGTAAGTGCGGATATGGAAGATATAGCGAAGCTTTTGGAAAAGAACGGATTGGTCAGAATGTCCACCGAAACAGAACGAATCTCATTCAATATAGGGTATACCAAAGAAGGGTTTGCAGATAAGGTTTATCACATTCATCTAAGATACACCGGAGACAATGATGAATTGTTTTTTCGCGATTATCTTAATGAACATCCTGGAGTAGCCAAGGAATATGAAGCATTAAAGTTGAAACTGTGGAAAAAATACGAGCATAACAGAGATGGCTATACAGATGCAAAAACGGATTTCATTCATAAATGGACATCCGAAGCACGCAAGCTATATGGCAATAGATTCTGACAAATTCCAGCTTGGAGGGAAAAACATGAGCAAATACGATGCGTTGTGGAACTGGATAAAAGAAAATGGTACAGACAGTTTTAAGCTGACCTATGTGGAGATCGAGCAAATCGCCGGTTTGCCGATAGATCATTCCTTCCTGACATACAAAAAAGAACTGTTGGACTATGGGTATAAGGTCGGGAAAATATCTATGAAAGAGCAAACGGTAACTTTTGAAAAGCAGAAGTAAATATGCATGAAAATTCACATATTCTAAACGTATAAACTTTACACAAATTCCGGTTTATCTATTTAAATCTCTGAAATCTATTGATTTTCCTGCATTTCCCGTAGGTCTGCTACCATAAAAAGCTCCGTTTTCCCTTGTTTTTGCCCTTGTGGGGCAAAACAAGGGAAACTTTTTTATCAATCGCCGCCTACTACCTTATCCAGCAGGCGGGCTGAGGAGCGTTTCGCTTCCCTTGTCGAGTGAGCGTAGATGTTCATGGTGGTACTGACGTCGGCGTGTCCCAAAAGCTCCTGCACATCCTTCGGCGCTGCCCCGTTCGAGAGCAGATTACTTGTGAATGTGTGACGGAGTTGATGAAAATGGAAGCCCTCAAGCCCCGGTATCTTCTTTGAGGCTGCACGGCAGGCAATGCTGACCGTACTGGACGATTCAAAGCACCCGTCTGGACAGAGGCAAACGAAGTCGATCTCCCGGTAGTCCTCCGGCACTTCCTCTGACCGTTGCAGACTGTACAGCTCATAGTAGCTGCGGCCCTTCTCCTGTACCTGCCTGTAGTAGTTCTGACTGTAGAACTCGCCGTACCTGAAGCGGTTTTTGTGCTGCTCGGTCTTTGCCGCCTTGAGGATCGCCGCCAGCGTGTCGCAAAAGTCCACCGTGCGGATTTTGCTCCGCTTGGTGTTGCCGACCTCTGTCTTGTGCTATCCGTTGACATGGCGGAGTACCGTAAGATGCAGAAGTTGATGGTCAAGGTACAGGATGAAGCCAGGGCGGTCAAGCAACTCATGCACGGAGAACTGCCGAAGCTGGAAAAGCAGCTCGCCGAAACGACTGGACTGTTCAAGGGTAAAGAGCGTAAGGCCTTGCAGGAAAAGATTACAGGTATACAGCAGGAGATCGACCACCGGATGGACCGGCTGCCCGGTATTCTGAAAGAGGACGGCTATCCCGACGTGCAGGCGTTCAAGCGGACGTATGACGCCGCCACGGCCCTTGTGGAGCAGTACAACCGTGATATGGCCGCATGGGAGCGGCAGGTCCACGGAGAGCAGCAGCCCCAGCAGGGATCGCCTGAAAAAGAGAGCATTCGAAAGAAGCTCCGGGATATGGAAGCGGAGACCAAGCGCCGGAATGACGCACGGATGCAGCAGACCCGCCCTCGCAGCCATGATTATGACAGAGGACGCTAAGACAGAAGAATACACCGCAGGAGGCTCCTGCGGTTCATACATAGAAACGCCCTGCAAGTTTGAGGCTTGCAGGGCGTCGATATAAACTGAGGGTATGTTTTTATGCTGTCTCTCCGACAAGAAGCTTTAGGTCTTCGTCCACAGTGCCGATACCGACGATGCCGAAGTTCTCGACCAGAACTTTCGCCACATTGGGAGAGAGGAAGCCCGGAAGCGTCGGGCCGAGATGAATGTTCTTCACGCCGAGGTAAAGAAGTGCGAGAAGCACGATGACCGCCTTCTGCTCATACCATGCGATATTGAATGCGATCGGCAGATCATTGATGTCATCCAGACCAAATACTTCTTTCAGCTTCAGGGCGATGAGTGCCAGCGAATAAGAGTCATTGCACTGCCCGGCATCAAGTACGCGAGGGATACCACCGATATCGCCCAGATCCAGTTTGTTGTACTTATACTTGGCACATCCTGCCGTAAGAATCACCACGTCCTTCGGGAGCTTTTTGGCAAACTCGGTATAGTAGTCGCGGCTCTTCATCCTGCCGTCACAACCGCCCATGACAACGAACTTTCGAATCGCTCCGGACTTCACTGCATCGACCACCTTGTCCGCCAGCGCGAATACCTGCTCGTGCGCAAAACCGCCGATGATGTTTCCGGTTTCGATTTCCTGCGGCGGTGCACAAGTCTTAGCCTGTTCGATGATGGCAGAGAAGTCCTTGACGGTTCCGTACTCGCCTTCGATGTGGCGGCATCCCGGATAACCTGCGGCACCGGTTGTCCACAGCCTCTCCTTGTAGGAATCCGCAGGCGGCACGATGCAGTTTGTGGTCATGAGGATCGGGCCATTGAAGGTGGCAAACTCCTCCTTCTGCTTCCACCATGCGTTGCCATAGTTGCCTACGAAGTTGTCATACTTCTTGAAGGCCGGATAATAGTGCGCAGGAAGCATCTCGGAATGGGTATAAACATCCACGCCTGTACCTTTGGTCTGCTCCAGAAGCTGCTCCAGATCTTTCAGGTCATGTCCCGAAACCAGAATGCCGGGGTTGTTCCTCACGCCGATATTCACTTCGGTGATTTCCGGATTTCCATAAGCGCCCGTATTCGCCCCGTCAAGAAGCGCCATGCCGTCCACTCCGTATTTTCCCGTCTCCAGTGTGAGGGCCACGAGGTCATCCAAGCCGAGGCTGTCGTCCAGAAGCTTGGCAAGTGCGCTCTGGATAAATGCGTCCACCTCTTCATTATCTTGCATCAGGGCATTGGCGTGCTTGGAATAAGCAGCAAGACCTTTCAGTCCATATGTAATCATTTCGCGCAGGGAACGTACATCCTCGTTCTCCGTCGCAAGAACGCCCACCTCATCCGAATCCGCCTTCGAGTCAAACTCGTTCTCATTTCCGTTCCAGACAGCCGCTTCCGGAAGACCTGTCGGGTCGTCAAGTTTCTCACGCAGCTCCTCTTTGACTGCAAGCGTTTCCTTGATGCGTGCGATGATGGCATCACGGTCGAAGTTGGCGTTTGTGATCGTCGCGAAAAGATTGACTGTCACAAGATGATTGACATCTTTGCCAACCTCTTTTCCTTCCTCGCGCAGCATTGTGGTGACACAGGAGAGCCCTTTGGTCACATAGACCAGAAGATCCAGCATTCCGGATAGCTCCGGTCTCTTTCCACATACACCGACCTTTGTGCATCCGGTGCCCCTCGCTGTCTCCTGACACTGATAACAAAACATCTCACATTTCTCCATTGTTTTTTCTCCTTCCCTTTTTGGCAATTCATTTAGTCGACTTTTACGAACATATCTTTTCCCACACCACAGATCGGGCACACCCAATCATCGGGAATGTCTTCAAATGCTGTTCCCGGAGCTATTCCACCTTCCGGATCGCCGATCGCCGGATCGTAGATATATCCGCAGGGCTCACATAGGTACTTGTCCATTTCGTTTTCTCCTTTCATTTAATCAAGAATTCTTCCGTCGCGGGAAATCGTCACAATCTGCCACAGGATGAACTTGCCGCTTGCTTGAAGCGCATTTTTTGCCCCCATTTCGAGGCCTCCGCAGCAGGGCACCTCCATGCGCACGATGGTTACACCCTTGTCAGATCTTCGCTTTCTTCGTTTTTATGATTCTAGGGTCAACAGCAGTGCCATCTTAAACCGCTTGGCTGCCTTGACGCTGTGAATTCCTGCTTTGGCAAAACGGAAATTCTCACCGGCTTTGATGGGATGTTCTTTTCCTTCGTAGCCAATCACGCCCTCGCCATCCAACACGAAGATGAGCGCTTCGCCCGGAGCGGCGTGTTCGGACAATTCGGTGCCCGCATCAAAGGCCATGATAACAAACTTCATCTTGTCGTTATGCACGACATCCATGTTGACGATCTTGCCGTCCTGATAGGGGACAATTTCTGCCAGTCTGAAAACTTCACCCGCCTTGATTGCCTCGTTCATGATATCGCTCCTCCTGATCGAAACTTCTGTATAAACAGCACCTTCCGCTGTTCGTATTCCCATCGGTGTATCCGTTAGGGTTATAATGCTGTCGCTGGTATGGAGGTTCCGCCTAAAGCCGTCTGCCCCGTAGATCTCTATGACGCCTTCCGCCATAATAATCAGTTTGTGATACGGATAAATCTCTGCGCTGATATCCGTATTCCTGGCCAAGGAAAAGCAAATGATGTCGTTTGCTCCGTCATGCACGGCTTTGGAGATCGTGCAGCCGGGAATCGCCGGATTGTCCATTGCGATGGAGAATACTTCTCCGACCTTCTCCTTCATCATCATGTTCTTTTGATCGTAAAGCGGGCATCGTCCCGACTGTCAAGCGCAAAAGGAGTACCCTCCAACATGCCGCGCATCACGCGGTCTCGGAGCTCGTAGTAGATATTCGTCTCTCCGTTCCAGTACTGTGCGTGAATATCCTGCGTCATTTGCCAAGAGACTTCATCATCGGATTCAGTTACGACAGCATTCACTCTGTCACACGGCATACCGTTGACGAAGAAATCTTCAAAGATGCGGAAAACGTCCGTAGCTTTTTCTGCGTCCCTTCCGTTCCTCCGGCCATAGCGAAACGCGACTTTGCTGATTTCCTCCAATCTTTCGGGATGCGTGGTAAGGACAGTCTGGATCAAATCCGCATACCGCGTTTCCGCATCATGCATCTGATCTTGAAGCCAGCCGTGGATATTGCTTTCATCAATGACGTCTTCCAATGCGGGCAGGTCTCTGATGTAAGCAGTACGATCTGAAATCCAGCCGTTCCCGGCAGCCATGGAGGCAATCGCTTTGGTGAGTTCCTCCTGCTTGCCAATCTTGTTATACAGCCAGAAGTGGATTGGTCCTAAAAATGCGCTCATGATCCGCTTACTTTCCGCTATCGGCGATTTTATCGTTGATGGCCTTTATGACGCTTTCAGGATCAACGCCATGAACGGCGCAGGCATCCTCAAGACTCTCCGCCTGGGAAGCTGGACAGCCGAGGCAGTGCATACCGATTCCGAGCAGCACCTCCGCCGTTTCCGGGTACTGGTTTACGATTTCACCGATCAAGGTTTTCCTGTTTACAACTGTGGTTCCCATAAGTTTTTCCTCCCTGTTCTTGATTTTCTGCTCTGATTATACTATAATCGAAACAACGCGTATGTTGTTGCAACAACGGAAGGATGATTTTCATGAATACTTTTTTTATTTCCAACACGCCGCTGTTTCATGGAATCAGCGAGAGCGAAATCTCGGAGCTGCTTAGCTGCCTGGGTGCGAAAGAGCGCAAATACAAAAAGGATGAGATTATTATCCGGGCGGGGTCCTCTGTCAGCGAAATCGGGCTTGTGGAATCCGGCAGTGTGAATATCGTCGTCAATTTTTACTGGGGAAACAGCCATATTTTCGGTCATGTGGGAAAAGGACAGGTTTTTGCAGAAAACTATGCGGCAATTCCCGGCAAGGAGCTGCTTTGCGACGTTGTTGCCTGCGAGGAGACCGAAGTGCTCTTCCTGAATATGCGCAATATGCTCACCACTTGCCAGAGGGGATGCGCGTTCCATACCCGCATCATTCAGAATATGCTTCGGATTTCCGCACAGAAGAACCTGAATCTCTCTTCGCGTATGATGCATACCGCGTCAAAATCTCTCCGGGAACGCCTGCTTTCTTATCTTTCGGAGCAGGCGCTGGAACACGGAAGCTCGCACTTCACCATCCCCTTCGACCGCCAGCAGCTTGCCGACTATCTTGCCGTAGACCGCAGCGCCATGTCCAATGAACTGTCCAAGATGCAGAAGGACGGATTGATTACTTACCACAAGAACGAGTTCACGCTAAATGGATCAACATGATTATTAAGCAAAAAGTCTTCTCGCCGACTTAGACGGGAAGACTTTTGTTTTACCCGGCACTACTTGTTTTCGCCAAGAAAAAATGTTTTTGCAAATTCCATATTCTGCACAAGCTCCACCGTACCAAGATACGCTCCGGACTTGTCACGTACCGCCATGTATTTCACCAGCATCGTGCTGCCGCCCTTCTCCATCCAGACAGGCACCTCGTCACGGCGATTGTTCCTGAAATCATCGATGATCTGGCGCACCATCGGCTCGATCTTCGGCGGATGGCAGGAGAACACTTCCCGGTCAATGGCCATGCCGGGGCGCTTGAAGACCTTCGGCCCTTCATTGAAAAAGCGGTTGATATTATCCGCATCCACAAAGGTAATCTCCAGCGGAATCGTATTCAGAAGCGCGGTCAGCTGTTCCACGGTCATGTGACCGCCGGGCATGACGATCTCGCCCACCGCATCGAAGACTGCGGAAATCTTCCTGCCCTCCGCAGTCTCCCAGCGTTCCTGTTCCACGCCGAAGCACAGGTCGTAATCCTTCTCGTCGTGGTAGATGCCGTACCATTCCTCCTCTGTGAAGTTCACCGCGCAGATTGGGAACAGGATGTTCTGCTCCTTGTAGATCATTTCCTCGGCCCGGGTCAGCACGGCGTCCAGCCTGGCGCTCCATTCTGCGCTGTGATCGCTTTCTTTTGCAAGCGCCCCAAGCTCATCGCGAATCTCGTCGTCCACCGTCCACATCACATCGGAGGGACCGGAGACGCCGTATCTCACCTTCAGCAGGGGATAGAGCAGATCGCCCTTTTTGGCATAATGGATCGAAAGCTCACGAATCGTCGGGATAAGAGCTTCATCTCTGCCCTCCTTAAATTTTGCGAGCAGATCGGCAAGCGCCGCGTTTTCTTTTGTCAGCGTGTACAGAGGATGTCCGGTGACCCGCTCCATCTCGGCGGCTCGTGCATTCTTATCCGTGTAGTCCTTTTTGGGGAAGGTGTCCCTTTTCGCCAGCTCCTCCTGCGCCTTTTTCCGCAGGAGGGAAGCCTCTACTTCCTTTTCCGCATTGGCGATTTTTTCCTCGGTGGTAGCGCCGTGGAACAGAGCGGAGTGGACGTCACAGAGCTTCTGCACTTCAGACAGCGGTGTTCCCTCTTTCATGAGTTCCTGCTCCGCCTGCATGATTTCGGATGCCTCTACATCACCAAACTCACGGACGAAGTCCGTCCGGACATTCTCCAGGTCTTCACCTTCGCCAAGCCTTTTCAGATAGACCTTGAGCTGTTCGGTGCGGCTTTCGGGAGGATTGTTTGTTTTCTCCGCCGCAGGCTGCGGCGCAGAAGCTATATCCGGCATCTCACCGACAAGCTCAAAGCCTTTGCCCATCAAGGTGATTACGACATCCATCATAGAGATATTCTTCATCTTCGCGCCTTTGGGAATCGTCATGATCTTGCCGACGGAGTACAGCATGGGCTTTTTGGTGATCTCGGTAAACCCGAGCCCTGCCATGATCTCGATCAGCTCCGGGTATTCCTGTGTCAATTCATAGACGGTTTTATTCAAATCAAGTTTTTTTGCCATAGTGTTAGACCTCCTTTGTGTTTTTCTGTATTCATTATAGACATACTTAGAAGGATTGTATGTTGTTCAAACAACAAAGCAACACATTTTATTCCCGGCCACACTCCAAAACAAAGCTGATTGCGAATTTGGGCGGAGAATATACTCCTACCTATATCAACTTCTGATTAAGCCGTACAATTATTTGTCAAAAGATATAAGAGTGGCGGGGATTGCTCCCCGCCGCCCGATACCTTATGCGTAGATCAACTCGTGATTTACGATCTCTATTGCCCTGTCCCGGATGCTGTTCATACGTTGCACCCACAGCATTTGATCCTGTGCTTTGAGCTGTTCTGTCACGCCCTCACACTCTGCCATTTGCTTTGTCAGCAGGAGCATTTGCTCCGTCGCCTGTTCGTTTATGTCGACCAGATAGGTATTCAGTCTGCCGCAGGTCAAAAGCTCCGTGTACAGGGCTTTTCGCTCCGTCTTGATGTACCGCAGGCGCCGCTGTCCCCAAATGCCGATGGGACTTTCATCTTGATCCAGTACTGTCAGGCAGGGGATGTAATAATAGCCCTGCAGTTCGTACCACAAACCGTTGCCTTCATCAAAAATATACTTTTCCATTGAGAAATCCTCCTGTATAATTGCGTCGTTGATGTATTCGCACATATGTCACAGGCTCCCGATTGCCACACCTTGTTATATCCTGTTATGGGATTTTCTTGCCCTTGTTTTGCCCTTATGCGCGGCGAGGGCGTTGTAGAAACGGTGTAACATTTAATAAAGGGATTCGGTGAGCAGATTGCGGAAAATCCTTTGTTGGGGCGGTTTCAGAGGATTTCATTAAAGCCCTATAATCACTGGCGGATGCCTATGATTTCGGGGAATTCAAATTCCAATTTATCGAGAAGATTTTCTATTGTCCACAGTAATAACGAGCATTGGATTTTGTCCCCCAAAATCCGAAACAGCGCGAAAAAACAGGCGTGACCGCGATGGTCACGCCTGTTTCATGTCCTTTTGGCTGGCTATTTCCTCTCTCAAAGCACCTTCCTTACAGAGGGCGCCCCGAGGGGCTGTCCTTTTATTATTCCTTGGTGTATCTCTCGACAAAGGCCCTTAACAGCGTGGAGGCGTTTGACTACGCCCTTTGTGACGGGGAGCTTGTGCGCCTGGGCGGGCAAAGGCCCAGCTTCACGGATCTGAAAAAAGGCTCGGAGAATTTTCATATTGTCACCCTGCCCATGGAAGAGAGCATGGCCGCTTTCTGTGCCACCGCCGGGAAAAAAGCGGCGGCCAGACCTGCTTTATCGACAAAAGCCAGAGCGGGCTGGATCTGATCTATTTCACCTGCCTGCCCTGGGTGGAGCTGACGGGGCTTACAAACGAGCGGGACATGGACCGGGATGACGCCATTCCGAGAATGGCCTGGGGCAGATATCGGGAGGAAAACGGCCGCAAAAGGTTGGGGATGTCCATAGAGCTGAACCACCGCTTTGCCGACGGGGTGCATATTGGCATGTTCGTCAGCGCGCTGGAGGGGCTTATGGAGGGGCTTTAAGCCCGGCCAAAAAAAGGGCGGCTGAGACTGTCAAAGAAAGGCTTGCTGAAGCAAAATAACGGAGCCGGGGGCGCTTGAAGGAGCAAGGCCGCCTCAAATTGGATAAGCCGCCGTCAAAAAAG
>OLPA01003046.1_pt1 | contig 11810 bp, 8 predicted proteins | sample 1672811 | NCBI WGS metagenome assembly OLPA01 (sample SAMEA3136726, study PRJEB25190) | human gut metagenome | biome: human gut; feature: human-associated habitat; material: faeces | place: Austria | collected 2013
ACCAGATCCAGAAGTTCGGCAAGAGCCTGGCCATCCGCTACCTGCAGCTGTACAAAGGCGAAGAGGCCGTTCCCCTGCCGGAAGAATGCTACCAGGGCGCTGACATTATTGCTCGCGCCAAAGAGTTTGCCGAAATTCACGGCGATTCCTATGTCGATAAGGACTTTGAAGAGCTGAAAGATGCCTTGATTGCCGATGCCCTGCCCAAGAACATTGCCGGGCTGCAGCGCGACCTGGGCAAGTACCGCATCACCTATGATGTCTGGTTCCACGAAAGCGACCTGCACAAGAGCGGCGCTGTGGATGATGTCATCAAAATCTTGATGGACAAGGGTGCCTGCTACAAGGCCGAGGACGGTGCCATCATGTACCGCAGCGCCCAGTATGCTTCCAAGTACGGCGTTGTAAACCGCAAGAAGGACGAAAACGCCGACGGCGAAGAGGAAGCCAAAGACGAAGTTCTGGTACGCGCCAACGGCATTCCCACCTATTTTGCCGCCGACATCGCCTACCATTACAACAAGCTGGCCGTGCGCGGTTTTGACCGTGCCATCGACATTTGGGGTGCCGACCATCACGGCCATGTAGCCCGCATGAAGGGTGCCATGGACGCCGTTGGCCTGGACGGCACCAAGTTGGATGTTGTGCTGATGCAGATGGTCAACCTGATGCGCGACGGCAAACCGGTGCGTATGAGCAAGCGTACCGGCAAGGCCATCACCCTGACCGACCTGCTGGACGAAGTGCCCATTGATTCCGCACGTTTCTTCTTCAACCAGCGCGAAAGCTCCTCCACTCTGGATTTCGACCTTGACCTGGCTGTGCGCAACGACAGCGAAAACCCGGTCTACTATGTCCAGTACGCCCACGCCCGCATCTGCTCCGTGCTGAAAAAGCTGGAAGCCGCCGGTGTGACCTTTGAGGGTGCCGATGCCCTGGATGCCAGCCTGCTGACTGACCCCAGCGAGCAGGCTCTGCTGCGTCTGCTTTCCGCTTTCCCGGCTGAGATTGCTGCCGCAGCAGAAAAGTATGACCCGGCCCGCATTACCCGTTATGTTATCGACATTGCCACGGCGTTCCACCGCTTCTACAATGCCTGCCGCATTCTGGAAGCTGACCCTGCCGTTCGCCAGTGCCGCATGGCCCTGTGCCTGGCCGTGCGCAGCGTGATCCGCAACGTGCTGACCATGTTCAAGGTTACGGTGCCGGAGAGCATGTGAATTCGTTAGGAGTTAGGAGTTGAATTAGAAATTAGGAATGAGCAATTAGGAATTGGGGCTGTCTGATTACTAAATGCTTATTGTGATGATTTCTGGGGCTGACTTCTTTTAGCTTCTTTTCTCTAATACAAACTAAAAAGCGTGGGCCTGCCAACCGACAGGCCCACGCTTTTGCACACCCAACATATTTATTATACCACATTCGTCAAGGCAATATCTATCCATAACATGCACGAATAATTCATATTTTGTTTGGGATATCTGCGAATAGACAAATTCCTTAGGGTATTGTATAGTATAGTCACAGAAAGAAAACAGCCGGAGATAAGGAGCTAAAAGCTCCAAGCAAAAGCCACTTTCAATAGCATCGGAACAAGGCACGGCGGTTTTCCCGACAGCTTCAAGCAGATTTCGCAAAGGCTTCCAGTAAGAAGTCTAAATGGGAACACTTGAAGAACTCCGGGAAAGCAGGGACCGAGAGGCTACCGAAGGACTTGAAAGTAAGATGGCAGAGCCGGCAGGATTCGTAAGGAAGGAGGCTCAAGTCCAATGGCTAATTTCAAAGATCCCATTCATCACCGGCGGGCCTGGGCCTGCTGAAAGCAAACGAACCTCATTAACAGCCGCAGGTCATTACCTGTAAAAGATATAAAAGTTAAGATGCAAGGTTCGTAGCTTGCTTAAAATGCAGTGCTCAGGAAATCCCGTCAGAAAAAGTTCCCCGCGTTTACATAGATTAGATGAAGAACTGACGACAGGATTCTAAATAGAAAATTACAGGTTCAAAACCTGGTACGCAAAAGCGTAAATAGAAACCCTGAATCACCGGTGATTGTTATGAAAGATCTAACTCCGCCGAACAAATAATGCTTCACCTGATCTGGCTGGTGCAAGCGCACCGCCCCCAAAAGGAGAAACTCCGATGTACTAGAGCAAAGAGGAATCAACCTCTGGCATCAAATTCAGGTACCCTGCACAAAATTATTGAAGTTCACTTCCCCGTTCCACAGATGCACCAAGAATCGTTTTCCTTGCAAAATGTTTCCAGGCAGCAAATAACGAACTAAAGGGAATCAGAAATTTCAAGCAAACGCAAAATCATCGAACAACAGCGAATGAAACCCGTTTCCGATTTGCAAAACAAAGAAAACCAGGTTTAAAAACATTCGATCAAAGTTAAAGGATGAGGTTGCCATGAAAATGTGCAAACGGTCCGAAAAATAATACAATCGGGTATGAGGCTATGACTCCAATCAAGTAAGTTCGCTCCAGCGCCATAAGGGTAGAAGGCGCTGGAGCTTTTTTGTTGTGTTGTGCCGGATGTTTCCGGTCTGCTTATCTCCTCTCGTTTACTTTTGTCTGCATCATTTTTGTTTTGCTGCCGCGCTCTAGCGCAGCAAATCACTCTAAACACGGCTCTCCCTCCGCCCACAACATTGCACTGTGCGGCGGAGAGTTTTTATGTTTGCGGGTTTTTGTGGAGTATTACGGTACCGGTATTCCATCGCAATTTCAGTTTTCTGAATTTTATTGTTGACATTTCTGTAATATTGCGTTATGATAGCCACAAGGTCCAGAATTTTACAGAATACTGGAATGATAGGTTTTTCGCTATCTTTTTATTGTTCTGTATAATGCCCAAATCGGCGGCTGCCGGGCTGCGTTTTACGTTTAGGATTTCTTTTCCCAATATCGTTCACCTGCCTTAAAGTGTATTTGAAAACAAGAAAAAGATAGACTAAATTTTTGACTTTTCAGATACACCCTAGGATTCCGGTATTTCCGCTGTAAGTTTTGTTTGGCGTTCCCTTGGCAGAGGGTACACCAAAATTCTCTTGTTCACCTTTTTTCTTCGTGAAGTGTGCAGCAGCGCTTCACCATTTTTTAGCTATCGTGATTACAGATTTCTGTTACATTAAAGGAGGCTTTATGGAACAACTTACGATTGATACCGGCCTGCGCGAATACGCGGTCAATGGCGGGCCGGAGCACGGCGGCGGAGTGCTGCGCTTTAACCCCAGCGACCCCAATGTTTACAGCCGTTTTTGCACCCTGCAAAATCAGCTGCAAGAGCTGGAACAGCAGGTGCAGGCGCAAAGCCCCACTGGGACCGATGCCATACAGTTGCTGGCCCAGGCGGATCAGCGCGCCAAGGAGCTGCTGGCGGAAGTATTTGGCCCCGGCAATGATTTTGACGCCATGCTGGGCGGCACCAATCTGCTGGCGGTTGCCGGCAACGGCGAGCGGGTCATCACCAATCTGTTTGCGGCATTGCAGCCCATTCTGGAAGCCGGTGCCCGCCAGTGCGCGGATGCCAAAGCCACGCTGGCCGTGCAGCAGGCCCAGGCAGCGCGCGCCGCGCGCGGGGTGCAGGTATGAGCAGCTGGCGGCTGCCCACCCGGCTGGAGGTTGGCGGAAAAGCATATCCGATTCATTCGGATTACCGCGATATTCTGGATATTCTGCATCGGTTGAACGATGCCAGCGAGCCGGAATTCATCCGCTGGCGGGTGGCCCTGGCCCTATTTTATGAGGGCGATCTGCCGCACAGCGACTATCCGGAGGCCATGCAGAAGCTGGCAGATTTTTTGAACTGCGGGCAAACGCTGCCCCGCTCCCCTGCCCCGCCGCTGTTGGACTGGGAACAAGACGCCCCGCTGATTGCCGCCGACATCAACAAAGCCGCCGGGTGCGAAGTGCGCGCCCTGCCTTATCTGCACTGGTGGACCTTTATGGCCTGGTTCAACAGCATTGGGGACGGCCAGCTGGCTACCCTGCTGCGGGTGCGCAGCAAGCTGCGCCACGGCCAAAAATTGCAGCCGTGGGAACAGGACTACTACCGCAAAAACAAAGCCATGGTTGACCTGCGCCCCCGCCTGAATCCGGCAGAGATAGCGGAACGCCAGCGGCTGCAGCGCCTGTTGGCCAATTAAGTTCTCATAAGGAGGTAGATGCTTTTGCCAAAATCCTATGCAGGCAGCCTTCAGGTTGCCCTGTCTACACAAACAACTACCCACACCGCGCAGCAGCCGCTGAACGGCCTGCGCACTGCCCTGAAAAAAATAAGCCGCAGTGTAAACGCTGCGTTCTCCGCCGTGCCGGTGGCAAAGTTTGAGCAGCAGACCGCCGCAGCAGCAGTCAGCGCCAACAAAGCCGCCAAAGCCCAGGCCAAACTTGCCAGTGGCACCACCAAAGCAGCCAAGGCCGCCAAACGCAGCGTTGCGGAATTTGATGAGCTGGACCGGCTGCAGGCTTCCCTTGCCGAAAGTGCCGGAGCTGCGGCGGCTTCCACCACCCGCAAAAGCAGCACTGCAACAATCAAAGCCGCAGATGCCGAACCGCCACAGTTAAGTCCGCCGGCTTTATTAAACCAGCAGCTGCAAAATTTCTGGGCTACATTACAGGCTGTGCTTGCCCCCGCCGCCGCGCTGTGGGATGCAGCCTGGCAGCAGATGAAAACCGCTGCCCTGACCGTTTGGCAGGATCTTTTGGGCGGCGTTCAGCTGACCTGGGCCGAGTACGGCCAGCCCATTGCCCAGAGTGCCGCCCTGGCGCTGGAAAACCTGCAAGGCATTTTTACCACCCTATGGCAGAACGTTTTGCAGCCGATCCTTACTAACCTGATGCAGATTTTGTCTACCCTCTGGTCCTCCCACCTCAAGCCCCTGTGGGACGACATTCTTTTGCTGGTGGCAAGCGTTGCCAACTGCCTGCTGGACCTGTGGAACAACCTGCTGGCCCCGGTGGCCAAGTGGATCATCGCCACATTCGGCCCCGCGTTTGCTGAGGTATTCAACGCCATTGCGGACGTTGTTGGCGTGGCCGTTGGGGCTATTGCGGATGCCATCGATCTGGCCGTTGTTGTGCTGCGCGGGCTGGCGGACTTTTTAAGCGCCGTGTTCCGCGGCAACTGGGATGCTGCCTGGCAGGCCATCGGCAACACGGTCAGCACCGTCTGGGACAAGATGACGAACGCCATCAAAACCGCCGTCAATGGCATCATCGGCTTCATCAATCGGATGATCTCCGCCGTTGTGACCGGCATCAATGCGGTCATCAACGCGCTGAACGGGTTGTCGTTCGACCTGCCGGACATATTCGGCGGCGGGCATGTCGGGTTTCATATCAGTACCCTGACCGCCCCGCAGATTCCCTACCTGGCACAAGGCGCGGTCATCCCGGCCAACCGGGAGTTCCTCGCCGTGCTGGGCGATCAGAGCCACGGCACCAACGTGGAAGCTCCGCTGGACACCATCAAGCAGGCTGTGGCCGAGGTCATGGAGGACCTGCAGGCGGGCCAGATGGCGGGCTTTGAAGCCGTGGTTTCCGTGCTGCGGGAGATCCTCTCCGCCGTGTACGGCATTGAGCTGACCGACGAGGACGTGGGCCACGCCGTGCAGCGCTGGCAGCGCAAACAGGCCATTGCCACAGGAGGTGTGTGACGTGACCCTGACCAATCTGTTCCAGATCGATGGCAAATCCCTGTACGCACCGGACTGCGACATTGAACCGAGCTATTCCGACCTGGATTCCAGCGATTCCGGCCGTGATGAAGGCGGGTACATGCACCGCGAAGTGGTGCGGGAAAAGGTTGCCACCTGGCCCATTGCCTACAGCTGCCTGACGGATGACGAGTACAAGTACACCATCGGGTTATTCGCTGGCAAGGCAACCTTCCAGTTCACCCACCCAAAAGCCGGATCTTCCACCGAGACCGAAACCACCACCTGCTACTGCAGCAAATACGGCATCGCCTGGCATAACGCCAAGACGAAACAGTGGAAAAACCTGAAATTTAACATTATTGAATGCTGATTGGAGGTGAAGCATGTACTACCCCGTTTTGCGGCTGCCAAACGGCACTGAGCTGAAAGGCGGAGAGGCTGGCAGCACCCTCAAAGCTCTCACCCTGCACACTGCGGTAAACGCCGGGCAGGAATTTGCCATCGGTTCTGCGTTTTCGGACTACATCGAAGCCGAAATCTGGGCGGACCCGGGCGGCAGCCTGCAAATTACCGCCGGGGACGCCCTGACCTATTACCGGCAGGATGATGCCGGGAACCGCACCAAGGTGGGTGTCTTCTATGCTGAAAAACCCACCCGCACCAAGCGCAACAGCTACAAGGTCACGGCCTACGACACCATGTCCAAGCTGGATGCCGATTTCTCCGGTTGGCTGCACGCCAATCAGGCACAGTTCCCCAAAACTATCTGGCAGCTGGTGCAGCTGGCCTGCCAGCGGGCAGGGGTCACACTTGCCAGCAGCAGCCTGCCCATTAACGGCAGCTACAGCGTGCAGGCGTTCTACGCGGACGACCTGACCTGCCGCCAGATCATCTCCTGGGCGGCGGAAGCGGCAGGCTGCTATGCCCACATGAACGCAGACGGCAAGCTGCAATTCTTGACCTACACAGACAAGCGCAGCACTGCTAAAATCACCCCGGACGGTGCCAGCAACAGCACCGCCTATTATGCTGACAGCCTGAGCTACGAGGACTACACGGTCAAGGCCATTGAGAAAGTCCAGATCCGGCAGTCGGACAGTGACGTGGGGGTCATCTACCCCGACAGCACCACTGCCACCAACACCTATGCAGTGCAGGGCAACCTGCTGCTGACAACCGGCACCGAAGCCAACCTGAAAAGCGTTGTCCAAAACCTGTACAACGTGCTGAAAAACGTGACCTACACCCCCTGCAAAGTATCGGTGCCCAGCAGTTCCGGCCTTGCCTGCGGGCAGATCGTGCACGTTAAGGACGCACGCGGGCGGGAGTTTGATACCTACCTGATGAGCGCCACGATCTCTTCCGGCAAGGCCAGCTTTGAGAGCGTGGGCAGCGCCAGCCGGGAAAGTTCCAGCGCCGTGAACAGCCAGAGCTACAAGAACCTGACCGGCAAGATGTTGGAGATCAAGACCAGCGTGGACGGCCTGGAAGTAAAGGCCAGCGACCTGACCGGAAAGTATACCGACCTGAAAGCAACGGTGGACGGGCTTTCCTCTGAGGTGAAAAAAGACACCAAAATCACCGGCGGCGGCAACCTGATCCTGGGCAGTGAGAGCTTCAAAAACGCTGAACTGAAAGGCAATACCGGCGACGGCAGTTCTATTACCTATGAACTAACCGGCGGGGCGACCATGGCCAACACCAACTCCAACCGATATTTTCGCTGGACAACGGTGGGTGCGTATGTGGCAAAAGGCGTGACATTGTGCCTGTCTGTTATGTACAAACCCGTTTCTGGTGCGGATGAGTTCTGTATGGAAATCGCTTACACGGCGGGGTACTCCACCAGCCAGAGCTGGGCAACCATTAAGCCAACTGATCAGCTGGAGATTGAGCAGACGGACGGCTGGGTACTGCGGTATGGCCTGTGGACGCCGCCGGACAACGCCACCTTAAAGCTGGTGGATATGGGCAGTGGTACCACCCACGCTGGTACCGGCAACTACACCAACAAGTTTTCGCTGCTGCACCCCATGCTGCAATACGGCAACGCGCCCACCGCGTGGAACGCCAGCTCCGGCGACTATCTGACACAGGAAAGCGCAAAAAGCCTGTTTTCGCAAACCGCTAACGAAATCAAGACCGAAGTCACCAAGTCAGTGACGGAAACGGTAACGGCCAACGTAAAGGACACCGCCACCAGCGCCGCCAACGATGCCGTTGACAGCAAATTGCAGGATTACGCCACTACCGCAACGGTGGAAAGCCTGAAAGAGGATGTCTCCAGCATCAGCCAAAAGGCGGACAGCATCAGCACCAAAGTCAGCAGCCTGGAAGAAACCACCACAACCATTTCCAACGATTTAGACAACACCAAGCAGGAATTCAAAACCGTTAAAGAATCAGTATCCGCGATTGACCAGAAAGCTGACAGAATTACTCAGACGGTAACGCAGCGGATCACCGGCGGCAACAATATTATTGCGGGCACCGACGACTGGAACAATGCGACCCTGGATGCAGGCGGCAATGACCTGAGAAAAAAAGGAACATACACGATCAGCGGTGAATCCGTCCGGGTGACCAATAGGGCGCAGAACACCCGCTTCCACTTTGGCGCGGACAAAACGCTGGTGATTGCCAAGGGCATGACCTATTGTGCATCGGTACTGTACAAGCTCAACTCCGGCACGGACAGCCTGTTTTTACAGTTCGAGACCAAGAGCAGCAGCGGCGCAAAAAGTTATTACGGCTCCGCGTTCAAGCAGGCCCAGCGGGACATTGCGCTGGACAACGGCTGGAAGCTGCGCTGGGCGGCGTTCACGGCGACCGCGGACGGCTATGCAGACGGTCTGTTTGTGAGTACCGCGGACGATAACGCCACCGTTACCAACGATCTGACCATCATGCACCCCATGGTGCAGATGGGCAACGCGCCTACCGCGTGGACGGCCAGCAGCGGCGATTACCTGACTACCACCGAAACAAAAACCGAGATCAAGCAGACGGTGAGCGAAATTAAGCTGACGGCATCCACCAGCGGCACTTCCAGCACCATCAAGCTGACGGCGGGTGGAACAGAGATCACCAGCGCACAGATCAACCTATCCGGCGTGGTGACATTTTCGGATTTGAGTACCTGGAACCAGGATAAGACAATCATCAACGGCGGCAACATTACCACCGGGCAGATTCACAATAAGGCGCGCACAACCACTTATGACCTGGACAATGCCTGGATTCGTATGGGCAAAGATGCTGGCACTCGTGTGGACATTGACACGGGGCGCATCCGCTGGTACTGGGAAAACAACCTGACCGGTGTGTTAAGCAGCCGGTACGGCAAATCTTATATTGGCGATAACTCCCGCTACACGTTTTTAGGCTGGTTCTCCACCGGCGACCCCAGCTTTGATTATTCCACCGGCGGGGCCACCAGCGAGTTTGTGGGCATTGCCATTGACCAGGTAGATAAGGTCATCCACTGCAATGCCAGCAAGTTTGAAATCCCCGGCAGAATTGAATGCGGTTCTTTGAGCGTGAACGGGAGGGAGATTTAATGCAGAAATTCATGCAGATTTTGGCCACGTTGACTTTGCTGTTGGTGCTTGCATTGGTCATCCCGCTTACGCTGGCAGCCTGCGGCGGCACGCGAACCGAAGATACAAGCTATCCGCGCCCGGAATATTCCGGCTCCCCGATGGCAGAAAGGGTGATGAAATGACCACAACCGCAAAAATTGAAGAGCTCCAAAAGTCCGTCATCAACGCCATCAACAGCAGCTGCCTGCACCCCGCTGTGGTGCGGCTGGTGCTGCTGAACGTGATCTCGATGGTGGAAGCCAGCGAGAGAGAGGTAAACAAAAGAGAAAAAGAGACAGAATCCTGAAAATCTGTTTTTTGTTCCCGCATAATCCACACAAAATATAAGGCAATACCGCATAATTCTAAGTGCCGATACGGCGAGTGAGGTGCGGCAGATGCCAAGCCAAAAGCGCAGATAATACTGGATGCTGCAAAGGTGAGCGCCGCCAGTGGCGGAAACAGCGAACCGAAGCAGGGGCAGCGGTCGCAGAGTGCGAGGGGCTTTTGCCCCCGAAGCACGATGCGGGTACCGCAACCCGACATTATCGAGCATTTTGGCAACGCAGATGCCGTGCCGCAGCTGCCGGAGCGGTGCTTAAGCCGCAAGGCGGGAATTGTGCGGTGTTGCCTTAACACATAAAAACAAGGCACCGGGCCAATTACAGGTTCGGTGCCTTGTGGTATTTATGGTGTCAGGATGCCGATCAATCTGCCATCGGCTGATGGTCCGTGATGGTGTGCTCCTGCTGGTACTTGAGCGCAGCAGCGATAAAGCCCTTGAACAGGGGATGTGCGCGGTTGGGGCGGCTCTTGAATTCGGGGTGGAACTGTACGCCCACATGGAAATCACGGCCGGGCAGCTCAACAGCTTCCACCAGGCGGCCATCCGGGCTGGTACCGGAGATCACAAGGCCGTGGTTCTGCATCTCTGCACGGTAGTCGTTGTTGAACTCATAGCGGTGGCGGTGGCGTTCGTCAATTTCTTCTTTGCCATAGCACTCACGCAGCTTGGTGCCCTCGGCGGTAATGCAGGGGTACTTGCCCAGGCGCATGGTGCCGCCCTTCGGGATGTTCCCCTGCTGGTCCGGCATCAGAGCAATAACATTGTGCTCGCCGTCCGGCGTAAACTCGCTGGAGTTGGCATCGGCATAGCCCAGCACATCGCGGGCATATTCCATAACCATAATCTGCATACCCAAGCAGATGCCAAAATACGGGATGTTCTGTTCCCGTGCATAGCGGGCGGCCTGGATCATGCCCTCAATGCCGCGGTCGCCAAAGCCGCCGGGCAGGATGATGCCATCCACACCGGAAAGCTCTTCAGCGCAGCGCTCCTGATCCAGCAGGTTTTCGCTGTCCACCCAGTGGATCTCCACTTTGGACTCATTCTCAAAGCCGGCGTGATACAGGGACTCCATTACACTCAGGTATGCGTCATGCAGCTTGACATATTTGCCAACCAGGGCAATGGTGCAGGTCTTGCTGCGGGTGGCAATGCGGGAGATCAGCTCTTTCCACTCGGTCAGGTCGCTGGCCGGAGTTTCCAAGTGCAGCTGACGGCAAACAACGTTGGTCAGGCCGGCAGCTTCCAGCATCAGCGGGCACTCGTACAGGCTGGGCATGGTCAGGTTTTCAATCACGCAATCAGGGCGCACATTGCAGAACATGCTGATCTTGCGCTTGATATCGCTGCCAACGCGGCCATCGGCACGCAGCACGATGACGTTGGGGGCGATGCCCATGCCCTGCAGTTCCTTGCAGGAATGCTGGGCGGGCTTGGATTTATATTCGTCCGAGCCGGAAATATAGGGCACCAGAACCACATGGATGTAGCAGCAGTTTTCCATGCCCTGCTCAATGCCAACCTGGCGGATGGCCTCCAGGAAAGGCTGGCTCTCAATATCACCGGTGGTACCGCCGATTTCGGTGATGACAACATCGGCTTCGGTGCTTTTGGCAAGATTGTAGATATAGCTCTTGATTTCGTTGGTAATGTGGGGAATGATCTGCACCGTCTGGCCCAGATAAGCGCCCTGGCGTTCCTTGTTCAGCACGTTCCAATAGACCTTGCCCGTCGTCAGGTTCGAGTACTTGTTCAGGTTTTCATCAATAAAGCGCTCATAATGACCCAGATCCAGGTCGGTTTCGGTTCCGTCATCAGTCACGAACACCTCGCCGTGCTGTAGCGGGCTCATGGTGCCGGGATCCACGTTGATATAAGGATCCAGCTTTTGAGAAGCCACCTTCAGGCCGCGGGTTTTCAGCAAACGGCCCAGGCTGGCTGCTGTGATGCCCTTGCCCAAGCCGGAGACCACGCCGCCAGTAACAAAAACGTACTTTGTCGCCATATATACCATCCTCTCCACAACTACCACAAATAAATGGACGCTTTATTATACATCACTTTTATTTCCAAAAGCAAGAGTCTTTTTTCCTGTTTGGCGCAAATTCTCTTGCGCACCATCGTACAATCCCCTATAATAAATAAGATAGTATTTAAGGCAACACCGCATAATTCTAAGTGCCGATACGGCGAGCGAGGTGCGGCAGATGCTAAGCCA
>OLPA01003049.1_pt1 | contig 11801 bp, 7 predicted proteins | sample 1672811 | NCBI WGS metagenome assembly OLPA01 (sample SAMEA3136726, study PRJEB25190) | human gut metagenome | biome: human gut; feature: human-associated habitat; material: faeces | place: Austria | collected 2013
GCAGCCGTCGGAGCGGTGCTTAAGCCGTAAGGCGGGAATTGTGCGGTGTTGCCTTCACTTTTCCCTGTCGTTACGCGGTCTGCATTCCTGTTTTTGCCCACAAACTGCCCTTGTTCACGCAAAGTTTACCGGAATTTCCAGCTATTTCATGCCTTGTTCATCCGCAGTTCATTTTTATTCTTCATGATAGAATCTATCGGGGGCCCCTATTACCGCCCCCAACTGGAGGAATTGTTATGCACGAAACCCAACAGCCGCGCGACCCCAAAAAGACGACCGGCATTGTATATGCCGTGATCCTTGTGGTGTTGCTGCTGCTCAATTTCTGGGCCTTCCCCGCCATGATGAAAGGCCAGGTCAAACAGGTCGATTACGGCACCTTCCTGAACATGCTCGAAGGCGGCGAACTGAGCACCGTTGAAATTCAGGATCAGCAGATCTATTTTGTGGACAAAAACGATACCACCTACTGCACCAACTCCATTGCGCAGGACCTGCAGCTGGTCAACCGGTTGGAAAGCGCCGGCGTTTCCTTTGGCAAGGTGTACAACCAGACCACCTGGGTGGATACCCTGCTGGGCTGGGTCATCTCGCTGCTGCCCATGATCATCCTGATCGTCTGGTTCAACCGCATGATGCGCAAGCGGGTCGGTGAAATGACCGGCGGCGCCAACAGCATGATTTTTGGCGGCGGAAAATCCGGTGCCAAACAGTATGTCGTTGAGGATGGCAAGTCCATCAAATTTGCCGATGTTGCCGGTGAGGACGAAGCCAAAGAGAGCCTGCAGGAAATCGTTGACTTCCTGCATAACCCCAAGCGTTACGAGGATATCGGTGCCAAAATGCCCAAGGGCGTTCTGCTTGTCGGCCCCCCGGGCACCGGTAAAACCCTGCTGGCCCGCGCTGTTGCCGGCGAAGCCGGTGTTCCCTTCTTCTCCATTGCGGGTTCTGAATTTGTCGAGATGTTCGTCGGCATGGGCGCTTCCAAGGTGCGTGACCTCTTCAAACAGGCCAACGAAAAAGCCCCCTGCATTATCTTTATTGATGAGATCGATACCATCGGCAAAAAGCGTGACGGTGCTTCCGGTATGGGCGGCAACGATGAACGCGAGCAGACCCTGAACCAGCTGCTGACCGAAATGGACGGGTTTGACGCCGCCAAGGGTGTTATCATTCTGGCCGCCACCAACCGTCCTGAATCCCTTGACCCCGCTTTGACCCGCCCCGGCCGTTTTGACCGTCGTGTGCCCGTGGAGCTGCCCGACCTGAAAGGCCGCGAAAGCATCCTGCGCCTGCACGCTCAAAAGGTCAAAATCGGCCCCGACTGTGACTTTGCCGTGGTTGCCCGCATGACTCCCGGTGCTTCCGGTGCCGAGCTGGCCAATATCATCAACGAAGCCGCCCTGGGCGCTGTGCGCCACCACCGCATGGCCGTTACCCAGTACGACCTGCAGGAAGCCGTGGATACCATCCTGGCCGGTGCCCAGAAAAAGAATAAGATCCTGAGCGACAAAGAAAAGTGCATCGTGGCCTACCACGAAGTCGGCCATGCCATGGTTGCCGCCCTGCAGAGCCATTCCGCCCCCGTGCAGAAAATCACCATTGTGCCGCGCACTTCCGGCGCGCTGGGTTTCACCATGCAGGTAGAGGACGGCGACCACACCCTGATGACCAAGGAAGAGATCCTGGCCAAAATTGCCACCATGACCGGTGGCCGTGCCGCCGAAGAAGTGGTGTTCAACTCCATCACCACCGGCGCATCCAACGATATCGAGCAGGCCACCAAGATGGCCCGCGCCATGATTACCCGCTACGGCATGACCGACGACTTTGACATGGTTGCCCTGGAAACCGTGAACAACGCCTACCTGGGCGGCGATGCCAGCCTGGCCTGCAGTGAGCGCACAGCCGCCACAGTGGACGATAAGGTCGTGGAAGTCGTCAAGCAGCAGCATGAAAAAGCCAAACAGATGCTGATTGAAAACCGCGGCAAGCTGGACGAGATTGCCAAGTACCTGTACGAGAAAGAAACCATCACCGGCGAAGAGTTCATGCGCATCCTGACCGCTGTTCCCCAGCTGCCCACCGGTGCCGTGGAACAGTAAAGTCTCCGCTCTGCGCGTTTTCTTTGTAAAATAACAGTGCCCCCGCCCTATGCAGTTCATTTACCGCACGGGCGGGGGTGTTTTGTTGTAATTCCGTAGGGGCGCACACCATGCACCCATCCGTTTTATATCATCACACTACAGCGCTTTCTCACAAAGCACACCATGTAATAGCGCCATTTTATGGCCAGCCGTTACCCATTTGTAGGGTCCGCTGCTCACCTCTTTCCGAAAAACGCAATAAAAATGCTGTCTTTCTCCACATCAGGGAAAGGCAGCATTCTTCTTTATCCGTTCAGATCTTCGCCGTTGCTGGCAATCACATTTTTATACCATCCAAAGAACTTTTTCCTGTACCGTGCCTCCGCCCTGTTCGAGTACCGGGAAAAGCACCCGTGATCCTGCCGGGCTTCATTTTGCCTGTGCGCCCTCTGGGAAGATGATCTTGTTCACAAAGAAGAAGATCACCATAGAAATGCCGCCATTGAGCACGGTGGTACCAATGTTGTAGATGAAATCCGGCACCAGCAGGCCCGCAACCGCCACCCACACGCAGTTGATGGAGTTGACGATGCAGGTGATCAAGCAGAACGCCACCACATACCAGGCGATCTGCTTGGCCAGGTTGCCCTTGCTGCGGAACACAAAGTTGCGCTGGATAGGAAAGTTTATGCATTCTCCCACCACCATGGCAACCATGTAGGCGCAAAAGTACGGCAGACCGCCATGGGCGGAATCATACCCCAGGATGTTCCACTGGAAGGTTTCGCCAAACAGCGTGACCGGGATGCCCGGCCAGCCAAAATCCACCACCGGCAGGCTGCTGAACGCCGCCGGCAAAAATTGCAGCAGCAGGTATTTGAAGACCGTAACCAGGTTGGATACGATCACAAACAGTCCGCCTTCGCGCACCCACTTGGCTGCGGCGGGGTGTTTTGCCGCAAAATTATTCCATAGCTGCATAAATAGCCCCTCTCTTTCCTCAGCTGTTGCGCAGGCGCTGTTCCAGCTGTGCGTTCAGTACCAGGTTTTTCACGGCTTCTATGATCACCCGCACAAGGCCGATGATCCAGAATCCCTGTAATTCCATCACAATGCCATCCACCATGCCCATGCTGATGGCACCGCTGGTCATTTTGGCCAGGGCACGCAGCGGCATGTTGTACTGGAACAGCACATTCAGGTCCGGCTTGCCGCGCTTGTAGCTGGCGTTCAGCAGTGCGGTAAGCACCAGCCAGATCAGCCAGCCCAGCGGGCTGCGGCTGTGGTTCAGCTCGCCCAGGGTCATGTTGCGGTCAATTTTAACTTTTCCCTGCTGCACCGGGCGGCCCAGCAGGGTGGCCCATTCGTCATCCGGCACGCTCTGCACCTTGCCGCTGGTATAGTGCGGCAGATGCTTGCCCGCATAGGGGTTGGGTGCGCCGGTACCGGCCACTTCCACCACGGCGGTCAGGCGGATGTCCGCACTGGACGCGCCGACCCGCAGCTCATAGCTGCCGCCTTCCACTTCCCAGCTGTCGGTCTTGGTGTTCCAGTAGCGGAACGCCTTGTCGTCCAGCGGGATGGTCACGGTCTTGCTTTCGCCGGGCTGCAGCTGCACCTTGGCAAAGCCTTTCAGCTCCTGTGCGGGGCGGAACACTTCTGCCCCGGGTTTTGCCACATACAGCTGCACGATCTCTGCTCCGGCGCGCTTGCCGGTGTTGGTTACGGTCAGGGTCACGCCATTGGACGCGGCCTGCAAATTGCTGTAGGCAAAGCTGGTGTAGCTTAACCCATAGCCAAAGGGGAATGCCACCGGCACACCGGCGGTCTGGTAATAGCGGTAGCCGACATACAGCCCCTCGCGGTACTGCACCATGCGGCCCGGCCCGGCAAAGTTATCCTTGGCGGGGGTATCCGCATAGGCGTTGACCCAGGTTTCGGCCAGCTTGCCGCTGGGGTTCACTTTGCCGGTCAGCACATCCAGCATGGCGCCCGCCCCCGCCTGGCCGCCCAGCGCACCATACACCAGGGTACGGCAGTGTTTGAGCCACGGGGTTTCCAGCGAAGCCCCTGCGCTGAGCACCACAACGGTGTTGGGGTTGGCCTGCTGCATGGCCTTTAACAGTTCGATCTGGTTGTCCGCAAGGCGCATATCGCCGCGGTCCAGACCCTCACTTTCCTTGATTTCATCCAACCCCAGGCAGAGCAGCACCACTTCGGCCTTTTGGGCCAGGGCTACAGCCTCGGCCTGTTTGGCGGCATCCGGTTTGCCCTGGCGGTCAAAGCCGGGGGCAAAGCCCACGCTGGCCAGGCCGCTCTCTTTCAGGCAGTCCAAAAAGGTATCCACCTTGATGGAGTTGACCGCGCTGGAGCCAGCGCCCTGGTACCGCGGTGTCTGGGCAAAGTCGCCGATCACGGCAACTTTTGCGCCCTCGGCCAGCGGCAGCAGGTCGTTCTCGTTCTTCAGCAGCACAATGCTTTCGGCTGCGGCGCGGCGGGCCAGGGCGTGGTGAGCGTCCGCATCAAAGGTGCGGCTGTGGGACTGCACGGCGGCATGGGTATCAAACACCAGCGTCAGCAGCTCGTCCAGCCGGGCGTCCACATCCGCTTCGGTAATTTTGCCGCTCTGCACAGCCTGCATCAGCTCGCGCACCGCGTCTCCGCCGGGGGCGGGCATTTCCAGCGTGGAGCCGTTCTGCACGCCCAGGGCATGGTCATTGCTGCCGCCCCAGTCCGTTACCACAGCGCCGTCAAAGCCCCATTCCCCGCGCAGGATGTCCATTAACAGGTGGCGGTTCTCGTTGGCGTAAGTTCCGTTGATGAGGTTATAGCTGCTCATGATGGTCTTGGGCTTTGCTTCCTTGACCACGATCTCAAACCCGGTCAGGTACAGCTCCCGCAAAGTGCGTTCATCCACCACGGAATCCGACGCCATGCGGCGCAGCTCCTGGCTGTTGACGGCAAAGTGCTTGGGGCAGGCCGAAATACCGTTGGACTGGATGCCCCGCACATAGCTCGCGGCCATTTTGCCGGAAAGATACGGATCCTCGGAGAAATACTCAAAGTTGCGTCCGCACAAGGGGCTGCGCTTGGTGTTCAGGCCCGGCCCCAGCAGCACGGCAACTTCCTGCGCGGCGGCTTCTTCGCCCATGGCCCGGCCGATCTGCTCGCCCAGGGCGGGGTCCCAGCTGCACGCCACAGTGGCGGCAGTGGGAAAGCAGGTGGCCGGAACGCTGGGGTTCAGCCCCAGGTGGTCCGCCGCCCCGGCTTGCTTGCGCACGCCGTTGGGGCCATCCGACAGAGTGATGGCAGGTACGCCTGCCTTTTGATACGCACGGGTGGTAAAGACGGTATCACCGGAAAGGAGGGCACATTTTTGCTCTAAATTCAGTTTTGCAATCACATCTGCGTGTTTCAATTAGGTCACACGCTCCTTTTTAAGCTCAAGAGTTCTCTTTTGCCGCTTTTGCTGCCTTGCGGAGTTTGACATCAATCACAACACCACGCACAGCCAGGACAAACAAAACGATTACTACAATATCAATCAGTACAACGAGATGGCGCCAGCCAAACACAGAGATTGTGAAAGCATGACGCATAGCGGTAGTATCGCCGATGCTTTCGGCATAGTCGCGGTTGGTCACACGGACATGCAGGTACATGTAAAGTGCTTCTTTGGTTGCACGGCGCAGTGCCTGCATGTAGCTGTTGGAGGAAGTCTCAAAGGCCATCTCACCGCTGCCGAAGCCAGCCATCCACAGGCTGCCGCCTGCACGCAGGGCCTGGTCGCCGTTCATGTAGCTGTGGTGGTCTGCATAGTCGGTGATAACAGCGCCATTAAAGCCCCATTCATCACGCAGAACGCCGGTCAGCAAAGCTTCGCTGCCGCCTGCCCAAACTGCACCAATACGGTTGTAGCTGCTCATCAGGCCGGTTGCATCGTAATCCTCAATAAGCATCTGGAACGGGCGCAGGTAAATTTCACGCAGGGCCTGTTCGGTCATCCAAGTGTAAACGGCATCACGGTAAATACCAGCTTCGCCATCGTTGCAGATAAAGTGCTTGATGTAAACATATACGCCCATTTCCTCAATGCCCTGCACAGCGCTGCCGCACATTTCACCGGAAAGGAAGCTGTCCTCAGAGTAATATTCGTAGTTACGGCCATTGAACGGGCTGCGGTGCATGTTGGCAGCAGGTGCATACAGGCCGGAATAACCGTTCTGCAATGCCTGTTTGCCGTGGGAGTGGCCAATTTCAACAACAAGAGGGGTGTTCCAGATCTGGGCAATGGTTGCAGAGTTCGGGAAGCCAATGGTCTTGCCTGCCGGGCGGCCCCAGCTGCCAACCTGTGCAGGGCCATCTGTATCGGTTCCCTGAATCTTGCTGATGCTTTCCATACATAATCCAGCGCCCCAACGGCATATCCGCGGATGGCATACTGCGCCATGTTGGTAATGAACACGATCAGCACCCCGCCGTCCCGCTCCCGGATGCGGCGGGCGGTCTCCATGCCGTCCAGGTGCTTCATCTCCACATCCAGAAAGATGATGTCAAACTGCGGGCGGTAATCTTCCAGAATCTCCATCCCATCCGCAAACTCCGTTACCTCAAACGGCGTGCTGTACTGCCGGGTGTACCGTTGCACATACCCCGCCAGCTGTTCCCGCACCGCCGCCTCGCCCTCCACAATCGCAATCCGGGTCATCTACTGTTCCCCTTTCTCAACATCACACTGCGGCCCCGCACAGTCCACATCTGGTGCGGCTTCTTAAGGTGTATCTGAAAACAAAGAAAATGACGAATATTTCGCAAGCACAAGCGGGATTTAAGGCAAATAGCCGCAGGAATCCTTTGTGGATTTCAAGGCTGTTTAACGCAAAATCCAGCTGTGCTTGTAGAAATAGACTAAATTTTCGACTTTTCAGATACACCCTAATTAAAATTAACGCTTTTTTCACCTTTTGACGTTGAACACGGTGTATAATAATCTAATACATTGTATAATGCAACGATAAGTCTCAAAAGTAAAAGGAGGACAAACCATGGGTGAGTATGCGGCAATCGAAAAAGAAGCCAAGCTGTTTACAGAACTGTGTGTGCATAACGATGCCATTGATCCGAACCTGTTTGATGAGTTCGGTGTAAAGCGCGGCCTGCGCGATAAGGACGGCAACGGTGTACTGGCCGGGATTACCAATATTTCCCGCATTGATGCGTTTGAAATGCGTGACGGCGTTAAAACCCCCTGCGATGGCAAGCTGTGGTACCGCGGGTATAACGTGTATGACCTGATCCGTGGTTTGCGCGGCAAGCGCTATGGCTTTGAGGAAGTTGCCTACCTGCTGCTGCTTGGCGATCTGCCCAATGAACAGCAGCTGCATGAATTTACCGACTGCCTGACCAAATGCCGCGCCCTGCCCAGCAACTTTGTGCGGGACGTTATCATGAAAGCCCCCAGCAAGGATCTGATGAACAGCCTGACCCGCAGCGTGCTGACCCTGGCTTCTTATGATGATTCGGTGGGGGATAACAGCCTGCAGACCCAGATGGAGCAGTGCATCAAGCTGATCAGTGTCTTCCCCATGCTGGCGGTGTATGGCTACCATGCCTATAATTACTACCTGAATGACGGCAGCATGTACATCCACCGCCCGCGGCCGGAGCTTTCGGCGGCAGAAAACCTGCTGCAGATGCTGCGCCCCGACCAGCAGTATACCCCGCTGGAAGCCCATGTTCTGGATATTGCTCTTCTGCTGCACATGGAGCACGGCGGCGGCAATAACTCCACTTTCACCACCCGCGTGGTCACTTCTTCGGGGGCGGATACCTACTCGGTCATTGCAGCGGCGCTTTCCAGCCTGAAGGGCCCCAAGCACGGCGGCGCGAACATCAAGGTCATGGAGATGATGGACGATATCCGCGCCCATGTTTCCGATGTGACCGATGAGGACGAAATGCGCGCCTACATCGGCAAAATTGTAGATAAAGAGGCCTTTGACCATAAGGGCCTTGTGTACGGCATGGGCCATGCGGTCTACTCTCTGTCGGACCCGCGCGCGGTGGTGTTCAAGAGCTTTGTGCAGCAGCTGGCCATGGCCAAGGGCCGCAAGACGGACTTTGACTTTTATAATACGGTGGAGCGCCTGGCCCCGCAGGTGATTGCCGAAAAGCGCCATATCTATAAAGGCGTTTCCACCAACGTGGACTTCTATTCCGGCTTTGTCTACAACATGCTGGGCATCCCCGTGGAACTGTATACCCCCATGTTCGCTGTGGCTCGTGTGGTCGGTTGGAGCGCCCACCGCATGGAAGAGCTGGTCAATGTGGATAAAATCATTCGCCCTGCGTACAAAAGTGTTATGGCAACCAGAGATTACCTGCCGATGGAAAACCGCGGTTAATTTCAGCCTTGCACTGGCGGGCCAGACCTGTTAAAATTATAGCGTAAGCATTTTGGGCATAGCTGCAAAGGCTGTGCCTTTTTTGTGGTATATCAGTAGGAGGAATCCCCATGAACGAAACACAGGCATCTCAGCTGCCGGTTTATGCCGGGAATGACCTTGGTGCAGTGTGGCGCAGCAGCGCTACGGCATTCCGCCTGTGGGCCCCCACGGCGTGCAGCGCGGCACTGCACCGCTTTGCTACGGGCACGGACGCAGAGCCGGAAGCTGCCGACCTTGGCACCCTGGCCATGCAGCGCAGTGAGGGCGGCACCTGGTACCTGGAACTGGCGGGTGACCTGGCCGGGCAGTATTACCAGTATGAGCTGCAGTTCCCGGATGGAACCTCCACCGTTACGGCGGACCCATACGCCCACGCAGCCGGGGCAGGGGGCACCCGCAGCATGGTGCTGAACCAGGCCGCCGCCGTGCCGGACGGCTGGCAGAAGGATGAACGCCCGGCTATCCCCGCCCATGCCCGCAGCGTGTGGGAGGTGCATGTGGCGGATTTTACCGCCGACCCGGCCAGCGGCGTGCCGCAGGCTTACCGCGGCAAGTTTATGGGCTTTACGGTGGACGGCACCACCCTGAACGGGGACGGCGTACACCCCACCGGGCTGAACTACCTCAAGCGGCTGGGTGTGACCCATGTGCAGCTGCAGCCTATTTTTGACTTTGCCACGGTGGACGAAGTGAGCGGCGAGGACTACAACTGGGGGTATGATCCGCTGAATTATAACCTGCCGGAGGGCAGCTATGCCACCGATGCGTTCCACGGCGAGGTGCGCGTGCGGGAATGCCGCGCCATGGTCCAGGCCCTGCACAGCGCAGGGCTGGGCGTGGTGATGGATGTGGTGTACAACCACACCTATTATTCCTACAGCTGGCTGGAACGCACGGTGCCCGGCTACTGGAACCGCCGGTGGGAAAACGGAAGCCTGACCAACGGCTCCGGCTGCGGGTGTGACCTTGCCAGCGAGCGCACGATGGTGCGCAAGTATCTGGTGGATTCCTGTGTGTACTGGGCCAAAGAGTACCATATTGACGGGTTCCGCTTTGACCTGATGGCTCTGCACGATGTGGACACGATGAACGCGATCCGCGCTGCGCTGGATGCCCTGCCCGGCGGCGAAGATATCCTCATGTACGGTGAACCGTGGCAGGGCGGCAGCACCCGCATGGAACACGGCGCGATCCCCGCCAACAAACAGGCGGCGGGCCTGCTGGACAGCCGCATTGGATTTTTCTGCGATAACACCCGCGATGCCATCAAGGGCGGGGTGTTCAATGCGGGCAGCGCGGGCTACATCAACGGCGATATGCACTGTGGGTATCAAGTGCTGCATTCTATCCCGGCGTGGCGCGGCGGCCAGGCGGATTTTATGCCCCAGGCGCCGGGCCAGGTGGTGCAGTATGTTTCGGCCCATGATAACTATACCCTGTGGGATAAGCTGAAATGCGTGGCCCGCCGCGGGGATTATGCCGCGCCGGATGCCGATCTGCTGGCCCAGAACCGCATGGCGGCGGGTATTTACCTGACCTGCCAGGGTCTGCCGTTCATGCAGGGGGGCGAAGAGTTTGCCCGTACCAAGCATGGCGACCACAACACCTACCGCGGCCCGCTGGAGCTGAACCGCCTGGATTGGACGCGCGCCGCCCAGCTGGAGGAGCTGGTGCAGTATTATCACGGACTGTTGGAAATCCGCAAGGCGTATCCGGAGCTTTCCGGTATGGCGGGGGATGCAGAACCCTGCATTCTGTCCCTGCCGGGGTGGCTGATCGGCTTTGTGCCAGAGCGCCAGGGCGAAAGCCTGCCAGGGCGGCTGGCCGTTTATTATAACCCGGAGTGCACCCGCCAGTGGGCGGCCCTGCCTGCCGGGAGCTGGCGCTATCTGTGCGATGGTACCCGTGCCGCCGCCGAACCTTTTGGCCCCGCCTGCCGCAATGCCATCGAACTCGCCCCCGTCAGCGTGACGATTTTGAAGGTGGAATGAGTTTACGGGGTTTTTGTTCCTTCTTTGAAAAGAAGGAAGCAGAAACTTTAATAACGGGCCGTGCCGGATATCTCACCCCATCACCCACCCGCAAGGCGACGGGCGCACAATATGCGCCCCTACGAATAGAATCGCGGCACATCACGAAAAATATGGCCATTATTCTTTTTTGATTATTCTTTCCAAAACAAACACAAGGCCCGGTGCATCTTAAACCATGCACCGGGCTCTGCCTTATCTCCAATTCCTAATTGCTAATTTCTCATTTCTAATTAAAAACGAAAACTCCTCCCGCCTAACTTACCGCATCGCTTCTTCATACTTTCTCACAATGTCTTTCAGCGCCTCAAGGCCAATGGTGTAATCCTCCGGCGTGTCCAGCGAATGGTTGCCGCCCTCCACAAAATAGGTAGTGATGGCAGGGTCATCCTCCAAAGCACGGCGCAGCGCGGCACCGCCCAACGGGTCCGCAGTGCCGGTGGCGTGCCAGGCGGGCATCCCGGCGTAAAGCGGGGCATACTCCCACGCAAGGGGCGTTAATTGCAGCAGGGTCACATGGTATTCCGGGTGGGCCTTTACCCAACTGGCGGCCACCATCGTGCCAAAGCTCTTGGCAATGCAGATGTACCGGTCATACCCGGCAGGGATCTGCGTCATGGCGTCCTGCGCGGCGCCGGGGTAGCTTTTGGCGGCGCTGGCCTGCGGCGTTTCCTCGTGGGGGAACAGCTGGCTGTACTGCACCACCATGCAGTCCAACCCCTGCCGGCGGGCAACCTTGGCGGCATAATACAGCAGCGGTTTGTCCGGCCCGTAGCCAAAGCCGGGGAACAAAACAACCAGCTTTTTCTCGTTCTGCATCACTTTACAAGCACCACATAGTTTTCTTTGCGCGGGGCAGGGGCCTTTTTGCCGCCCTCGGCAGCATAACCCAGGATGCAGTTGCCCACACCGCGCAGGTTTTCGACATTGGGCACACCCCACTTTTTCAGCAGGGCCTGGCCCTCGGCGGTTTCAAACATTTCCTTTGCGCGGTGGATCCAGCAGGCGGAAAGCCCCACGCTCTCGGCGGCGTTCAGCATGTTGCCCATCACCAGGCTGCCGTCCTCCACACAGGTGGGGATGGTTTTATCCACCAGCACAACGGCAACGCAGGGCGCACCATAGAACGGGTCGCCATTGCCGCCCATCACGGCGGCGTTCATCTTGCTCAAAGTATCGCGGTCGGCCTTGTTCTGTATGCAGACAATCACCGGGCTCTGGCGGCCCATGCCGGTGGG
>OLPA01003053.1_pt1 | contig 11796 bp, 13 predicted proteins | sample 1672811 | NCBI WGS metagenome assembly OLPA01 (sample SAMEA3136726, study PRJEB25190) | human gut metagenome | biome: human gut; feature: human-associated habitat; material: faeces | place: Austria | collected 2013
TGGCATATTTTCTTCATTTTCTTTTCTTTTTTTGGCAACGGATTGAAATTCATGGCTTTTCCTCACACGTTTAATTTATATGTCGCATAGATTGAAATAGTGCGGAGGGAAATATGAATTTTAAGGAATACGCAAAAAACAATAAGAAAAACGCCGATACCGACGACCTCAAAAAAACCTACGACGAAACCGTCCGGAAAATGCGCGGCAAGTCGCAAAAGGAACTTATGGACGAAATCGTGAAAGAAGCGGAGCGCGCCAAACGCGACGGCAGACTTGACAAAGCGGGGCTCAATAACTTTTACAAAACCGTCGCGCCGATGCTGGACAAAAACCAACTTCAAAAACTGAAAGAAATAATGGCGCTTATCGATGACTAAAAAAATTTCCAAACATTTACTGAATACGGTAAATACATTTTCGGACGAAAAAATCGGCGTTATCGTTTATTTATCGCGGAATAACGCCTTAAACGGGTTTGAAATTGTAAAAGAGTATCCGTTCATAAACGCCGTCGGCGTGAAAATCGCGGCGCACGAATTAAACCGTCTTGCAAGTTTCAAGGCGGTGAAATTCGTTACTTCGTCGTCAAAGGTTTTCGCACTTTCGGGCGGGGACGCCGCCACGCTTGCCGTAAAAAACTGCGTTGACGTGTCATTGCCGCAGTAATAGATCTCCCCGCGCCGGACTGCCGCTCTTGCCTTTTTCCCGTCTATCAGGATATGCCCCCTTGTCTGCTTCGCCAGCCCGCAGAGGATCTGCGCAAGGGTGGTTTTCCCCGCGCCGTTTTGCCCCGTTATGGCGGTCACGCTGCCCTCTCGAACGGACAGCGAAATATCCTCAAAAATGACTTCTTTGCGTATTCTTTTCAAGAGCCCTGCTGTCTTCAAGACGGCAGGGCTTTCGTCCGATACGGAGGGAGCGGGAAGGCTCATTTCCTTGCGCGGAGAGCACAGCCCCATGCCCAAGATGTCTGCTTCCGGCAGAAGGAGTAAATCCTCCGGTGTATACTCGGCCGCTATTCTGCCGTCCCGCAGATATAAAAACCGGTCTGCGATCCCCATCAGCCAGTCGATCCGATGCTCTGCGATGAGCAGGGTGAAGCCCTGCGCCCTTAGCTGCCGTAGGGTCTGCACAAGCTGCCTCGTCCCGGCGGCATCCAGGTTAGCCGTCGGCTCGTCGCACACAAAGACCTTTGGCTTCATGACATATACGGACGCAATGGCCGCCCGCTGCTTTTCTCCGCTTGAGAGGATGTCAACTGCCCTGTCTTTCAAACGGGACATCTTCAACGCCTCTATGGCGGCGTCCGTTCTCTCCCGTATCTCCCGGGCGGACGGGCCGTAATTCTCGCAGGGAAAGGCCACCTCTCCGGCAAGTTCGGCGGAAAAGAACTGGCTTTTGGAGTCCTGAAAAACGCTTCCCACCAAACGCCCGATCTCCCATGTGGAAAGCCTTGATATGTCCTTGCCGTCTATCCGCACGCTTCCGCTGAAGGCTCCGGGATAGTAGGACGGCGCAAGCCCGTTGACAAGCCTTGTCACGGTGGTCTTGCCGCAGCCGGAGAGCCCCGTCAGCACGACGCATTCGCCACATTTTACCAAAAGGGAAATGTCCTGTACGCCTCTGTCCGAGTTTTCGTATTGAAAGGAAGCGCGTGTAAGCTCGATCATGCCATGCTCCTTTCCAAAACCAAATAGGAAGCCGTGACCAGCGCGCATGCGGCTGCCGCGATGTAATCCCGCGTACCGGTTCTTTTCTCATAATAGCTGCCGCGCACGCCCGGGCGCTCCGCACCTCTTGCAACGGCGGAAACGGAAAGCTGATCGGCAAGCTGCAATACCCGAAGAAGAAACGGAACAAGCACATACTCCATGCTCTGCACGGGATGCGCGAGCAGCTGCCCCGCCGCGGTAAGCCCTCGGTTTTTCATCGACCTGCCTACGCCTTTAAGCTCCGTCCGCATGGTAGGGAAGAAGCGAAAAACCACAAGAAGCCCGAGAATGAACGGGGTGGGCACACGGAGGCGGGATAAGAACGCGGAGAGCATTCCCGGCGGCGTGGTGATCAGATCCCATGACACCAGAAAGATCGGTGACAGATTCCAGAACATCAGAACATAAAATTCCGAAAAGACCGGCATGCGCAGCCCGTGGAAGCGGATGCCGTAGAGAAGAAGCGCCAGCAGCAGATAAAAGCAGCCATAGGACGCGGCAAGGCGGAAATTCCGCTGCAGGACGAGATAAAGAAGCGCCCCGCCGGTCAGGATGCAGGTGAGCAGTACATTCCTGCCGAGACTAACCCCGGCAAAAACGCACAGCAGTGCCCACAGCTTGACCGGCACCGCAAAGGATGCTTCCGCTCTCATAGAACGCCGGCCTTCTTAAAATGGCTGCGGATCAGTCGACTGCCGACCATGCAGCCTAAAAAGCCCATCAGCGTCGTAAACAGCAGAATAAAGGCCAGCCAGCCGGGAGAGGTGTAGTAACGCACATAGGAATCGATGTAGCTCTGCTCCATGCCGCTTGCAAGCGCAAAATCATAGTAGGTGTCCCAGAAGAACCAGATGGGGAGCAGATTGACCCCGTTGTACAGAAGGCTTGCCGCCGTCCAGGCGGTGGTCAGCCGTTTCGGCTTTTGGCAGGAGCCTTCCTTCCAGAGAATCGCCTCGCAGAGGATCCCCACAAGAACATAATAAGGAAGCAAAAACCAGTTGCCCATCAGCAGGAAAATCACACCGAGAATCGTCATATAGATCAGCGTCACAAAATGTTTGCCGATCCGGCTGACTATGAGCATATAGACCGGTGCGCAGAGGAACATGGTGATCCCCACGGACAGCACCATGCTTACAAAGTCGTTGGCCATGCAGACCATGTTGACAACGAGCTGGATCGCGATCAGCACCGCTGAAAGAAGCACCGTGGTGATCACATCCTTGACAGACCATTTCTTTATTTCTTTCATTCGTTCCTCCCTGTTTTCAACACTTCATTTTTTCAACATTGAATCCGAACTCCCATTTTCTACGGGGGTTCCTACGCCGTCCATTCCATGCTCTCGCTCTGGAGCTGCGCCATGTGGCGGAACAGGCAGTTCTTTTTCAGCAGCTCGGCCGGAGAACCCGTCTCCGCCACGCGGCCGCCGGAGAGCAGGACGATCTTGTCGGCGTTCATGACGCTGCGCATGCGGTGCGCGATGATGAGCACCGTCTTATCCCGGATAAGCCCGGACAGCGCCGCCTGCACCGCCGTCTCGTTTTCCACGTCCAGCGAGGCCGTGGCCTCGTCCAGCAGGATCACCGGCGCGTCCTTCAAGATGGCGCGGGCAATGGAGATGCGCTGCCGCTCGCCGCCGGAGAGCCGGGAGCCGTTTTCCCCTATCATGGTATGGTAGCCCTCCGGCAGCTTGGATACAAAGGCGTCGCACTGCGCCGCCTTCGCCGCCGCCAATACCTCCGCATCGGTGGCGTCCCGTTTGCCGAGGCGGATGTTTTCCATCACGGTATCCGCAAACAGCACCACATCCTGAAATACGATGGCGTAGTTTTCCAGCAGTGCCTCGCCGTCCACCGTGGACACGTCCACGCCGCCCAGCCGCACCGTTCCCTCCGCCGGGTCCCAGAAGCGGGCGGCCAGCTTGGCTGCCGTGGACTTGCCGCCGCCGGATGGGCCCACCAGCGCCGTCACCTGCCCCTGCTTCGCCGTAAAGGAGACGTCTCTTAGCACGTCCTCTTTTTCCCGGTAGGCAAAGGTCACATGCTCAAAGCGGATGTCGTAGCCGCCGGGATCGTATTCGGTCATGCCGGTCATACGCTTTTCGCTCTCGATCTCCTGCATACGCTCGATACGCACCTCGCAGGCGAAAACCGCTGCCATGTTGGCAAACATGGAGCCGATGGGGTCATATACTCGGGTGGCGGCGATGAGGAACATCAGAAACGGGATCAGCGCCAAGTCGCCGCGGCTCATCAGCGTTACCCCCGTGAGTACGGTGGTGGCGATGCCCAGCTTTAGGAAGGACTGTGCCGCCGTGACTACAGAGCCTGTGAACAGCTCGCCCCGGATGGTGTCCTGCTCCGCCTCGTCCAGCCTGCGGTCCAGGTCGGCGATATACCGCGCCTTTTGGTTGCACGCCTTGATCTCCGGCGCACACTCCAGCACCTCCTGCATGGCGTCGGTGGCCGCGCGGCGGGTGACGAGACCCTTCTTTATATGCCGCTTTTCCATGCGCCGGGAGAGATAGACCATCAGCAGCGACGCAGGCACCACCCACAAAAGAGCCAGCGCCATCCGCCGGTCGTAAAGCAGCATGCCTGCGGAAATCAGCGCCGTGGAGATGAGCGCGCCGTGCATGGCGGGGTAAAAGTGGGAGAAGGCCTTTTCCAGCGTCTCCGTATCCCCCATGATGGTGGTGGTCAGGTCGGTAAGGTCACGGTTTCCGAAGAAGGACAGCGGGAGCTGGCGCAGCACCTCCGCCAGCCGGATGCGGCGGTTGGCACTCTCCCGGTAGGTGGCTTCGTATAGGGCTTTGTACTGGATCAGAAAGGTTACAAAGAGCGCGGCGAGGGCAAGGACGCCCGCGACCAGAAAGCGCGTAAGTCCCGCCCTTGGGTCGGTACCGTTTGTCAGTGCCTCTACGATGCCGGAGAGTGCCGTGGCCAGCACGCCCACCGGCAGCATTTTGCTGATGTTGACCAGTACGGACCAGAACACGGCGGCCACATAGTCTTTTGCGCCCTTCTCCGTCATAGCGTATTTTTTGCTGATGCGTTCGATCATGCGGCACCTCCCACCTTCCACTGCGCGGCCTTTTGGTATTCCTCCCACATGGCGGCGTATACGCCGCCCTTTTCAAGAAGCTCGTCGTGCTTTCCTTCCTCGGCGATCTCGCCGTCCCGGATGACGAGGATGCGATCCATGTTCCGCACCGTGGACAGGCGGTGGGCGATCATCAGCACGGTCTTGCCCTTCATCAGCGCCTCAAAGGCCTTTTGTATCTTCGCCTCGTTCTCCGGGTCTGCAAAGGAGCTGGCCTCATCCAGCACCACGATGGGCGCGTCCTTTAAGATCGCCCGGGCCAGCGCGATGCGCTGCATCTCGCCGCCGGAGAGGTACACGCCCTTGGCGCCGATCACGGCGTCCAGCCCGCCCGGTGTCTTTTCCAGAATATCGCCGCACTGGGCCAGCTGCGCCGCTTGTAATATCTCCGCCTCGGTGGCGTCCGGCCTAGCGGCGCGGATGTTGTCTCGGATGCTCTTCTTAAAGAGCCGCACCTCCTGAAAGACAAAGGAGATCTGCTCCATCAGCTCCGCGGTGGGGATGCTGCACACATCCCGTCCGCCCAGGAGCACCGCCCCTGCCTGCACATCGAAAAAGCGCGGGATCAGCCGGGCGATGGTGGTCTTGCCGCCGCCTGAGGGGCCCACCAGCGCCCACGCCGCCCCCTGCGGCAGATGGAAGCTCACATTCGTCAGCGCGGACCTGTCCGCGCCGTCATAGGAAAAGGTGACATTTTCAAAGGAAATGCCGCTGTCTGCGGGCTTGTTTCCGCTGTCCGCCGCAGGCTCGGGAAGGGGCGACTCCTTCAACATCGCCTCCAGCTTGTTCACTGCCTCGGCGGCCTCCATCTGTGCGTTGACCGCGTACATCAGCCGCTCCATCATAAAGGCAAGCTGGGGCGCGAAGAAGATGTAAAACACCAGATCGGCCAGCACTGCCCAGCCGTCTGCCGCGCCGCCGATGAGAACCATTCCCAAGGGCATGAGAAGCAGGAACATGGCGTTCAGCACTACTGTAAGCAGGGTGTAGGGCATACGGCACATAATGGCGTAGCCGCTGGCAAGGTCGCGGTAGCTGAGGATGGCGGCATGAAAGCTATTGAAAGAGTAAACCGTCTGCTGGAACACTTTCACCACCGGGATGCCCCGGACATACTCCGTGGCCTCAGCGGAAATTCGCTCTCCTGCCCGCTGGTATTCCTCAAAGAACTTCATGCCCGTCCCAGTCATCATGGTCATCAGGCAGACAAGCCCGATAATCATGGGAATCAGGCAGGCAAGCCCCATGCGCCAGTCAAAGACGAAGAGCAGTCCCACCGCCAGTATCGGCGTTACGATCCCGCCCACCGCGTCGGGGATGGTGTGGGCAAGGAGGGTTTCTGTCAGCGCCGCGTTGTCGTCGATCTGCTTGCGCAGCCGCCCGGTGAGGTTGGCGTTAAAGTACCCGAGCGGCAGGTCAATGAGATGGGCGGCCGCCGCCTTTCGCATATTCGTCGCCACCCGGAAGGCCGCAAGGTGCGTACACATGAGCCCGGCGAAATAGACCGCTGCGCTTATAAGCGCTGCCGCCAGCGCGTACCAGCCGTAGCGGGCAATCCCTGCCGGAACGCCGCCTCCCGGCGTTAAAATGCCTCTGGCCGCGTACCAGACAAAGACGAACGGGAAAATGCCGGCCGCCGCCGAAACGCCGGACAGCCCGCAGCCCAAGACGGACAGCCACTTATGCCCTCCGGCATACGCCAGCAGCCTGCCCAGCACCGGCGGCTGCTTTTCCTTTTTCTGTTTGCTCATATTCCGTGTTCCTTTCTTAAAATATATGGGTTTGTTGGAGGATGCGCCGCATCGGTTAGAGGCAACTAACCGACAGTTATTTTTTTAAGGCTCATTCGAGCCTTAAAAGTCCGCTCCAGCCGGAGTGGAAAAAGATAGCCAGTTCATCAACGTATTTCATGGCGTCCTCTCTCGGCATATCGTGGACGATGGTTTCACACACTGCCGTAAAGTAAGCTCTTGTGATCATGTGATGAAGCTGACGGGTCATGCTCCCGGAGAGCATACCGTTTTTTCTGAGAAGTGCGTAGTATTCTTCGGATCGATCGACCTCCGGCTCCACCAGCACCTCGATGAAATCCGCGTAGCCCGTTCCCTCTGCTCGGCAGAGGATCAGCTTGAATTCGTCGAAATAGTCGTACATGAATGTGACAAACTCATGCAGGTGCCGGGTGGAGAGCGCAAGGCTGTCTTTTGTTTTACCCTCCGGCACGAGCTCAAAATAAGTGTCCTGTGCCGCCTTGAAGCGGGTGAGCAGCTCCTTTGCTGTCTCGCCCACAAGATCTTCAAAAAGCGCGACCTTATTCGGGTAATAGCCGTAGAAGGCACCCTTCGTGAAGCCTGTCTCCGCGACAATTTGGTTCAGAGATGCGTCCTTGAAGCCTTTTTCCAGAAATTCTTTTTTCCCAACTTCGAGGATCTTCCTTTGGGTTTCCGTTCGTTCCATTGGCGCCTCCTGATATACCGGTAGTATATACTGCTGGTATATTATAACCGAGCAAATTGAGTTTGTCGATGAGGTCTGCGATTTTTCTGTTTGCCCAACTCAACGCAGAGATTTTCTGTTCACCCGTCTTGGATGCTTGCGCATATTCTTTTTCAATACTCCAAGCATCGCTATACAGCGCAAGACAGGAACACCGCAAGAGGTGTCCCTGCCTTTTCGGATGGGCTGTTTGGCAAATGCAAGCCGCGCAACCTGCCGCTAAAGTTCCCGTCAGCGGCGGGGATCATTTCTCACTCCACCAACGCCTTGCCCAGGGCGCGGCAGGCGTCAAGTGCCGCATCGTCGGGAGTCTCCGTGCAGATCACACTCTCGCAAACGAGGTTCACCCCTGCGCTGTCGCAGTCACTCTCCCAAGTGCGCATCCACTCGCCGTCGCCCCAGCCGTAGGAGCCGAACAGCGCCACGCGCTTGCCGCCAAGGCTGCGCTTGCAGGCATCGAACATGGGCTGGAACTCCGTTTCCTCCAGCACCTCGGCGCCCATGGCGGGGCAGCCGAAGGCGATGGCGGCGTAGGCATTCAGATCGCCGGGCGCGACCTCGGCGGGCGTGAGCAGCACAGCCTCCGCGCCTGCGGCGGTCATGCCCTCGGCAACAGCATGCGCCATCGCCTCCGTATTGCCCGTACCACTCCAATAAACAACAGCAGTTTTCATGTTTGTAAATTCCTTTCTTTTAATGATTTTATATGATCAAACTGCAACGGCAAGCTGCTCCAGCTTCAAGCCGCTTTGCCAAAGTGTACAGTAGATCTCCGTGCATTTTCTGTATTTCTCGAATAGCGAGCGTGCTTTTTCCTCGTCGCCGTAGACCTTCCAAAGCCCCGCGCATTTGAAACCGCCCGCGCAGTGGTTGATGAAGCCCTTCACGTCCTCCGGCGGATAGCTGAGAAACAGCCCTACCTCGTGGGGGAACTCACTACTCTCGCGGAAGCGGCAGACAAGCCGCGCCACACAGCGCTCACAGCTCTCGTCACCGTAGCCTGCCTGCCGCAGCAGCTCGGACGCCTGCACGTCCCGCAGATCCCGCCGCAGTCCGGCGGGGCGATAGAGGTAAAGGAGCGCCTGCCCAGGCAGAAATCGAAGCGGCAGCAGGCAAAGCCCCTTGGGCGACAGCCGCCGGTTCAGCTTCCTGATGTCGGACAGCAACGCCTCGCGATCCTCGCAGGGGCAGGGAAAAAGGCTCCCCGTCTTGATGCCCGCAAGTGTGGGCGCACCCTGACGGACCAGTATTTCTTCAGACATTTGCTCTCGTCTCCTTTGAATGTTTATTGGTTAGCATACTCTAACCATATAGCCCTTGAGAAGCCGCCCGAAGGCGGCTCTTCAAAGATCACCGACTGCCGCCGCGCCCCAATGTCATGGTTCTCTGCCAAGTAAGCCTCGGGTGCAGACCGGCGTAGCTGATGTCATAACTGTTGCAAGAGCAGCGGCACAGCCGCGCCTATCCAAGCGCCACATCCAGCGTCATCATAATACTGAAGCCTACCGCAAAGAAAATCGTGCCGATGTCGGAGTGCTTCCCCTGTGACATTTCGGGAATCAGTTCCTCCACCACCACATAGAGCATGGCGCCCGCCGCAAAGCTCAGAAAATACGGCAGCGCCGGGATCACCAGCTGCGCCGCAAGAAGCGTCAGCACCGCGCCGACAGGCTCAACTACACCGGAAAGCACACCGCTGAGAAACGCTCGGTCCTTGCTTTCCCCCTCCGCCCGGAGCGGTAGGGAGATGATCGCCCCCTCGGGAAAATTCTGAATGGCGATGCCAAGGGACAGCACAAGCGCGCTGGCCACCGTGATCTGCGCGTTCCCCGCAAGGAAGCCTGCATACACCACGCCGACTGCCATTCCCTCCGGGATATTATGTAAGGTAACAGCCAGCACCATCATGGTGGTGCGCCCGAGCTTGCTTTTCGGACCCTCGGCCTGTTCACTTCCCACATGAAGATGGGGAATCAAACGGTCAAGCAGGAGCAAAAACAGCACGCCGACCCAAAAGCCGATAAAGGCGGGAAGGAAGGAGAGCTTGCCCATACCCTCCGACTGCTCGATGGCCGGAATCAGCAGACTCCAAATCGAAGCCGCCACCATTACTCCGGCGGCAAAGCCGGCAAGAGATCGCCGCACCAAATCACTAAGTGACTTTTTCATAAAGAACACGCAGGCCGCGCCCAGTGCTGTTCCCAAGAAAGGGATCATGATTCCGATAAAGGTCTCCATTTGTCTCACCGCCTTTGCGTTGCAGTATTATTTGTTCTTTCTGAACCCTGCCTCATCCCGGTATTCGGGATGCTCCTTCAAATATGGGTCTTTATCGCCGCAGATGGTATAATCGCATCGGCAACCGTCCACGCAGGTAGTCGTCCGCACCAGTCTTGCGTGGAGCAGCTCCATGGACGCATAGTCCACATTGCACAGGGCGGGCATGATGTCGGTAAGGCCGTGGCGGATGGCAAACTCCGCTGCCGGACACGATGTGAATTCATAATAGATGGGCTTAGCGTTTTCATAAGGCGCAACCCTCATCTCGTAATCGTGCCACTTGTCGCAGCCGCGTTTCGCCCGCACAAACGCCTTGTACATCAGCTTCCTCCAGAACGGCTTGTTGCAGTCCACGAACCGCAGCCTGCGGAAGGTCGGAAGAATCAGATTTTCCTCCATCTCTTCGATTTCACGAAACGATGTAACCGCTTTGCACACGGCATAATAGCTCATAATGGCGATGCAGTCGTAGGTGCCGCCTACGCCGTTGTGGAAGTTCTTTTTGCCGCCCAAGTCGGTGCGCCAGTCGGAGAGAAAGACCGCGTACTGCCGCTGCACCTTTTCCCATACTGTCTCCCGCTCTGCTTCCGGATAGTGCAGGGCGATTTTCGCCAGGATTTCTTTCTTGCAGGGCTTTGAATACAGCACATGGCTTTTGAGGTCGAATAGAAGCTCGTTGTCCTTCATCTGATTGCCTCCCTCCTTGTTCTTTCTTGCGTGCATGAGACCATCTCAGATTTAACCCGCTTTTCGGCAGACAAACCACGCCATGCTTTTCAGGTTTCCCATGTCCACATCCGCATACATTCCTTCCAGCCGTGCTTTCAGACTGGAAACCGTCTCATAGGGCGGTGTGAAAAATCCCGTCTTTTCATAAATGTGCCGAACAAACCAATCCGTCCGCTTGTGCTCGCCCTTCACATAAAAGCAGCCGCAGAATGTCCCGCCGGGCTTCAAGACCCGGAAAACCTCCCGATAAGCGGCCTCCTTGTCCGGAAAAGCATGAAAGCCGTTCAGCGACAAAACGATGTCGAAAGTATCGTCTTCATAGGAGAGTGCTCCCACATCTCCCTGCCGGAAGGTTATGTTGTTCAGATTCAGTCGGTTCGCTTTTTCCTGTGCCTGCCCCATCATATCCGCCGAGTAATCGAGGCAAGTGATGTCCGCTTCGGGCATCGTCTTATAAACCGGCATGGTCAGAATCCCTGTTCCCACCGGCACTTCCAGCAGTCTCCCGGAGAAATGCTCCGGAATCCCGGACAGTGCCTTTTCCAGATAGGCGTTGTTTTCCGCTTTGTTCATTGCCCACACCAAACGGCACACCGCTTTCCCGCTCAGAGTAGAGCAGGTGATCATGCCGTCATAAAAGCTGTTTCCGCCCGTCATTCGGTACGCACCGCGAATGGCTTCTTTTCGTTCCATGGTTTTCTCTCCGTGTTTCAATCATCACACGACCGTTTCCGGTCTCATTTCTTCAAAAAATCTACAATCTTTACGAAGTCCTCTTTTGCCTCCTTGAAGATCGGCAGCATACAGTAGCAATGCACCATCTTCGGGCGGGCGGACACCGTATAGGGGACATTTGCCCGTTTGCAGGCTTCCTCAAAGTCCGGCAAAGCACCGTAGAGCACCTCGTCGGCAGAATAGAAGAAGTGAATATCGCCTACGCCGGTAAAATCTCCCCGGGAGCCGGAGAGCATATAGTCCGGCACATTCTCGCAGCCATGCCGCATGATTTTTTCCACTGTCACCATAAAGGCATAGTCGATGGAAACGTCCCGTTTATTGAGCGCCTGCATCCGCGCCTTTTCCGCGTCGTTCCACGGCACCTCGCCGGGGGATACGGCGACGATGTGCCTTGGCTGCGGCAGCGGCTCGGGCTGCGCGTTGTTGTGCGCCGCAATGCCAAGCGCCAGCGCACCGCCGGAGGAAAAGCCGCAGGTGCTGACGTTCCCGCCGCCATACAAGCCGACCATTCTGCGGTAACATTCGTACACCATCGCATAGGTCTCGGTAATACAATGTTCCATGCAGAGCGGGTAAAACGGAAACTACACATCACAGCCGGTCTCGCGGCACAGCTTACGCATCACAGGCAGGTCGCCCTTATCGGGGCCGATCACCATGCCGCCGCCGAAAAAATAAAGAATCGCGCGCTCGGACGGCTTCGGATGCTCTCGCACGATCAGGCAGGGAAAGC
>OLPA01003062.1_pt1 | contig 11778 bp, 10 predicted proteins | sample 1672811 | NCBI WGS metagenome assembly OLPA01 (sample SAMEA3136726, study PRJEB25190) | human gut metagenome | biome: human gut; feature: human-associated habitat; material: faeces | place: Austria | collected 2013
TTTATATAACATACACTTTTATTTAAAAGTGTAGCCACAATTGACATTGAAGGTTTGATAAAACAAGTCACTTTGCATCACACCCATATTCACAGGTGGGGTCACACCTACCGACGTTCACTAAAAACACTGTTTTTTGGAATATTGATTTTAAAAAATTTTTATAAATAAAGTGGTTTTGCAAGCTTCGGAGGGCAAACGTTGTTTGCCTCGTTAGGCGCGCAGTCATGGGAAATTTAATAATAAAAAGGATTATGACAATCTGCCATAAGTAATTCACGCTACGCGTGAGATGGCGGCTCACCTAACGAGGTGTGCGCAAGCACACCCTACCGACGTTCACTAAAAACACTGTTTTTTGGAATATTGATTCTAAAAAAATTTTATAATAAAGTGGTTTTGCAAGCTTCAGAGGGCTGTGGCTACACTTTTAAATAAAAGTGTAGCCACAATTGACATTGAAGGTTTATCAAAACAAGTTACTTTGCATCACACCCACCTCGTATAATAAAGTAGTAGTTAATATTGTTCGATTTTAAGGGCATGTGCTATAATGTTATTAGATACTGTGGATTAGTTACACCCACCTACCACTTGATGGTTTCTTGAAGGCTCTAACCACAGTCTCTTTATACATTTGTTAATTAGTTAGATACCGCACGACGGTTTATTTAGAACGAGGTTACAATCGTAAAGAGTATCTGTGGTCTAAAAACAGTATCAAATATTTTTCAAAGGAGTTTTTAGTATGATTTTTGTTGGTATCGATGTTGCAAAGGACAAGCACGACTGCTTCATTTGCAATTCTGACGGCGAGGTTTTATTTAATGCTTTTACTATTCAGAACACTATAGAAGGTTTTAATTCTCTTTATCAAAGAATTGAATCTGTTTCAAAAGATTTTAACAAAGTAAAAGTAGGGCTTGAAGCTACAGGACATTACTCATACAATCTTTTGGGTTATCTTCTTGATAAAGGTTTGACTACCTTTGTTATCAATCCATTAAATACCAATCTCTTCAGAAAGTCTCTCAGCCTCAGAAAGACTAAAACGGATAAAATTGATGCCCATACAATCGCTATGATGTTAATGTCTAATGTAGACTTAAAGTCCTACTCAGATATATTATATCACAACGAAGAATTAAAGTCACTAACCAGATACAGATTTTATAAAGTTTCTGAAAGAGCAAAACTCAAAACCACTGTTTCCCGGCTTGTGAACATACTTTTCCCGGAACTTGAAAAACTTGTTCCTTCGCTGCATATAAAATCTGTCTATACTATGCTTTCAGAGTTCCCGTCAGCCCATCATATTGCAGAAGCCCACTTAACGAAGCTTACAAACCTGCTGCATACTGCATCTAGAGGCAGATATGGCAAAGATACTGCAATTGGTTTTAGGGAAGCCGCAAAAAACTCAATCGGTTCAGACATGCCAGCAAAATCTCTTGAGCTAAAGCATACCATAAAGCTAATACAAGAACTTACAGCAGAAATTGAGGAGATAGAAGCAGAAATCAAGCATATTATGGATAACATAAACACGCCTATTCTGTCTATCCCGGGTATCAGTTACACAATGGGAGCTATGATAGTAGCAGAAATAGGTGATTTCAGTAAGTTTTCATCTCCTGATAAAATACTTGCGTATTCAGGAATGTCACCATCAACGTATCAGTCAGGACAAATAACCAATAGCTATTCACACATGGAGAAACGAGGATCGCGTTACCTTCGGTACGCATTATACAATGCAGCAAAATATGTATGTCATTGGGATGAAACCTTCAAGAATTATCTAGCAAAAAAGCGAACTGAGGGAAAACATTACAATGTTGCAATATCTCATGCAGTAAAAAAGCTAGTGAGAGTAATCTATCATTTACAGAAAACGGGTCAGAGTTACCAAGCCGTTTGAGTTTATGTAATACTGTATTTTTAATATTATTTTTTTAAGCAATTTACTATTGCTTTATTTGACATACAATTTTCTAGTTTCCTTATTTGACCGAAAAGATTTTAACTTTTTTTATTTTTCTATTGACTTTTAATAGTTAGTCTTCAGGTGGAGTCGCACCCTACTGACGTTCACTAAGACGCCCCTTTATTTTTTATATTGAATTTTAGTTTTACAAAAACAAGTTGCTTTGTATAATACACTTCTTACAAGTGTGGTAATAGTTACATTTTCGATGATTGTTATATTATATTTTATATAATTTTTTTATTTTATACACCCATAATTTTTTCGTCCAATTTATTGTATCCTATCCACACCTTTAATTTTTTGTCTAGTTTTCTGTTGAATTTCCAAATTAAATATTATGCCTGTATTAAATGTACACGCAATATAACATAATAAATCTTTGTTCTTTATATTTTCTTTAATTGAGTTTCTAAACTATAGCATTTTACGTTGTCTATATATTAGTAATTTGATATAATTTATAAATACTACAGAGAAAAAAACGGAAAATTTTATCCAATAACTATTGTGCGGTAAGAAGATTAGTGTTATAATTGTTGCCAGGTTCAATATAAATATATTATATCAAAAAATTGCCCTGTTTGGCATAATGGAGTATGTTTATGGGAATTATTAAGTTAATCAAGAATGAAATACATTTGACTTTTGAACGTGACCCTGCGGCTCGTTCCAAAGCTCAAATATTCTTTCTTTACCCCGGAGTTAAGGCGATTATATACCATAGAATTGCACATAAGCTGCATGGTATGGGAAGATATTTTTTAGCTGACTGGGTATCTATGCACGCTAGAAAAGTTACCGGTATTGAGATTCATCCCGCCGCCCAAATAGGTAAGAATGTGTTTATTGACCATGGTATGGGTGTGGTGATTGGAGAAACTGCTGTTGTCGGTGATAACTGTACCATATATCAGGGTGTTACTCTGGGAGGAACCGGTAAGGACAAAGGAAAACGTCATCCAACGATAGGTAATAATGTTACAATAGGCAGCGGCGCTAAGATTTTAGGACCATTTACCGTTGGGGATAATTCAAAAGTTGCCGCAAATGCGGTGGTTCTCAACGAGATACCGCCGAACAGCACATGTGTTGGCGTTCCGGCGCATATTGTAAAAAGAGAAGGAGTTAAAATTGCTCCTGCAAAGCATGTTTATGTCGCAGACCTAGACCAAATTCATTTTCCCGATCCGGTATCTATGGACTTGTGCAGTTTGAGAAATTCTATAGAGCGTTTGTATAGGAAAGTTGAGAATATTGAGTGCGGTGATTATAAAGAAGATGAAACCGATTGATTGGATATAATAAATTAGATGAAAGGGTTTTCTACATATGAAATTATTTAATACGCTTACTAGAGAAAAAGAGGAATTTGTTCCTATAAAACCGGGGGAGGTTAAGATGTACTCCTGCGGTCCGACGGTTTATAACTATTTCCATATAGGAAACGCGCGTCCGTTTATAATATTTGATACGTTAAGACGTTATCTAGAGTATCAGGGATATAAGGTTAGATTCGTTCAGAATTTTACTGATATTGATGATAAGATGATAAACAAAGCCAATGAGCTTGGAATCACTGTTAAAGAACTGGCTGATAAATATATAGAAGAATATTTTATTGACGCAAAGGGACTGGGAATTCACCATGCAACAGTTCATCCAAGAGCTACTGAAAATATTGACGCTATAATAGATATAATTCAAAAATTGGTTGACAGCGGTTATGCGTATAATGTTGACGGAGATGTGTATTACAGCACAAAGAAGTTTAAATCATATGGAAAACTATCGCACCAGCCGCTTGAGGATTTGGAGAGCGGAGCAAGAATAGAAGTTAATGAGGATAAGCACGAACCTATGGATTTTGCTCTTTGGAAGAAGCAAAAACCCGGAGAACCTGCATGGGAAAGTCCGTGGGGGATGGGACGGCCGGGATGGCATATTGAGTGCAGCGCTATGGCTAACAAATATCTTGACAAGACTATTGATATTCACAGCGGCGGTCAGGACCTTATTTTCCCGCATCATGAAAATGAAATTGCTCAGAGCGAGGCGGCAAATTGCTGTCAGTTTGCGAATTATTGGGTTCATAACGGTTATATAAACGTTGACAATAGAAAGATGTCTAAATCATTGGGCAATTTTTTTACCGTACGAGACGTTGCCAAAGAATTTGATTATGAAGTTATTCGTTTCTTTATGCTTTCAGCGCATTACAGAAGTCCGATAAACTTCAGTAAAGATTTAATGGAATCGGCAAGTTCTGCTCTAGAGAGAATTTATACATGTATGGACACATTAAAATTCTTAAAGGAGACAGCAAGCGGAGAAGACGCGAGACCGGAAGAGATTCCCGTGCTTGAAGCGGTCAATGGTTATAAGCAGAAATTTATAGACGCTATGGATGATGATTTAAATACAGCAGATGCAGTAAGTGCTATTTTTGAATTATCAAAGTTTATAAATACAAATGTAAATGAAACATCTTCATTAGAATTTGCAAAGATGTGCATAGATAAATTCAATGAATTAACTGGAGTTTTAAATATAGTAAATAAGAAAAACGATGATATTTTAGATAAAGATATAGATTCAATTATAGCAAATACATGGTTTGAAGGTCTTATAGCAAAATTAGCAGCAGTTTTTAGCGGAAAAAAAGTAAAAGTAATTTCTGTTGTTCATATAAGACCTAATTTATGGGGATTTTCTAAAAATGATATTTTAAGAAGTAGTGTAGCAAAAATATCTTTAAATTTATGTGATAAAGTTATTGCTGTTTCCAATGAATTAAAGGAAGCTCTCATAAAAGAAGGTTGGGTAAATAAGAAAAAGATTACTACAATATATAATCCAGTTATTTTTTATGAAATAAAGTATCACAAAATTAAATATAAGGATATTAAAGGTAAGAAAAATATCAATATTGCAGTTATAGGTTGGATTCAACCAAGAAAAGCTCAGGATATAATTATTAAAGCTTTTAGTGAAGTAAAAGATAGAAACTTTACTTTAAATTTTATTGGTGGTGTTGAAGATAAGACATTTAATGATGAGGTATTAAGATTAATTGAAGATAATAAGCTTAAAGATAAGGTGAAATTTTGGGGAGCGAGAAAAGATGTTTTTAAAATATTAGATCAAATGGATATATTAGTTTCAGCAAGTAGGGGAGAAGCATTACCAACAGTAATGATTGAGGCATTATATTGTGAAAAACCAATAATATCAAGTGATTGTGATTATGGGCCAAAGGAAATATTAGATAACGGAAAATATGGTCTTATATTTAAAGTAGATGATTATAACGGTTTAGCAAAATGCTTTAACACTATGGTAAATAACAATGAATTATATACAACACCGGCATTTGAAGGCGGGCAGGATGCCCGTTCAGTACTGGAATATTCGATGAGTGATCTTGCAGATGCGGACAGAAAGGCTGTTCAGGAAAGAATTGATGCCGGACAGACGATGGAAGCGGCAACCGAAGAATTTCTGACCGGAGAATATTTTGACAGATGGTATGAAGATACGCTGACAAAATTACAGACATATGAGGGTTAGTGTATTCTGAAACTGGAGAAGGAGGATTTTTCCGGATGCATCAACAGAAGAAAAAAGAAAAATCGATTTTTCAGTCAATATTTAAGGCAATGCTGATTGTATTGATAATAGAACTGTTCCTTTTAGTGGCTACGCTGTATTTTGGAAACGTAGGGAAACAGCTTAACAAGAATGCCGTGGATATTCTGAAAAAACAGGTGGAAAACAGACAGAATTATCTGGAAACCACTATGGTAGAAAATCAAAATCTGTCGTCTATATCCGGCATATTGATGTCCAGCAAAATCAAATCAGGGTTGCTTGCGATTTTTTGGAGTGCTTCTTGGCCGCTATATGCTGTCAGAATATCATATTGTTTTTGAAAGTAACTTTGTATCATATCGACGATACCGTGTTCATCATCGACAATCAAAATCTTTGTTTTCACGATCTTTTCCTCCATTTCACATCCGATATTGTATCTTTCAAATCTCAAGAAAATCTCAAAGCCTGACATTTTCATTATATCATAGCTGAATAAAATTTGCAGGCACCGGCGTCATTCTTTCGCTGATCTTTCGCGGATTTTCCAAGGCGCTGCGCGGCATGGAAGAAGCGGACGGCGCTGCCGTGGCCGCTGCCTTTCGCAAGGGCGTAGACGCAGCCTATAAAGCGGTTATGAAGCCTACGGAGGGCACCATTCTGACCGTGATCCGCAAGGCGGCGGAAGCGGCGGAGCAAATCGCCGCCTCCAATAACGACGCCTGGGCCGTGTGCTGTGCAGCCATGGCTGCCGCAGAGGAAGCCCTGGCAAAGACGCCGGAACAGCTGCCGGTGCTGAAAAAGGCCGGCGTGGTAGATGCCGGTGGGCAGGGCCTGGTTCTGATTTTCCAGGGTATAGGTGCCGTGCTTGAAAAAGGCACCGTGGTGCAGCCCATTGCCGGCAGTGCCGTCACGCCGGTACAAACCCCGAACAAAAGCACCGTGGCCGCCGCCTCCGGTGAGATTGAATTCGGCTACTGCTCGGAATTTTTGATTGAAAAAGATCGCCACGCCCCCCAGCAGGATCCGCTGCGGCTGCGGGCGTACCTGGAGTCCATCGGCGACTGCGTTGTGGTGGTGGACGACAGCGATATTATCAAGGTACATGTGCATTCCAACTGCCCCGGCGATGTGATCCAGGCTGCGCTGAAATACGGCCAGCTGATCAATATTAAAATCGACAACATGCGCTACCAGCACCGCAATGCAGAGGAGGGCGTTAAGCAGGGCGACACACCGCCCCAACCCACCGTAGCGCAACCGGAGAATGACTACGGCTTTGTGGCCGTATGCGCCGGTGATGGACTAAAGGAGCTGTTTACCGACATTGGCGCCGACACAGTTGTCAGCGGCGGGCAAACCATGAACCCCTCCACCGACGATATTTTGAACGCCATTATGGCCACCCCCGCCAAGACAGTGTTTGTGCTGCCCAATAATAAAAACATTATTATGGCTGCCGAGCAGGCCATTCCCCTGGCCAAGGACCGCCAAGTGCGGGTGCTGCAAACCAAAACCATTCCCCAGGGGATCAGCGCCATGCTGGTGTTTGACGAAACCCAGTCTGCCGACGACAATCAGATGGCCATGATGGACGCCGCCGCCCATGTGGAGACCGGTTCTGTCACCTTTGCCGCCAGAGACAGCGAGCTGGACGGCCGCCCCATTAAGCAGGGCGAAATTATGGGTATGTGTGGCAGCAAGATCAAATTCCTGGGCGATGACATTGTGGACATTGCCTTTAAGACCGTTGACAAGCTGTTTAAGCGGGGCGAGCACGCCCTGGTGACCCTGATCTACGGTGCAGATGCCACCGAGGAACAGGCCCAGGCGCTGGAAAACCGCCTAAGCGAGAAATACGGCAGCGATATGGAAATCAGCATTGTAGACGGCGGACAACCCATCTACTACTTCCTGCTTTCTGTTGAGTGATATGGACCAGTTTTTAGAACGCGATATTCAATACCTGAAAGGTGTTGGCGACAAAAGAGCCCGGCTTTTTCATAAGCTGGGCATATTTGTCGTGGGGGACCTGGTGCGCTATTATCCTCGCACCTATGAGGACTGGAGCGTGACCACCCCTGCCGCCCAGGCGCCGGAGGGCACAACTGTTTGCGTGCAGGCCACCATGGTGACCCCCATGCGCACCCACCTGATCCGCAAGGGCATGACCCTCTACAAAGCGGATTTTACCGATGGGGAGACTCTGATCCATGTCACCCTGTTCAACACCAAATTCCTGGCAGAGAAGCTGCGTATGTACCAGGACTACCTGCTGCTGGGCAAGGTAGAGCGCAACTTCACCACCGTGCAGATGAGCGCACCCAAGATTGAACCGCTCACTGCTCGGCGGATCCACCCCATTTACACCCAAACCGGCAGCCTGAATGCCAACCTGATCGCCAAGGCGGTAGACTACGCCCTGGCACACATGGCGCCGCTGCCGGACACCCTGTCCCCCGCCCTGCGGAAAAAATACGGTCTGGAAGATCTGGACACGGCCGTGCGCAACATTCACTTTCCGTCCAATGCAAAAGCACTGGAAGCAGCCCGGCGCCGGCTGATTTTTGAAGAACTGCTGACCCTGACTGTCGGATTGAAAAAACTTAAGGGGCGCAAGCGCACCCCCACCACCCGGGTCATTGAAAAAGACTGCACCGCTGCCTTTGCGGCCCGTCTGCCCTTTACCCTGACCGGCGCCCAGAGCCGGGCAGTGGCCCAGTGCATTGCCGACCTGCAAAGCGGCTATCCCATGAACCGACTGCTCCAAGGAGATGTGGGCAGCGGCAAAACCGCCGTGGCTGCCGCTCTGCTGGACACGATGGTGCAAAACGGCTACCAGTGCGCCCTGATGGCACCCACGGAGATTTTAGCCACCCAGCACTATGCCACACTGCAAAAATTCTTTGCAGGTACAAACACCCGCCTATGTTTGCTCACCGGCGCCTGCACCGCCAAGGAGAAGCGGCAAATGAAGGCAGATCTGCTGGAGGGCAATATACACATTGCGGTAGGCACCCACGCGCTGATTCAAAATGATGTAGAATTCGCCAACCTGGGGCTGGTAATCACCGATGAGCAGCACCGCTTTGGGGTGCAGCAGCGAGCGGATTTGGCCATGAAAGGTGAAGAAGTGCACACCTTGGTCATGAGCGCCACGCCCATTCCACGCACCCTGGCCATGATGATCTACGGCGATCTGGACATATCCGTACTGGACGAGCTGCCCCCCGGGCGGCAGGAGATCCGCACCGATGTGGTTACCTCCGCCTATCACGCCCGGATCTTTCGCTTTCTGCGTGCGGCGCTGGATCGGGGCGAGCAGGGCTATATCGTCTGCCCGCTGGTAGACGAGGGCGAAAGCGAGATGAAAGCCGCCACCGCCTACGCCGCCCAACTCAGCGAAACGGAGCTGTTTGGCTACAACTTAGGGCTGCTCCACGGCAAAATGACCCCCAAACAAAAGGACGCCGTAATGCAGGCCTTTGCCCGAGGCGATGTGCAGGTACTGGTAGCCACCACAGTGGTGGAAGTGGGCGTAGATGTACCCAACGCCACAGTGATGATCGTGGAGAACGCCGAGCGGTTCGGCCTGTCCCAGCTGCACCAGCTGCGCGGGCGCATTGGCCGCGGCAGCGCCAAAAGCTACTGCATACTGGTCAGCGACGCCAAGGGCGATACGGCCCGGCAGCGGCTGCTGACCATGAAAAAATACAGTGACGGCTTCCAGATTGCCGACGAGGACCTGCGGCTGCGCGGCCCCGGCGACTTCTTTGGCAAGCGGCAGCACGGTCTGCCGGAGCTGCGACTGGCCGATATGGTGGAGGATATGGACACCCTGCGCCTGTGCCGGGACTGTGCAGACACCATTTTGGCCGACGACCCCAATCTGGACAAACCGGAAAATCAGCCCCTGCTGACGGAAACGCAGGATCTGTTCCGCCGTAGCACCACATAAAAAAGCAGACAGTGATTGCGATCACTGCCTGCTTTTTTAGCACAGGGGACGGTTCTCTGTATTACCCGGTTCCGACCCCCGCCATCGGCGCCAAAAGCTCTTCGCAAGATGCGAGGGGCTTTTTTCTGCTCTTTTGATTTCACTTTACAGAACACCATTTATCTGTTAAAATAGAATCGCAAACTCTGTATTTGTTTTGCTATCTGAGAGATAGGGCGTATGAGAAATATGAGAAAAGTGTAAAACAGGGAACTGTCCCCTGTTTTATTTGAAATTGTTAAGCGGTTAGCCGATTCACGAAAATAATGCAGTATGAGGGTTTTTGATATGACGAAGCGAAAAAAAATAGTATGGAGTCTAATCGCAATAGCGGTATTGATTTTGCTTGTTGTATGCGCATACATGGTGTCCGTTCCCAAACTCAATATTGTTTATGAGGTTGACGAACACACATATTATCAGTCCTCAAGATCCATTCTTCGGCATGAGATTCAAGTAGACGGTTATGACCAGGTTAGAAATGTTTTGTTAAATGACAAAGCATTGTATGCAACTGCCCAAAAAGGCGATCATAGATATTTTTTGTTTCATGACGAAGCAACAGATACTACAATTTCTGTGCCTGACGAGGATCATGCCTTCAGTAGGATCTATGCCAGTTTTATGTACAATGGGCGATATACGGTTGAATATGAATATGCAGACGGCGAAGAAGAAACGAAGCGTATGCTTGTATCCATTGATTTCGAGAACAAGAAACGAATTTCGATTGAATTGCCGCAGCAGGTGTTTGCCGGAAGAATCGTGTCTGATGGACGGAATATTTTTGGGTCGGATAAGGATTATATTTATTTGCTCAATGAAGATAAATCCGTTAAACGCATAACTAGGGGTAGCGATGTTATCTCTGTCCAGGATGAAGTGCTGTATTATGTATTTAACGGAAAGTTGTGCCAATATGACCTGAACGCACAAACAAATTCGCAGGCCCAAAATGGTCCCGACCTTCTCGAGTACGATTTAATTGACCCAGATTCATTCTACACTGTACAAAACAAGTATTTTGTTGGGTGCAGGCTCAGTGTATTTGCTTATAATGATTCCCACTCATTTCTTAACTATACAACGATCTATGATTTGCAACATGGAAAGAAGTATTTGTTTATGGGTAATTTGGGTAGGACTGCCAAAAATTTTCAGATATTAAATGCAGATTAGTAAAACAGGGAACCATCCCCTGTTTTAGTTAGAGGTATACTATATAAGCAAACCGGAGCTTTAATATGATTAAGATATTTCTTATCTTGATACTGTTATCACTATTTTCTCTTCTTGTTGTATTACTTATAAAAGAAGTAAAAGAAAAATCATATCTTTCAGATCATCTTATATCTAAAATAATTGAATTTATCCTTGATGAAGATATAACATTCGGTATATTATTTATGATAATTATTTTGATAATCATCATTATTGTTTTTTAAGTAGGACAGAGGACGGTTCCTTGTATCGTAAAAGCAAACCGAATTAAAACCGAGCAAAAGCAGCCATCGAATCATCTGAACAAGTCCGTAAAAAATGGACAATAGAAAAAACAGCCTCCTATGGTAGAATTAAAAAAACTACCATAGGAGGTTTTGTTATGCCACGGAAATACAGATATATAAAAGACGATGAGAAAAAGCTGATTGAATATAAAACAGGGAACCGTCCCCTGTTTTATAATTCTTCTTTCAATTAGGCTCTGTTTGTACTGTCTGCACAATCCGGGGCAGTTCACCGAACGCTGTCTGCTTTTTTACTATAACGCTGTGGTAAAGGTGTAGCCCTGGCTGCGGATACTGTCAATGGCCTGACCTAAAATCTCCGCATTGGTGGGACTGACGGCATGAAGCAGGAAGATGGCGCCCGGGTGGGTGCTCTCTGTCACCTTTTGCAGCGCCGCTGCCGGTTCCGCCACATTTTGGGTATCCCAATCTGCATAGGCAAAGCTCCAAAAGATACTCTTGTAGCCCAACTCCTGTGCCAGCGCCAGCGTGTCCTCGCTAAACTCCCCCTTTGGAAAGCGGAAGTAAGTCATCTTGTACTGATAATTCTTCTCCATATACCGGTGCAGCACGGTGATCTCCTCTGTGGCCGCCGCGCGGGTCACCTCGTCCATAGTCAGGTGGCGATAGGTGTGGTTGCCCACTACATGGCCCTCGGCAATCATACGCTTGATCAGTGCCGGGTTTTGGCTGGC
>OLPA01003064.1_pt1 | contig 11773 bp, 7 predicted proteins | sample 1672811 | NCBI WGS metagenome assembly OLPA01 (sample SAMEA3136726, study PRJEB25190) | human gut metagenome | biome: human gut; feature: human-associated habitat; material: faeces | place: Austria | collected 2013
AAGCGTATTTTACAGATGATCGAGCTGATGATCCGTCAGGAAAAAGAGAATCCGCGGTAATCCGATACCGATTTGAGCCTGCGTGCAGATAACACGCAGGCTTTTTTGTTTTTTCGACAGACTTTTCGCTATTTCCGCGCTATACTATGTATTAGCAATATAGTTTCAATCTCTAATACATAGGAGGCATGAGGATATGAAAGAGAAAACCTGTGCATTTACCGGTCATCGCCCGCAAAAACTCCCGTTCGGCTTCAACGAAGCGGATGAGCGCTGCACCGCGCTCAAAAAGCTCCTGCGCACAAAGATCATCGAATACATCGAAACCGAACACGTGACGCACTTTATCTCTGGCATGGCACTTGGCACGGATATGTATGCCGCTGAGATCGTACTCGGCTTGAAGGCCGCCTACCCGGGCATCACGCTCACCTGTGCGCTGCCCTGTGAATCGCAGGCAGAGAAGTGGCCGGAGCCTCTGCGCGACCGGTATTATGCAGTGCTTTCCAAATGCGACCGTGAGGTTTTGCTGCAAACCAGATACACACCAGACTGCATGGAGAAACGCAACCGCTACATGGTCGACCACGCAGACCTTCTCATCGCCGTATGGGACGGCCGCCCCAGCGGAACCGGGAAAACCGTCCAATACGCGCAGCAGCAGGGAAAGCATGTCCTGATGATTGACCCTAAAATGCTCACGCTAAAAATTATGTAAACTACAAAAAGGACTTTCATCACGCATACAGAAAGCGTGATGCTTCTAAAAAAGCAGCACGCTTATGGTTTATTCTTCACCGCCAGCCGCCAGCAACATCCGCTCCAGCTCTCTGGCGGCGACGCTCAAAGGCTGCCCCTTCCGTTTCACGATGCACACGGCACGCAGCGGGAGGGGCTCTTGCAGTTCGATGCGGCGCACATTATCAGACGGACGAATGAACGCCTCCGGCACGATGCCGACGCCAAGACCCGCTTCTGCCATTGGGATGATCTGGTCAGCCGTGGCGGCTTCGATGGCGGGTTGAAAAGCAACGCCCTGCGCGGTGAAAACAGAGACGTAGAACGCATGGGAGGTCGTGCCCGCGCCGAGCGTGATGAGTGGATACGCTTCCAGCTCGGAAAGCGCGACGCTTCGTCCAAGCAAACCGGAAAAGGCCGGCGCGCAGATCGGAACCTCCCGAATTTCTTTGACGATCGTCTGCGTGAGAGACGGCGAGAGCGTAACCGGCGTTGTGATGACCGCAAAATCTGCCGTCGTCTCGTGCAGCGCCGCGACGGCCTGCGGCGTGGAGTGGTTGCTGATGCGAAGATGCACGCCGGGGTACTTTTCCTGATACCTTTTAAGTACCGGCAGGAGTAAACACCGAAGCGCACCCTCGCTTGCTGCCAGAAACACGTTTCCGCGCTCGAGCGTCCGACTCTGCGTCACGGCGGCTTCGCCCGCTTCAATTTCCGTACAGGCGATCTTTATGTGCCGGTACAGCCCCTCGCCCTCCGGGGTCAAAATCATGCCCCGATTCGTGCGCGAAAAGAGTGGACAGCCGATCTCCGCCTCTAAGTTCCGAATCGCGCGTGTTAAGTTTGGCTGGCTGTTCTGCAGCGCCTCCGCCGCCTTCGTCAGATTGCCGCACCTGGCGACGTGATAGAAAATCCGGTAATACTCGTAGCTGATATACATGGCACCCTCCGTGCATTCGTTTCTCTTTTGCCATTCTATTTTGATATATCGGAAATGTCAAATATAGATTTTACATATTTCATTTTTCTGCTACGATAGGGGCGGCCAAGAGAAAAAATGTAAGACAGGAGCGAAAAAAGATGGAACGGACGATCATCTGCATCAGCCGCCAGTATGGCAGCGGCGGCCGGGAAATTGGCGAAGCAGTCGCAAAAAAGCTGGGGATTCCCTGCTACGATAAATGCCTCATTCAAAAAGCCGCGCAGGAAGCGGGGCTTTCCGAAACCGCCGTCGCGGAATACGACGAAAAGGGCGAGGATTTTGGCATTGCCGTCTCGGGCAATCCCTTTGCGGACACCGCCGCGCTGGGCGAGGCGTTTTACTCGGAAGAAGCGCGGGTCTTTGAAGCCGAGCGCCGCGCGATTTTAGAGCTTGCAGAAAAGGGTGACTGCGTCATCATTGGCCGGTGTGCCTCCGCCATTCTGCGGGCCGCAGGCTACCGTCCGCTTTCCGTTTTCATCTATGCGGATAGCGCCGACCGGGCAAAGCGCATTGCAGCGCGTAATAATTTGGATGAAAAACGCGCTCTTCATAAGGCGCAGAAGGTCGACCGGATGCGCAAGCACCACTTTGATTTTTACGCGGACACACTCTGGGGCGAACCGGAAAGCTACGATCTGATGCTATCTTCGAGTGAGTATGGCATCGACGGCGCGGCAAACGTTATTGCATCCGCGAAGGAGGCGATGCAACATGAATAAGGATCTGACGACAGGCAAGCCCGAGAAAGTCCTCTGGCAGTTCTGCCTGCCGCTGTTTGGCAGCATCATTTTCCAGCAGCTCTATAACATCGCGGACAGCTTTGTGGCCGGCAAATTCATCAGCGACAACGCCCTTGCCGCCGTCGGCAACAGCTACGAAATTACGCTGATCTTTATCGCGTTTGCCTTCGGCTGCAACATCGCGTGTTCGGTTCTGGCGGCGCTGTTTTTCGGCGCGAAGCAGTATAATGACCTCAAGACGACGGTCTACACGGCGCTCATTTCCAGCTGCGTGATCTGCGCGGCGCTGATGCTTGTCGGCACGCTCTGCTGCGACAGTTTGCTTCGGCTCATCAAAACGCCGGAAGAGGTCTTCGCGGACTCAAAATTATACCTCGACATTTACATTTACGGTCTGCCGTTCGTGTTCCTGTATAATGTCGCAACCGGCATTTTCTCAGCGCTGGGCGACTCCAAAACGCCGTTTATCTTTCTTGCCTGCTCGTCCACGTCTAATATCGCGGTCGATATTCTGTTTGTTACGGCGTTCAACATGGGCGTTGCCGGTGTTGCCTGGGCGACGTTTTTGTGCCAGGGAATCAGCTGCGTGCTGGCGCTTGTGGTCGTCTTCCGCCGCTTTGCGAAAATCCCGACGGAAGGAAAAGTAAAGATCTTCTCGTGGAACCATTTTGGACGGTTCGCGGTCATCGCCATTCCGAGCATCTTGCAGCAGAGCTTTATTTCCGTCGGCAACATCATCATCCAGAGCGTCATCAACAGCTTCGGCGCGGCCGTCATGGCAGGCTACTCTGCGGCGGTGAAGCTCAACAACATGGTTATCACGTCCCTTACCACGCTCGGCAACGGTATTTCCAACTATACGGCGCAGAACCTCGGGGCCAGCAAATATGATCGCATCAAGTCCGGCTTTCGGGCTGGTATCAAACTCGTCTGGGCGCTGTGCGTGCCGCTGGTGGCACTTTATGTGTTCGCCGGGCAGCCACTTGTACACATCTTCCTTGAGAGCCCCACGGGGCAGGCAATGGATACAGGCGTTGCGTTCCTGCGCATCATCGCGCCGTTCTACTTCATCGTGTCTGCCAAGCTCGTCTCCGACGGTGTGCTCCGCGGCGCGGGCCTTATGAAGAAGTTCATGATTGCGACGTTCACCGATCTGGTGCTCCGCGTGGCGCTGGCGGAGGTGCTTTCCCGCACCGCGCTCGGCACGACTGGCATCTGGATTTCCTGGCCCATCGGCTGGACGATCGCAGCGGCGCTCTCGATCGTGTTCTACGCGACTGTCCGCTGGGAAAAGGTCTATACAGCGGCATAAACCAAAAACGGAGGGAGAAAGAGCCGTCAGGTTCTTTCTCCCTCATTTCATTTTATGGCATGCAATGCGCTTCTAGCACTGTCTCTTTCAGACCACCATGCAGCAGCGGCTGAAGCTTCGCGCTGCTGCATGGTGTGGATTTACTGCTTTTCGCCTGCTGTACCGAGATTCCGGAAGCGGACAATCATGGCCGCTGCTTCTGCGCGGGTTGCAGTGCCAGTCGGGTCAACGCGGTTCGCGCTCTTGCCGGTCAAAATGCCTCTGGTGCAGCCCCAACTCATGGCCTCGGCTGCCCACGCGGCGATCTGGCTGCGGTCGGCAAACTCCGGAACGGTCAGACCGGCGTTGGAGGTATTCAGGCCCTTCTTCGCAGCCAGTCTCCAAAGAATGGTGACAAGTTCCTGCCGCGTGATGTTTTTGGACGGGCCGAACTCCGTGCTGCTGACGCCCTTGACGACGCCGTTGGCAGCTGCCCAGCGGACAGCCTCCGCATAATAGGCACCTGCCGGAACGTCCGTGAACGACGTCTGGGCAGAAGCAGCGGGCTTGCCCTCCGAACGCCAGAGGATCGTGACCAGCATCGCACGGGTCAGTGTGCCGTTCGGCTCGAACAGCCCATTTCCGGTACCGTTCATCAGGCCCTCACGCAGCATTGTGTCGATTGCTTCATGATACCACTTGGTCGTATCCAGATCGCGGAAGCTGCGGCTGGGGCAGTCCTTTTCACCGGAGGAGATGATCGCGGGGAGGATCTGGCTCAAGCTGTCGCCCAGCACCACGGTCCGAATTTTTTCCTGTCCGGCTGCGAAGCTTGTTTCGTTCAGCTGCTTCGTCTTGATCGTGACCTTTGAACTCGAACTGCCTGCCGCAAGTTCAAATCTCAGCTGACCGAGCAGTTCGCCCACAGCGGCCTCGCTGCGTTCGGCGCAGGCAAAAACGATTGTGCCAGGCACGGACTCATACCAGGAGGTAAGCGTCGCCGCGCCTGTGACGGAGGAGAGCGTCAGTTCTTTCGTATTGTACGAGATCTCCATGATGCTGCTTGCCGTCGGCGCAATGGCGGTCAGATCAAGCGTCACAGTACTGCGCTGCGCGCTTGTGCTGCCGGTGCTCTGCGGCTGGCTGACGCTGTTGAGCGTACCTGCGGTCTGCTTATTTGCCGCCTTCATCTGGCTGATCGGCTGGGCCTTTGCGGTCTTGAGCGATTCCGGACGCAGTGCCTTTTCAAAGATGCTTGTCTTTTGCGTATCTGCTGTGGAGTCGTTCGTATGGACCTCGGTCACGCTGACCGGCGCAATATCGCCGAAGGAGCCGATAATGGCCGTGCGGAAGCGGTTCGCCTGCTCGTCGTAGTGCAGCCAGTACAGTGTGGTGCTTTCCTTGCGGGAAGCTCCCTCGCCCTGTGTGCTGTACGAGGTAAGGAAGAGTTCGCCGTCATCCGCAACGTTCAGCGAGCAAAGCGTCGCCCAGTTGGGGTCATACGGGAACTGGAAGCCCAGATCCGTCGGAATGTACTGATAGGTTGCGTAATAGTCGCCGTCCTGCGGATAGATCATAAGCTGCCAGATGCCGCCTGCGTTGTCGATCACATAATAGGCTTCAGCGTCCACATCCTCACCGCTATCGGGATCCTTGAACGTGATGGAGCCCAGCGAGGTGATGCCGGAGAAGCCGTCCGCGTCATAGCCGAACAGGTCATACACGCTGATGTAGCTGCTGGCGCTGCCGTTCATCGGATCCTGCATCGGGATGATGTTCATGGAGTATACGCCGGTCAGCAGATCGCCATGCAGCGACTCCGTTCCGGTATATTTGCGGGAAAGGGCAATGTCGTCGTATGCGACGGGGCCGATCTCGTCCGAGAACGGTGCGCTGCCGGTGTTCAGGATCTTGCCGGTGGCAAAATCGATCTCATACGCACTGCCGCCCACGTCAAACGCATAAATGCCGTTTGCGCTGGAAGCGCCTGCCGAGGTCACGCGGCTGCCGATTCCGTCAACCGCTGCGACCTTTTCCCATGTCTCGCTGTCTGCGAGATTCCACTCGAAGGTCTGCACCTGATTGTCTGCTGTCAAAAGTCCGCGGAACGTGTAGTTAGGCGCAAGCACCTGTACGGTGCAGGAAGCATTGACTTCGGGATTTTTATGAGAAGCCGCCGTGATTGTTGCGGTGCCGGCGCTGACGGCCTTGATCTGGCCGTTATTGTTGACCGTCACGACCGCAGGCGCGGAGGACGTCCAATCCAACTTATCGTCGGCGTAATACGGCTCTGTGGAAGCTTCAAGCGTATAGTTGGAACCTGCAAGCAGGGAGACGCTCTCCGGGGAAAGCGTGACGGAGGTCAGTGCCTCTGCGGGCTCCTCGCCGCTGATCAGCTGATATGCAGAGGCGTTGTAGGCATAGTCCACAACCTGAAGCAGAAGCTTCTCGCCGCCGCTCAGCTTGGAGAGATCGAACGTGCAGTTGGTCGTCTTGCCGAGTGCGTCTTCCGTCTGATTCGGCAGGATATAGCTGACCGGCGTCGGGGTATCCGTCATGTTCCAGAGGATGACAGCCGCGACATAGCGGTTATCCATGGCCGTTACGGCCAGCGTCTTCTGCGTCAGATCCTGACGGACGGAGACGAGTTCCGGCGCGGTGTTGTCGATGGTCAGGTGCGTGCTCAACTTTGCACCATCCTTGAGTTCATCCCAACGATAGCTGCCATCGGCATTTGCATAGTATTCCGGGGCCATCGTCAGCGTAAGATCCACGCTAGTGCCCTCCGGGAGCGCATTGCCGGAGGCGTCTGTGCCGCTCCAGTCAATGCCAAGCTGGAGCCGGGTATGCTGCCATGCGTTTGCATTTTCGGAGTAGTACGAAGCAGTCGCCGCGCCGACCTCCTCATCCAGATACGCTGTCTTCGTGTTGGAATCGACGATCTGGAGGCGGGAGTTGCCCGCGTTACGGATTAGCGAGAAGACAAGCGTGCTGATGCTGTTGCCGCCCTGGTTGTTGAAGGCGTTGCGGACGCTCAGATACTCGTCGTCAAAGTCAACGGGGTTGCCGACCATTGCAGAGGACTCCGTCTCACCGGCATAGAGAATGTTCAGGAAGTTGGAAACGGTGTAGCCATAGCTGTTCGTCGTGCCGAGATAGGGCGCGCGCGTTTCCGTGCCGTAAATGCTGTCGATCAGAGAACCGACATCATACATCGACGGCTCCGACCAGCTTCCGTAGTAGCCGAGCACCGGGATGGAATGGCTCGTGCCGGCAGCGCCCTCGTCTGTGGCGAGACCCTGCACGCGGACATAGCCCTCCACATAGGCGCCCGTGGGATACGAAGTATTCAGCGCACTGCGGTCGAGCAGGCGGATGTGGCAGACGACCTCAGCCTTACCGTTTGCAGGAACAAGGATCGTCGCCTCCTGAAGCAGATTCAGGAACAGGTGTGCATCATAGGCCGTCACAGCGCCGTCGCCGTTCAAATCGGCAATGGCGTTGGCGTTGAGAAGCTTTGCGCCCGGCTTTTTCGACGCGACATCCAGCAGCAGCTGGCCGTCTTCCAGATCGACCCGGCCGTCGTTGTTATAATCGTAATCGCGGCTCAGGCTGTCGGTCGCTCTGCCGTTCACAGTCCACGTCACAGCGGCGCTCAGCGGCGTCGTCAGCGTGTCCATGTAACTCTGCCCCTCATAGTCGAGCAGAGCCTGCGTAAACAGTTCGGCACTCAGCGCATAGGCGTGCGTCCGTCCGTCGAGGTTGTTGACGGTGAAACTGAAATCATAGCTGCCCGTGCGTGCGGGGTCGTCGCCAAGTTCAGCCTTGACCTTGCCGTCAGCCCAGGATGCGGTCGCGTCAGCCCGCATTTTAATGTAGGAGTCCGCAGAGGTCGCCGCCGCAGCGTTGACCATGCCTGCACCCTGCTGAATGACCGGGTAATATGCGTCGTTTTCATTGTTGACGACCGGCTCTGCCGTGGACATCATGATCGACTGGGCCAGCGCGCGGTCGGTCAGATCGCTGCGGGAAAGGCCCTTGGATTCAATGTACTGCTTGACCAGCGCGCCGATACCGGCGATCTGTGGCGCAGCCATCGAGGTGCCGCTCATGAGTTCATAGTCCTGGTGGCCGCCCTGCATACCGCTGGTGCTGTTGTGCAGGCCGTTGAGCGAGTAGATATTGCCGCCGGGCGCAGCGATCTCCGGCTTCAGCGTCAGATCGCCCGGAACGCCCCAGGAACTGAATTCACTGATGGTCTTATAATCGCGGTTGAACCGAACCGGTTCCTTGCCGCGCACTTCGATCTTGCCGGTATAATACAGGACTGTCGTGCCGTCCTCTGCATAAACCGGCTCGGCCTGCGTGCGGACCAGTTCGCCGTCGTCCTGTGTGATCGACACGCACGGGATCGTTGCGGTACTGCTGCTCAGGTCCATATTGATTGAGCCAGACTGGTTGTTGTAGACCACGCACGCCAGCGCGCCTGCGGCGGCTGCGGCGTCATGCTTCTGGTAGAACGAGGACCGCCCTCTGGAAACGAAGACAATCTTGTCCTTGACCGCATCTGCATAGGCAAGCAGCAGGTTGTTCCCGGCTGCGTCCACGGCATACTTCGTTGCATCCTCAGAGAAAAACACGAATTCGTGCTCTCCCACGATCGTGGAGATCGGCTTGTTCGTAAAGCCAGTGGTTTCGGACGGCGCGATCGGCTCCTGTCCGATCAGGAGGTAGTTGCCGATAAAGCCGTCGTTATCGACCGAGGCGACCGTCAGGCTGTTTGCATAGCTGCCCGGCTGACCGTCCGTCTGCATACTGACGCCGTCGCTGTAAAGATAGCCGATCGGATCGGCGTTCTTGGCCCAATAGCCGGCATTGCCGGAAGAAACCGTCACAACGGAGGAAGCGTTCTCCAGATCGTCGAAGATCTTCTGATAAGCTTCCGTTCTCGCCTTGCTCGGGCCGGGACTGGCAGAGCCGAGCGAGAGGTTGATCGTATCCGCACCGAGAACGATTGCATCCTCAATGGCTGCCGTATAGTCCGAGTCATACGCGCCGCCCTCGTCGCCGAAGACCTTCATGACCAGCACCTGTGCATCCGGCGCTGCGCCGTGCATATGTACGCTGTCCAATGCAGAGACATATCCGCCGTTTCCGTCCGGCAGATACCGGTTGGCCGCCGCGATACCGGCAACATGGGAGCCGTGCTCGCCCTCCGTGTCCGTCTCATGCGTTACGTCCAGATCCTTGTCGATGTAGCAATAGCCGTATGCGACCTTTTCTGTCCGGTACAGATCCGCCGCGCTGACGCCTTCCTTGATATGCAGCAGACTCAGCTTTTCGTTGATCTCGTCCGCATCGAGCAGATCGAGAGAGGCCTTATAGGCTTCGACGGATTCCTTTGCGCGCGCTGCGTTCTGCTCAAGCGCGTATTCATACGCACCATTGTCAAACGACTGGTGCGACGTATCCAAGCCCGTATCGATAATGGCGATCCGCATTCCGGCCCCTGTATAGCCGGTAGACCATGCCGTGGTCGTGCCGGTCATGCCGGTTGAGATCTCCATGTTGGGCTGCACGGTGTTTTCGGACGCGGCAGGCTCATACTGCTGCTCCAGAACCACATCCGCAACGCCCGGGATCTGCTTAATCTGCTCGATCTTGCCGTATTCCACATTGGCAGAGATCAGGTTGGCGACCAACGTCAGATTCCAGACAACATCCAGATCCTCCCGTCCGAGGATCGTGGACGAGATTTTCCGAACAACGCTGTCCTGCTTGCGCTGGAGTGCTGCGCGGTAAGACACAGCAGCCGCATCCTCGGCCAGTGTCCCCTCCGCAGCCGCGTCGGAATAGGCTTCCAGTGTGGATGTGTCCTCCAGGATAATGGAAACACGAACCAGATCGTGCGCCTGATAGGCGGCCGTATCCTCTCCCATTTCCGCATCCTCAATTTCGCCCACCGCCACATCCGGGCGGATAAGCATATCGAGCGTGTCATTCGGCACCTGCTTGAATGCGACCGCTGCTTCGCTGTTTGCCGCAAGCGCCGCCGGCACCAATCCTGCCGTCAGCGCAAGCACCAAAAGCATGGCCAGCACCCGTGTGCCCCACATCTTCTTCATACTGCGTCTCCTTCACTTTGCTTAATTAGTTTCCGCAGGAGTCCTGCTTCGTTTTTATATCACACCCTTTCACATTTATCAACACTTTACCGTGTTGACTCTTTGCTTTTTTAAAGTAATTCTCAACAAATTTTTTCTCCAAAAAACTGTCGTTTACAGCAAATTTACCTCCTGTTCTGGCTGTAAATTTCTTGGATTTTTTCTTCCAAAATACTTTCACGTATTGCATCTTTCTTCCGCGCTTTCCGCAACGTGCAGCCGCAAAAAAGTGCTGCGGCGGCTGCGGCAAGTATTACAAGGATGCCGCCGCGCAGGACGAGATCAAGCAGGAGGATACGGTCATCGCCAAGCGGCGGGTGTACTACGCGCCCAGCCTCTATCCCGTGCGGAACGGCACCAACCCGCCCAGCGGGACGGAGTACTCCGGCGGCGTTTACGGACTGATCTTCCGCGCCGCCGTGTCCGGGATCACGGGCGTGCAGGTGGACGGCAGGACTAGTATCAACTATAAAAACCTGTCAGAAGAAGAATTTCGCTGGTTCATTCGTATTCTCAAAAAATCAAAGAAAATGGGAACGCCTATCAGCCAGAGGAAAAAACGGTAAAGAAAAACCGCTGTTGCATGGTTTGTTGGCTTCCATGTAGCAGCGGTTTGTGCTGTGGTTATTCAGTTGAATTTTCAAAATAACAAGTTAGAATTTATCTTACTTTTCCATAAATACACAAATCAAAAATATTGTTATTCTTAATAACAGCTTTTTCCATTTTTCCTTCAAGCAAAAAGCCATTTTTTTCTAACACTTTTCTTGATGCGATATTTGGTTCATATACAAGTCCTGTAATACGGATAATGTCTAATGTTTCAAAAGCAATTTCACAAATCTGTCTTACTGCTTCACTCATAATGCCTTTTGAATATACTTCCTGCAATAAATAATAACCAATTTCAGAATCCTTGCGATACACATCGTCCTTCTGTTCAACAGATATCGTTCCTACAATTTCACCATCAACAACAATCTCTCGAAAGACGCCTTTTTTACCTTCGTTGTCTTTTACCATGGTTAACCACCACTCAGCAGATGCATTTGTATATGGATTAGGTAATCTATCAGATAAAAAACTTCTATCAATTGAATTACACATTTTTATTAATACTTCTTTATCTTCAACCGACCACTTTCTTAATTCTATATTCATATCTATGTTCTCCTATAAATTTCAGTTTACCTATTTCAAATCAAAGAGGGAGTTTTCATAGTCCTTTACATAGTACCGTACATTTTTACGCCCTTTTTGAATGATGGTGTGTCCTTCTGCTTCTAATTTTTCTTTTTGTGCTTCAATACCATTTGGGTATTTAGCATTTAGTTCTCCGTTTGCTTTCAATGTTCTCCAATAAGGCGTTTCATCTTCTGAACGCTGATAACTCGCCCATGCCACAATAGAAACAAAAATTCCTGCTGTAATCGGTTCTGTAAAATCTGCACTACTTAACTCCGCAAAGTATTCTCGTATTTTCCCGACGGTAATCACTTTACCATACGGAATTTTTTTCATTACTTTGTCATAGTCGATTGGCGGTGCAAAATACATTTTACTGCCACCATATTTTTCAATACTTTTCTGGTCTGTAATGATTTGAAATTTTGGCATATCCTTATTGTCGTGCAACATAGCATTAAAATCTTTCTTATCTTCGTTTGCCATTTCTGCTACCTCCTGCTTTAAGGATAATCTGTTTGTCATTTCTATGCAATGAGGCTGTTTGAAAAAACTTGACAACTTCATATTTGCTTAACTCTTAACATACCATTACGAATAAATCATCTCATGCAAAACAATTTCTTCTGCCCGGTTGTGAATGTTATTGCAACGCTGCACCCATTCCATTTGA
>OLPA01003067.1_pt1 | contig 11766 bp, 10 predicted proteins | sample 1672811 | NCBI WGS metagenome assembly OLPA01 (sample SAMEA3136726, study PRJEB25190) | human gut metagenome | biome: human gut; feature: human-associated habitat; material: faeces | place: Austria | collected 2013
CGCAGATGCCGTGCCGCAGCTGCCGGAGCGGTGCTTAAGCCGTCAGGCGGGAATTGTGCGGTGTTGCCTTAGGTTGGCGGGGGCACTGCATGGTTTGGCGAGAGGGGCTAAAGATTCAAAGAAAAGCGTGGGGACGCGGCACAGCCGCAGCGCAGCCCCATTTTGGCGCACAGCGTTTCCCCCGGTCCGCACAAAACAAAAGCTGCCCGAAAAGACGTTGACCCTTCCGGGCAGTATGCATCATAAATCAGCCATTCAGGGAATCAATAGCGGCCTTGGTATGGTCAATGTAGATCTGCTGCACATCAGCAATTTCGCCCAGACCGGCAATCTGGGTATCCACGCTGTCAAAGCAGCCGGCGGCCTTGAACTGGCTCAGCCAGGAATCTGCGTCATCGCCAGCCATATCGTTGTTGGCATGGTCACCGGCAACCACCATCAGGGGGCGCAGGACAACCTTGGTGTAACCGGCTTCCTTGATCTTTTCGATCACAGCCTCGCAGGCGGTGTCTTCCGGCTCGCCCTCAACAGTGCCAATGAACACATTGTCATAGCCCAGGGTCTGCATGGTGATCTGCATCTGGCTGTAGCTGATCTTTGCGGTATGGGAAGTGCCGTGGCCCATGAACACAAAAGCAGTGCCATCGGCGGCAGCAGCGGCAGTGTCATCATAACCAGCGGCGGCAACAGCCTCGGTGGTGATGGCAGTGGCAACAGCTTCCTTATCAGCGTTGATTTCGGTAGCGTCAGCGCCAACTTCGCCCAGCAGGGGCTCAGCAATGGCAACGCTTTCGAACTTATCCGCGTACTCGTTCACAGCTTCGCACATTTCGTCGTACTCAGCGCCGTGCATCAGGTGAGTAGGCTGAACAACCAGGTTCTTAACGCCGTTGGCAACAGCGCGGTCCAGAGCCTGCTTCATGTTATCGATTTTCTCGCCATCGCGGGCCTGCACATGGTTGATGATGATCTGTGCGGTGAAAGCGCGGCGGACGGACCAATCCGGGTAAGCGGCCTGCAGGGCATCCTCGATGCCCTTGATATCTGCCACACGGCTGCTGTTGAAGGAGGTGCCAAAGCTGACGACCAGCAGTTCGTTTTCGCCGATCTCATCCCCATTGCGGGAATCGTCCAGGTTGGCATCGCCGGTATTGCGGCCAAAGTAGTCGGGGTCAGCGTTCTCGCCTTCCACCAGCTCTTTCTGGGTATCGGTCAGGGTGTCCCATGCCTGCTTGGCAGCTTCGCACTGGGCGTCGGTGTCATCAGTGCGCTCCTGCACATAGATGGCATCGATCAGGTCTGCACATTTCTTTGCGGCCACTTCGTCTGCATCTCCCTCGTCTGCGGTCTTTTCTGCATCCTCTGCGGTGCTTTCGTCGGCGACGGTGCTCGCGGCAACGCTGTCAGTGCTCGCGGCGGTGCTGCCGCAGCCGACCAGCAGGGCGGCGGACAGTGCTGCAGCCACGGCGACGGCGGCAGCTTTCTTGTAGGTGATCTTTCTCATGTGTTCTTGCTTCCTTTCCTTGTTTAAAGCCGAGAGACAGTACGGGAGAGAACAGCAGGGCACACGGGAATTGACCCCGTAAAAAACGAGGTCTTTTGCGTGCAGAATGGCAACACAAAAGACCCCGTATTTTAAGCAGGTGCTTTGCGGTACAACCAATTCCTCGTGATCTGGGGCGGTGCGCCCCCGTACCCGGCAGCAGGCAGGTTTCCTGGCTGAAAGCTCAACGCCTGCCGCCGCCTTCCCGGGTCAAAACCCAGTGACCGGTGCAAATGCACCCTGGCGGCAGGCTCCCTTATCACAGTGACGAGATCGTGCGGGATTTGCACCCGCTTCCCTTTTACCCTTTCCCATGCGCCGAGCGGCGGCATAAAAAGGCACCTGCTGTCGTATTCAGTTTTACGGTGTAAAGTATAGCACAATGCGGTGAGAAACGCAAGAGTGCGTCGGTTTCAATTTTGCCTTTATACGATTGTGAACTGGCACGCCCGCATGGCGTCCAGCGCCGTTTGGTGGGACTGGGGCGTGACCCCGGCGCAGCAGTCGGACAGGATTTCGATTTCCGTCTCCGGGAAGGCCGCGCGCAGCACCATGGCGTTGCTGATGACGCAGATGTCGGTGCAGTAGCCGTAGATGACGATCTTTTCAATGTCGTCCACGGCCTTGTTGTGGGCCATCAGCTCGTCGAGGATCTCGCTCGGCAGCATATAGCTGCCGAAGGTGGGCTTGTTGACGATGTGGCAGACCTCGGGCTCGGTACCGTCCAGCGCGTTCTCCAGCTCGGGCGCAAAGTTCCAGCCGTCCTCGCCCTCGATGCAGTGCTCCACAGGCAGGTGGCGTCCCTCCCGCGTGGCAAGGTAGTTGTCGGGGTGGGTGTCCCGCGTCAGGAACAGCCAGTGCCCGGCCCGGGCATGGGCCTTAACGGTCTCGGCCAGGTGGGCCACATTGGCCTGTGCCTGGGGGTTCGCCAGCGCACCCGTGATAAAGTCCTTTTGTACGTCCACAACAATATCCAGAATCATAGCGACAGCTCCTGTTTTTATGGTTTGCTACCAGTATACCGCAGACGGTGCGCGGTGTAAAGTGCGCGTTTCTCTGGCCGCAGGGGTGCGGATGTGGTATAATGGAAGAAAAAGTTCAGGAGGTCCTTCATGACTCCGCTTGAAGCGTTAAAACGATATTTCGGCTACGACTCCTTCCGCCCCGGGCAGGAGGAGATCGTCAGCGCCCTTCTGGCCGGGCGGGACGCGCTGGCCATCATGCCCACCGGCGCGGGCAAGTCGCTCTGCTATCAGGTCCCTGCCCTGCTGCTGCCGGGGCTGACGCTCGTCATCTCGCCACTGATCTCGCTGATGCAGGACCAGGTCAAGGGGCTGAACGCAGCGGGCATCCATGCGGCATTTATCAACTCGTCGCTGACCGAGACACAGATCGCCCGTGCGCTGGACCTGGCCGCAGAGGGCAGCTACAAGCTCGTCTACGTCGCGCCCGAACGGCTGGAAAGCCCGGTGTTCCGCAGCTTTGCCGCGGGGGCGGACATCTCGATGGTCACGGTGGATGAGGCACACTGCATCAGCCAGTGGGGACAGGATTTCCGCCCGAGCTACTTAAAGATCCTCGACTTCATCGACAGTCTGCCCCGCCGCCCCATCGTGTCGGCGTTCACGGCCACGGCCACGCGGGAGGTCAAGGACGACATTGTCTGCACGCTGCGGCTCCACGACCCGAAGGTGCTTGTGACCGGCTTTGACCGGCCCAACCTCTACTTTCAGGTCGAGCGCACCCGCCGCAAGGACGATTTTGTCATCCAATATCTGCGCGACCACCCCGGCGAAAGCGGCATCATCTACTGCGCCACCCGCAAGAATGTGGACAAGCTGCAGGAGCTTCTGACCGAATACGGCTTTGCGGCCACAAAGTACCACGCGGGCCTGTCCGCCGAAGCACGCCGCAAAAATCAGAATGACTTCATCTACGACACCGCGCCGGTCATTGTGGCGACGAACGCCTTTGGCATGGGCATTGACAAGTCCAACGTGCGGTTCGTGCTGCACTACAACATGCCCCAGAGCATGGAGAATTATTACCAGGAGGCGGGCCGTGCCGGGCGTGACGGGCTGCCGTCGCAGTGTGTGCTGCTTTTTTCGGCGCAGGACGTCATCATCAACAAATTTCTGCTGGACAAAAAGGATTTTGCCGAGATGGACGACGAGGAGGCCGACCTTTTGCGCCAGCGCGACCTGCAGCGCTTGCAGACGATGGAGCGCTACTGCCAGACGACGGAGTGCCTGCGCAACTACATTCTGGTCTATTTCGGCGAGCATCCCACCGCGCCGTGCGGCAACTGCGGCAGCTGCAACAACGATTTTGACGAGGTCGATATGACCGACGCCGCCAAGTGGATGATCAACTGCGTGGCCGAGCTGCGCGGGCGGTACGGCAAAGCGATTTTGTTCGGCACTTTACAAGGCGCGAACCGTGCGCGTCTGCGGGAGCTGGGAGCCGAGCGCTTCAAGAGCTACGGCCGGATGAAGGACACCCCGCGCGAGACGCTGGAACGCCTGCTGGCCCAGCTGCTGGAGGATGGATATTTGGTGCAGAGCGACGACCAGTACGCCGTGCTGCACATCGGGGATATTGCCCCGCTGAAGGCCGGCGGGCAGGTGCTGGTCAAGCTGCCGCCGCAGCGTGAGCCGGAGCAGACCCGCGCACCGAAGCCGAAGCGCCGCAGCCCGATGGACGCGCTGACGAGCGCCGGTCTGGAGCTGTTCAACCAGCTGCGCCAGCTGCGGTTCGACACCGCCCAGCGCGAGGGACTGCCGCCCTACGTCGTGTTCGGTGACAAGTCGCTGGTGGATATGTGCCTGCGCGCGCCGCGCCGTGCGGAGGATATGCTGGGCCTCTACGGCATGGGTGAGCGCAAGTATGAAAAGTACGGTGCCGCGTTCTTTGCGGTCATTGACGCCTACCGCGCCGACCACCCCGGCGCCGTTTTGAGCCTGGACCCGCCCGCACCGGAGCCGGAAAAGCCGCTGCCGTCCGAGAAGAAGAAAAAGCCGCCGAAGGCCGAGCGCCCCGCGTTTTACCTGACGGCGGAGGACGCGCGCAGCTTCAACTATCAGGACAGCTATACCGGCGCGGAGCTGAAGGCCGCGCTGATCGAGGCCGCCGGTGACCCGGATGTGAAGGCACCGACCATCAAGGAGATCGACGAGTGGCTGCTGGCGCAGCGGCTCATCGGCATAGAGCGTCTGCCGACGAAGGGCTTTTACTACGTGCCGACCCCTGCCGGTGTGGACGCCGGTCTGCGCAGTGAGGACAAGGTCAGCGCCCGTGGCACGCCGTATTCAGTGCTGCTGTTTACGCCGGAGGCGCAGCGGATGGTGGTGGAGCACTTTATAAAATCAGAGGTTTCCCCCTCGGGGGAAGCTGTCACCGAAGGTGACTGATGAGGGCGAAGTTTACGGCTGCAATCCGTTTGCGGACGGTTATGGCACGCCTTTCCCTCATCCGGCCCTGCGGGGCCACCTTCCCCCAAGGGGGAAGGCTTAGGGCTTTTTCGTCATCTTGTCTGTACTGCGCAAATTTTCTTTGTCATATTCGTCGATTGCGGATTTTTTGACACGATGTTAAAATGTTAGCAGAGACCGTATACCAATTTATAAGGAGCACCCCATGGACAACGTGAAAATTCTCGAGGTCAAGCAGAGCATCTTTGCCTCCAACGACGAGCAGGCCGCCGCGCTGCGGGCTGAGCTGAAGCAGGAAAAAATCTTTCTGCTGAATTTAATGAGCGCACCGGGGTCCGGCAAAACCACGACACTGCGCCGCACGATTGCTGCGCTGCAAAATGAGCTACGCATCGGCGTGATGGAGGCCGACATCGACTCCGACGTGGACGCCCGCGCCATTGCCGAGACCGGCGCCAAGGCCATTCAGCTGCACACCGGCGGTATGTGCCATCTGGACGCCGAGATGACCCGGCAGGGACTGGCCGGGCTGGGCACCGGGGGTCTCGATTTGGTGATTCTGGAAAACATCGGCAACCTTGTCTGCCCTGCCGAGTTCGACACCGGCGCGGTGAAGAACGCGATGATTTTGTCGGTCCCCGAGGGTCACGACAAGCCGCTGAAATATCCGCTGATGTTCCAGGTCTGCGACGTCGTTCTTGTCAACAAGATCGACGTCCTGCCGTATTTTGATTTTGATCTGGACAAGGTCACCGCGTTTGCGCGGCAGCGCAACCCCGACCTTGAGATCTTCCCCATTTCCGCAAAAACCGGCGATGGTGTCGAGGCGCTCGCCGACTGGCTCTGCAGCCGGATCCGCACACACAAAGAAAAGAAGAAGGAGACAAACGCATGATCGATCAGGAACTGAAGCAGCGCGCGCTGACTCCCGCCGCCAAGGGCGAGGCTGCGCCGCGGGAGAAAATTCTGAAGCTTGGCAAAAAGATCACGGACGTCGTCGACCACAAGCTCGGCAAGGTGCGCGCGGAAGACGCGGAATACTGGGGGCTGGCCGGCGTCGTGACCGACGAGATGGCCGACATCGCCCTGACCATGAAGCTCCGCACGCCCTACACCGTCGAAGAGCTCTGGAAGATGAACAAGGTCACGGAGGAGCAGAAGCCGCATTTCCAGGAGCTGCTCGACCAAATGAGCTACATCGGTCTTCTGGAATACGACTACGGCTACCACTATGACCACAACGGGCGCACCGCGCCGCCCTCGGAGCGGCGGTATATCCTGCCGATGTTCGTACCTGGCAGCGCGGAGCTGTTCAACATGGAGGAGGATGCGGAGCTTTCGGGCCGGAACCCCCGGCTGGAGCAGCATCCGGAGCTTGCCAAGTTCTTTGAGCGCATGACCTACGTGCCGCTGGCGGGCAAGACGCATCTGCTGCCTCCGGGCGGCGGCGGCGTGGGCATGCACGTCATCCCGGTGGAAAAGGCCATCTCGATGGAGAACCAGACGCTCGATATTGAGCATCTTTCCTACTGGCTGAAAAAATATGAGGGGCACATCGGCGTCGGCCAGTGCTCCTGCCGCACGAGCCGCGCCGTGCTCGGCGAGGGCTGCGCGGACGACAACATGTGCTGGTGCATCGGCGTGGGCGACTTTGCCGACTACTGCCGCGAGACCGGCAAGGGCCACGACATCACCTACGAAGAAGCCATGCACATTTTGCAGGCGGCCGAGGATAACGGCTTCGTCCACCAGATCACGAACATCGACGGCGAGAACAAGATCTTCGGCATCTGCAACTGCAACGTCAACATCTGCAACGCGCTGCGCACCTCGCAGCTGTTCAACACGCCGAACCTCTCCCGCAGCGCCTACACGGCGGAGGTCGACCGGGCCAAGTGCGTGGCCTGCGGCAAGTGCGTGGAATACTGTCCCGCGGGCGCGGTAAAGCTCGGCCAGAAGCTCTGCGACAAGCACGGCAACACTGTGGAATACCCAAAGCATGAGCTCCCCCACGGCCTCAAGTGGGGCGAGGAGCACTGGGATCCCGACTACCGCGACAACAACCGCAAAAACTGCTATGACAAGGGTACGGCCCCCTGCAAGACCGCCTGTCCGGCGCACGTCGCCGTGCAGGGCTATCTGAAGCTCGCCGCGCAGGGCAAGTATCAGGAGGCACTGGCCCTCATCAAGAAGGACAACCCCTTCCCCGCCGTCTGCGGCCGGGTCTGCCCCCAGGAAAACCAGTGCCAGGCCGTCTGTGTCCGGGGCAAGAAGGGCGAAAGTGTCGCCATCGGCCGGCTAGAACGCTTTGTGGCCGATTGGCACCGGGCCCAGCAGGAGCCGAAGGCTCCATCCTGCGCCGAAGAAAAGGGCAAAAAGGTCGCCGTGGTCGGCTCTGGGCCGGCCGGCCTGGCCTGTGCGGGGGAGTTGGCCCGGATGGGCTATTCTGTCACCGTTTTTGAGGCACTGCACACCCCCGGCGGGGTGCTGGCCTACGGCATCCCGGCCTTCCGCCTGCCAAAGGACATCCTGCATGAGGAGATCGCCGGGCTGGAAAAGCTGGGCGTCACCATTCAGACCGACACCGTCATAGGCCGGACGATACCGGTGGATGAGCTGCTGAAGGACAGGTTTTCGGCCGTATTCCTGGGCAGCGGGGCCGGCCTGCCCAACTTCATGGGCATCCCGGGAGAAACGCTGTGCGGTGTTTTTTCCGCCAATGAATGGCTGACCCGCATCAACCTGATGCACGCCGCCGAACCGGGGGCTGCCACCCCCCTCATGCCCGCCAAGCATGTGGTGGTTGTGGGCGGCGGCAATGTGGCCATGGATGCCGCCCGATGCGCCCTGCGCTGCGGCGCCGAGGTGACCATCGTGTACCGGCGGGGCCGGGAGGAGCTGCCTGCCCGGGCCGAGGAAGTGGAGCACGCCGAGGAGGAGGGCATCACCTTCCGGCTGCTGACCAACCCAGTGGAGATCCTGGGGGATGAAAACGGCTTTGTGACCGGGATACGGTGCGACACCATGGCCCTGGGAGAGCCGGATGAAAGCGGCCGCCGCCGCCCCGAGGTGGTGCCGGGGGCACAATTTACCCTGGACTGCGACGCGGTCATCATGGCCATCGGGACGACGCCGAACCCCCTGCTGCACCGGACGACGGCCGGTTTGGCGGCTGACCGGCGCGGGCGGCTGACCACCGAGGAGGGCAGCTGCCGCACCTCCCTGCCGGGCGTTTTTGCCGGAGGGGATGCGGTGACCGGAGCGGCCACCGTCATTTTGGCAATGGGGGCCGGCCGAAAGGCGGCGCAGGAAATTGACGAGTACCTGCGGAAAAACCCCTCCCACTAATAGTGCAAAAACGACCCTTTTTTGCAGCCCAAAGGTTAATAATTCACTTTTTTTCACGAAAAGTTTACGAATGAGAGAAAATATGGATGGAATTTGACTAAATATTGGATTATATTTCCTGCGAAATGGCATAAAAAAAGCTCCCCGATGGGGAGCTTTTTTATGCGGTTTTAGGGATTATTTTTTGCGGAGGACGACAGCGGAACCGAGCAGGGCCACAACAGCGGCTGCGGCGGCCAGGCCGACAAAGTCATTGGCGCCGGTGGAGGGGTTCTTCTGGTCCTCGGTCTTGGGGGTCTCGGCGGGGGTGGTGTCGCCGGGAACGATGATGGTGATGGTCTTATCTACTACGGTGCCGTTGGAGTTGATGGTCTTGCCTTCGGGGATGTACTTCTTGGCATTTTCTTTATCGGTGAAAGTACCGCCGGTGATGGAAATGGTTGCCTGAGATGCTTTTTCAACCTTGCCGACAAGATTACCACCAGTAACACTTACAGCTATGGTTTTGGTGGTATCGCCGTTATTCTGAGGATCAGCTTCATTGATAGCTGCTTTACCGGACAGGGCACCACCGGAAATATTTACAGTAATCGGGTTTTTGGTAGTATGCTGAGCAATGGCTACAGCTGCACCTTGGGTAGTGGATCCATTCCCATTAGGAGTTACGCTTACTTCGCTAGCAGTCGCAGTAATGGTTCCGCCGGTAACATTCAGTGTTCCAGAGCGCATTTCAATACCCGTAGCACCAGTAATAGTGCCTCCACTGACATTCAAGGTTCCTACCTGGGGGTGATAAATAGCAACATCATTGCTCGAAATCTTGCCAGCCTTAATGTCGATAGTAGTCGTGCAGCCACCAGCAGAGCCATTACCACTGATACCATTTTCAATAACAACATTTTCGCCATTGACAATCAAAGATGCAGCATCGCCGGAACCAGCAACAACAACGCTCCAAGTTTTAGCAGTAAATGTACCACCTGTAATCGTTACATTTGCACCCGGATTCACCCATACAGCATTGCTATTGGGATTCGTATTGTTAGTAATTTCAGTGGAAGTGATCTTACCGCTATGGTTGTTAGAACTATCGGTAATCTCTAGCGTCCCATAAACATCAAGCACAGTGCCTTTGCCAGAAATGGTAAAACCATTCAGATCAAGAACACTAGCATTCCTAATTTCAATAATGCTGCTTGTTGTAATATTACCCGTCAGGGTAATCTTTCCGTCTACAGGGCTAGGCAGGGTATTACCTTCGCCATCGTCCGCCAGAGCGACAATGGGGAGCATGACGCAGACCATGAGGAGCGCCAGGGCAATGCTTAGGAACTTTTTCATTGTGTTAACCTCTCCTTTTCTTTGGCCCACAGGGAGTTCGTGTTTGCCACGCAAACACGGCGACGCCCCCGGGGGCGATTTTATTTAGGTAAGTTAAGGTTATTCCTTTTCCAGGTGAATGTCAAGTGCCTAATGGGAAATTGCAGCGAATTTTTTAACATCGACATAAACTGACAGCCAAATGGTCGGTTTTACGCGATGGGCGGTGTGATGTAGGTGGCGGGGCGGTAACGCTCGAAGATGACGGCATCGAAGCGGGCAAGGGCCAGGGGCTCCTTACTTTCATCGCGGACCGTCCATGCGACGCAGGGGGCATGCCATACCTTACGGATGAGGGACAGCGTGCGGGTGCGGGGGGCGGTGAGGTAATTGTAGGCGATGAAATCCGGGGCGGTGAGCCAATTGAACAAAAGCTGCTGAGAGGCCCAGGTGGCGGGGGTGAGGCGGGTCATATTGCCCTCGCCCTCGGTATAGCGATCGGAGAGCAGGCCGCGGGCAACGGCGGGGGCGTGGTTTTTCATCCACAGGATGACCTGGGGGTGGAAGCTTTCGACACAATACAGGCCGGTGTAATCCCGGAGCTGAGACATCATTTTCTCGCAGAGGGCGGGGTAATTTTTCTGATACTTGACCTCGACGATCATGGGGATCTTCCCCGCGACGATGTCAAGGACCTCTGAGAAGAGGGGGATGCGTTCTTCGGTGCCCAGCAGGCGGAGCTGCTGCAATTCGGCATAGGATTTTTCATCCACCCGGCCGGTGACGCCGCAGACGCGGTCCAGGGTGTCATCGTGGAAGACGACAAGCCGGCCATCGGTGGTGAGGTGGAGGTCGAGTTCGATGCCGTAGCCGGCTTCCACAGCGCGGCGGAAGGCGGGAAGGCTATTTTCCGGGATGCCATCCTGGGCGCAGTGCAGACCGCGGTGGGCGTAGCGCCGCCCCACAAAGGGGGCCATCTTCTTCCGGGCGGAGGGATCCGGGCGGAGGAGGAGCAGGAGCAGCAGGAACAATACAGCAAGGACAAGCAGGAGGATGAGGAGGGCTTTCATAGGGAGGGACCTCTTTTCGGGTGGATTTTGAGGGAGGGTTTGCGGGAGGGGCGGTGGGCCTGCCCCCTGTTCTGGATCCATTATAGCGCCGTAAGGCGGCGGGTGCAATAAAAAAGGAGGCACCGCTATCCCCGTCGAAAGAGATAACGGTGCCCCGGGTGCCGACGGATGCGAGCTTATCCGTTGCGCTCGGCAAGAAAAAGAGCATAATCCTGGACCGCGCTGCGCTGTTCCTCCGTAAGCCCCTCGGGCAGGAGCAATACATCGGAAGAGGTGGCGGCATAGCCTGGGTAGCGCTCATCACTGAGCCCCATCAGATAATCCACTGAAACGCCGAAAAATCTGGCCAGCCAAACCTTGGTCGCGTCGCTTGGGTCACTTTTCTCTTTTTCGTAGGCGGATATGGTGTGGTGCGAGACGGACAGCATATCCCCCAGCTCGGCTTGTGACAGTCCCGCTGCTTTCCTTAGCAGGTATAAGCGGTTTCCTATCATTCCCATTCCCTTCTCTCTTAAGACTGGGCGTTTTTATTGTACCATTCTTTATGCAAAAAAGGAAATACTTTTGACAAAATCTACCCATTTTACAAAAAGAGTTGTTCTGATTTGTCGGAATTGACAGGGTGCCATTTCCAGCAATATTTCCAGCAATCCGCAACTGGGCGCGGGGGGCCCGGGGACCTATAATGGAGATGTAAGCATAGTGCTGAGTGACGAAGGAGGTACATATGATGGAGGTTTTTTCTTTGCACCGGGAGATGACCGGTGAAGAGGGCGAGCAATGCCGGGTGCGCTATTCCCTGACGGAGGACAGCTGCGGCCCGGAGCGATGCTACGGCATCCTGTGCTGTGTGGAGGGAAGCCGGCGGCCCGGCCGGTGCTGCCGCCTGCCCGGCCTACTGGAAAATCGCGGGGTGGGCGAGCTGCTGGTGGAATATCTGGCGCGGCGGGAGGTAACACCCGTTCAGCTGGAGGATATCCTGGTGGAGCTGCTACCGTGACGGCGGAGCTTGCCGAGAGGGCACGCGCTCCTTGGGGTAGCCCTGGCCGTGGCC
>OLPA01003069.1_pt1 | contig 11758 bp, 10 predicted proteins | sample 1672811 | NCBI WGS metagenome assembly OLPA01 (sample SAMEA3136726, study PRJEB25190) | human gut metagenome | biome: human gut; feature: human-associated habitat; material: faeces | place: Austria | collected 2013
AGCTGAAAGCTTTCCGGAACCCCCAGCCTAGCTGGGGGTTTTCTGTGCACAAAAAAGGGCCGGATGACTCCAGCCCTGTATTTTTACCTGCTAAACGCAGCCTGGAAGACAGCTACCAGCGCGTCGTTCTGACTCTGAGTCAGAGTATGACCTTTCGGATCGATGAACTGTAGGCTGCTGCGGTTATCTAAATCGCCAACCTGCAGTTTATAGTCACCGGATGCCAGGCCTGGATCGCTCGCGCCCAGTTCCTGCCAGTCGCTGTCAGACAGCGGCTTATAAGTTACGGCCATGTTGCCCTGCGAACGGGTGCTGTCGGTCACTTTCATGCCCACTTTTTCCAGCGCCGCTGGCAGACGTTGCCAAACCACATTGAACGGCCCGCGTACGACCAGCATTGGTAAACCGGTGTCATCAGCTGCACTTTGTACGTCCATAGTGGTGGAGGCACGATTTTGCGCAGCGTTCGCGGCGTCAGTGGCAGATTTATCCAGACCGGCGGAAATAACGTTCATCATCTCCGTGCTGTAACGCTGCATGGAAGCCGCGTCTGCAACCGGTTTGCCCGCCTGTTCCAGGTTCAGCAGTTTAACCGTAACCGCCTGCTGATAACCCTGCGGCTTAACAGAGATTTGATAACGACCACGATACTGCTCGTCTTCGTCCAGACGGTTCCATTGTACCCAATCGGTGGTCAGTGTCTGACCAGCATCATCACGTTGGGTGATGGTGTAGTTTTTCGCCTGCAGCACGCTAACCACCTGCGGCCACAGAGTATTGCCACGACCATTTTCCACCAGCAATGAAGCGGTATCGCCCGTGAACTGGGTACGCGCGCCAGAAACCAGTGCCAGCGGCTGGGCTGGTGGACGAATGTCCAGCGCCTTACCGACAGCACCACTACCGTTGGTCACCGGGATTGCATAATCACCGGAGGTCACCGGCAAAATCATTCCAGCCGGGGCATGAAGCTCCGCAAGCGGTGCCGCTTCCAGGTAGGCTTCATCACCACTGACCTGACGCTTATAGCGTGAGTCAGAACTACAGGCAGCGAGTAATAAAACAAGCGAAACACCCGCAACCTTTGCCAGGCGCGACTTTTGAACAGAGTAAGCCATCAAATCTCCCTAAACTTTACAGCAAACCGGCATGCTTAAGCGCCGCTCTGACCGTCTCACGACCACTGTCGGTGATTGGTGTCATTGGCAGGCGCAGCGTATCGGTCGCCACAAGACCCAGTTCCTTACATGCCCATTTCACCGGGATTGGATTGGGTTCGACAAATAGTTTGTTGTGTAATGGCATCAGACGCTGATTAATAACGCGTGCCTCGGCAAAATGCCCTTCTGCTGCCAGTTTGCACATCTGGGCCATATCACGCGCTGCGACGTTAGCCGTAACGGAAATAACCCCATGACCGCCTAATTGCATGAAGTCCAGCGCGCTCGCATCATCGCCGCTCAGCAGAACAAAATCATCTGAAACCAGCTCTTTGATCTGGTTTACACGCGTTAAGTTCCCTGTTGCCTCTTTGATTCCGATAATATTTTTTACTTTCGCCAGACGGCCCACCGTTTCCGGGAGCAGATCGCAGCCAGTACGGGACGGCACATTATACAGAATTTGCGGCAGGTCAGTATGTTCAGCGATGGCTTTGAAATGCTGATACAAACCTTCTTGCGACGGACGATTGTAGTAAGGGGTTACCGTCAGGCAGCCGACGATACCACTGTCATTGAAGCGCTGCGTCAGGCTAATGGCTTCCGCAGTAGCGTTAGCGCCGGTCCCGGCAATCACCGGAATGCGCCCGTCAGCCAGCTCCAGCGTCATCATCACCACATCAGCATGTTCGTCATGATTTAAGGTAGCGGACTCGCCAGTGGTGCCAACAGAAACGATCGCCGAAGTACCGCTGGCGACATGATAATCAATCAGTTTTTTCAAGCTAGCCCGACAGACATTACCTTTTTCATCCATCGGAGTAACAATCGCGACAATACTTCCCGTGAACATGGGCCATCCTCTGTGCAAACAAGTGTCTCAATGGTACGTTTGGTATGGCATTAAAAGCAAGCAGACAGAACCGTTCTGATTGTTGTATGCATGTTTTTTTTATGCTTTCCTTAAGAACAACTCACCCCTTAAAGGAATAACCAGTTTGACACTGTCATCGCAACATTATCTGGTGATCACTGCGTTGGGTGCCGATCGCCCTGGAATTGTGAACACCATCACCCGTCATGTCAGTAGTTGCGGCTGTAATATTGAAGACAGTCGCCTGGCGATGCTGGGAGAAGAGTTCACGTTTATCATGCTGCTTTCCGGTTCATGGAATGCCATTACTCTGATTGAATCAACGTTACCGTTGAAAGGTGCAGAACTGGATCTTTTAATCGTGATGAAGCGCACGACGGCGCGTCCGCGTCCGCCAATGCCAGCATCTGTCTGGGTTCAGGTCGATGTGGCAGACTCCCCGCATTTAATTGAACGCTTCACAGCACTTTTCGACGCGCATCATATGAACATTGCGGAGCTGGTGTCACGCACGCAACCTGCTGAAAATGAACGGGCTGCGCAGTTGCATATTCAGATAACCGCCCACAGCCCCGCATCTGCGGACGCAGCAAATATTGAGCAAGCGTTCAAAGCCCTATGTACAGAACTCAATGCACAAGGCAGTATTAACGTCGTCAATTATTCCCAACATGATGAACAGGATGGAGTTAAGTAATGAATCCACTGAAAGCCGGTGATATCGCACCGAAATTTAGCTTGCCGGATCAAGACGGAGAACAAGTTAATTTGACCGACTTCCAGGGACAGCGTGTTCTGGTTTATTTCTACCCGAAAGCCATGACCCCCGGCTGTACCGTACAGGCCTGCGGCTTACGCGATAACATGGATGAGTTGAAAAAAGCGGGCGTTGATGTGCTGGGTATCAGCACCGATAAACCCGAAAAACTCTCCCGTTTTGCGGAAAAAGAGCTGCTTAACTTTACGCTCCTGTCTGATGAGGACCACCAGGTGTGCGAACAATTCGGCGTCTGGGGTGAAAAGTCCTTCATGGGCAAAACCTACGATGGTATTCATCGCATCAGCTTCCTGATTGACGCTGATGGCAAAATCGAACATGTCTTTGACGATTTCAAAACCAGCAATCACCACGACGTTGTGCTGAACTGGCTGAAAGAACACGCCTGATTACTTTGCTCCATTCCGTGCTGGCTGCGCTTGCGGTCAGCACACCTCACTTCTCGTGATCAAGATCACATTCTCGCTTTCCCCTGCGACACGGGTGTCGAATTCATTTTTTGCTGAACGTTAATGACCATCATTTTTGTACCGTTCAGAATCCAGTTAACACATAACTTATTGAATATATTAAATTAATCAGACTGGCATCCTTTATGCAATATGAAATGCAATGTTTCATATCATTTTCAAGGAGCCGACATGAACCGCTTTGTGGTGGCCGAACCACTGTGGTGTACAGGATGTAATACCTGTCTCGCTGCCTGTTCGGACGTGCATAAAACGCAAGGTTTACAGCAACACCCGCGCCTGGCCCTGGCGAAGACGTCAACACTCACTGCCCCTGTCGTGTGTCATCACTGTGAGGAAGCCCCTTGCCTGCAGGTCTGCCCGGTCAATGCCATCTCCCAGAGGGATGATGCGATCCAACTCAACGAAAGCCTCTGTATTGGCTGCAAGCTTTGTGCCGTGGTCTGCCCATTTGGCGCAATCAGCGCTTCAGGAAGCCGTCCGGTGAATGCCCCTGCGCAATATGTTTTTCAGGCTGAGGGCTCACTCAAAGACGGCGAAGAAAACGCGCCGACCCAACATGCTTTGCTGCGCTGGGAACCGGGTGTCCAGACCGTCGCGGTGAAATGCGACCTGTGTGATTTCTTGCCAGAAGGTCCGGCCTGCGTTCGCGCTTGCCCGAATCAGGCGTTACGGCTGATCACCGACGATAGCCTGCAACGTCAGATGAAAGAAAAACAGCGCATTGCCGCAAGCTGGTTTGCCAATGGCGGGGAGGATCCCCTTTCCCTCACTCAGGAGCAACGCTAATGGATGCCCTGCAATTATTAACCTGGTCGCTGATCCTCTATCTGTTTGCCAGTCTGGCTTCGCTGTTTTTACTCGGTCTGGACAGACTGGCTATTAAGCTTTCCGGCATCACATCGCTGGTGGGTGGCGTGATTGGCATCATCAGCGGAATTACGCAATTACATGCAGGCGTAACTTTAGTCGCCCGTTTTGCCACGCCTTTTGACTTTGCCGATTTAACCCTGCGAATGGATAGCCTCTCGGCATTTATGGTGCTGGTTATCTCCTTGCTGGTGGTGGTTTGTTCTCTCTATTCATTGACTTATATGCGCGAATACGAGGGCAAAGGCGCGGCGGCGATGGGCTTCTTTATGAATCTTTTCATCGCATCGATGGTTGCCCTGCTGGTGATGGACAACGCTTTTTGGTTCATCGTGCTGTTTGAAATGATGTCGCTGTCTTCCTGGTTTCTGGTCATTGCCAGGCAGGATAAAACGTCAATCAACGCTGGCATGCTCTACTTTTTTATCGCCCACGCCGGATCGGTGCTGATTATGATCGCCTTCTTGCTGATGTGGCGCGAAAGCGGCAGCCTCGATTTTGCCAGTTTCCGCACGCTTTCACTTTCTCCGGGGCTGGCGTCGGCGGTGTTCCTGCTGGCCTTCTTCGGTTTTGGCGCGAAAGCCGGGATGATGCCGTTGCACAGCTGGTTGCCACGCGCTCACCCTGCCGCACCATCGCACGCTTCGGCGTTGATGTCTGGCGTAATGGTCAAAATCGGTATTTTCGGCATCCTGAAAGTAGCGATGGACCTGCTGGCGCAAACGGGTTTGCCTCTGTGGTGGGGCATTCTGGTGATGGCGATCGGCGCAATCTCCGCGCTCCTGGGCGTGCTGTATGCGCTGGCGGAACAGGATATCAAACGGCTGCTGGCCTGGAGTACCGTCGAAAACGTCGGCATTATTTTGCTGGCGGTCGGTGTGGCGATGGTCGGTCTGTCACTGCACGACCCGCTGCTCACCGTGGTTGGACTGCTCGGCGCGCTGTTTCATCTGCTCAACCATGCGCTGTTCAAAGGGCTGCTGTTTCTCGGCGCGGGTGCGATTATTTCGCGTTTGCATACCCACGACATGGAAAAAATGGGGGCACTGGCGAAACGTATGCCGTGGACAGCCGCAGCATGCCTGATTGGTTGCCTCGCGATATCAGCCATTCCTCCGCTGAATGGTTTTATCAGCGAATGGTACACCTGGCAGTCGCTGTTCTCACTAAGTCGTGTGGAAGCCGTAGCGCTACAACTTGCGGGTCCTATTGCTATGGTGATGCTGGCAGTCACTGGTGGGCTGGCAGTAATGTGCTTCGTCAAAATGTACGGTATTACTTTCTGTGGAGCGCCGCGCAGTACACACGCTGAAGAGGCACAGGAAGTGCCAAATACGATGATCGTCGCCATGCTACTGCTCGCGGCACTCTGCATATTCATTGCGCTTAGTGCCAGTTGGCTGGCACCGAAGATAATGCATATTGCCCATGCGTTTACCAATACCCCTCCCGTCACTGTCGCCAGCGGAATAGCACTTGTACCCGGCACGTTTCATACACAGGTCACCCCCTCATTACTGTTGCTGTTACTACTGGCGATGCCTTTGCTGCCTGGCCTTTACTGGCTGTGGTGTCGTTCGCGCCGCGCAGCGTTTCGTCGCACAGGAGATGCCTGGGCATGCGGCTACGGCTGGGAAAATGCGATGGCCCCGTCAGGCAATGGCGTGATGCAGCCGCTGCGTGTGGTCTTTTGTGCGCTATTTCGTCTACGACAACAGCTCGACCCTACGCTGAGGCTGAACAAAGGTCTTGCGCACGTCACCGCCAGGGCTCAGAGCACAGAACCCTTCTGGGATGAGCGGGTGATCCGCCCCATCGTGAGCGCCACCCAACGGCTGGCCAAAGAAATACAGCATCTGCAAAGCGGCGACTTTCGTCTCTATTGCCTGTATGTGGTCGCCGCACTGGTTGTGCTGCTAATCGCTATTGCCGTCTAAGGAAATCACCATGAGACAAACTCTTTGCGACGGATATCTGGTCATTTTTGCGTTAGCACAGGCCGTGACTCTGCTGGTGCTAACCCCGCTTTTTACGGGGATTTCCCGGCAGATACGCGCGCGAATGCACTCCCGTCGCGGACCGGGGATCTGGCAGGATTATCGCGATATCCACAAACTGTTTAAACGCCAGGAAGTTGCGCCGACATCTTCAGGTCTGATGTTCCGCCTGATGCCGTGGGTATTAATCAGCAGCATGCTGGTGCTGGCGATGGCCCTACCACTATTTATTACCGTTTCCCCTTTTGCGGGCGGCGGCGATCTGATCACCCTTATCTATCTTCTTGCCCTGTTTCGTTTTTTCTTTGCTCTTTCCGGGCTGGATACCGGAAGCCCCTTTGCGGGAGTCGGTGCCAGTCGCGAGTTGACGCTCGGCATTCTGGTCGAACCCATGCTCATTCTCTCACTGCTGGTATTGGCGCTGATAGCGGATTCCACGCATATCGAGATGATCAGCAAGACGCTGGCGACGGGCTGGAACTCGCCGCTAACTACCGTACTGGCGTTACTGGCCTGTGGTTTTGCCTGCTTCATTGAGATGGGAAAAATTCCCTTTGATGTTGCTGAAGCAGAACAGGAATTACAGGAAGGCCCGCTGACAGAATATTCCGGTGCCGGGCTGGCGCTGGCGAAATGGGGGCTGGGGCTGAAACAGGTCGTGATGGCAGCACTGTTTGTGGCCCTGTTTCTGCCCTTTGGGCGCGCGCAAGAACTTTCTCTCGCCTGCCTGCTGACTTCACTTGTCGTTACGCTGCTCAAGGTTTTGCTGATTTTTGTACTGGCCTCAATCGCAGAAAACACGCTGGCACGCTGGCGTTTTTTACTCATTCACCATGTGACCTGGCTTGGCTTCAGCCTTGCTGCGCTTGCATGGGTCTTCTGGTTAACCGGTCTGTAAGGAGCACTGACGGAATATGGAAAATCTTGCTCTGACGACGTTAATGCTGCCTTTTATCGGCGCACTGGTCGTTTCGTTTTCGCCACAACGTCGGGCCGCCGAATGGGGGGTTTTGTTCGCCGCGCTGACCACGCTGTGCATGTTGTCACTGATCTCCGCGTTTTATCAGGCCGATAAAGTTGCCGTCACGTTGACGTTGGTCAACGTGGGGGATGTGGCGTTGTTTGGCCTGGTCATTGATCGCGTGAGTACGCTGATTCTGTTTGTGGTGGTGTTCCTCGGTTTGCTGGTCACGATCTACTCCACGGGTTATCTGACGGATAAAAATCGCGAACACCCGCATAACGGCACGAATCGTTATTACGCATTTTTGCTGGTTTTTATCGGCGCGATGGCGGGACTGGTACTCTCCTCGACGCTGCTCGGTCAGTTGTTGTTTTTTGAAATTACGGGCGGCTGCTCCTGGGCGTTGATCAGTTATTACCAGAGCGATAAAGCGCAGCGTTCAGCACTAAAAGCGTTGCTTATCACTCATATCGGTTCGTTGGGGTTGTATCTTGCCGCCGCCACGCTGTTTTTGCAGACCGGAACGTTTGCGCTCAGCGCGATGAGCGAGTTACACGGCGACGCACGCTATCTGGTTTATGGTGGCATCCTGTTTGCCGCGTGGGGGAAATCGGCCCAGCTACCGATGCAAGCGTGGCTACCGGAAGCAATGGAAGCGCCAACACCGATCAGCGCCTATCTCCACGCCGCATCGATGGTGAAAGTGGGCGTTTACATTTTTGCCCGCGCCATTATCGACGGCGGCAATATCCCGCATGTGATTGGCGGCGTTGGCATGGTCATGGCACTGGTCACCATTCTTTACGGCTTCCTGATGTATTTGCCACAGCAGGATATGAAGCGGTTGTTGGCCTGGTCGACCATCACTCAACTTGGCTGGATGTTCTTCGGCTTGTCGCTCACCATCTTCGGCTCGCGGCTGGCGCTGGAGGGCAGCATCGCCTACATCGTCAACCACGCGTTAGCTAAAAGCCTATTTTTCCTTGTAGCAGGTGCGCTGAGTTACAGCTGCGGCACGCGCTTGTTGCCGCGTCTGCGTGGCGTATTGCACACCCTGCCGTTGCCAGGCGTGGGTTTCTGCGTGGCAGCGCTGGCGATTACCGGCGTACCGCCGTTCAACGGCTTCTTCAGTAAATTCCCGCTGTTTGCCGCCGGTTTTGCGTTGTCAGTGGAGTACTGGATCCTGCTGCCCGCCATGATTCTGCTGATGATTGAATCGGTCGCCAGTTTCGCCTGGTTTATTCGCTGGTTTGGTCGCGTCGTGCCTGGCAAACCGAGCGAGGCCGTCGCCGATGCCGCACCGCTGCCAGGATCAATGCGCCTGGTGTTGATTGTACTGATTGTGATGTCGCTGATTTCCAGCGTAATCGCCGCGACCTGGTTGCAGTAAGGAGATGATGAATGACCGGTTCTATGATCGTAAATAATCTGGCGGGACTGATGATGCTGACATCGCTGTTTGTGATTAGCGTCAAAAGCTATCGCCTGTCATGCGGATTTTACGCCTGCCAGTCGCTGGTGCTGGTGTCTATTTTCGCCACCCTCTCGTGCCTGTTCGTCGCAGAGCAACTGCTGATCTGGTCCGCCAGCGCCTTTATCACCAAAGTGCTGCTGGTACCGTTAGTCATGACTTACGCTGCACGAAATATTCCCCAGAACATCCCGGAAAAAGCGTTACTCGGTCCGGCAATGATGACACTGCTCGCGGCGTTAATTGTCCTGCTTTGCGCATTTGTCGTTCAGCCCGTGAAGCTACCGATGGCTACCGGGCTGAAACCAGCGCTGGCGGTGGCGTTAGGTCATTTTCTGCTTGGCCTGCTGTGCATTGTCAGCCAGCGCAATATCCTGCGGCAAATTTTTGGTTACTGCCTGATGGAAAACGGCTCCCATCTGGTACTGGCGCTTCTTGCCTGGCGTGCACCGGAACTGGTGGAAATTGGTATCGCTACCGACGCCATCTTCGCCGTCATTGTGATGGTGTTACTGGCAAGAAAAATATGGCGTACCCACGGCACGCTGGACGTGAATAACTTGACCGCGCTGAAGGGATAATGAGATGAGTTATTCTGTGATGTTCGCTTTACTCCTGCTCACGCCGCTGCTTTTTTCGCTGCTCTGTTTTGCCTGCCGGAAACGGGGGCACTCTGCGACTCGCACGGTGACAGTACTACATGGCTTAGGGATCACACTGCTGCTGATTCTGGCACTGTGGGTGGTCCAAACTGCCGCTGATGCGGGAGAAATATTCGCTGCGGGACTGTGGCTTCACATTGATGGTCTGGGCGGTTTGTTCCTCGCCATTCTTGGTGTGATTGGCTTTCTCACCGGTGTTTACTCGATTGGCTACATGCGTCATGAAGTGGCACACGGCGAGCTTTCACCCGTTACGCTGTGCGATTACTACGGTTTCTTCCATCTGTTTTTGTTCACCATGCTGCTGGTTGTTACCAGCAATAACCTGATTGTGATGTGGGCGGCAATCGAAGCCACCACCTTAAGCTCGGCGTTTCTGGTAGGCATTTACGGTCAGCGTTCATCGCTGGAAGCTGCATGGAAGTACATCATTATTTGTACTGTTGGTGTCGCTTTTGGTCTGTTCGGTACCGTGCTGGTATACGCCAACGCCGCCAGCGTTATGCCGCAGGCAGAAATGGCGATATTCTGGAGCGAGGTTCTTAAGCAATCGTCCTTGCTTGACCCAACATTAATGCTGTTGGCCTTTGTGTTTGTGCTAATTGGCTTTGGCACCAAAACCGGGCTATTCCCCATGCACGCCTGGCTGCCAGATGCTCACAGTGAAGCGCCGAGTCCGGTCAGCGCCCTGCTCTCCGCCGTATTGCTGAACTGCGCGCTGTTGGTGCTGATTCGCTATTACATCATTATCTGCCAGGCCATCGGCAGCGATTTCCCCAACCGGTTGTTGCTCATCTTCGGCATGTTGTCGGTTGCCGTGGCGGCATTTTTCATTCTGGTACAGCGGGACATTAAGCGTCTGCTGGCGTACTCCAGCGTGGAGAACATGGGACTGGTCGCGGTGGCGCTAGGCATTGGCGGGCCGCTGGGAATTTTTGCTGCGCTGCTGCACACCTTAAACCACAGTCTGGCAAAAACGCTGCTGTTCTGCGGTTCCGGCAATGTACTGCTCAAGTACGGCACGCGCGATCTCAACGTCGTCTGCGGAATGCTTAAAATCATGCCATTTACCGCCGTGCTGTTTGGCGGCGGTGCGCTGGCGTTGGCAGGGATGCCGCCCTTCAACATTTTTCTTAGCGAATTTATGACCGTTACCGCCGGACTGGCGCGTAATCATCTGCTGCTTATCGTCCTGCTGTTATTGCTGTTAACGCTGGTGCTGGCGGGCCTGGTACGGATGGCTGCGCGGGTGTTAATGGCGAAACCGCCGCAGGCCGTTAACCGGGGTGAACTTGGCTGGTTGACCACCTCGCCAATGGTGATTCTGCTGGTCATGATGCTGGCGATGGGAACGCATATTCCACAACCTGTCATCAGGATCCTGGCGGGCGCTTCCACTATAGTCCTCTCAGGGACGCACGACCTGCCTGCACAACGTAGCACCTGGCATGATTTTTTGCCTTCAGGCACCGCATCTGTTTCGGAGAAACACAGTGAACGTTAATTCATCGTCAAATCGTGGCGAAGCGATTCTCGCCGCCCTGAAAATGCAGTTCCCCGGCGCGGTGCTGGATGAAGAGCGACAAACGCCTGAACAGGTCACCATTACGGTGAAAATCAATCTGCTGCCTGACGTTGTGCATTATCTTTATTATCAACATGATGGCTGGCTTCCAGTCCTGTTTGGCAACGACGAGCGGACACTTAACGGTCATTACGCGGTTTATTATGCCCTTTCTATGGAAGGGGCCGAAAAATGCTGGATCGTGGTGAAGGCACTGGTCGATGCCGACAGTCGGGAGTTTCCGTCAGTCACACCGCGCGTCCCTGCCGCGGTCTGGGGCGAGCGAGAAATTCGCGATATGTACGGGCTGATTCCGGTTGGCCTGCCGGATCAGCGTCGGCTGGTGTTGCCCGATGACTGGCCGGAAGATATGCATCCGCTGCGCAAAGACGCGATGGATTATCGACTGCGCCCAGAACCGACGACTGATACCGAAACGTATCCGTTTATCAACGAGGGCAACAGCGATGCGCGGGTGATCCCTGTCGGCCCGCTGCATATCACCTCCGATGAACCAGGTCACTTCCGCTTGTTTGTGGATGGCGAGCAAATTGTCGATGCTGATTACCGCCTGTTTTATGTCCATCGCGGCATGGAGAAACTGGCAGAAACGCGGATGGGCTACAACGAAGTGACCTTCTTATCCGACCGCGTGTGTGGGATTTGCGGTTTTGCCCACAGTGTGGCCTATACCAACTCGGTTGAAAATGCACTGGGGATTGAGGTGCCGCAACGAGCGCATACTATTCGCTCGATTCTGCTGGAAGTCGAACGGCTGCATAGTCATTTGCTCAACCTTGGCCTCTCCTGCCATTTTGTTGGTTTTGATACCGGCTTTATGCAATTTTTCCGCGTGCGGGAAAAGTCGATGACGATGGCGGAATTGCTGACCGGGTCGCGTAAAACCTACGGTCTGAATCTGATTGGTGGTGTGCGCCGCGATATTCT
>OLPA01003075.1_pt1 | contig 11749 bp, 10 predicted proteins | sample 1672811 | NCBI WGS metagenome assembly OLPA01 (sample SAMEA3136726, study PRJEB25190) | human gut metagenome | biome: human gut; feature: human-associated habitat; material: faeces | place: Austria | collected 2013
ACTATCCCGCCGACCAGTGCGAGTATTTTGACCTGCCCAACAACCCGAACCGCGAGGTCAACGACACCACCACCCGTCCCGTGGCCTTTACCAAGGAGCTGTGGATCGAGCGCAGCGACTTCTTTGAGGTACCGCCGCCGAAGTTCAAGCGCTTGACCCTGGGCAGCGAAGTGCGCCTGATGGGCGCTTACCTGGTGCGCTGCACCGGCGTGGACAAGGACGAGGCCGGCAACGTGGTGGCCGTACATGCCAACGCCGACCTGGAGACCCGCAACGGCAACCCCGCCGACGGCCGCAAGGTGCGCGGCACCATCCATTGGGTCAGCTGCGAGCATTGCATCGACGCCGAGGTCAGCCTGTACGACAAGCTGTTCACCGAATCCAACATGAACAGCATCCCCGACGATGCCGACTTCAAGGATTACCTGAACCCCGACAGCGTGACCACCGTGCCCCACGCCAAGCTGGAAGAAAGCCTGAAGGACGCCAAGCCCGGTGACCGCTTCCAGTTCGTGCGCAACGGCTACTTCACCCCCGACAGCAAGCACGCGGGCACCTACAACCGCATCGTGACGTTGAAGGACAGCTTTAAAGTTTAATTCGCATAGCAAGACCCGGTCTGCCCTGAAAAATCAGAACGGCCGGGCTTTTTTTGACAGGCCGGAAAAAGGAGGAGTTCCCATGAGACGCATCATGCTTTTGTCTGCCGGGCTGCTGGCGCTGGGCCTTACGGCCTGCGGGGCTACCGGGGCGGTGAATCCCGCCGCATCCCCTGCCGCACCGGCGCCCACTGCGCTGCCTGACGAAAACGTGCCTGAAATTTCTGAGCCTGCCGTTTCCGTTGAGCCTTACAGCGACCTGCGTTATCTGCCCTGGCTGGATGACTATGCCAAGCAGACCTATCAGCCCGACGAATACAACGCCTCTGACCTGTACACCTATACCTACAACACCGGCACTGCGTTTGCCGGGGCCGAGGACGAAGCCGCCGCATTGCTGGAGGCGTGCAAAGACCCCGGCCTGGGTGTGCGCAGCTTGCAGGCGCGCGGCATCACCGGCAGGGGCGTGAATGTCGCCATCCTGGACCAGCCGCTGCTGACCGACCACCCCGAATTTGCCGACCGCATCGCCGCTTACTACGATACCGGCTGCGAGGGGGAGACCGGTTCCATGCACGGCCCGGCGGTAGCCAGCCTGCTGGCGGGCAAAACCATCGGCGTGGCGCCGGATGCCCACATTTACTATGCGGCCTGGCCTTCCTGGCTGAAAGACAGCCGCTATGCCGCGGATGCACTGGATTGGGTGCTGGAGCAAAACGAGGCGCTGCCCGAAGGTGAGAAGATTCGGATCGTTTCCGTTTCGGCTGCGCCCGGTTCCGCCGATATGTTCCAGAACACCGACCTCTGGAACGCCGCAGCCGCCCGTGCCGAAGAAGCCGGGGTTCTGGTTTTGACCGTAGAGGGCGCAGGCACAAAACCGGACCGCCTTATGCCCTATCCTGCTGTCCTTGACCCAAACGCCCGGAATGACCCAGCCGCCTGTCGGGTCGGCTTTCCTGGCGAGGACGGTTCCTCGGTGTTTGCAAAAAATGCACTTGCTCTCCCCTGCTCTTACCGCACAACAGCCGAGGAATACACCGCCGGGCAGTTCGGCTACACCCACTACGGACAAGGCGGCATGAGCTGGGGCATCCCCTACTGCGCCGGGGTGATGGCCCTGGGCTGGCAGGTGGACCCCACCCTGACCGGCGATGAGATCATGCGGTATTTGCTTTCCACCGCCGCCACCGGCACGGATGGCAACTCCATTATCGACCCGGTACATTTTATCGAGACGCTGGAAACCAACCGCAGCACCTGAACACAACAGCCAGCCCCGGTTTTGGTGGCTGGCTGTTTGGTTTATAGGCAAAATCTCACAAAATTTCAAATCCCTGGGTGGTGGGATATTGAAATTTTGAGATTTTGAGACAACGTCATACCATCGTTGATTTTTTATGTTATGGGACGATGGTGTAAAGAGAAGTGGAATAGCGGGTAGTTTGTACTAACCGTATTCTCAAAATTTCATTATTTCACTATCCAGCTCATGAAATTTTCTATGAGAAAATAGCACAGGAAGTAGTATTGCAGTTTCCAGGTATAGGGTAATACCTGGAAACTGCAATACTACTTCTCTGTAATGATAGAGCATGTAGGGGCGAACACTGTTCGCCCGTCAACTTGGCGTGGCAGCGCCTTGCCGGGAAAGTTGCTCATGCGGCAAACGGCCGCGGGCGACCAGTGGTCGCCCCTACGATCAGGTTTGTGCGTCCCGCTTCGCAATGCAGCGTTTCAGCCAACCGCCGCGCAGGTAGTAGAGGATGAACAGCAGCGATGCCAGCGTCCAGGTCAGGGGGTAGCTGAACTCGACCGTGGCGATCGTGTGATAGAGCGGGACCATCGTGGTCAGCCACAGCATCCGCAGGCCGCAGACGAAAAACACCGTGATCAGCGTCGGCACGCGGACGTCGCCGCAGCCGCGCAGTGCGCCGGACAGCACCTCGATGCTGATATAGGTGATGTACACCGGCGTCAGCACATGCATCATCTGCACGCCCACCGCCACCACGTTGTTATCCTGCGTAAACACGCGGAAAAGCGGCTCGGCCCCAAAGTAGAAGCTGACACTGACCAGCAGCGTCAGCCCGGCGGCCATGGCCATACACACCCGCACGCCGCTGCGCACGCGGTCGTACTGGCGGGCGCCGAAGTTCTGCCCCACAAAGGTGGTGATGGCAATGCCCAGCGAGTTAATGGTCATCCAGAATACGAAATCAATTTTGCCGTAGACGCCCCAGGCGGCGATGGTGTCGGTGCCAAAGCTGTTCATGCAGCTTTGGATGACCATGTTGCTGAGGTTGTACATGGCGCTTTGGGCCGCCGCCGGGATGCCGATGGTGCAGATGGCCCCCAGGATGCCCGGCTCCATCCGCATTTTGTCCAGCGAGACATGCCAGGGCATGCCCTCGGAGCCGATGACGCAGCGCAGGGTGAGCAGGGCGCTGGCCACCTGGCTGACCACCGTGGCGATGGCCGCACCGGCCACGCCCCAGCCCAGCACCGCGATGAACACCACGTCCAGCACGATGTTGACCAGCGACGCGGCGATGAGGAAGTAAAGCGGCCGCTTGGAATCACCGATGGCACGCAGAATATAGGTGCCGGTGTTGTACAAGATCTGGGGTATCATGCCCAAAAAGTAGATGCGCAGATACAGCGTGGATGCGTCCAGAATTTCGTCCGGCGTGCCCATCAGGCGCATCATGGGCTGGGCCGTCACAAGGCCTGCCAGCGTAAGAACCGCACCGATGACCACGCTGAACACCAGCGCCGTGTGTACCTGGCGGTCGACGCCGTCATAATCCCGCGCACCGAAACTTTGCGATACCACAACACCTACGCCGCTGCAAAGCCCAACGAACAGGCCTACCAGCAGGTTGACGAACGCCCCCGTTGCGCCCACCGCTGCCAGCGCCCGGGTGCCCACAAAGTTGCCCACGATGAGGGTATCGGCGGTGTTGTACAGCTGCTGGAACAGCGTGCCGAACCAGATCGGCAGGAAAAAGGCCAGCAGCTGCCTGGGGATGCTGCCGGTCAGAATATCAGTCTGTTTGACATTTGCCATGTTTTTGCTCCGTTTTTCTTGTCTTTTCTTCCATTTCATATTTCTTGCCACACTATTTTATGCTATAATGTGGGCAATGTAAAGGGGTGATTTTTGTGGCCGTACTTTGGGAAAACTGCGCACGGGGGGAAAACTGCGCGCGTGGTGCGCGGGTGCTGCGGATGCTGGGCGATACGCCCTGCCCGGTGGTGCCGGATACCGTGGATGGCCTGCCCGTGGTGGAGATCGGCCCCTATTGTTTTGCCGACAGGGCCGTGACCGGCGGTGCCCTGTGGCCTGCGGACAGCGCCGACACCCATGAAGTCACCGGCAATTTTGTACAGGAAGTCACCCTGCCCGACACGGTGCGGGTCATTGACAGCGCGGCCTTTTATAACTGCCGTAAGCTGCGCCGGATACGGCTGGGCAAAGCGGCTGACAGCTTTGGCAGTGACCTGTTTACCAACTGCCGCAGTCTGGAAGTGCTGGAGCTGCACGCCGGTCCCGGCGAGGCAACGGGGTTAAAGCGGCTGCTGGTGGCCATCAGCGCGGACGTGACGGTGGAGTTCACCGGCGGGGCGCGGTTGTTCTACCCCGAATATTTTGAGCTGCTGGACGAAAACACCCCCGCACACATTTTCAACCACAGCATCGAGGGCGAGGGCTACCGCATGCGGCAATGCTTTGCGGCGGACGGCAGCCTGGACTTTGCCGCCTACGACGCCAGCTTTGCCCAGGCCTGCGTGGGCGAAAGTGAGGAGAAGCTCTGCCGCCTTGCGCTGGGGCGGCTTTGCCTGCCCTACGGTTTGGGCGACGATGCCCGTGCCGACTACGAGTTTTATCTGACTGCCCACCCGGACGCGGCGTTTACGTTGGCCATCACCGCCCGGGATGAAGCGGCGGTAAAACTGCTGGTTGGCCTGGGCCTGCCCACCGCCAACGCTGCCGCTTTTTGCGCCCGGCAGGGGTGGAGCGCGGGAGCCGCGCTGTTATTAGGCCGCCCCAAACGCGCCGCGAAAAAAACGTACGATTTTGACGATTTGTAGAATATTAGCAAATATAACGTTGCGTATTGCAGAAAGGAGGGCACCATGGCTAAGCACATCCAAACCCAAACCGAGTGGGAATCCACAATGGCACGGCGCATTATGGATCAGCTGCGGGGCGAGTTGTATCTCGACCAGCGCTACCTGAACGCCGCCCTGGGTGCCCTGCCCCCTGCCCCGCTGCCCCCCGGTACCACCGGCGCGGCCTTTGCCGCCGACGGCGCCCGCCTGTGCTATCCGCCTGCCTGGGTGCTGGCCACCTACCGCAAAAACCGGCGCTACCTGCCCCGGGCTTACCTGCACAGCGTGCTGCACTGCATCTTCCGCCACCTGTGGCTGCGGGGCGGCCGCGACCGCACCCTGTGGGGGCTGGCCTGCGACATCGCCGTAGAAAACACGCTGGACAGCCTGAACACCCCGGCCACCACCCGCCCGGTGGGCTGGCTGCGGCAGCAGGCCTACCAGCAATTGCAGAACCAATGCGGCTTGCTGGCCGCCGGGCCTGTTTACCGCGTACTGCGGGAGTGCGACGAGGAAACGCTGACCAGGTGGCTGCGGGAGTTCACCTGCGACGACCACCGCTTCTGGCCTGCCGACCCGGACAGCCCGCAGGCCCAGATGCAGGGCAAACAGTGGGAGCAGCTGGGCCGTCAGACGCAGCTGAGCATGGAGGAATCCGGCCGGCACGCCGGCGAAAACGCCGGTGCCCGCGCCCTGCAAACGCAAGTACAGGCCAGCCGAAGCCGCCGCAGCTACCGGGATTTTCTGCGCAGGTTCGCTGTCTGGCATGAGGAACCCCATCTCGACCCCGAAGAATTCGACCTGGGCTTTTACAGCTACGGCCTGCGGGTGTACGGCAATCTGCCGTTGATCGAACCGCTGGAAAGCCGCGAGGTGAAAAAGATCCGCGACTTTGTCATTGTGCTGGACACCAGCGAATCCACCGCCGGGGAGCTGGTGAAAGCCTTTTTAAAGGAAACCTTCACCTTATTAAAAAGCCAGGACAGCTTTTTCCGCCAGTGCCGTATTTTGGTGCTGCAGGCGGACAATGCCATCCGGGACGAGACCTGGCTGACCGATCTGGACGCACTGGACCGCTACACCGCCCGTTTTACGCTGCACGGGGGCGGCGGCACCGACTTCCGCCCCGCGTTTGCCCGCATTGCTGAACTGCGGGAGCAAGGCGAGCTCCGTGACCTGCAGGGCGTCTTGTATTTTACCGACGGCAAGGGCATCTACCCCGCCCACCGGCCGCCCTTTGAGACCGCCTTTTTGTTTTTGGAGGACGGCACCCCGCCGCCGGAAGTGCCCCCCTGGGCCATGCGCCTGATTTTGCAGCCTGAGGAATTTGAATCGATTGAGCAACACGACCGCAAAGCCCCGCCGAAAGGATGATGCGCTATGGATATTCAACGTGCGAAAGAGGAAATCAAACAAACCGTGCGGGCTTACCTTGCCTGCGATGACACCGGTGCGCCGCTGATCCCGCCGGTACGCCAGCGCCCCATCCTGCTGATGGGCCCGCCGGGTGTCGGCAAGACCCAGATCATGGAGCAGATCGCCCAGGAGTGCGGCATTGCGCTGGTGGCCTACACCATCACCCACCACACCCGCCAAAGCGCCGTCGGCCTGCCTTTTATCCGGGAACGCAGCTACGCGGGCAAGACCCGCAGCGTGACCGAGTACACGATGAGCGAGATCATCGCCAGCGTGTATGCCGCTATGGAGCGCACCGGCAAACAGAACGGCATTTTGTTTATTGATGAGATCAACTGCGTCAGTGAGACGCTGGCCCCCACGATGCTGCAGTTTTTGCAGTGCAAGACCTTCGGCAACCAGGCCGTGCCCGCCGGGTGGATCATCGTGGCCGCCGGCAACCCGCCGGAGTACAACAAAAGCGTGCGGGAGTTCGACCTGGTCACGCTGGACCGCGTGCGGCGCATCGACATTGAGCCGAAGCTGAGCGTCTGGCAGGAGTACGCCCGCGCCCACCGCCTGCACCCCGCCGTGACGGCCTATCTGGAACTGCGGCCCCAGCATTTTTATAAAATCGAGAACGATGTGGACGGCGTGCAGTTCGTCACCGCCCGCGGGTGGGAGGACCTCTCTGCCTTTTTGCAGGCCGCTGACAAGCTGGATCTGCCGGTGGATGAGGGAGTCATCGGCCAATACCTGCGCCATCCCGAGGTTGCCCGGGACTTCGCCGCCTACTGGGTGCTGTACCGCAAGTACCATCAGGACTACGGCGTCGAGGACATTTTGCAGGGCAAGCCCTTTGATGCGGTGGTGGAGCGTGCCGTCAAGGCCGGCTTTGACGAGCGCATCAGTCTGGTCAGCCTGCTGCTGGCGGGCCTGAACACCCGCTTTGCCGCCGCGCGGAACATTGGCGCTGTGACCGATGCCTGCTACCAGCAATTACGCAGTTTTAAGCGGGCGCTGAACCAGCAGCCCGAGGCCGGGCCTGCCGCCCTGTTTACGGAGCAGTGCGAGAGCTACCGCCAGCGGTTGGAGGAAGCCAAAGCCGCCGCCAGCCTGCTGCCCGAGGAACTGGCCGCCCGCATCCGCACCGCCGCCCTGCTGGACGCCTGGGGCAAAAAGCTGGACGAAGCCCTGGACGCCGAGGATGCCTTTGACGCCGTGCGGGCCGAGTTCAATGCCCAGGTGCGCCGCCGGGAGGACGCCGTGACTGCCGCCGGGGACGCGCTGGAGTTTGCCTTTGACTTTATGGAGCGGATCTATAATTTCGGTGAGACCGGGCAGGAGATGGTCGTTTTCGTCAACGAGCTGGCTCTTGGCCCCGACTCTGCCCCCTATCTGGCCGAGAACGAGTGCGAGCGCTTTGAGCAATACAGCCAAAAGCTGTTGCTGCACCAGGGCGATGACGAAATTCTCGCCGAGCTGGAACGGGATGATATTCGGGCGGAGGAACACAGCGCGGAGTTTTGATGCAGTAGAGCATAAAGCCTTCACTCGTTCTAAAAGTCCTACTTTCTTTACTCTTTCCCTCCATTCTGTTATAATACTGGTAATCCGGCAATTGGGCCGGTGTTTTATGAGGGGGTATATCGTATGAAAGCAGTTATCACCGTCATCGGCCGCGACACCGTGGGTGTTGTCGCCAAGGTCAGCGCCGTCTGCGCCGAGCTGAATATCAACATCGAGGACATCACCCAGTCCATCATGCAGGATATGTTCTGCATGATCATGCTGGTGGACATGGCCCACTGCAACGTAGACCACGTTGCCATGCGGGACCGCTTTACCGCCCTGGGCGCTGAGATGAAGATGCAGGTCACCGTGACCCGTCAGGAAGTCTTTGACGCCATGCACACCATCTGACGGGGAGGAATTGGGAGATGCGAATTCTGAACCGCAACGACATTATGGAAACCATCGGCATGCTGACCGATGAAAACCTCGACGTCCGCACCGTGACTATGGGCATCAGCCTGTTGGACTGCATCGACCCGGACGGCGAGAAAGCCTGCGAGAAGATCTACAACAAGATCACCCGCCTGGCGGGCAGCCTTGTCTCCACCGTGGACAGCATCAGCAGCGAGTACGGTATTCCCATCGTGAACAAGCGCATCAGCGTTACGCCCATTGCCATGCTGCTGGGCGCCGCCCCCGATGCGGACCCGGTCATGTACGCCAAAGCCCTGGACCGCGCGGCCAAGGCCGTGGGCGTCAACTTCATCGGCGGCTTTGGCGCGCTGGTGCACAAAGGCTTTTCTGCCGGTGACCGCCGCCTGATCCAGGCCATTCCCCGCGCTTTGGCCGAGACCGATATTGTATGTTCCAGCGTCAATATCGGCTCCACCAAGTCGGGTATCAACATGGATGCCGTCAAGCTGATGGGCGAAGTCGTGCGCGAGACCGCCGAGCTGACCAAGGACAACATGTGTATGGGCGACGCCAAGCTGGTCGTTTTCTGCAACGCCCCCGAGGATAACCCCTTTATGGCGGGTGCCTTCCACGGCGCAGGCGAGCCGGATTGCGAGATCCACGTGGGCGTTTCCGGTCCCGGTGCGGTGCGTGCTGCCCTGGCCAAGCTGCCCAAGGATGCCCCGATGGACGAAGTTGCCGAGCTGGTCAAACGCACGGCGTTCAAGATCACCCGTCTGGGCCAGCTGGTGGCCAACCTGGCCAGCGAGCGTCTGGGTGTGCCGGCGGGCATTATCGACCTGTCCCTGGCCCCCACCCCGGCCATCGGTGACAGCGTTGCGAATATTTTGGAAGAAATGGGTCTGGAAAGCTGCGGCTGCTGCGGCACCACCGCCTGCCTGGCCCTGCTGAACGATGCCGTCAAAAAGGGCGGCGTGATGGCCAGCAACCATGTCGGCGGCCTGTCCGGCGCATTCATCCCGGTGTCCGAGGATGACGGCATGATCAACGCGGCCAACTGCGGCAGCCTGACGCTGGAAAAGCTGGAAGCCATGACCGCCGTTTGCTCCGTGGGCATCGACATGGTGGTCATCCCCGGCGACACCACCGCCGAGGTCATCAGCGGCCTGATCGCTGACGAAGCCGCCATCGGTATGGTGAACAGCAAGACCACCGCTGTGCGCGTCATCCCGGCCATCGGCCACAAGGCAGGCGACGTGCTGGATTTCGGCGGCCTGCTGGGCCACGCCCCCATCATGCCCATCAGCAAGTTCAGCCCCGCCGTCATGATCCACCGCGGCGGCCGCATCCCCGCCCCCATGCAGGCGTTGAAGAACTGATTTTACAGGGATTTTGTTCCTTCTTTGCAAAGAAGGGATCGAAGAAACTCTAAACAATAAAGATATTGCAGCCTAAGCGGTTCTCTTGTGCAAAGGAGCCTTTGACCGCACTATGTATAAATCCCTCCCCAACGCGCCATACTGGCGTACAGGGAGGGATTTTTATGTCCGTATTCAAAAAGATTTTGCTGCTGCTGGCCATTATCGGCGGCATCAACTGGGGCATCTACGGCATCTGGGGCTTTAACGCCGTGGGCTGGCTGCTGGGCGGCTCGCTGTCCTGGCTGTCCCGTACCGTGTTCATCCTGGTTGGGCTGGCCTCGCTCTGCCTGATCCCCAGCCTGTGCATGGGCGATTCCTGCAAAGGCAAAGAGGGCTGACCTCACAAAATTGCCACTGCATCCACACGGCTGCGCCGCGCCTGCAAACCCACACTCAGCACCAGGCCGACGCAGAAGTACATCATCACCACGCTCGACCCGCCCGCCGAGAAGAACGGCAAGGTCACACCAATCACGGGCAGCACCTGCAGGTTCATGCCCAGGTTGATGACCGTCTGCAAAAACAGCGCGGCGAAAATGCCAACGCAGATATTGCGGCCTAAAGCGTCCCGGCTTTGCAGCGCTGCCGTCAGCGTACGCAGGCACACCCCCAGCAGCAGCGCCAGCACCGCCGCCGCGGCCAGCGCCCGTTCGAGGTTGTCTACGATCGGGAGCAGCTGGCTGATCGCCTCGCGCCGTCCGTCGTCAAAGGCCTCCGCTCGGATGCCCTCGGTGCGGCGGCGGTAGTTGGCGAATTCGGCCTGCTTGCGCTGAGCCAAATCGAGGTATTCGTCGCTCTGCGCCTTCGCCTTTTCAAGCTCGGCCTGCAAAGCCTTCACGTCCACCTCCGTCTCGCCGCCCTCCGGCTGCGCCTGCTGGGTTTCAGGCTGCTCAGGCTGCTGCACCTGCTCGGCCTTCTCTTCGCTGTTCATGCTCTTCGCCCTTTCCTTAAAGCCTCCGGCGGCCTTGGCAATGCGTTCGGTGAACGACTGCTGCGCCTTTTGGCTCTTATTTTTCTTGTTCTTCTTGCTTTTCATGGTTTTCATTCTGCCCGTCCAGCAGCTCCGTGATCGAGCGGCCAACCTCGCCCAGCACCGACAACACCTTGCCGTATTGCATCCGGGTCGGGCCGATCAGGCCGATCGTGTTGACCGTTCCGTCGTTTAAGCGATAGCTCGCCGTGACAATGGAGCAGTCCTTCGTTTCTTCCATGCCCGTTTCCGGGCCGATACGAACGGAGATTTCCATCTCCCCCTGATGGGAGAGAAGGGAGACGACCTTTTCCCGCGTTTCAAGCACGCTGAGCAGCTCCTTCGCGCGATCCACATCGGCGTATTCCGGGAAGCTCAGCAGGTTCGAGCGCCCGCCGACCACCAGCGAGCCCACCCCGCCGTCCTTTTCCGGCGGTTGAGCGGCCAGCAGCCCCAGCAGCTCGCGCATCTCCCCCTCCTGACCGCCGGCCAGACGGGTGAGCCTCGCGGGGAGCTGGTCCATCGCGCATCCCTCCAGCTCTCTGGAGATGATCTGCGAAACGGTGTAGAGCGCATCCGGCGCAATCGGCTTTTCGGTGTCGATCACCGTCTGCCGAACCGCGCCGCTCCGCGTGACGATCACCAGCAGCAGCCGCCTGTCGGAAACCGGCACCAGCTGCAAATGGCTGAATACCTGTTCCTCGCGCGGCGCGCGGGTCATCACGGCGGTGGTGTAGTGCGTCATGCTGGAAAGCGCTTTCGCGATTCTCGCACTCAGCTCCTCCACCTGATTGATGCGGCGATCGAAGCAGCCCTTGATAAACGCGGTTTCTTCCTCGCTGAGCGGCATGGGGTGAATCATCCGATCCACGTAAAGCCGATATGCTTTATAGGATGGGATTCGCCCGGCCGACGTGTGCGGGGAATCGAGATAGCCAAGCTCTTCCAAATCGCTCATCTCGTTGCGGATGGTAGCGGAGGAGAGCTTCTGTTCATATTTTCGGGAAATCGTTCGGGAGCCGACCGGCAGCGCGGTCATGATGTAGTCGTCAATGATCGCCTGCAAGATGCGATACTTACGATCAATGAGATCCATGCCCGCCTTCCTCCTTTCGGCTGTTCGCTGTTGTTAGCACTCAATCGGTTCGAGTGCTAATCAGCGTGATAAAGATACCACGCTTAGGCGCTTTTGTCAACACCCTTGCCATAACTTTTTTCGGGAAATTTGACTTTTCCTGTCCTTTCTCCGAACGTTTGAACAACACCCGCGACATTTGAGCCGCGTTTTGCAGGTTTGGGGCGCTTAAATGTATCTTTGGCGC
>OLPA01003077.1_pt1 | contig 11744 bp, 10 predicted proteins | sample 1672811 | NCBI WGS metagenome assembly OLPA01 (sample SAMEA3136726, study PRJEB25190) | human gut metagenome | biome: human gut; feature: human-associated habitat; material: faeces | place: Austria | collected 2013
AAGGGAGCAGACTGTAAATCTGCCGTCGCAGACTTCGGTGGTTCGAATCCACCCCTGCCCACCAAAAGCCCTTCTCTCCGCCGGAGAAGGCATCATGCGGGAATGGCGGAATTGGCAGACGCGCTAGATTCAGGTTCTAGTGAGGGTTTTCTTCATGCAGGTTCAAGTCCTGTTTCCCGCACCAAACAGAAATCATCCGAACGTATTTCCGCTAGGAAACGGGTTCGGATGATTTCTTTATATGCAAAATGCTGCTCTCCAGCGTTTGGGATTCCTGGCAGCGCTGCGTTTTGAGGATTTTTGCTGGGTTGAAAAGCTGTTGTCAGTTCAAAAATAGGTGGCCTTTACTGCTGGGCAGAGGGCTTTCGATTGAAGATATTAGCTTTATAAGATATAATTCCATTTGGGACACAGCCAAGCTGTATATGCAACAGGAGGGCGCATCAATGAACGACAGGGAACGGAGAGAAGCGGCAAAACAGTTTGCACAAAGCTGGGCGGGGCGTGGCGACGAAAAGCAGGAAACCCAGGCTTTTTGGATGGCGCTGTTGCAAAAGGTGTTTGACGTTCCAGACCCTGAAAAGTACATATCCTTTGAGCTGCCTGTGCGTTTAAGCCATACCAGCTTTATTGACGGGTTTATCCGGGAAACCCGTGTGCTGATTGAACAGAAAAGTCAGGATATCGACCTTCGAAAGGGTTACAAGCAGTCTGATGGCTCCGTGCTTACCCCTTATATGCAGGCGCGGCGTTACGCGGGTTACCTGCCCCATGACATGAATCCGCGCTGGATTGTCGTATCCAATTTTCAGGAATTTCATATTCATGATATGAACCGTCCCAATGATGAAGCAGAAGTGGTGATGCTGTCGGATTTGGAAAAGGAATATACCCGCCTGAATTTTATGGTGGATACGGGTGATGCTCATATCCGACGCGAGATGGATATCTCCATGCAGGCAGGCGAACTGGTGGGGAAACTGTATGACGCATTTTTGAAGCAGTACAAGGACCCTTCTGCCGAAAGCACGCTGAAAAGCCTGAATGCGCTGTGCGTGCGGCTGGTGTTCTGCCTGTATGCAGAGGATGCCGGGATTTTTGGCAAGCGTGATATGTTTCACGATTTTTTGCAGAAACGTGGCATGATCAATGGCCGTCGCGCTTTGCGTGATCTGTTTCATGTGCTGGACCAACGCCCGGAGGAGCGGGACCCCTACCTTGCGGATGACGATCCGGAGCTTGCCGCGTTCCCCTATGTAAACGGCGGCCTGTTTTCTGACGAGAACATCGAAATCCCGCCGTTTAACGAAGAAATCTACGATCTGCTGCTGACCCGCGCGAGCGAGGACTTCAACTGGAGTGAAATCAGTCCCACCATTTTCGGGGCGGTGTTTGAATCGACTTTGAACCCGGAAACCCGGCGCAAGGGCGGCATGCACTATACGTCTATTGAGAACATTCACAAAGTGACGGATCCGCTGTTTTTGGATGATCTGCGGGCGGAGCTGGAGGAAATCAAGCAGATCGCTGTGCCCAAAACTCGTGAACGCTGTCTCACCGGATTTCAGGCTAAGCTGGCAGGATTGACCTTTCTGGACCCGGCCTGTGGGAGCGGTAATTTTCTTACGGAAACCTATCTGTCCCTGCGCAAGCTGGAAAATGAGGCGCTGTCCCTGCTGCTGGGAGGGCAGATTGCGCTGGGTATTGGTGAGCTGAATCCAATTAAAGTATCCATCGGGCAGTTTTATGGAATAGAAATCAACGATTTTGCCGCAATCGTTGCCAAAACGGCACTGTGGATTGCCGAAAGCCAGATGATGAAACAGACGGAGGATATTGTCCATATGAACCTGGACTTCCTGCCGTTGAAAAGCTATGTCAATATCATAGAAGGAAACGCTTTGCGCATCGACTGGGAAACGGTGGTGCCCAGGCACAAGCTGAATTATATTATGGGCAATCCGCCGTTTGTGGGGGCTTCTATGATGTCTGATGAGCAAAAGCAAGACGTGGTTGCTTTGTTTGGAAAAATCAAACTGTGTAATAGCATTGACTATGTTGGCGCATGGTATTATAAAGCCGCAGAATTAATGAGAGGTACGGATATCTGTGCAGCGCTAGTTTCTACTAATTCTATTACGCAGGGGGAACAAGTTTCACCTATATGGAATACCTTGTATAAAAAATTCGGTGTAAATATTGATTTTGCGTATAGGACATTCCGATGGGATAGTGAAGCATCCGCAAAAGCACATGTTCATTGTGTAATTATTGGCTTTAGTGATAATAAAAATAAACGCCCTAAAATCCTATACACCGAAAAAGACGTTAAATATGTAAATAATATAAATGCTTATTTGATTGATGCAGATAATGTAATTGTTACTAGTCAAAGCAAGCCTATTTGCAATGTTCCTCCAATGCTTTTAGGGAACAAACCGTCTGATGGTGGAAATCTGATCTTAACCCAAGAGGAAAGAGACGCAATTCTTCACGATGAACCGCAACTTGAAAAATTCATACATCCCTATATTGGCGCCGCTGAATTTATTAACAATAAGATACGCTATTGCTTTTGGTTAGTTGATGCTTCGCCAAAAGAAATGCGAAATAGCAAAGAACTGAATCGACGTCTCCAGGCTATTAGGACAATGCGATTGAATAGTACTGCGGAGCCAACACGGAAAAAAGCAGATACGCCTCATTTGTTTTTCTTTATTTCGCAACCTAAAAGTAATTATTTGTTAATACCGAGCACATCTTCAGAGAATCGTCGGTATATTCCTATTGGGTTCCTGCCACCAGACGTAATCGCAAGCAACGCGGCTACAATAGTAGCAGATGCGACACTATATCATTTTGGTATTATTACGTCTAATGTTCATATGGCGTGGATGCGAACTGTCGGCGGTCGCCTTAAGAGTGATTATCGCTATTCCAATTCTGTTGTTTACAATACATTTCCATGGCCGCTTCCGACCAACGAGCAGAAAGCAAAAATCGAACAGACTGCTCAGGCTATACTCGCCGCCCGTGAGTTATATTCAAATTGCAGTCTGGCAGACCTGTACGATGAGGCAACCATGCCACCGGAATTGCGCAAAGCCCATCAGCAGAACGACCGCGCCGTCATGGAAGCCTATGGTATGCCCATTCGAGGGACCACCGAAGCATCGTGTGTCGCCGAACTCATGCGTCGCTATCAGGAATTGACGCGCTGAGGTTTTTTGCTGCAATAAAGATGTGGGGTGTCAACCTATCCGGGTTGACGCCCCATTACCATCCTTTTTTTCGTCGGTATCTTGCCGGTTTGTCTCACTCCAGCTCAAACGCCCCGGTGTACAGCCGGTAATACGCGCCCTTCTGGGCGATCAGATCCTCATGGCTGCCGCGCTCGATGATGCGGCCATGGTCCAGCACCATGATGGCATTGGAGTTGCGCACGGTGGACAGACGGTGCGCGATGACGAACACCGTGCGGCCCTGCATGAGCGCATCCATGCCTTTTTGCACGATGCTTTCGGTGCGGGTGTCGATGGAGGAGGTGGCTTCGTCAAGGATCATCACCGGCGGGTCGGCCACGGCGGCGCGGGCGATGGAGATCAGCTGCCGCTGGCCCTGGCTCAGGCCGCTGCCGTCGCCGGTGAGGATGGTCTGGTACCCGTTGGGCAGCATGCGGATGAAGGCGTCGGCGTTGACCAGCTTGGCGGCTCGGATGCAGTCCTCGTCGGTGGCGTCGAGCTTTCCGTAGCGCAGGTTCTCCATCACGGTGCCGGTAAAGAGGTTCACGTCCTGAAGCACCATACCCAGCGAGCGGCGCAGGTCGCTCTTGCGGATCTTGTTGATGTTGATGCCGTCATAGCGGATCTTGCCGTCGGCGATGTCGTAGAAGCGGTTGAGCAAATTGGTGATGGTGGTTTTGCCCGCGCCCGTGGCGCCCACGAAGGCGATCTTCTGACCGGGCTTGGCATAGAGGGAGATGTTGTGCAGCACCGTCTTGTCCGGCACATAGCCGAAGTCCACGTCATCCAGCACGATGTCGCCCTTGAGCTCGGTATAGGTCAAAGTGCCGTCGTGGTGCGGATGCTTCCAGGCCCACAGGCCGGTGCGCGTTTCGCTCTCCACGAGCTGCCCGTTCTCGCGGCGGGCATTGACGAGCGTCACGTAGCCGTCGTCATGCTCGCTGGGCTCATCCATCAGGAGGAAGATGCGCTCCGCGCCTGCCAGCGCCATGATGACAGCACTGAGCTGCTGACTCACCTGGCTCAAGGGCATCACGAAGCTGCGCGACAGCGTCATGAACGAGGCGATCATGCCAAGCGTGATCGTGTCCGCGCCGGCAAGGCCCACGTTGGGCAGTCCGGCCAGGCCCATGGCCGCGCCCACCACGGCCAGCAGCACATAGAGCAGATGGCCCAGGTTGTTGTTCACGGGGCCCAGGATGTTGGCGAACTTGTTGGCCGCGGTGGCGTTGCGGCACAGCTCGTCGTTGCGGCGGTCAAATTCCTCGATGGCCTTCTGCTCATGGCAGAACACCTTGACCACCTTCTGGCCGTTGATCATCTCTTCGATGTAGCCGTTGACGTCGGCCAGGGACTGCTGCTGCTTGACGAAGTACTTGCCGCTCTGCGCGCTCACCCGCTTGGTGATGTAGAGCATCAAAACGGCAAAGGCCAGCACAAACAGCGTCAGCCACAGGCTTAGCGACAGCATGGCGCAAACCACCGCTACCAGCGAGACCACCGAGGACAGCACCTGCGGCAGCGCCTGGGCGATCATCTGGCGCAGGGTATCGGTGTCGTTGGTGAAGTGGCTCATGACCTCGCCGTGGCTGTGCGTGTCAAAGTAGCGGATGGGCAGCGTCTGCATGTGCGCAAACATCTCGTCGCGCACGTTCTTGAGCACACCCTGCGCCACGTTGACCATCAGGCGATTGTAGAAGTAGCCGGAGACCATGCCCACCACGTAGACGCAGACCATCACGCCCAGGGCCCTGGCCAGGCCGGTAAAGACGGGTTCGGCCTGCAGGAGCAGCGGAGAGATATAGTCGTCGATCAAAACGCCGATAAATGTCGAGCTCAGCACGCTGGCAACAGCGCTGAGGATGATGCACAGCACCACCAGCAAAAGGCGCAGACGGTAGCGCGCCACATAGCTCATCAGCCTGCGGATGGTCTGGCCTACATCCTGGGGCTTTACGCCCCCACGCATTCTCATGCCCCGCATCATTCCTTATCGCCTCCCTTCATCTGGGATTCATACACTTCGCGGTAAATCTGGTTGCGGCCCATCAGCTCGTCGTGGGTACCGACGTCGATCAGGCGCCCATCGTCCAGCACGACGATCTGGTCAGCGTCCATCACGCTGGCCACACGCTGGGCGATGATGATCTTGGTCACGTTGGGAATCTCCTCACGGAACGCGTGACGGATCAGCGCATCGGTGGCGGTATCCACGGCGCTGGTGGAGTCGTCCAGGATCAGGACCTTGGGGTTTTTCAGCAGCGCGCGGGCGATGCACAGACGTTGGTGCCGCCCTGCTCGATGTAGGTGTCGTACCCGTCGGGGAAGGTCTGGATGAAGCCGTCGGCCTGCGCCAGCTTGCAGGCACGGATCATTTCTTCATCGGTGGCGTTCTCGTTGCCCCAGCGCAGATTATCCTTGATGGTGCCGGAGAACAGCTCGTTTTTCTGCAATACGAAAGCCACCGCGTCGCGCAGGGTTTGCAGGTCGTAGCGGCGCACATCCACGCCGCCCACCGATACGCTGCCCTCGCTCACGTCGTACAGGCGCGGAATCAGCTGTACCAGGCTCGATTTGGACGAACCCGTGCCACCCAGCACGCCTACCGTCTGCCCGGAGGCGATGCGCAGGTTCACGTGATCCAGCACCGGCTTTTCGGCCTTGGCATTGTAGCGGAAGGTCACGTCATCAAAGACGATGGAGCCGTCAGCCACCGCCGTCACCGCGTTTTCAGGGGATACGATGGCGCTTTTCTCCTGCAGCACCTCGTCGATGCGCTCCATGGAGGCGCGGGAGATGACGATCATGACAAACACCATGCTCAGCATCATCAGGCTGGAGAGAATCTGCATGGTGTAGGTGAACAGGCTGGTCAGCTCGCCCGTGGACAGGCCCAGCGCCGCGTCGCCGCCGCAGGCCACCACCGCCTGCGCGCCGAACCAGCTGATGAGCAGCATGCAGCCGTAGACGGAAAACTGCATCAGCGGCATGTTGAAGGCGAGGATGCGCTCGGCGCGGGAGAAGTCCTCATAGATATCGCGCGAGATGGCGCCGAACTTCTCCTCCTCATGGGCCTCGCGCACAAAGGACTTGACCACGCGGATGCCGCGCAGGTTTTCGCCCACGACGCCGTTGAGGCGGTCATAGAGCCTGAACACGCGCTCAAAAATGGGATGCGCGTGGCTGGCGACCAGGTACAGGCCGATGCCCAGGACCGGGATGAAGGCCAGGAAGATCACCGACAGCTGCCAGTCGATGCAGATGGCGGCGCCCAGGGAAAATACCAGCATGAACGGCGCGCGCACCGCGATGCGGATCACCATCTGATAGGCGTTCTGCACGTTGGTTATGTCCGTGGTCATGCGCGTGACCAGGCCGCCGGTGGAAAACTTGTCGATATTGGAAAAGGAATAGTCCTGCACATGGCTGTACATGTCCTTGCGAAGGTTCTTGGCAAACCCGGCCGAAGCCATGGCCGCGTACTTGCCCGCCAGCGCGCCGAAGCACAGCGACATCAGCGCCGCCAAAACCAGGATCAGCCCCGTTTTGAGGATGTAGGGCATGTTGCCGCCGTTGATCCCGCGGTCGATCAGGTCGGCCATGATCAGCGGGATCACCACCTCCATCACCACCTCCAGGGATACAAAAATCGGTGCTTTGATGGATACGCTTCTGTATTCCCGAATGCTTTTCATCAGGCGTTTTACCATTGCTTACCCTCCTTGCTTAAAATGATCCGGCAGCGCCGCTACTCCAGATTCTGAAACATGCGGTCCAAAAAACCGTAGAGCGTCTGCACCTCTTCGGGCGAAAATCCCCGCAGCAGCCTGGCGTCTATGGTCATGCCGGTTTGGCACATCTCCTGAAGCACACAGCGCGAACGCTCCGTCAGCACCAGCTTTTTCAGCCGGGCGTCATGGGGAACGCTCTGGCGCTCCAGCAGCCCCTTCTGTTCCATCAGCCGCAATACGCGCGAGGCGGTGGAACGCGTGATGCCAAACTCGCCTTCCAGATCCTTCTGGTACACGTCCCGGTCGGCATGCTCGCTCAAAAAGCGGATGATGCGGCCGTTGGTGCCGCTGACGGCCTCCATTTCATGCTGGGAAGCCGTTCGCTGCACGCAACGGCGAATGCGGTTGTCCAGCCGGTGAATGTCAATTCCGATTTTCCGCTGCATCGATGCCTCCATCCTCCTGAATGTTTTATATGCAACAGTTGTACGTCGAACATTATATTCGGAAAAATTTTTTTGTCAACCGATGAACAGAGCTTTTTTTTCGGCGTACTATCCGTTGCATTTTTATAAGCGCAGCTGGAAATGATGGGAGTATTTGCACAACGGTCTGCGTTTATTTACGGGGGGAGGAACGAGCCGGATGCCTGCCGTTTACAAGTGTAAAACATCTGTGACCGGTTATATCGGATTTATGCCGAAACTGCGCGCTTCCCCATAAAAAGCGTAATGCTTTTCTTAGAAAGAGGCCGTTGACTTGTCCCGGCGGCTCCCTTTATGATGATACTACAATATGTTGGGGGTGAATGAAATGGGTAAACGCAAAAGCGACTATATCTTTGCCCCCGAAAAGCAGAAATCCGGCAAGGGGGGATGTCTGCTTACGGTGCTGGGTATGCTGCTGGCGGTGGTGCTGGCCGCGCTTTTGCTCAATCAGGCGGTTAACAGCCGCGTGGCCCTTTTGGAGGAGCGCGTCTCCGTTATGGGCATGGACAAGACCTTTGAGGGCTTTACGGTGCTCCACATCAGCGACCTGCATGCCAAACCGCTTGGCAGCGACATGGAACTGTGGCAGTCCCTGCTCAAGGGCAAGAGCTTCCAGGCGGTGGTGATGACCGGAGACATGGTGGGCAGCAGCGGCGACTATGAGCCCATGCTCACGCTGATTCATACCTTGAAACAGATCAAGCCGGAAGCGCCGGTGTATTTCGTGGCGGGCGACGACGACCCGGAGCCCGTGATTTCCACCCCAAGAGGCACGCCGGAGGTGCTTGCCGACTGGGTGCTTGCCGCGCAGCAGGAGGGAGCGATCTATCTGGACGCGCCCGTGCGGCAGGAGGTGGGCAAGTACGGCGTATGGTTTGTACCGGAGTACCTCTACGACGTGGACACGGAGGGCATGGTCCAGAGCCTGACCAAGCAGAAGGGGGATATGGAGGCGCTGGGCCAGCAGTACGAGGCGGAGGGCGGCGCCAGCTACCGCGCGCTGTGCTATCGTCTGGACGCGATGGAGCGCGCCGTGGCCGCGCAGCAGGAGATGCTCTCCACCGATCTGCAGATCGCCGTCACGCATGTGCCGCTGATTCAGGATTACATCCGCACCAGCCTGGAATGGGCGGATGAGGAGAAGGTGTTCAGCTTCCGCACCATCCACCTGCTTCTGGCGGGGCATTACTGCGGCGGACAGTGGCGCGTGCCGGGCGTGGGCGCGCTCTACGAGCCGGAGATGGGCTGGCTCCCTTCAGACGACGGGCTGATGGGCATGCAGCGCGTCAACAGCATCAACCAGTACATTTCGGGCGGCCTGGGGGCCAGCGAAGTCCATCCCCTCAAGGGCAGGCTCTTTAACAGCCCCAGCGTAACGCTGCTTAAGTTTACCGCTACCATTCAGTGAGGGGACCGCCATGGATATCGAGCTTTTCTTCACCGAGGCGGGCAGCGGCGCGCCGCTGATTCTGCTGCACGGGAACGGCGAGGACGGAACCTACTTTGCCCCGCAGATTGCGCCTCTGGCCCGGCATTTCCGCGTGATCGCGCTGGATACGCGGGGCCATGGCCAATCGCCGCGGGGAAATGCGCCGTTCACCATCAGCCAGTTTGTGCGGGATCTTCGGGACTTCATGGACGCGCAGGGTATCGAAAGGGCGAGCCTGCTGGGCTTCTCGGACGGCGGAAACATCGCTCTCGCCTTCGCGCTCGACCATCCCGAGCGGGTGGACCGTCTGATTCTCAACGGCGCCAACCTGGACCCTTCAGGTGTGAAACCCTCGGTTCAGATTCCTATCGTGCTGGGATATGGGCTGGCCGCGGCGCTGGCGCCATTGAGCCCCAAGGCCGGGCGCAGGGCAGAGCTGCTGCGCCTGATGGTGCGGGAACCCCGCATCCGACCCTCGGAGCTTGGCAGTATCGCCGCGCCGGCGCTGGTGATCGCCGGAACCCATGACATGATTCGGGAAAAGCATACCCGCCTGATCGCGCAAAGCCTGCCCAACGCGCGGCTTGAGATCATCCCGGGCGATCATTTCATCGCCCGGACCAATCCGGAGGAGTTCCGTCGGGCGGTGGAGGCGTTTTTGCTGGCATGATGCGGCGGCCTGACGGCGCGGGCGATTTCGCCTGCGCCGTTTTTTGCGTTGCCGGGAAAAATGCGCCGGTCTGCATAAGTAGACGAAATTCGTCAAAGGATATCTGTGACAATACACGAATCCTACACGCGAAACGACCGGAACGGAGGATGAGCCATGCTTGGAGCAAAACCGCTCGGAAGCGCCGTCACGGTGGTCATCGCGGGCGAGCTGGATCATTTTGCAGCCCCGCAGATTCGCCGCAGGCTGGACGAGCTTTTGGAGGACCAGACGGTCACGCACCTGGTGCTGGACCTGGAGAACCTGACCTTTATGGATTCCTCGGGAATCGGGATGCTGCTGGGGCGGCTGCGCGCGTTGCAATCGCGCGGCGGAAGCCTGAGCGTAAAGCACATGCAGCCGCCGGTGGAAAAGCTGTTCCGCCTTTCGGGGCTGGACCGCGTGATCGGCGTGGAGGATGACATCAGGGGAGGTCGGCTGTGATGCAGAATCAAATGGAACTCACCTTTTCCGCGCTGCCGCAGAACGAGGCGTTTGCGCGGGTAGCCATCGCGGCCTTCGCCGTGCAGCTCAATCCCACGCTGCCGGAGATGGCCGATATCAAGACCGCTGTCAGCGAGGCGGTGACAAACGCCATCGTGCACGGCTACCGCGGCCGGGAGGACGGGCTGGTGCGCATGAGCGCGGAATACGGAGACCGGCGGCTTTTGACCGTGGTTATCCGCGACGAGGGATGCGGCATCGCGGATGTGGAAAAGGCCATGCAGCCGTTCTACTCCACCGGCGACGGCGCGGAGCGTAGCGGCATGGGCTTTTGCGTGATGCAGACCTTCATGGACGCGGTGGAGGTGGACAGCGCCGTGGACAGGGGCACGACCGTCACCATGCGCAAATACATCACCGGCGAGGTGGGGTTGCACCGTGAGCGAATGCTTGACGAAATCGGCTGACCGGCCGGAGCGCGCGCATTATGGCCTTGCGGTGTACTGCGCCAGACGCTTCTTTGGAAGGGGCGTGCCCCGCGAGGAGCTCATCGGGGAGGCCGAGGCGGCGCTGCTGTGGGCCGCCGCCCGCTTCGATGCCCACCGGGGCGTGCGCTTCTCGACCTATGCCATCCCCTTTGTGCTGGGCGCGCTGCGCGAGCTGTGCCGTCGGGCGGGACCCATGCACGTGCCCCGCGCCGAGGCGCGCATCCTTACAGCGGTGGAGACCGCCCGCGGAGAGCTGAACGCCCGCGAGGGACGCGAGCCCACCGTGGGCGAGCTGGCGCAGGCCGTGGGCGTGGAGCCGGGCCTGCTGGGAGAGATGCTGGCCGCGCGCGACCGCATGCGCCGCGCGGACGGGGCGCTGGACTTGCAGACGGCCTGCCTTTCCGACGAAGGATTTGAAGACTGGGTATTGCTGAAGGATACGCTGGCACGGCTGCCCAGCCCCTATGCCCAGGTGCTCTGGCTGCGGTTCGGACAGGGCTGGTCCCAGGCCAGGCTGGCCGAACGCTTCGGCGTGGGTCAGCCGCAGATTTCACGCTGGGAACGCAGGGGAAAGGAACTGCTCAGGCGGGAGCTGGGCTGGGATCAACCCCCGGCAGACATGCGCTCCCCCTCTTCCTGACAAAGCGCCGCCCCGGTCCACCAGTGGACCGGGGCGGCATTTTCCATATGAAACTTTTTTTGAAACCGTCTCATTGCAAACGTGGCGGCGGGATGCTATGCTTACGCCACAGGAGGCGAGAGAGATGGCCAGAGAAGAAAGCAAGGATTTCAACGCCATGCTTACCAGGGCTGCGGACATGCCCAAAACCCAGATTGTCACCGACCCGGCCGTCATCCAAAAGTACGGAGGGGAGAAAATGTATTTTGCCCCGCCCATCGTTTACGACGAGATCATGCGGTCCGTGCCGCAGGGCAGGCTGCTGACCGTTGGAGGCATCCGCGCGTATCTGGCGAAGAAGAACGGAGCGGATTTTACCGACCCCATCACGGCAGGCATCTTTGTGTCCATCGCGGCTTGGGCGAGCCACCAGCGCGAGGAGGACAAAACGCCCTACTGGCGGACGCTCAAGGCTGGCGGCGAGCTCAACGCCAGGTATCCCGGCGGCGTCGAGGAGCAGAAGAAACGGCTGGAGGCGGAGGGGCATACCGTCCTGCAAAAAGGCCGCACCCATCTGCGCTATTTTGTCAAGGA
>OLPA01003081.1_pt1 | contig 11727 bp, 11 predicted proteins | sample 1672811 | NCBI WGS metagenome assembly OLPA01 (sample SAMEA3136726, study PRJEB25190) | human gut metagenome | biome: human gut; feature: human-associated habitat; material: faeces | place: Austria | collected 2013
CTTTTGCCTACTTTTGTCACTGTTGACAAAAGTAGGTCGCGCCGGGGCGCGAAACTCCCCTCACTTCAGCGGCGCTTTCTTCATCCTCGCCCAGCTTCGGGGAAACTGGGGCGGGGTGTCCTTCGCCTTGCGGATGACCACCACGCGGTGGGTCACCTCTGTACCGGGGATGGTGTAATCCCGGATGGCCTCGATTTTACCGCCCAGCTGGCCGATGGCGCCCCGGGCACTGTCGAGCTCGGCGTCGCTGTCCACGGACTTCATGGCCAGAAGGCAGCCACCCGCCTTCACCAGCGGCAGCGCCAGCTCGCACAGCAGCGGCAGCGCCGCCACGGCGCGGGAGGTAGCCATATCGTAGGCCTGCCGGTGCGCCGCTGCAAACTCCTCGGCCCGGGCGTGAACGCAGTCCACACGGGCAAGGTCCATCTCCTCGCAGGTCTGCCGCAGCCAGTCGATGCGCTTGCCCAGACTGTCCAGCAGCGTCAGGTCGAAGTCCGGCTCCAGCATCCGCAGCACCATGCCGGGGAAGCCTGCGCCGGTGCCTATGTCCACCACCGACTTGTCCCGGAAGTCCGCCAGCGTCAGCAGCGCGGCGCAGTCCAGCAGGTGCAGGGCAGCCACGTCCTTGGGCTCGGTGATGGCGGTCAGGTTCATGACCTGATTCTTTTCCAGCAGCCGCCGGGAGAAATCCAGCAGCTGAGGTACGGCGGAGCAGGGGAGACCCAGCGCCGCCAGACCCTCGCGCAGTGTCTGCTCCATTACTGCTTATCCTTCAGCAGGTCGCGGATCTCCGTCAGCAGCTCTTCACTGGTGGGAGCGGGCTCTTCCTCTTCGACGGGCTCCTCCGGCTTCTTGCCGATGCTGCGCAGCTTGTTGATGGCCTTGACCACCATGAACAGCACCAGCGCGATGATGAGGAAGTCCAGCACCACGGCAATGAAGTTGCCGTAGTTGACGGCGATCTCCGGGATCTCAGTGCCGTCGGCGGCGGTCTCGGCGGCCTTCAGCACCCATTTCCACGCGCTGAAATCCACGCCGCCGGTAATGCGGGAGATGAGGGGCATGATGACGTCATTCACCAGCGAGGTGGTGATCTTGCCGAAGGCAGCGCCGATGACAACGCCGATGGCCATGTCCACCACGTTGCCCTTCATGGCGAATTCCTTGAATTCCGCGATAAACGTTTTCATAGGTAACACTCCTTATATACAAAGAGTTATATGCATGCGATTACAAATTGTTAATGCTTGGGGACCAGCACGGCCTTGCCGCCCATGTAGGGACGCAGCACCTCGGGGATCACCACGCTGCCGTCGGCTTGCAGGTTGTTCTCCAAAAAGGCGATCAGCATGCGGGGCGGGGCCACCACGGTGTTGTTCAGGGTGTGGCACAGCTGCATCTTGCCGCTTTCGTCCTTGTAGCGGATCTTCAGGCGGCGGGCCTGTGCGTCGCCCAGATTGGAGCAGGAGCACACCTCGAAGTACTTCTGCTGGCGGGGCGACCACGCCTCGATATCGCAGGACTTGCATTTCAGGTCGGCCAGATCGCCGGAGCAGCACTCCAGCTGCCGCACGGGAATATCCAGAGAGCGGAACAACTCCACGCTGTAACGCCACATCTTCTCGTACCACGCCTTGGAGTCCTCGGGCTTGCAGACCACGATCATCTCCTGCTTTTCAAACTGGTGGATGCGGTACACGCCACGCTCCTCGATGCCGTGGGCACCCTTCTCCTTGCGGAAGCAGGGAGAGTAGGAGGTCAGGGTCTGGGGCAGCTTGTCCTCGGGCAGGATCTGGTCGATAAACTTGCCGATCATGGAGTGCTCGCTGGTACCGATCAGGTAGAGATCCTCGCCCTCGATCTTATACATCATGGCGTCCATATCGGTCTGGCTCATAACGCCCTCCACCACGTTGCCGTGGATCATGAAGGGGGGGATGCAGTAGGTGAAGCCCTTGTCGATCATGAAGTCGCGGGCGTAGGCCAGCACGGCCTCATGAAGCCGGGCAATGTCGCCCAGCAGGTAGTAGAAGCCGCTGCCGGATACGCGGCCCGCCGCGTCCAGATCAATGCCGTCGAACCGCTCCATGATGTCGGTGTGGTAGGGCACCTCAAAATCCGGGGTCTTGGGCTCGCCGAAGCGCTCCACCTCCACGTTGCAGCTGTCGTCGGGGCCGATGGGGACGCTGTCGTCGATGATCTGGGGGATCACCAGCATGATCTTGTTGAGGGCGGCCTCGGCCTGCTCCTTCTGGGCCTCCAGCTGGGCCATGCGGTCGGCGTCGGCCTTGACGGCGGCGTTGTTGGCGTCGATCTGGGCCTGAATGGCGGCCTTCTCCGCCTCGTCGGTGCACTTTTTCAGCTTGCCGAACAGGGGGCCGTTGGCCTTGGACAGCTTGTTGCGCTCGGCCTTCAGGGCCTCGCCGTCGGCAATGGCCTGGCGGCGCTGGGCATCCAGCGCGATGGCCTCGTCCACCAGCGGCAGCTTGGCGTTCTGGAACTTCTTGCGGATGTTTTCCTTGACGATATCGGGATTTTCCCGGACAAATTTGATATCAAGCATAATGCTTACCTCTTATGTTTTTTGAATTGTTTCACGTGAAACACTCAGTGTTTTAGTTGATGCAGGGCCTCCAGCAGGGCGTTGAGATCGTCCATGCCGAAGTACTCCAGCTCGATGCGGCCCTTTTTCTTTCCGGTGACGATCTTGCAGGGACGGCCCAGACGCTCGCCCAGTTCGCGGGCGGCCTCGGCGGCGTAGTCCACGGCGGTGGGGTCCTTGGCGGGCTTGTCCTTCTTCTCCGCCGTCAGCTTCTTCACCAGCAGCTCCGTTTGGCGGACGGACAGATCGTCTTTGACGATCACGGCGGCGGCCTTCTGCTGCATGTCAGCCGTCAACGGCACCAGCGCCCGGGCGTGACCGCCGGTCAGCTTGCCCTCCTCCACCAGCGCGCGCACCTCCTTACAGAGGTTCAGCAGCCGCAAAGCGTTGGCCACGGCGCTGCGGGACTTGCCCACCCGCTGGGAGGTCTCCTCCTGCGTCAGGCCGTACTGCTCCATCAGCGTGTGATAGCCCTCGGCCTCCTCCATGGGGTTCAGGTCCTCGCGCTGGAGGTTTTCGATCATGGCCAGCTCCATGGCCTTGCGGTCGTCGGCCTCGATGACCACCACCGGCACCTGACTGAGGCCAGCCATCCGGGCGGCCCGCCAGCGGCGCTCGCCGGCGATGATCTGATAATAGCCGGATTGCAGCTTCCGCACCGTCAGCGGCTGAATGATGCCGTGCTGCCGGATGGAGTCCGCCAGATCGGCCAGCGCGTCGGGATCGAACTGCTTCCGGGGCTGGGAGGCGCAGCTCTCCACCTGAGAGATGGGGAGGAAGAGGCTGCTCTTCACCTCCGGCTCGTTGGTAAAATCGTCGCCCAGCAGGGCGTCCAGACCCTTGCCGAGACCCTTCATTTTTGCCATAAATCCCGTACTCCTTTCGTTGGAAATGATACCGCTCAGCGGTTCTTGCGCAGGAACTCCACCGCCAGCGCGGCGTAGGCCTCCGCGCCCCGGCAGGTGCGGTCATAGCCGCAGATGGGCTTGCCGTGGCTGGGCGCTTCGCTGAGACGGACATTGCGGGGGATGACGGTGGCGTAGACCTTGCCGGGGAAGAAGCGCTTGATCTCCTGCGCCACCTGAATGCTCAGGTTGGTGCGGCCGTCAAACATGGTCAGCAGCACGCCCTCGATCTGCAATTCGGGGTTCATGCCCCGGCGCACCAGACGCACCGTGTTCATCAGATCGCTGAGACCCTCCAGCGCGAAATACTCGCCCTGCACCGGCACCAGCAGGGAGTGGGCGGCGCACAGCGCGTTCAGCGTCAGCAGCTCCAGGGAGGGGGGGCAGTCGATGAAGATGAAGTCATACTGATCCGCCACGCGGCTCAGCGCCTTCTTCAGCAGGAACTGCCGGTCGGGCAGATTGATCATCTCCACGCCTGCCCCGGCCAGCGCCTTGCTGCTGGGCAGCACGTCGCCGAACGGGGTAGAAACGATGGCCTTTTCCGTGTCCACGCCGTTGATGATCACGTCATATACGCCGTTGGAAACGGTTTTGTCCACGCCCATGCCGCTGGTGGCGTTGGCCTGGGGGTCAAAGTCGCACAGCAGCACCCGCTTGCCCGTCTGGGCCACGGCGGCCGCCAGATTGACGCAGGTGGTGGTCTTGCCCACGCCGCCCTTCTGATTCACGATCGCTACGATTTTTGCCACGTTTTTCATCCTCGCATACTATTTTTATAATAGAAACAGTATACCACAAAAGTGATAGGTTTCAATACTTTTTTCAACGGCGCGTGACAATTTTTGCAGAAAGTGGACGCCAATGTTTCACGTGAAACAGAAGGAGACGAAAAAAGAGAGGGATGTTTCACGTGAAACATCTCTCTCCGCAGGGTCATATCAGCACCACGCCGTCGCAGGGTGGCAGGTCGATGCGCAGCTCACCGTTCCGCACCCAGAACCGCTGCATGGACACGGCGTCGGTGGCGAAGCCGTTCTCCCACGGCAGCGTCACCGTCCGGGTGGTATCGCCGGTGTTCAGCGCCGTATAGGTGCTCTCGCCGTCCAGCGTGCGGCAATAGACCAGCAGTCCGCCGTCGGCGGTCAGATAGGTAATGTCGCCCTCCTGCAGGGAGCGGCGCTCCTTCCGCAGCCTGCCCAGCGTCCGGTACAGGGCCAGCAGCCGCTGATCCTCCCGGCCCCAGGGGAAGCCCCGGCGGTTCATGGGATCCTCGAAGCCCTCCATGCCCGCCTCGTCGCCGTAGTACAGGGTAGGGGAGCCGGGGAAGGTATACAGCAGCATGGCCGCCAGCGTCAGGCGGCGGACAGCCAGCCGCCGGTTTTCGGGGGACAGGTGATAGGCGGCCCGGGCCTCCTTGCTGTCCGGAATGGCATCCGCGCCCAGCAGCGTCAGGATGCGGGGCGTGTCGTGGGTGCCCAGAATGTTCAGGCCGCTGTAAAAAGCGGCAGGGGGGTAGTTCTCCCGCTGCTCCTCCATGGTGTCCCGGAAGGCCGTGGCGCTGCCGCCGCGAAGGAAGTCCAGCGCCGCCGTCCGCAGGGGATAATTCATCAGGCCGTGGGTCTCCCGGCCCAGCAGATACCTGCGGCGGCGGGAGTAGGCGATCTTGTTGCTGCCGTCCTCCCACACCTCGCCCAGCAGGAAGCTGTCGGGCTTCTCCTGCTCCATCACGGCGCGGATCTCCTCAATGAAATCGTCAGGCAGCTCGTCGGCCACGTCCAGCCGCCAGCCGTCCGCACCGCACCGCAGCCAGTGGCGGATGATGCTGTCCTGGCCCCGGATGATGAAGTCCCGGTAGGCGTCGGCGTTCTCGTTGACGGCGGGCAGGGTGTCGATGCCCCACCAGGCGTCGTACTTGTCCGGCCAGTGCTGGAAGCAGAACCAGTCGTACCAAGGGGAGTTCTTGCTCTGGTACGCGCCGGGGGTGTCGAAGAAGCCGTGGCGGTTGAAGTAGCGGCTGTCGTCGCCGGTGTGGTTGAACACGCCGTCCAGTATCACATGGATGCCCCGCTTCTGCGCCTCCTCGCACAGGGTGCGCAGGTCGTCCTCCGTGCCCAGCATGGGGTCGACCATCCGGTAGTCCGCGGTGTCGTACCGGTGGCAGCTGGCGGCGTAGAAGATGGGGTTCAGGTAAATGGTGGTGACGGACAGGCTTTGCAGATAATCCAGCTTCCCGCAGATACCCCGCAGGCTTCCGCCGAAGAAATCGCTGTTCCAGCGGCCGGTCAGGGGGTCAGCCCCCAGTCGGGGCACATCGTCCCAATTGTCGTGTACCGTGCGTTGGCCCAGCAGCCCCTTGGGGTCGGGGATGGCGTCGCGGCAGAACCGGTCTGGAAAAATCTGGTATGTAACACCCTGCCCGAACCACACCGGGGTGGGACGCTCCTCGTACACCGTCAGCTGCCAGGGCTGGCGGTCGTCCCCGCCGCCCAGGCCGTTGCGGCCCAGAAAGACGCTGCCGCCATCGGTGCGGGTGAAGCGGAAGGTGTACCACACCAGCTCCGGTGTGTCCGGCGCGGTGAACGTGCCGGTAAAGCCCTCCGGACAGGGGGAGAGGGGCGTTTCGGCGCGAACGTCGGCAAATTCGCCGTAGGTCACCAGTGAACAGGCGCAGTAATCCGGCCCCGGCGTGACGGTGAAGGACACCGGCGTGCCGCAGCTGACAGCCCCGAAGGGGGATTTGTATTTCGTGTCACGGGAGTTGAAAATGGTCATAGAAATTGTAAGAATGGATGTGTAGGGGCGACCCTTGCGGTCGCCCGAACCGGCGTGGAGCGATGATCAAGCGGGCGGCCGCAAGGGCCGCCCCTACGGTGGGATAACAATGTGCGGGCCGGCATCCTCGATGTTCCCGCTGGCAAGGCCTCACTTCAGCAGCGTGTTCTCTCCGATCACATCGCCGCCGGCCATGTGGTCGGCAAAGTAGGCGTTGATGATCTCCACGGCGGTGGAGGCCAGCGCCGCGCCAGCGCCGCCCTTTTCGATGACGATGGCCACGGCGATCTCCGGGTTTTCATAGGGGGCGTAGGCCACGAATACGCCGTTGGCGATCTCGGTGCCCACCTGCGCCGAACCGGTCTTGGCGCCTGCCGACACCACGCACTTGTCAAAGGCTCCGGCCAGCGAGCCGGTGGTCAGGTCGTGCATACCCTTGGTGATGGCGTTGATGGTGCTTTCGGACATCTCCACCACGTTCTCCGGCGGCTCGTCGTAGACGTAGAGGAGCTTACTGTTATCGTAGCTCTTGACGCTTTTCAGCAGATGGGCCTGATAATGCTCGCCGTTGCCCACCAGCGTGGCGATGTAGTTGGCCAGCTGGAGGGGGGTAAACAGGTTATAGGACTGGCCGATGGCGGCGGTCAGGGTCTGGCCGTCGGTCCACTCCAGATCGTGGGCCTCGGCGTACTCCGGGGAGGCCAGCGCGCCCTTGCTGTCGCCGATCTCGATACCGGTAGAACGGCCCAGACCGAACTGCAGGGCGTAGTCGTTGATGGTCTGGATGCCGGTCAGGCGGCCCACCTCATAGAAGAAGTAGTTGCAGGACACGGTGATGGCGTCGCTGACATTGACGCGCCCGTGGGTATAGCCCAGCGGCCACACCCAGCACCACGGCTGGGGATATTCATAAAAGGTATAGACGCCCTTGTCCTGAATGGTGGAGGAGGGCGTGATGATGCCGGATTCCAGCGCCGCCACGGCGGTGTTCATCTTGAAGGTGGAGCCGGGCGCGTAGGTGCCGTTGACGGCACGGTTGAACATAGGCAGCCGGTCGTCCTCCAGCAGCTGGTTATAGCTCTGGGCAAAGGTGGAGGGGTCGTAGGAGGGGTAGGAGGCGATGGCCAGCACCTCGCCGGAGCCCACCTTTACCACGGCGGCGGCGCCGCCCCGCTGGTCGCTGTCCTTGTCGATCATGCTCTCGATGGTGGCGGCCAATGCGTCCTCGGTGGCGGCCTGCAGGTCAAGATCCAGCGTCAGCGCCACGGTGCCGCCGGGCTTCGGCTCAGACTTGAAGAACTCGCCGGTGATCTTGCCCTTGTCGTCGGTGGTGATGAGCCGCACGCCGTCCTTGCCACGGAGCCACTCCTCGAAGGCCTTCTCCACGCCGCTTTCGCCCACCAGCGCGTCCATGGAGTAGCCCTTGTCACGGTACTCCGGCCAGTCCTCGGCATAGATGCGGGTGATGCGGCCCAGAATGTGGGCGGCATAGGTGGTGTCATACTGCCGCAGGGAGGACTGCCCCGTGGTGACGCCGGGGAAGCTGCCGTCGGTGATCTGGGAGATCAGCTGGGTGGACACATCCTCGGCAAACACATAGCTGTTACGGCCCGCCAGCTCATAGCGCACACCGGCGATGAGCCGGGCCTGGGCTTCGGTATAGCTGTCGTCGATTTGGAACAGCGTCCGCAACTCGCCCAGCAGCTGGCGGGAGGTCAGCGACGGGGACAGCTTGTTCTTCTCCAGAAAGCTCCAGAAGCTCTCGTCGTTGCGGGAGCGCAGGTACAGGAAGGGGGAGTCCTGCGCGATGGGCAGGCTGTCCACCCAGAAGGTATCCGTCTCCTGACAGAGACGGATCAGCCGCCAAATGGCGTCGTTCAGGGCGGCGTCATCGGCAAAGCCCGACTTGTCAAAGGTCAGCGTATAGGCCAGACGGTTGGACACCAGCGACTTTCCGTTGCGGTCGGTGATGATGCCGCGGCTGGCCTCCACCGATTCCTCCGTGGCGTTGGAGGCGATGGAGCGGGCGCGGTTCTCGCTGCCGTGCAGCACCTGTGCGTCGTACAGCGCAATGAGAAACAGCAGCAGCATCAGACCCAGCGCCGCCACCAGCGCATAAAGGCGGCCGCGGGCAGGGTGGGGGGATTTCATCATGGAAGGGGTCTCCTTTCAGAGCGGGGTCAGCGTCCGGCGAACCGCCGGTGAACGTGGGAAAAGGCCAGATGCACCAGCATGGCCACCGGCAGCGACAGCAGAAGCTCACGGGCCATCAGCCACAGCGACGCGGCGAAGGGCGTGCCGTGGGCGTAGGAGGAGGCGATGGCGTTCAGCAGATCCGTCAGGATCATGGCCGCCGCCGAGACCAGCAGCGAGCATACCGCGCCCGGCATAATGATCCGGCGGGCGGCAAGTCCCGCCACCAGCGCCGCCAGCAGCAGGGTAACGGCATAGAAGCAGGGAAATGCGCCGGAAAACAGCTGGTCGCATATCAGGCCCAGCACAAAGGCGAAGACCGGCCCCTCCCGCTTTCCCTCGAAGGAGGCGGCAATGGCCGCCAGCGCCGGAAGCACAAAGGGATGCACGCCCCAGATGCGGATATAGGGCAGCACCAGCTGCTGCACCAGCAGGAACAGCAGCGTCCAAAGACTGTACAGCGCCCATTTGATGGTAATAAGTCTCCGTGTCATGGCCTTACTCCACCACGTCGAAATCGGTAATAAGAAAGACCTGCGTCAGGGAGCCGATGGCGGCCTTGGGGGTCACCACCGCGTACTGGGTCAGGCCGTCCGCGTCGGTGCGCAGCTCCTCCACCGTGCCGATGGTCAGTCCGACGGGGTAATAGCCGCCCAGACCGGAGGTCACCACCAGATCGCCGCTGACCAACTCGTCCGGCGATTCCAGATAGGTCAGGGAGAGCTGACCCTCCGTCATCAGGCTCAGCTGCCCCTGCGCCACCGCCACCTGCTCGGTGCGGAATATCTTGGCGCCGATAGCGCTGGTGGTATCCAGCACCGTGGTCACGGAGCACCAGTTCAGGCCCGCGTCCGTCACCACGCCCACCAGATCGCCGTATTCGTCGATGGCGCAGTCGCCGATGGCGATGCCCGCGTTGGTGCCGCGGTTCAGGGTCAGCACGCTGCTCCAGTTGTCCACGGCGCGCTCCGAGACGCGGGCCGAGACCAGCTGCAGATCACGCCGCTGCTCCTGCAGATCCAGCAGCTTACGCAGCCGCTGATTCTCCTCCTGATCCTTTTTGGCCTGACGCAGCTGCTCCTTCAGATCGGCCACCTCGGCGCGGAGATCCTCGTTTTCCTGCTGCAGGGCCTCCACGCTGTCAAAGTGGTCGCCGATGTCGCCGAACCAACCCGCCACGGCGGAGCCCGCCGAGCGGAAGGGGGAGGCGATCACACCGGCGGCGTTTCGCAGGAAGGGCGTGCCGGAGCTGACGGCGGAGATCACGCACAGCGCCACCACCACCGTGGCCAGACCGGCCAGCAGCCAGATGCCGTATTTTGAAAAAAATCGTTTCATAAAAGCAGTTCCTTGTGTTGAAGAAGTGTCATTGCGAGACCAGTCCAAAGACTGGTCGTGGCAATCCGTACCTCAATAAGCGTGGGGAGTGGATTCCCACGTCGGGCTCCGCCCTCCTCGGAATGACATAATGACATGAAATGTCACAGCAGCGGCGACTTCGGCCTCATCATGGACGAGAATGTTATCCACGGCTCCGACAGCCCCGAGTCCGCCGAGCGAGAAATCGGCATCTTCTTCGAATAGTTCTCGCGGCTGGTCCGCTGGGCGGGTATTCTGTTACGCATTAGCAGGTCACCAGACGAGAAAAGGACGAGAGCATGCTCTATCGCGTCATCGATGCCTCAGAACTTCCCTCGCTCGTGTCGGCGTTCATGGAAACCTACGAAGTGGTGGCTCCGGTCAAGCGCGACCAGGGCTACGCCTTCGAGACCATCGAATCGCCCGACGACATCGAGCTTGCCTATCCTACCACCATGGCTTCGCCGAAGAAGTACTTCCTGCCGCCCGAGGAGACGCTCATGTCCTTCGACGCGCGCACGAACAGCGTGACCGACTTCGCCGCCGAGATCACGCCGCGCGTCATCTTCGGCGCGCATGCCTGCGACATCAACGCGCTGAACCGGCTCGACCTCGTGTTCCGCGACGGCCGCTACCCCGACCCCTACTACGTGGCGCGCCGGGCGGCCACGCTCGTGGTGGGCGTGAGCTGCATGCCCACCGACACGTGCTTCTGCCACCTCTGGGGCGCCGACGAGGCCCGTTTCGGCTACGACCTGTTCCTGCAGGATATCGGCGGCAAGTACCTCGTGAGCATCTCCAGCGTGGAGGCGGCGAACATCCTGGAGGCGGCGTGCAGCCCGCGCGTGGCCACCGACGAGGACCGCATCGAGTTCCGCCATGCGACGAGGCGGCGCCAGGAGGCGTTCAACGGCGACATTCCCGACATCCAGGACGTGGCCATGCTCATGGACGCGTTCCACAAGGACCCGTACTGGGAGGAGCTCGGGGGCCGCTGCCTGGCCTGCACGGCGTGCTCGGCCGTGTGCCCCACGTGCTTCTGCTTCGACATCCAGGACACGCTCGACCCCGACGGGCGCACCGGCGTGCGCGAGCGCACGTGGGACTCGTGCACCTCGCCGCAGTTCGCCCAGGTGGCCGGCGGTCACAACTTCCGCGCCGACGGGCGCAACCGCGTCCGGCACCGCATGTACCACAAGCTCAACGGCTTCCTGGCCAACCACGACCGCATGCTCTGCGTGGGCTGCGGGCGCTGCGTGACGGCGTGCAAGGCGAACATCAACCCCATCGAGGTGCTGGAGTTCTTCGAGAGGAAGGGGGCCTGCGATGCCGAGTAGCTGCGCGGTTTCCACGGTTCAGGTGCATCCGCTGGAGGGCGGGCCCGCACCGCTCACCGGCGAGGAGATGATGGCCGCCAACCCGTATCGGCCTTGGCCGGCCCGCATCACGTCCATCATCGACGTGACGGCGACGGAGAAGCTGTTCGAGTTCCGGCTCATCGACGACCGCATCCGCGACGCGTTCTCCCACGAGCCCGGCCAGTTCGTCGAGGTGTCCATCTTCGGCGTGGGCGAGGCGCCCATCTCCATCTCCAGCTCGCCCACGAAGCGCGGCTTCATCGAGCTGTGCGTGCGCCGCGCCGGCGCGTTCACCAAGGTACTGCACGAGATGCAGTGCGGCGACGTCGTGGGGCTGCGCGGCCCGTTCGGGCGCGGGTTCCCCATCGAGGACATGAAGGGCCACGACATCCTGCTGGTGGCGGGCGGCTTGGGCATCGCGCCGCTGCGCTCGCTCATCAACAACATCCACGACGAGCGCTCCGAGTTCGGCAAGGTCACCATCATCTACGGGTCGAAGAACCCGTCCGAGGTGATGTTCCGCCAGCAGTTCGAG
>OLPA01003096.1_pt1 | contig 11668 bp, 7 predicted proteins | sample 1672811 | NCBI WGS metagenome assembly OLPA01 (sample SAMEA3136726, study PRJEB25190) | human gut metagenome | biome: human gut; feature: human-associated habitat; material: faeces | place: Austria | collected 2013
CCTGCCGGTCACACTCTGCCAGCAGCGCCTTGGAGCAGGGGTTGTGCGCTGAGCGGATGGCGTTGTAACCGTTCTCTTTCAGCAGGCGTACCTTGCGTGCCACGGCGTCGGGGTCACAAACTGCGCCCAACAGACCATTATCGTGGTGGATGCACGCGCCCTGGATGATGTACCGTTTGCCGTTGAGCAGGAAACCGTCCGTGCCCCACTCGACCTTGCGAACACCGAACGTCTCGGTCACCTCATCATCGGCAAAGCTGACGCGGCAGGTGTACAGGTTTGGCGTTTCAGGTGTCCAAAGGCGGGCGTTATCAAGGGTCAGGGTAAATACGGCCTCGCCGTCGCTCTCCTGCTGCATGGCGGGCAGGTCGTCCACCGTCAGGCGTACCGTGCCGGGGGCGGTGGTCTTTACGCGCACCTCCACGACGGCGGGGTCAAGCGACAGGGTGCGGATTTTAACGCCGTTCAGTGCGATATGCGCGCTCCTTGCCGTCCAAAGCTGCACCGGGCGGTAGATGCCCGCGCCGGAATACCACCGACTGTTGGGCTGGTCGGCGTTGCGGGCAATGACCCGCAGCTCGTTCTCGCCTGCGTGCAGATACGGCGCACAATCAACATAAAAGTTGGTGTAGCCGTAGGGGCGGAACGCTGCCTTTTGACCGTTGAGCCAGACCTCGGCATTATGGTAGACGCCCTCAAACTCCAGAATGTGGGTGTCCGCCAGCTCGTTTCCCGGCACGGTCAGGGTGCGCCGGTATTCGTAGTCATATCCCTCGTACCAGCCGGTATTGGTGCCGCCCGCGCTCAGGGCGGTGCGGGGTTCAGCCAGCATGGCATCATGGGGCAGGGTCACCGTTTTGCCGGGTGCGGTATCGCCCAGATGGCGGCAGGTCCAGCCGGTGAGAAGTGGGGTTGGTTTCATACAAGGTTCTCACTTTCAAGGTTATCCATAGCAAAAAACGCAGACGACTTTCCTTTTCTGTTGTCTGCACTATATCACAATGTACAGCAAAAAGGGGATTCACTACGTGAACAGTCGTTTTTCCCGCGCAAGCCGCCTGCGGCATTGGCAAAATAGACAATCGTATCATGCGCTTTATGTGCAGGTTGCTTAAATCAAAAAACAGCCCACCAAAATGGGCTGTCCGGGTTATTTCTGCTTGATGGGAAACAGCACCTTTAATGTGAACTGGTTCTCCTGGGTGGTGATCTCTGCCGTGCCGCCGTATTTTTCGGCGGTATCATAGATGCTCTTTAGACCGTAGCCGTGGTAGCGGGCGTCGGACTTGGTAGTTTTTGGCAGGTTGCCGTCCGCTTGGAAGGCACCATCGTAGGTGTTTTCGACCCGGACCCACAAAAAGCTCTTTTGCCGCGCCACCACCAGATGGATGAGCCGCTGCTCGCTGTCGGGCAGCTTTTCTACGCTCTCGATGGCGTTGTCCAGCGCATTGCCGAACAGCGAACACAGGTCCATCGTATCCATAAAATCCAGCGCCGCACCGTCTGCCACGCAGGTCAGCGTGATGCCGTGCTGCTGGCAGTACAGGCTTTTGCTGGTCAGGATCGTGTCCAACACCTCGTTGCCGGTCTTGTTCTGCGCCTCATAGCTGCGAATCTCCTGCTCCATCGCGTCGAGATAGTGGGCCTTTTCCTCTGAGGTCTCGCTGCGCAGCACAGCGATCTGGTGCTTGAGGTCGTGATATTTTTTATTGATAAGGTCAATGCTGTCCTGCGCCGAGCGGTACTGCGCGTACTGCGCCTGCAAGACGTTCTGCAAAGCGTCGCGCTCCTTTTTGCGGCGGTACTCCACCAGCTGCATGTGGTGCGCAAACAGAATGGCCATGCCGCCCAGGTCTACCAGCGTGCGGATGTTGTAAATTTCCGCCGTCATCTTGCCGGAAAACGGCGTGTCCGGGCTTACATAGCTCAGGTTGCTGGCGGCATAGACCGCCACACCGATGAACAGCGTGCTGAGAAATTCCTTTTTGTGGACGTGCAGAGGCGCGGCAATATCGTTATAATTGCGTTCCAGCGCGAACACCACGCCATACACTGCGGCATAGACGACTGCCAAAATGCACACACGCACACCCGTGCCCGGCGTGCCATGCTGCCCGGCCATATAGTAGTAGAGCTGCCATTCCAGCGAGGCGGCCAGTTCCCCCAAAATAAACGCGCGGACGCAGTAATACCCCGCGCACCGGGCGGGCACGTCGGCCTGCATTCGGATGTACAGATACATGATCAAGATGGATACCGCAATGCAGGGCAGAAACCAGAATTGCGGCACCTGCCCCGTTGCCTGCATAAAGACGCCGAGCAGCAGCAAAAACACCGCGTGGATCGTATACCGCCGCCAGCCTGCTGTACGCTTGGGCAGGAAGAACAGATATAAAAGGCAGGCCAGCCAGTCTGCCAGCGCGGTATACAGGCGGGGAATGTTGCCCAGAACTTCCGTTTCCATCAGATGGTTTCCCCCATGTAGTGGTTGAGCGCCGCCAAAAATGCCTTGCGCTTGGCACGGCTGATCTGCACCCGCTCACCGTTGACGATGGCGTCCTCGTCCTGGATGCCATCCACGTGCTCCAAATTGACAAGGTACGCCTTGCTGCTGCGGAAGAAATTCTCCGGCGGCAGCTTCTGCTCCACATCGCGCATGGAGCCGGTGGAATGCACCTCGCCCTGCTTGGTGTGGAACAGCAGGTCGTGGTCGCAAATTTCTACATAATAAATGTCGGAGACATCGAGCTTTTGCACGCCGCCCGCGCAGGGCACCGTGAGGAAGTGCTTCTGGCGGCGTCCCAGCAGCTCCCGCACATGGTTCATCCGCTGGCAGAAAGCGTAATAACTCAGCGGCTTTAAGATATAGTCCAGCGCCTGCACCGCGTACCCCTTGATGGCATACTGCGGCGAGTTGGTGATGAAGATGATAAGCACCTCCGGGTCGGCGCGGCGGATCTCCTCGGCTGCTGACATACCATCCATGAAGGTCATCTCGATGTCCATCAAAATCAGGTCATAGCCGCCCTTATAGCCCAGCGCGATCTCGTCGCCATCCGAAAAATGCGTGATTTGAAAATGGCAGTTTTTCTCCTGCTGGTATTTTTCCAGATACGAGTCCAGCACTGCCCGATCCTGCGCGCTGTCTTCGACTACTGCGATGTAGTTCACGAAAATTCTCCTTTTGAGAGCAAATGAATGCGTTTATGTGCCGACGCTTAAACCGTTTGCTTTTCATGGGTATAGGCTCTATCTGATAAGTATTATACCGATTCTTTTCCGAATTTTCAATAAATCATGGTTCTGCTTATCCGCCTTGATTGCCCACGCTTTGGGCGGGAAGATGTTTTACATGGCATAGCGTTTGATTACCCACAAACGCATTTCCGGGGTGTCCCATCGAGGAATGCGGACACTCGTCTCACAGGGTTTTCACGCAGGAAAAGCCCGCACAAATAACTAAGGCAACACCGCACAATTCCCGCCTTACGGCTCACGCACCGCTCCGGCACTTAGAATTATGCGGTATTGCTCTAACTCCCAGAAACAAAAAAGCCCCGGCCTTTTCTGGCCGAGGCTTGATGGTTGCGGAGCAGAATGGGATCTGTTCGCTTCCGCTGACAGGGAGGGCAATCCGCTTAGGGTTCCACCCGCACTGTCAGGCGGGAGGCGTGCAGCCCACCGTGGTATACCCGGTTATGGGCCACCACGGTCCGGGCGGAAGCAAAACCTTCCCGGGTGTTGCTGTTGGGGAAGATGAAATTCTTGGCGCTGGAGGTGACAGTCACCCGGATGCGGTGGCCTTTCCGGAAGCAATTGGACAACTTGGTGGTGCGGATCTTCAGGCAGACGATCTCGCCTTCCTGCAAAAACTCCGACCTGGCAAAGCCATTACGGTATCGGGCGCTGAGCAGGCCATCCGCCAGTTTGATGGACCGGCCGTTCTCATCCACGTCGGTAACACGCACCACAAAGTCGGTATCCGGCGCGTCAGAAGAAATATACAACTCCGCCGTCATATCACCGGTCAGAACCAGGTCTTCCTTCAGCACAGGGGAGGTGTAGCACAGCAGATCCTGACGCAGTTCCTCCCGGGTGTAGTCCTCCGGCACTTCGATCTCGTTCTCCGACATATCAATGATGTGCTGGGACGGATTTTCGGGGTCATAGGCGTAACCGTCGCAGTTCTCCCGCTCCGGCTTGGCAAAAGTCAGCCGCCCGTCCCCGGCAGAGGTGTTGGCATGGCCGTCACTATCCAGATACAGGTGGGTGACCCGGGTCTCGGGCACTGGCCAGTTTTCGGCGGTCTTCCATACCTCCTGGCCCAGGGTGTAGTATTCTACCGGGGCAGTCTGGTCGATGCCGTTGTCCACTTCCTTGAGGTGATGCTCAAACCAGCGGAAATACAGCCAGTCCAGATCAAAGCGCAGCGCCTGGCTGCCGAAGGATACCCCGTGCATGTCGTACTTACTGTTGCCGCTGTGCTGCCAGGGTCCCAGAATGACCTTGCGCATGCCCCGCGGGAAGTCATGGACCAGTTCCAGGGCTTCGGTGGTACCCATGCCGTTGTCGTCAAACCAGCCGGACTGAATCAGCGCCGGGATCTGCGCCCTGACGGAGCGTTCCTGCCAGTTGGACATACGCCAGAAATCGTTGTAGTCACTGGGTTCCAGCCACCGTGTGATGAAGGGAACATCGTACCCCAGAGCCTTTTTCGGCAGGTCGGTCAGGGGGCGGATGTTCAGCACTTTCTCCCAGTCATCGCGTTCCATCAGCTCAGGGTGGAAGGTTTTCTGAGACACCGCAAAGGCCCAGGCCAGCATGCCCGAGGTGAAAGACCCACCCCGGCGGGGCAGATCCACAAAGGCGCTGCCTGCGCAGACTACGCTGATCAAAGCTTTCAGGTGGGGGTTGCCGCTGGCAGCGGCTGCCCACTGTACATAACCCAGGTAGGACCCGCCCACCATACCGATGCGTCCGCTGCACCACGGCTGGGCGGCGATCCAGTTCAGAGTATCGTCGCCGTCCTCCACCTCGTGGTAGTTGGGCAGCCATTCGCCTTCACTGGCGTTTCGGCCGCGCACATCCTGTACTACCACCGCGTAGCCGCGCTGGACGTAACGGTAGTATATCTCACAGCCGTCCTCTTTGCCGTAGGGGGTGCGTACCAGCACTGCGGGCACCGGGGTACTGCAGTTTTTAGGCAGGTATACGTTGGTGGAAAGATGTACCCCGTCCCGCATGGGCACCGGGAAGGTCTGCGCATGTTCTACCGGGAACAGCTGTTCCTCCGGCCAGGTCGAGCGCCACAGGCGCAGGATGGTCTCCTCCTCGGCACCGGGTTCCACCAGCACCGTGACCATCTCCCGGGCAGGGCAGGTGACGGCGATCAGCCGCCCTTCCTTCATCTGTTTGTTGTTGGGGAATTTTACATCCCGCTGCAGGTAGCTGCAGCCGTCTTCGCTGGTGTAGCGCTCGCCGCACAGGGAAACTTCCCCGGTGCCATGCAGCCCCGACTCGTACTGGGACAGGTTCTGCCCCAGGGCGGCAAAGTCCATCTTCACAAAGAAACGGTAAAAATCCCGGTCCTGTTCAGTCAGGTCCTGCCAGTCCAGCAGCGCGCCGGTATGCACGTCCAGTTTCCGGATCTGGGGTGTGCCGTCGCCCAGCCGCAGTCTGCCGTACAGGATGCCTGAAACATATAAGTCAAAATTACGCATTTCCGTTTCTCCCGTTTTCCGTTTAGGCGCCGATGAAAGCACGGATGGCATAGGCTACACCGATGCCCACATAGTTGCCCAGGGCACCGGCCAGTACGCCCATGAGCAAGCCGATGTTGATAAGGGTCTTCCACTGGGCGCTGGAGGCGATGAGGGCGGCGGTGGGGCCATCCGAGATACAGCCCACGATGGACAGCAGCACATACTCAAAACGGACTTTCAGCAGCCGGGTGATGAGCAGGTGCAGCAGAATGGAACAGGCGATGACACAGAAGCAGAACAGGGTGATGTAGAAGGTAGATCCGAAGAACTGCTTCAGGTCCACCGCAAAGCCGATGGTCACCAGGAACAGCACCGCTATGAAAAGGCCCAGGTCAAAATTGCCGCGCAGCTTGCGGACGGCCGGCACCTGTGCCAGGATGATGGAGAAGGTGGTGATGAGCAGGATGCGGCCTGCACTGCGGAACCCTGCTCCGAATACCATCGAGGAGATGCTGGTGGCAGCCCACACGGTGCCAAAGCCGATGGCCAGCAGCCAGGCGATTTCCTGGATGGACCATTCCTTGGAGGCCATCAGTTCCTCGTGGTTGCCATCCCCCAGCAGCTCCGACTCGCTCATATCATAGGGCCACAGCTTTTTCAGCCATTTGGAACTCTTGTACAGGGCGGGGGTAGCAAACATCAGGATCAGCGTGGGGATGCCCACCACATAGTCGGCGGCATTGGCCGAGGCGATGGTGTTCTTGCTGGCATCCAGGCCTACAGCGATGGCGGTCAGGTTGGAACTGCCGCCGGTGTAGGTACCCACGAACATACCGGCCACCTTCCAGCCCTCGTCGATTTTGTTGGCGAACAGTATGCCGAACACCAAAGCTGCCACGCAGACGCTGAATATGGCCGAGGCCAACGCAATGATCGGTTCCTTGGATAATTTGCGCATCTGTTTCAGGTCCAGGCTCAGCAGGCAGATGGAAACGGACAACGGCACGCAGTAGCTGCTGATGGCATCATAGGTAGGGCTGGAGGTAGGCACGATCCGCAGGTTGGACATCACGATGCCCATGACGATAACCGTCAGGGCCGGGCCCAGCGTTTTGAACACCTTGAACCGCTGCAGCCAGAATCCCAGTGCAACCGTGGCGACCATGATGAACAGGAGCGCGCCTTCGGAGGAAAAAATCGTATTCGCCATAATATACCTCTCTATACCTCTCTGCGGGGTCCCGCTTAAAAATCAATATCGATGCCAAGGCCCGGCTTGTCGGACAGGGTGTAGACGCCCCCATTCACGGCAAAACCGCCGGGCATACCCATCTCGGGGTCCACAGCGTACATAAAGCTGTCGCAGTCCGCCTCGGTGATGTTCTGCTTGGCGGCAACCAGGCTCACACCGGCAGCAATGGCCACCTTGGTCTCCAGCATGCAGCCCACCATGCACTGTACATGGTTTGCCTCGGCAATGGCGTTGATCTTTTCCGCCGGGTACAGGCCGCCGCACTTCATCAGTTTGATGTTGATAATGTCTGCAGCATCGATCTTGCAGGCCTTTGCTGCGTCGATGGGGGTGTGGACCGACTCATCCAGCATGACCTGCAAGTCCACCTTGGAACGCACAAAGCGCATACCGTCCAGATCCCAGCTGGGCAGGCACTGTTCCACCGCTTCCACGCCCAACTCTTCAAAGGCTTTCAGGGTGCGCACCGCATCGCTGACCGTGTAACCCTGGTTGGCGTCCACACGCAGGCGGATGTTGGGACCCACCGCCTGACGGATCAGGGTCAATGCCTGGATATCCTCGGTCGGGTTGATGCCGGCCTTGATTTTCAGAATGGTGAAGCCATCCTTTTCCACCCGTTCCCGGGCTTCGGCGGCCATGGCTTCCGGTGTGTCAATGCCCACCGTCATGTCCGTGACGATCTGGTTCACGCTGCCGCCCAGCACCTTGTACAGAGGCTGACCCATCAGTTTGCCCTTGATATCGTACAGGGCAATATCCACCGCGGCCTTTGCCGAGGTGTTGCCTGACAGCAGGCGGTCCATCATCCTGTGGATGCCCTCAACATCGAGCGGGTCCATGCCGATCAATCCGGTGCGGAACAGTTTCAGCGCTTCCAGAACGGTGGCTGCGCTCTCGCCGGTCACCGGTTCAAAGGGCGCGGCCTCACCGATGCCCCACAGACCTTCGTCGGTGGAGATCTTCACCAGCACATTCAGCGAATGATCCTGTACCGCAAAAGCAATACGGAAGGGCTTTTTCATGGGGATACGGATGGTTTCTACCTTTACGTCTGTGATTTTCATAGGGTTCCTCCTGCACAATAATTTTTATAAAATTTACAATTTTTTATAAATTTTACTATTTCTAAAATTTTTGTCAAGAGCTTTTCTGGTTTTTTCACATTTTTCAGGGTACTTTATAGGATAAGCAAGAAATTATCTGATTTTCCTTGTAAAAAATTTTATAAATATCGAATTTTTTCTTGCTTATTTACGTACAGGGCATTTTGTGATATACTGTAAATAAATTTTTTTACGAAAAAGCGGGAGGTCTTATGCTGGGCGAACATGTTCGAAATATCCGGAAAAAGCGGGGAATCACCCTCAAGGAACTGGCCGAAAAGACTGGTTTGTCCATCGGGTATATCTCCCAAATCGAGCGCGATCTCACCGACCCGTCCCTGTCCACCCTGCGCAAACTCAGCGCCGCTCTGGACATCCCCACCTATCTGTTTATGGGAGGTGAGAGCAGCACCAGCCTGACAACCCGTCAGGCGGATATGTTGATCCTCTCCCAGCCCAATTCCAATGTACGGTATCATCTGCTTACGCCCATGCCCAACGGAAATTTTGTACCTCAGTCGTTGGTCATACGCTTTGAGCTGGAACCCCACTGCAAGGACGGCGACCTGCCGGTGATCCATCCCAGTGAGGAAATCCTGCTGCTGGAACAGGGGCAGCTGGATGTACTGGTGAAGTCCGAGACTACCCGCCTGAACGCCGGAGACACCACTGTGGTGCAGTCCAATCTGCCCCACATCGTTTCCAACCCCGGGGATACCACAGCGGTGGGTCTGGCTGTGTTCACCCCTGCCATTTGGTTTCCCAACAACCGGCGCAGTTTTAACCGCGGTGGCGAAACCTGAATCTTCGCGCCGGCTTGGCGCAGCAGCGCGTTTTCCGGGAAGGTTTTTCACAGACAAACGGGCACGGACGAGCAATGCTCGCCCCTACAAGAGTTTTTTTGCAGCCTGAAAAAAAATGCAAGCCAGCGATCTGCTGGCTTGCAATTTTTTTATCCCCGCAGAGGGTCTTTTTCGCCGTTCCCTGCCTTTTACTGCCCGGCCAGTGCGATCTGCTCGCGGGTGATGGGCAGCTCATAGAACCGCTTGTGGGTGGCGTGGTAGATTGCATCGGCCACGGCGGGCAGCGGGGTGTTGATGACCACCTCGCCGATGCTCTTGGCACCGAAGGGGCCGGTGCCCTCGTAGCTGCTCTCAAATACGACATGGATATGCCCGATGTCGTTGCGCGCCGGGATCTTGTACTGCATCAGCGAGTTTTCCTGCGGCATGCCGCGGTCATCGTAGGTGACATTCTCGGTCAGCGCCATACCGATGCCCTGCAGGATGCCGCCCTCGGCCTGCACCCGCGCAAGGTTCGGGTTGACCGGTGTGCCGCAGTCAACGGCCGCCTCATAGCGGATGACCTGCGCCTCGCCGGTTTCCAGATCGACCTCGACCTCGGCCGCGCCCACCATGAACGGCGGGGGCGAGATTTCCGAGCTGTGGGTCACAACTGCCTCCAGCGCCGTATTGCTGCCGCACTGGGAGGCTGCGGCGATCTGCGCCAGCGTGGCGCGCTGCGTGCCGTCCTCGCTTGTCACGGCATCGCCCGCAAAGACGACCGCACGCTCATCAAGGCCCAGCAGCCCCGCGCCGGCCTGACAGATCTTCTGCTTGAGCTGCTCGGCGCACTGCTCAACCGCCTTGCCGGTGACATAGGTCGTGCTGGATGCGTAGGAACCGGAATCGTAGGGCGAGGAATCGGTGTCCGCGCCGAGGACCGTCACATTGTCGAGCGGGCACTCCAGCACCTCGGCGGCAATCTGCGCCACACGCTCCGGCGGATACGTCACATCGACCGGCACATAGCCGCGCCCCGCCTTGAGGCTTCCGAACATGCACGCCGGAATTTCCAGCTCCTTGTGCCCGTAGATCAGCACTGGCGCCTTTCCGTCCGGCGCTTCTCGTTTCAGATACGCGGCGAACGCATCGGACCAATGATCAAGCGTCCGGTAAGAAAGCGTCCCGTCGCCGTAGACAATTGCCGTGCGGTCGGTCCCGGCAAGCTGCGCAAGTTTTCTCAGGATTTCCATAGCCTTTTCCTCAACGTAAAGCGTTCTCGTCCCACTGGTGCGTTTCCTTTAACAGCGCCGCGGGTGCCATGCAGTAATCCTCCGCGCGCTCGGCAAAGCTTCCGCCGTAGAGCGGGTCAAAGTAGACGCCTTCGCCGCCGACGAGCGCATAGACCCACGCATGGTCGACCGGCTCCGCGCCTTCCTCGCGCACAAACGTCCCCTGCACCAGCTGCGCTTCATATCCCATCCGCCGCAGCAAAACTGCCATCAGCGCCGCCTGCGCGTCGCAGTTTCCCTTGCGCTTGTGCAAAAGCTCCAGCGCAAGCTGCTCGGTCAGTTCATCTGAAAAACCGCCGCTCGTGTCTGCCGTTCCCGGGCGGTAGGTAATATCGTGGGCGATAAAATCATAGACTGCCCGCAGGTTTTCCTGCTCGCTGTTCTTTGCGCTGCACCGCTCCTGTAAAAGTGCCAGCACCGCGTCATCGAGCGCCGCGTTGCCCGTCGGCTCTCCCGCAGGCTCATACGGCTTCGGCGCACACGCCGCCAGAACCAGAAAAAGCGCGGCAAGCGTCAGAATGAGTAGTCTTCGCATCCAGCTTCCTCACTGCGCGCGATGTTCGCAGACAATGCCGATGGCGATCACCATATCGTCATACAGTTCAAAATAGATCCCCGCCGGAACCATCTGATCATTGGAAGCGGGAAGCTCAAAGGACACGACATTGCCGTTTCTGGTATAATCCGAGCCGTAGGCGTCCTCCACATCCTTGAGGCTGCTGCCGATGGTAATGCCGCGCGCAGTCTGTACGTTCGCCTGCGCATAGGCTTCCATCAGATGCTCTGCGCCGTCGTCGCCGGGGTAGGTAAACACGGAAAGGGTTTCATTTGAATAGGTGCGCTCCATGCCGGAATACACACAGGAGACCGCCTCTGCCGTTTCATACTTCCCGTCAAAAATCGTCAGCAGGGTATCCACGCTGCTCTTCGTCGTGACCTCCACGCCGTTCACGCTCATGGAAAGGTCCGTTTCTTCCAGCGTCTTCTGCCGGTTTCCGCACGCGCAGAGCGCCGCACAAATCGCCAGCGCCACCAGCAGAGCAATTGCTTTTTTCATTTTCTCTTCCTCTTATTCCGCGTCGACAATGGTCTCAACGCCATTTTCCCGATAGGTATAGACCGTAAAGCCGTCATAGGTCCAGACGCCGTCATCGCCGGGTCCGGAGCAGGACGCCTCATACTGCGTTTCCAGCGGCTCTCCGATTGCCAGCACCAGCGCTGCCGCGTCCTGATCGACGAAGGTAAGCGCCGTTTCCAATGCGCTCGGCTCCTTGGGCGCTTCTTCCGGCTCCTGCGCAGGCGCATCGTCGGCCTGCTCTGCTGCTTCTTCCGGTTCCTGCGCAGGCGCTTCCGGCTGCGCGTCGGGAGCTTCCTCCGGAAGCGTTTGCGCCGCTGCGCAGCAACGGGAATCTTCGACCGTCGGGACTTCGAAGCGGATAATCACGGATTTTATTGTATTTTTGCGGGCGTAAAGGGAAAAGCTATGGCTCGCAGGAAACAGAATTATCCCCTCATCGAAGGGTTGGAAATTACG
>OLPA01003103.1_pt1 | contig 11658 bp, 9 predicted proteins | sample 1672811 | NCBI WGS metagenome assembly OLPA01 (sample SAMEA3136726, study PRJEB25190) | human gut metagenome | biome: human gut; feature: human-associated habitat; material: faeces | place: Austria | collected 2013
CAAGCTGAAAGTGCAAAACGCAGACCCTTTGCACTTTGCACTTTCGCACTTTCACTATACCGACCACCGCCCCATGTGCTGACCGCATGGGGCTTTATCTTTGAAAGGAGAGCCTATGAGCAACGAAACCAACACCCGCACCGCCACCCCTACCGCTTCCCCTCTGACCGCACAAGGTACACAGCAGCCCGTTATGGTAAAGAGGATTGGAAAGACAACCTATCGTGTCAAGCTGCATTTCAGCGAAACGAGCAAGGAAACGATGACCGATAAGATTAAGCGGCTTATTTTGAATGATTGTGCAAAAGAGTTTGAACAAAGCGAAAAAATTTCTTAAACACCCTTGACAAAGCGTATCAGAAGATACGTTGCTGTCTGCTATGGAACGGGCCGGGGCCGAGGATATGCCGGAGGACGCCGAGCGCAAGGGGCTGGGAACCCCGGCCACCCGCGCCGCTATTTTGGAAAAGCTGGTTCAGATGGGCTTTGCCCAGAGAAAGGGTAAGCAGCTCATTCCCACCAAGGACGGCATCAATCTGGCCGTGGTACTGCCGGAGGCTTTGACCTCTCCCCAGCTTACCGCTGAATGGGAAAGCCGTCTGACCGAGATCGCCAAGGGGCAGGCTGACCCGGACGAGTTTATGGCAGGTATTGAGGCCATGACGCGGGAGCTGGTGAAAACCTATTCCTGCATTAGTGAGGATAAGCAGAAATTGTTTCAGACCGAGCGTATTGCAATCGGGACGTGTCCCCGCTGCGGCGAGGCCGTCTACGAGGGCAGGAAAAACTACTACTGCGGAAACCGGGCCTGCCAGTTTGTCATGTGGAAGAATGACCGATTTTTTGAGGAACGCAGGAAAGCGTTCACCCCGAAAATCGCCGCCGCGCTGCTCAAAGACGGAAAAGCAAAGGTAAAGGGCCTCTATTCCATGAAAACCGGCAAAACCTATGACGGGACGGTGCTTTTGGCCGATACCGGCGGGAAATACGTCAATTACCGCGTGGAACACAGGAGCTAAGACGCTAACAAAGCAAGCATAGGGGGCGAATGCACTCCCTATGTGCTTTTTATATCAACTCAAGGAACATCTGTATTCCAAAATGTGATAATTTCTGTTATAATATGAAAAAGGAACCGAGGTGAAATTATGCAAGAAATGACGCATCAACACACTCGCGAATTAGATATTTATTATAATGAACACAAAAAAGCTTGTACCAATTGTGGAAAGCAGTTCCAAAATGGCATGACGGCACACTTAGGTTATCTTGTAGATAGAACCCCAGCTGTACTTTGTGATGACTGTTCCCGGCTACTTTCTGAAACCGTTGTTCGATATTACTGGACAAAACCAGAATATGAGGAGGTTTTGCCAACAGCCAAACTCTGGCGATATATGGACTTAAGCAAGTTCATTTCTTTGATTGGAAAGAAAAAGCTATATTTTGCATCATTAGAATCGTTTGAGGATATTTTTGAAGGAGCAAAGGGAATCGCAGAGAGAAAAGAAAAATGGGATGATTTTTATCTTGATTTTTTCAAGCAGGCGATACAAACTGCTCCGGGTATGAATCCAAAAGACTTAACCGACCAATACATAGAAGAAAATGCTGTGCGACTACTATCCGAAATGGAAACTGGAGGTAAGTTTGAAAGGAAAAACACATTTGTAAGCTGCTGGCATTGTGATCAATATGAATCCGAGGCTATGTGGAAGTTATACTCTACAAATGTAAAAAATGCGCTTGCAATTCAAACAACTTGCCAGCAGCTATATGAAGCACTTGGAAAAGACCCGTCCATACAAATAGGAAAAGTACAGTATATTGATTTTACAAAACGCTTCTCTGCTGTAAATGGAGCATATTGGTACAAGCGAAAATCATTTGAATATGAACAAGAGGTGAGAGCTGTCGTAAAAGTGCGAAAAGCTAATAGTAGCGGCATTGAAAAGGATATAGATATTGAAAAATTGATTGCAGCAATCTATATTTCGCCGTATGCGCCTAAGTGGTTTGAGGATGTAGTATATGATGTCGTAAAAAAATATGGCTTGAACAAACCAATCTTTCACTCGGAAATGGCAGCAACGCCATTTTACTAACATGTTTGTGTTGTGACATTTTGCACCTACTTGATATTTGATTTAGCAGGAAATCTTTGAAAGGTTTCCTGCTTTTCTTTTACCCATTTTTACAGAAAGGAGGTTGCCGATGGCAAGTTTACGGGACACCGTAAGAGAATATCAGGACGATTTACGAAGCGGCATTGCATGGCTGACGTTCTGGCGGGAGGGTCGTTCATGGCACGGGGAAGCGTTTCATCTGGATATGAGCGACTATTTGTACCCGGAGGACAAAATGCGGCTTGCCGAGATACAGGCCACAGACCCCAAGGCCGTTGTAGTGAACGGCTACTATTCCGGCTATCTGGGCGAGAAAATGAGCGTGGACGGGCTGGCCGCCGGAGTGCGCCACCACTACGAAAACGGCCTGAGTAATATCGCCCCGTTTATGGAGGTCCACGACGATGTGCTGCCCCCGGAGATATTGGAGGAAGCGCGGGCCAAGGCCCATGAAGCGGGGCTGCCTTTTAATGAGCGCCCCTATAACGGCGAGGACATCGGCCCGTATGTATATGACGGCAATATGAGCGTTGAGGACTACGAGCTGATGCACCGTCTAATGGAACAGGACAATGAAAGGAGTGATCGCGTGAACGAAGTATTTTCTATCCAGCTCCATAACCGCCAGCTCTACGAACAGGGCAAGGATGGTGTCTGGCTGGATATGCCTACTACAACGGAACAACTGCAAACAGCTCTGCGGCAGATCGGCATTACCGCTGACAATCCGCAGGACTTTTTTATCAACGGGTATTCTTACCCGGAGGGCCAGCGTCTTGCGCTGCCTTACAATATGGTGCTGGCCGCCGACGTGGACGAGCTGAATTTACTTGCCGTCCGGCTGGGCCAGCTTGACGTCGCCGAGATCGCAGAGTTGAACGCCGCCCTGCAAAATCCCAAGGGCGGCTTTGAAAATATCAGTCAGATCATTGATTTTACTGAAAACGCGGACTACTATGTGCATCTCCCGGATGTGCATACCGCCGCCGCATTGGGCGATTACTACCTGAACCGTTCCGGCGTGGTGGATATGCCGCAGGAATGGAAAGCCGGGATTGATACGGCGCAGTTTGGCCGCCACATTGCCCAGCAGGAACAGGGAGCCTTTACCGAGTACGGCTATATCGTAAAAAGCGGTGACGATTGGCAGCGCGTCTATGAGGGCCAGCCGGTGCCGGAGGAATACCGGGTAATGGCCTTTCCCCAGCCGGAGGTTATGCGGGACGAGATCAAGACCCGGCGGGCGGCGGTATTGACTGCCGAGGCCCCGCAGCACCAGCCGGTTATCCCCATCGACTTAAACGGAAAGAACAATGCCGAGCGCATGAAAGAGATCACTGACCGTCTGGAAGCTGGAATACAGGCTCTTTTTGAAAGCGAACAGTACAAAGCCTATCTCACGGCGATGTCCAAGTTCCATAATTACAGCTTCAACAATACGCTGCTGATCGCCATGCAGAAGCCGGACGCTTCTCTGGTTGCCGGTTTTGGCAAGTGGCGGGACGACTTTGAACGCCATGTGAAGAAAGGTGAAAAAGGCATCAAGATACTGGCCCCGTCCCCCTACAAGGTGAAAAAGCAGATGGAGAAAATCGACCCGGCTACTCAAAAGCCGGTAATCGGCGCAGACGGCAAGCCCGTCACCGAGGAACGGGAAATTGAAATCCCGGTCTTTCGCGTCGTCACAGTCTTTGACGTGAGCCAGACCGAGGGCAAAGAAATCCCGGACATTGCCGTGTCCGAGCTGACCGGCAGCGTGGAACAGTATCAGGATTTTTTCGCCGCGCTGGAAAAGGCGTCGCCGGTGCCGATTGCTTTTGAGAACATCGAGGGCGGCGCACACGGCTACTACCATCTGGAAGAAAAGCGGATTGCCATTGACGAGGGCATGAGTGAGCTGCAAACCCTGAAAACGGCCATCCATGAGATCGCCCATGCCAAGCTCCACGCCATCGACAAGGACACCCCAGCCACCGAGCAGGCTGACCGGTCAGACCGCCGCACCCGTGAGGTGCAGGCCGAAAGCGTGGCGTATGCCGTTTGCCAGCACTACGGGCTGGACACATCGGACTATTCTTTTGGCTATGTGGCCGGTTGGAGTTCCGGGCGGGAGCTGTCCGAACTGAAAGCCTCCCTTGAAACCATCCGAAAAGCAGCCAATGAGCTGATAATCGACATTGACGGCCATCTGGCCCAGCTTCAGCAGGAGCGCGAGGCAAAACAGGAAGCCGAACAGCCGCAGGAACAGCAAACGCCAGACCAGACCGAGGCTCCGTCCCTTGACTCGGCAGCGGAGCCGCTTGTTACGGTGCTTTGGAGTGAAAGCCCCCATCTGAAAGAGGGCCAGACCATGCCACTGCATGAGGCTGACGCCCTGTTTGCCAAGCTGGATGCAGAATATCCGGCAGGCATGGGCTATGACAAGACTAAGTTCCGCATTGACTTTACTTTCCGGGGACAGCCGGACAATTACGAGGGGCGGCAGGATTTTGGCGACGGGGACGGTTCCCTGATACAGCACATCCAGAGCTATCATGAATACTACGCCCAGGATGAAAGCTGGAAAAATCATGTGATTGCGGAAACCGGCTTAGAGGGCTGGGAGCAGGACAAAGCGGAACGGGATATGCTGCTGGGTGAGTTTGTTCCTTATATGAAGCTGCATTGCAATCTCTCCCACATGGAACAGGAAGCCAGACGGCCCCTGCTTTCCGGGGAGGAATTGACGCCGGAGCAAGAAGCCTATTTCCATGCCGTTCTTGACTATGTGCAGGAGTGCCGCCCGCTTCTCAATCAGGGCCAGTATCAGTTGCCGGAGCCGCCGAAGCTGTCCGATTTTGACCAGACCTTGCAGGACTACAAGGAGCAGGTGCAGGCCGAGATCGCACAGGAGGCCGCCGCAGCCGGTATGACCGTGGAGGAATATGCGGCGGCTGGCTATGAAGCGCCGGAGCAGGACAGCTTTTCGATTTATCAGATCAAGAGTGGTGATGAAACGCGGGACTATCGGTTTGAACCCTTTGATCGCTTGCAGGCCACAGGGCACTCTGTGGACAGAGCCAACTATGACCTTGTTTATACCGCGCCGCTGGATAGCAAGACCACGTTGGAGGACATCTACCGCACATTCAACATCGACCATCCGGCAGATTTCAAGGGACATTCCCTTTCTGTGTCCGACGTGGTGGTGTTGCATCAGGGAGGTAAAGATACCGCCCATTACTGTGACAGCTTTGGTTTTCAGCAGGTGCCGGAGTTTTTACAGGAAAATCCTCTGCGTACCGCCGAGCTGTCCACGGAGCAGAATGAAAACATGATTGACGGCGTTATCAATAACACCCCGTCCATGGGCGAGTTGGAGGCCAAGGTAAAAGCCGGGGAACAGATTTTCCTTACCGATCTTGCCGATGCTGCCAAGGCTGAGGCCAAGAAGCCCAAGGCAAAACAGTCCCGCAAGACCCAGCAGAAAAAGCTCTCCATCCGGGCGCAGCTCAAAGCCGCACAGGAGGAACAGGCAAAAAGGAAACCGGCACGGGAAAAATCGCAGGAATTGGAGGTGTAAGGGATGCAGAAGTTTGAGAATGTGGACGTGATTGCGGCGTTGAGTGAGATCATGCGGCAGAACACCGCGTTTTATCAGAGCGACTTTGACATTGACAAGGGTATTATCCAGCGGGCCGCCGCCAGCGATCAGGCCGTGGACAAAACTCTGCTGTGGATGTCCCGGCCCTCCGGGACGTACTGTTTCCGGGAACGTGACGTGTTCCTGAAAGATACCCGGCAGCACAACACATGGCGTTTCTACGGAGAACAGACCCGTGATAAGATACTTGCCTACGCCGTGGAGCTGACTGACACCAAAGATGATACTATCCGGGGCAATCTCTATGAGTTGGACTACCAGCAGCATTTCCGGCACGTTATTGACGCTGCTTTGCCGATGAGTGTGAGCCGGCTCTTTTATGAGCATGGAAGCCGTGACATTCCGGCGGAACAGTATTTTGACGGAAGCCCTGACCGTGCGCTGGGCAGTTTTCTCCGCTATGAGTTCCAGCCCCGCGACCCGGCTGTGCTGCAGGAGGCGTTACAGCAGGAGCAGCGCGGACGGGAGCAGGCAAGGCCGGGGGATTTCAAGGCCCATATCACCGCTTTGCACGACAGCCGGATTGAAACCGAGGCACAACGCATCGTGGATAAGCTGAAAGATCTGTCTGCACCCAACAGCCCCAACAAGACGCATTTCATGGTGGAGATTTCACCGCACTTTGACGCGCTGGCCTCCACCAAGGACAATGACCGGCTCTTTGCCATGCTGCCCTATAAGTCCCTGTGCTTTACCGGCATAAAAGACCGGCACGGGGTATATGCCATGATCGGCAAGGACGAGCGCCGGGATGCGTCAATACGCAGGCCCCGGCCCTCTATCCGCAAGCAGCTCACCGACAGCAAACAGGCCGCCAGCCCGAAAAAAGCGGCGGCCAGAACCAAGAAAAAGGAATTGGAGGTATGAAAATGTACTTTACCGTGGAGGAAGAAAACCTGATCTGTATGTACCACAATGCTGACCGTCGCAGGACGATAGGTAGGATCACTGCCGCCTTGCCGGATATGGACGAGGGTATGCAGGCGCTGGCCCAGCAGACCCTTTCCAAGCTGGAACGCATGACGGATGCCGACTATGATAGCCAGAAGTTCCAGTTCGCCGATGAATAAGTAAAGCAGACGCCGGGCATGGCGGCCATGTGGCCGCTTGCGTCCGGCGTCTTTTATTAGCAATCAGTCCAAGATTCCATTTGAGAAAAGATAAGTTTTATACCATCAGCATCGATAGGCATAGATTCCTTGAAATATTCATCGTATACTTCTTGTTTGAGTTCTGAATCGACTAGGACATTAGATATGTGGCACAGCGAGTCTGTGCTCAACTTAATAATTACCTCGTTTACAAGGCTATCAACGTATGCGTGAAGATGTTCTCCGAGGTCTTTCAAGTCACTTGGCTTTTTTCCTGAATGAACTATTGAATTTCGTGCACGATAAATACGATACAAATGCCATGAGATTCTCTGCGCATAACGATCAGTTAGATTATTAAGTTCATTTCGTGTTTGACAGTCGTCATGTAAATTGAGCATCCTAGTCCGTAATACAGGATAATTCACCAAACAATCAACAAAAATATCCAACTTCTCAGAATATTTCGGCAATAGAATCAAGCATGCTATTTTTTCATAATCTTTTGCGCCATCCGTAATACTCTCAATTAACGACCTGTATGCATCAGGCTCAAGGATTCTTTTCAGGTTATCTGTGATGTCATTAAACAGTACAGGGAGATAGTCACGCTTAAGTATAGGAACTGCCACAGATTTAACTTGCTCAATCTTGGAACCGTCTGGGTTTGAAACACAAATCATCTCCATGATAGACCACATATTGAGAAATCCATTTTCCAAGCCATTGCTTGAAATTGCTCTGTTGTGGAGTTTTACTATTTTTTTCAGTTGGGGCATCGAGCACCTTGCTCCGCGAATTAAGTTGGTCACGACTGCTTCTGACATCTCACCTATTTTGGGTGGATTATCATCCTCAATAGATTTGTACTTTCCTCGATTAACAACAAGTTTTCTTTCATACCCATCCTCCGAGATGGTTAATACTTTATTTTGAATTAAATTCCCACCATAATTCCCAAAATACTGATAGAACGTTGTGAATAGTTCAATTCTTTCGAATGCTTCGTTAGCTGCGTTACTTGCATCCAGTGCTTTGATATCGGATATCTTGATTACACAATATCCTCTCCAGATTTCCATCTTACTAAAATTTCCGTCATCATCGAAACTGATTCCGAGCCTTGCTGCAAGAATATCTTTGAACACTTGCATCCTGTCAGATAATCCCAGATAAACACAATATGTCTTTGCCTTTCGATTATACTGTTGTAAGAATTTAGATAATGAGTCAATTGGATTTGTTTCTTCAGTCAATAACTGTTTTGCTGAATGATAGATGTCATCCCTAGAATAACCACAGCGCAACAATTCAGGTATGAAGCATCGAATAGCCCGTTCGATTTTGCGCTTTTGATTATTCTGAGGGACTATATGTTCTATGTACTCTTTTGTCCAAGTCAAATAGTGGTCAGCGACAGCGTGACATAGATACTCCATGGTTTGCTGTCGTTTATCTGGAAACCTATTTATCCTATTAACAATTTGCTGAATTCTATCTTCACCTAATTTATATTGTATAACAATATCATTTTTGAACGAATGAGAAAATTCATTATACACTTCTTCTAGGTGATATGGTTTTGCTGCACCATGACATATCCTTAGATATTCATCAATAAGTCTAGATGTGTTAAGAAGTGGCGCACGATAGATATCAACGGTCATATAATCCAGCATTTCAACAATTCGCTGAGCAAAAAATAGGAAGCCATCATGCTCATATTTTTCATTCCAAGAAACACTAATTTGAGCTATCATAATTTTCGCCCTCCAATGACAATTATATACATATAATACCATGAATACAGCAAAAAATCTATCAAGAATGCAGAAGCTACATCTGTCGTTCTTTCTTTTTTTGCCCATTTCTACGCATTTAGAATAGCGTTTCGGCGGGGATAGGATAAATCATCCTACCACACCTGTGACCATGCCGGAAAAGTCGCGGAATACCGGGCTTGTTAAGGCCCTAAATGCGTAGATTGCCAGTACCTTTTCCGCTGTCGTTCTGCCTCTTTGCGACGGCGCATCCGTTTGGCGCAGGCTGGGCAGTATTTAGCCCGGTTGGACTTCGGCATAAATACAGCGTCACACTCGGAGCAGCGTTTCACCTCGTCCCGGTCTTTGGTGATCTCGGCACACAGGGCTGCATCCAGCGGGAGAACAGCAGCCCAGAACCACCGGCACAGCAGCGAACAGGAAATGCTCTGAACACAAATACATTCTTCGCCATCGTCCAGCAGCAGACAGTTCCCGTCACAGTAATTACAGCACTCCCGCACCAGCTTCCGGGCTTTGCGATATTGCGGGTAATTCATTCTCGGTAAGCTCATAACTCTTGCGACCATTCCTTTCCCGGCGTCATCCGCAAAATGCCGTCCACATTCTGCTTGATGATACCGTATTCCTGCATCTGCTTTTTTGCTTCGCCGTACTGTTCATACAGCCGTTCTTTTTCCTCGGCCAGCCGCTTGTAACCAGCTTTCAGGGCATAAAGATCAGGGAGTTTTTTCACGCCCTGTTCCTTTAGGGCCTTTGCCGCAGCTTCATATAAAATCAACGTGCTTTCATGCTCACGCCGGAATTTGCCCTTGTCCGCTGCCTTGCGATATTCCAACGCCACGGGCCGGAGTTGCTTGTAGGTGGTGACGTTCTTTATCAGCACCGCCATATCTGCAAGCCGATGTTCCGATGCTTTCAGGGCAGCGACGGCCTCGTCGCTGGCGGCGGTGATCTCGGCCACTTTGATTTCCAAATCCGGGTAAGTGTCTATCCCATGTTCTGTCAGGAAGTTCAGTGTCATTGCAGCCTGCTTCAAGTTGTGGAGCTTCGCCCACTTCTCATAACCCGCCGACTGCTGGGCCTTGATGCTGTTTTCCAAATCAATCCGCAGAGAGATTCCCTTGCGTTCTTTCGGCCTCCTTGTGATAGCGCGGCCCTTGATACGCTCTTTGATTGCTTCTTCGGTGTAGGCTTCACCCAGCGTCTTGCATCGGGTGAAGCGTTCCTGTCCGGGGGCGCGGAACGAAATAAATTTGCCCGGTTTGATCTCATAGCCCTGCGCCTGCATGAGCCGCAGAAAATCGTCAAAGTCTTTGGCCTGCGGGATGGCAATATCAATGGCTGCTTTGAGCTTCGCTTTCCAGCTTGTCCCTTTCCGCTGGGCGTCCCATTCGGCGTAGCTCTTGCCCTTACTCTGGCCGGGCTTTACCACGGACAATCCGTTTTCCTTGCACAGCCGATCACTGGTGCGCCGGATGTAGGCATAGCTCTGTTTGTTGGAAATGTACTTGCGCTGATTGACCATATCCACGGCGCAAAAAATCAGATGATTATGGACGTGGCCCTTGTCTATATGGGTAGTCAGCACATAGGGATATTTCCCTTGCAGCACTTCGTCGGCAAGCTGTTTCCCGATCTCATGGGCCTGTTCTGGCGTGGCCTCGCCGGGGGCAAAGGACTGTATCAGGTGATGGGCCAGATTGTTGCCCTTTTGGATGGCCTGGGCCAGCAGCATTTCAAATTCAATGTCCGCCGTTTCGTAGGAACAGGCAAAGGAGGACACCAGCAGCTTGTCGTCGGTCTTGTCCGGGTTTTCGATGTAGTCCAGGGCCTTTTTCAGCGTTGACTTGATAGGATGTATCTTTGTAACTGCCATATCTGCGCCAATGCTCCCTTGATGTCCGCAACGTCTTGTGTGTACAGCGGCCCCATGCTGTTCAGCCGCCGCGCGATCTGATTGACGTTGACACCAATCTTTTGCAGTTCGGCGGTTTGCGCCCGGATGTCGGTGGTGTCGATGTGGACAACATAACCATCTATCAGCATCTTCCGGGCGTAGGCAGAAAAGTTCCGGGTATGCAGCAGAGCCATCTTCTGCCGGATAAGTTCCTGTTCCTCCGGCGTCACGGGAACACGCAGAACAATTTTTCGGGTTCGGTTCGTCATAGTTTCACCTCGTTTCTTGGGGGTCTGGGGTACTCCCCAGCAAGCATTTCTGCCGGGAGTGGCTACACTCCCTATGCTTGCTACGTTACCTTTCCCCACTACTATGACACCACAACACCCCCGTTTTGCCCGCAAAATGCAAAAAAAAAATAAGAGGACGCTTTTGCATCCTCTCAATGACCGTGCATGACAATCAGACACACACGGGCTCTTTTTCCTGTTCATGGATTCGTAAGGCACCGTCAATGGCACCTTCTACGATGGGTAAGTATTCTTCCGGGCAAAGCTGCAGCTTGTGGCTGACCCGCTGACGTTCCGCACTTTCTTCCCGCATGAGTTCCGGGTTAAAGTACCGCTCCACGGGCAGACCACATATTTTTATCAGCTGAATCACCACCGGCAGGCTGGGCAGCGTGCCTTCGTTTTCGATGTTCGCAAGATACCGGCTGTCACAATGTATCATGTCAGCCAGCGCACTGCGGGAAAGCTGTTTTGCCTTTCGAGCTGCCTTGACATCCGCTCCGAACGTTTCAAAGCCGGGACAGTCCTCAATTTTCGCCATTCTGCATCACCCATATACATTTTATAGTTCATGGACGATTGGCGAAATGATGCAAAATCCATTCAGCTTACACTTTATAGTTCCACTTGAAAATCAGACGCACGCGCCAGAGTTTATTCTGGCTCTCATTCTACTTTCGTTGTGCGGTTTTTCTATACTCCAATGGCAACAATCCAGTGCTTTTGCGGAACAATTCTGCAAATCGGCTTGAAGTGGAATACCCCACTGTTTGGGCAACTTGTCCGACTGTCAGTTCTGTGTATGCCAGCAGATACTCGGCTTGGCT
>OLPA01003105.1_pt1 | contig 11655 bp, 12 predicted proteins | sample 1672811 | NCBI WGS metagenome assembly OLPA01 (sample SAMEA3136726, study PRJEB25190) | human gut metagenome | biome: human gut; feature: human-associated habitat; material: faeces | place: Austria | collected 2013
ATTCCCTTCAAACCAGGGTTTCATCCGAGCGTCTCCGGGCAAAAAGCAGGCTGCAACCAGGCAAAACAGGGCGTTGGGGGCAGGCGTATAGGCGGCACTGACGGGTGTTTAGGGGCGTAACAGCCCTTTTTTCGTACGCAACAAGACTGTTTGGAGCGATATCTGGCGGAAAAACAGCGGCCAGAGCTTGCGGGGCGTGTAGGGTTATTTGGACCTTCACCCGGGTACAGCAGCAGGAAAAGCCGCTCTTTTCGCGTCCATCAGCGGCAAATACGCACGCGCATATAGGAAGAAACCGCATATCAGCCCTTTTCATTGTCTCATAAGCGCTAATTCAGTCCCGGACATTTGGTGTATCGGTCGGGTTGCTATTTCAGGCACACAGAGTGATGTATGTGTACGCGACGGTCGCGCCCCGGCCGCAGGCAAACACACTCACCCCGAAAGGAGATACACCATGAGAACACAGACATTCGGCATCGAGATTGAAACCACCGGTCTTGGACGCAAGCGCACCGCAGAGGTCATCGCCCAGTATTTCGGCACAACCGCCCAGCACATCGGCGCTCACCTCGACGATTGGAAGATCCCCATGCCAGACGGACGCAAGTGGACGGTGGAAAGCGATGGATCGGTCACCGACCCTTCCGCAGAGGTGGTCAGCCCCGTGTGCCGCTGGGAAGACATCGAAATGGTGCAGGAGGTTGTCCGCGCTCTGCGCAAAGCCGGCGCGAAGGTGGACAGCACCTGCGGCATCCACATCCACATCGGGCTTGGCGATCACACGCCCAGAACACTCCGCAATCTGGTGAACATCGTCAACGCAAAGGAAGACCTCCTCACCCAGGCACTGGGCATCAGCTACAGCCGGCGCGAACGCTGGTGCAAGCCGGTGGAGCCGGAATTCCTCGCAGCTCTCAACCGCAGGAAGCCTGCCACCATGGATGCCTTCGCCGAGCTTTGGTACAAACACAGCGGAGGGAGCTCCTGCGACTGGCGGAGATATGCATGCAGGCATTACGACTCCAGCCGCTACCACCTGCTCAACCTTCATGCAGCTTTCTCCACGGAGCGCCCTGCCCGTACCATCGAGTTTCGCGCCTTCAACGCAACACTACACGCCGGAGAGATCAAAAGCTACATCCAGCTTTGCCTTGCCATCAGCGCCCAAGCACTCAACAGCAAGTCAGCAAGCTCCGCAAGGCCGGAAACCGACAACCCGAAATACACCTTCCGCTGCTGGCTCCTCCGCCTGGGCTTCATCGGAGAGGAGTTTGAAACCGCCCGCATGCACCTGACCAAGCGCCTGCCCGGTAATGCCGCATGGCGACGCGCCGCCTGAGCCCGCCTGATGATGGGCTGGACGGCCACCAGCCCGAAACGCTGCCTAGCGTCGCGGGAAGCCAACGCTTCCAAATACGCCAAGGAGGAATCTACCATGAAAGACACCAGCTTCCGAACCTTCACTATCCCTCGCGCAGATAGGCGCACCCCTTTCAAATTCGCCGTGCATACTCTTTCAGACGGCACCATGCAGGTCACGCGCATCAGTCCCTATGACGAAACCGATTACCACTGGACTTCCAAATCGCCGGGGCGCAATCATTGGCGCATCATCCGAAACGGGCACACCGTTTCTACGGTCGGCACCTTTATCGGCGGCAAGCCTGATGAAATCTCAGAGTCTCTCAGTCCCGAGCAGATCGCTTACTTTCTGATCGAGGCTGACATGAAGGCACACCTTGAACCTGCCACCTGCCGTAACTGAAGGAGGACACCAGAATGAAATACATCGCATACGGCTCCAATATGGTCGCAGAGCAAATGGCCCACCGCTGCCCCGGCGCAAAGCTGATCGGTACCGGATATCTTCCAAATCACCGTCTGGAATTCTACCTGCATGCGACGGTGGAACGTACCCGTGCACACGATGCGAAGGTGCCGGTTGCTGTGTGAGAGATCACTGCCGCCGATGAACGCAGCCTTGATCGCTACGAAGGTTTTCCTACCTACTACACCAAGCACCGCCGCCGAGTGGTGATGGATGACGGATCGGAGCTCTGGGGCATGGTGTACATCATGAACATGATCCGCCCGCAGCCGCCCACGCCCGCCTACTACAGCGGCATTCATAACGCATATGTGAAACTTGGGCTGCGTTCCGAAATCCAGCGGGTATTGGAACCTGCGCTGCAGCGAAGCCAACGACGCAAACGGTTTAGCCTGTGATGAACTGCATAGCACTACTGCCGCTTCCAAATACGGAGGCGGCCTTTTTCTTTGCCTGTCTGCCCGCACGTCGGGCTTTTGAATCCGCTGGGCAATGATAGCTAGAGCTACTCCGCGCCCGAAACAGAGGCAACCTGCGGCGCGTGTGGGCAAAAAAAAGCGCCCCGAAGGACGCTTGCAAATCAAATTGGATATTTTGTAATGTCGGCGGCAACCTCAATGCCTGCATCGGTAAATCGGAATCGCAGCACAAGTTTTCCGCCGGTGGCAGCATATTCTGCGCGGAAAGGCTGTGCCCACAGTGCCGTCAGTCCCGGGCAGTTTTCAAATGCAGCGGCGCGGTAGTCATTGAAATCTTCGTAGTCATGTTCATCCTGCCAGCGTTCGTACAGGTTCATCAGAAAGGGAAGATGTGTATCCTGCACACGCTCCCAAATCTGCTCTGCGGGCAGTGTTTTGAAATCCGAAGGTTTCTGCGTCGGACGGAAGCATGCCCACTCGCGCAGCGGCAGCGGATTGTGCATGAACTTCAGCAAGGCTTCTTCCGTGCCGCATGTATCGCAGATATAAATATCCGCATGCCGGCTGAGTGCATTGGTGTGGATGCTCTCCTTCATGGCATCCCGTCCGCAGCGTGGGCAGGGCATGTGCTCGCCGGCATCCTGCCTCGCTTTCAAATCGCCGAAGGTATTTCTGATTCTATCATTCATGATTATTCTCCTCATCAATACGTGTACAGGAATCCTCACCGAACACAACGCCCAGTGAAGATCCACAATCCCAGGAAACGTGGATCGTGCCAATGTCATCCACTTGCATGACCGTGCCCAGCATGCCCGGCTTCAGATCCTGACAATACGGATCATCCATGCGGATCAGCTTCACTCGACTGCCTTTGGGGTAACGGCTCCGCAGATCATCCAGTTCTTCATGCGTCGGTCTGTTCATCCTGTTCCTCCTCACGCTTCTGAAGCGTCGGCAACTCGCCTGTAATAAACGCATGGTACACGCGTCCGCCATCTCGCGTACCGGCCAGATACATTTCCAGTGCCAATGCTGCAGAATATGTCATCCACAGATCGTCCCGCTCCGTCAGCTTTGCATCAGGATGGACATCCGTTTCCTCCATTGCCGCATCAAGCTTACCAGCAGCATCAGCGAACTCCGGGAATGAATCCGGGCTGGCGTTCAACTGACGCTCAATCTGATCGATGCGATCATACGCAATCTCCCTGATCCAAGCTTTCCAATTATCCATCGTGCAGTACCTCCTATCCTCAGGGTATGGTATCTATCACTCTGGTGGGCATATATGTCAAGATAAATCTGCATGTCTGGGCATAAGAAAAACCTCCACGGCATTAACCGTGAAGGCTTTGTGCACCTGCACGTGTGGAGGTCGTGCAAGTCGTTCCACAAAACTATATTATGCATCAGTTTTGATTGAAGGCTCGATACATAATCTCTCCTAGCGCTCTCTTCAAGGCAGCATATTTCTTAGGATCTGCGAATAGAGCACCAAAAACGTCTCGACTCTCTTTATAAGAATCCATAGTTGTTTTATCATAGACTTTAGAGAAAACGCTGTTTACAAAAATCTGTTCACCATCCTGATGTGCAGACTTACGCAAGACATCATCTTGTGACATTTTATCAATCAGAATGCCCGCAAGAATACGATCACCAGGTGTAATTTCACCAGCATAGTGCTCGTTGAATTTTTCGATAACCTCTTCAAGCTGACTCTTTTTCCCCTGCTGTGCATGGCCTTTTTTCATTGTTGGCGTTTCATACTGTCCTGCGGTATCTTTATCCAGTGAAATAGCACCTGCAAAGGTTTCCTCCAGCTTATAATATTCGAGTGTTACCTTGTTGCCCAAATCCCAAAGATCTTCTCCTTCTCCCGGAAGCAGATGCGCAAGGTAGCTGCAGAAAATATACTCTTTGTGCAGATTACGATCAAACATACGAACTATTTGAGTAATATAGTTATACCACTTCACAAAGCTTCTGACTTGTCTGCGGAATTCATACCGTTGCTGCTGGTCCAGATCCTGATTATAACGTTCAGAAATAGGGAGCAACGCATTGGTAATCTTCGCCTGCAAAGAATTATTTTTTCTGCTACTTTCAGAATTGAAATAAATTGCTGTTACAATCTCAACATCTTCGTCCGTATAGACCTTATAATCACGCAGCTTCTTTTGGGCTTCATAAATCAGATCAACATTGATTTCGGACTCAAGACTGGTTTCTGTATAGAAAGCTTGGAAGGCTTTCTGTATGTCCTCTGTCTTGTTTGCAAAGTCCAAAACATAAGTATCGATCTTTCCAGGGCAGGTTCTGTTCAGGCGGCTAATTGTTTGAACAGCTTTCACATCACGCAGTTTCTTGTCTACGATCATCGTGTGGAGTAATGGCTCGTCAAAACCGGTCTGATATTTTTCTGCAACGATCAGCACATCACCATGCTCATGGAAAACTGCTTTCGTTTGTCCTTCCGTCACTCTGTTTCCTTCTGCATCCACGTTCATAGTGCTCTCGGTATATTCGGAGCCGGGAATATCAGGATCAGTTACGCTACCGGAAAAAGCAATCATCACTTGCAGATTTTCATACCCCTGCCGCTTTATGTAATCATTTACTTCGTGGAAATAACGCACTGCAGCCAAGCGCGAAGCTGTAACCACCATCATTTTTCCTTTGCCACCAATAGCTTTGCTAGTCACCTCGCGGAATGTTTCAACGATAATTTCAGCTTTCTGTGAAATGTTATACGGATGAAGTTCGGCATATCGGCGGATCAGCTTCATTGCCTTGGAGGAAGGTACTTCCGGGTTATCAGGGATGTTCTTTGCAACCTTGTAACAGGTTTTATATGTGGTATAGTTAGCCAACACGTCCATGATAAAGCCTTCCTCAATGGCCTGCCGCATGGAATACACATGGAAGGGATGAAATGATCCATCCTGCCATTCTTCACCGAAGATTTCAAGCGTCTTATCCTTTGGAGTAGCAGTAAATGCATAAAAGCTCAGGTTTTTATGCTTGCCGGCAGAGATGAGTTCCTGCAGGAACTTATCATTTTCCAAGTCCAGTTCGTCTTCAGCCTTGCCTTCCATCTCAGCGTATTCTGCTAAAGCTTCCGTGGTATCTGCCAACGCCATTTTCAGCTTCATGGCACTCTGACCCGTCTGGCTGCTGTGCGCCTCGTCGACAATAACTGCAAAGGCTTTTCCCGTAGTATCACCAACAAGATCGTAAATCACTGGGAACTTCTGAAGCGTAGTAACAATGATTCGCTTGCCATCCTTTACAGCTTTCAGCAAATCTTTTGAACTCTTCTTTTCATCGATTAGAACAACGCTACCCAAAGTATGATCAAAACCATTGATCGTGTCCTGCAGCTGGCTATCCAGCACTTTGCGGTCAGTCACGATAATAACAGAATTGTATATCGCGTTGTTTTCTTCATCGTGAAGACTCGCAAGACGATACGCTGTCCATGCAATGCTGTTGGACTTTCCGGAACCAGCACTGTGCTGTATGAGGTAGTTATGACCGGGGCCATACTCTCTGGTATGTTCAACCAGTTTGCGAACTACATCCAGCTGATGATAGCGTGGGAAAATAAGTTTTTCAGAAACATCGGTCCGCACTTTACCATCAGGAAGAGTAATGCGCTTGGTCTCCTTCTGGTAGCTGATGAACTTCTGCAGAATGTCAAGCAGCTTATCCTTTTGCAGTACATTCTCCCACAGATATGCGGTCACATAGCCGCCGTCTGGATTCTGGGGATTGCCCGCACCGCCATCAATGCCGGGACCGTTGCTGCCCTGATTGAAAGGCAGGAAATAAGTTTTATCTCCCAGCAGACGGGTACTCATAGCCACCCGATACAGATCCGCAGCAAAATAGGTCAGGATTCTGCGGTTGAACTGGAATGCTTCTTCACGCGGATCGCGATCCTTCTTCCATTGAACAATGGCATTCTCTACAGTTTGTCCGGTCAGCTGATCCTTCAGCTCGATAGCAACCAGCGGAATACCATTGACCGCCAGCATCATGTCCACGCTGTTGTGATTGCGCGGGCTATAGTGCCACTGGCGAACGCATTGGCAGATGTTTTCCTTATATCGGGTCATAGAAAGCTGGTTCAGCTCGGTTTCCGGTTTGAAGAAAACAACCTTAAATTCCTGCCCACGATGTTTGAAACCATGGCGAAGCACGTTGACAAGACCATTCATGTCAACGGCATTCTGGAAAGCCTTATAGAACTTTGCCTGCGGATCGCTTTTGCAGCGTTTTTCAAACAATGCCCATGCTACTGGCTGTGTATTCTTTACGAAGGTACAAAGCGTAACGATATCAAGGGCATAGTTTTCTGTAAATGCGCCCGTACCGTCGTACTGGAATCCAGTTTTGTAACCAGCATCGGTAGCTTTCTGCCATCCGCCATTCGGAGAGGTCAGATAAGATTCAATGTCTATTTCGAACTGCTTCTCATTGTCAGCCATACGCCTATCCTCATTCCTGACCGCCGGTCAGCTTGGCAACCGCTCGATCGAAATCCGAAGTGATTCGCTGCGTTCTGTTGAACACATCATATTCCTGAGATGCCTTTTCAAGCGCCATCTGGCGGCTGATACGTCCCTTGTCCGGAAGAATCTGATAACGGCGGAAGGACAGAAATTCATTGATGCTCTGCGCAAATTCCTGCATGGTGAATGTATTCTCACGTTCAATCAGATCTTCGATATAATCGAAGTAGCCCGATACAGTTCGCTCCAGTCTGCGGATCTGCTGCTCATCCAGATAATTTTTTGCAATGGTAGTATCGGATTTCAGGATACGTCCATCCGGAGCGTTCTTCCATGTGGTCAAGCCCATGTTTTCCCGGGTATGATCAGCGCTGTCATATACAATTTCAGCAGCAGTTTTTCCGGTGATGGCATAATGGAACTTGTTCTGCACCATTGCATAGAATTCTTTGGTTGTGGGCGCTTTGGGATCATAGTCAATGCTGCACTCGGCGTAGATGTCGGTCACCTGCTGCCAGATACGGCGTTCACTGGCACGAATCGAGCGTACGCGCTCCAGCAACTCGCGGAAATAATCCTTGCCGAAGAGCGTCTGTCCCTGCTTGAGGCGCTCATCATCCATAGCAAAGCCTTTGATCATATATTCGCGCAGAATGCCAGTAGCCCAGATACGGAAGGCGGTTGCACGGCGGCTGTTAACGCGGTAACCCACAGAAATGATGGCGTCCAAGTTGTAGAACATGACCTCAGACTTCTGTGTTTTTCCGGCGATTGCACCATGCGGAGTGGCTATTTCCATTTTGGAAACAACCACTTCTTCCTGCAATTCGCCCTCGGCAAATATGTTTTTCAGATGCTTACTGATCGCTGGCGGCTGCACATCAAACAGTTCTGCCATACCCTTCTGGTTAAGCCAGATAGTATCATCCTTCACTAGTGCATTTACAGCAATTTCGTCCTCTGCGGCACGGTACATGAGAAAACGTGCTTCTTGACTGTTCATGGTTACACCTCCTGAGCTTCTCGTTCGGACTGAGCAGCGTCAAAACGTTCTTTGCTTTCGACAACTGCCTGTAGCATTTTGAAATGCAATTTCACAAAATGGATATAAGCATCAGCTGATTCCAGAAGCGGATCATTTCTCTTTTCCGGAAGAGGTTGTCCGATCTGAAACTCAAGCTTATTATCTGCGCATTTCTCGACTGTCTGATAGAATGCCTTTTCGGACAGATGAACATATCCGCTGGCATTATCATACACCTTGCTGAAGACACTGTCTATTTTAGTGATTTCGTCTTTCAAATGTCCGTCGGTCATTTTCTTGCCATTGGTATCTTTCAAATTCTTTATCGGATTGCCATCAATAACGCATTGAACAGCTGCATTGCGGTCTTCAGCAATGAAAGCAGCATATGTTCTCATGCAGTTATCCATCTGCATCCGCAGCAGTACACCGGCGCAGGTTAAGTTGCGATCCTGCAGCATGGGAATGAAGCCATCGATCAAACGCATGCATCTGTCTACAGAAGCACAGAAGAACAGATCCTCCATGCAAAGACTTTCACCTATGATGCCAGCCGCAATGGTTACAGCATTTTTGCGCAAGGTTTGAAGCTGCTCAATACGGGATGCAAGCGCAATACTGTATTCTTCGTTCGTCATTAGCACACCCGCCTTTTGCCTGTGACCACTTCAAAGATAAGAGATTTTTTGTAGTCTTCAAGATCGGTCAAAAGCGATTTCTTCTCCATAATAACGCAATCAATAGCGTTTATCCTCTGTGTAAGTGTTTCTATAATCTGCAATTGCCTTTCTTTTGGAGGTGCATCAATAAGTATTGCATTTAGCATTTCTTGATTAAGGTTATTTATATTTGTTGAGTCGTTGCTATACTTCAGCAATGCTTGCTTAAAGTGAGATGTTCTAAAGTAATAAAGCAAATAAAGATTGTCAGTCAATGCCTGTCTCATATTACGAAACCTAATGCAAAATCCGCTGAACGCAAGAGGATAAGTTATATTCTCAATTAACACACTCCGACCAACAAGCTCTTTACTTCCATTTGAACGAACAAATACGATGTCTCCATCGTGAAGCAGATAGTCATCTCCAACGGTGAAGTCAATATGCTCGTCAGCAAAATTATCAATGCTATCAAGAACCATACTATCTTTGAAACATCCAACGCCTAAAAACTTTATATTGGGAGTAGCTTCTGAGTGAGAGAAGTTTATTCCATTTTTTAGTGTTCCTAGTTGGCGAAGTTTAATGTGGATATCATCGTAACCTAAAATTGCTTCGTCAATTATTGCTTGTTTCCATCGCTTATACTCTTCGATGCTGGCTTTGGCTTCGGCAATGACGGAATCGATATAGGCGATTTTTCTGTCCAGAAATTCCGCGATTGCTATTTGTTCTTCTTCGGTCGGAAGCGGCAACTTGAGGCGCTTAACTTCATCGTAATTCAAACCCTGACGTACACCGGAGCCCATTCCGTAGAAGCCTTTTCTTATGTCAAATGTGTGCAGCAAATAATAAAGATATTTCGCGCCTCTGGAATTCTTTGGACGCATTGTTGTATATGCTGAAGTAATAATTCCTCTTTCTTGCGAAAGACCAACCCGCAGACTTGTATGGTCGTTTTGCAAGTCCGTAAGTCGAAGAACAATATCATTTGCTTCAATAATATTATAGCCATCAAAAGATGCGGGAAGGAGACCACCACTTGTGTCGATGGGTTTTCTTTTAATTCGGCCGTAGCTCAAAGATAGCAAGTTCTTTTCAGACAAGGTGGAGTTCTTGTTTTTTACCTGAGTTACGATCTGAGAAAGCAATACCATAGGCCAAGAGGAAGGAATCTCACCGAGCCACTCGCTATCAGAATTTTTATATAAAGCATATTTTATGGCGATAGGCACGTTAATCCTCCTCTCTAAAAAGTTCATGCAGTTTTGCCATCAGGCTCTGTTCTCGCTCAGCGATGCGGGCAGCGATATCTGCGCTGGGTTCAATGGCAGTGTATTCATAGAACGTACGGGTAAAAGGAATCTCATAGCCAATCTTGGTTTTGCTCTCGTCTACCCACGCATCGGGATTGTAGGGCAGCACTTCCCGGGCGATGTACTCGTTGATCTCCTCCGTCAGCGGAATACTTTCAGTATCGCGTTTGGTAACATCTGCTACTTTTTTACCTCGTTTGAGCAGTACGCTGCCATCTTCGTTATATACAGGAGTCTCCACAACGACCTTGCTGTAACCGAGCGAGATGCCTTCAATAACTTTGCTCTTGCAGATGATCGGCTTGCCATCCTCTTCCACGCCTTCGTAATTCCGAGTGCAGTATTCGCCATACGCCTGCACAATCATATCGCGGCTGGCCTTGGCAATATCATAGCGCTTGTTGCCGATGGGTTTGCGGCGGGCAAGACGGCATTTGCTTGCGTCGATCAGCTGCACCTTACCTTTATGGCGCTGGGGCTTGTCCTTATTGATGATCCAGATATAGGTGGCAATGCCGGTATTATAGAAGGAATCGTTGGGCAGCTGCACAATTGCATCCAGCCAGTCGTTTTCAATGAGATAGCGGCGAATATTACTCTGACCGCTGTCTGCGTCGCCGGTAAACAGAGAAGAACCATTCTGGATGATTGCCATACGGCCAGTTGCCTTCAGTTTCTTTACACCATTCATCAGGAACAGCATCTGTCCATCACTCTTGCTGGGCAGACCGGGAGCAAAGCGTCCGGCTTCACCTTTTTTGTACTCCGCTTCCACAACCGTGGCTTCACGCTTCCAGTCAATACCAAAGGGCGGATTGGAAATGACGAAGTCAAATTCATATCCGGAGAACTTGTCATCGGAAAGAGTATCGCCGAATTGCATGTTGTCAGGATCGCTGCCATGGATCATGGTATCAGCCACAGCGATGCCCATGGTGAAAGGATTCAGTTCCTGACCAAATGTCTGCACGGAAGCATTTTCGTCCAGCTGCTTCAAACGTTCTTCCATACAGGTAAGCATCTGGCTTGTGCCCATGGTCATATCGTATACGGTGCAGTGAATGCCGTCATCATCGGTGACGGTATCATTATCCGTCAGCAGCAGATCGCACATCAGGTAAATGATATCACGGCTGGTGAAATGGGCGCCGGCCTCTTCGTTGTAAGACTCAGAGAAACGCTGGACAAGATTTTCAAAGATATAGCCCATATCTACCGTAGAAATACGATTCGGGCTCATATCCAAATCTTCTGCTGAAAAGTCCACGATGACCTGATAAAGCACGCCAGCTTCAACCATGCGATCCACCTGTGCCTGAAAGTTCATACGGGCCAGAATCTGCTGAACATTGTCGGAGAATCCGGCGAGATAATCGCGGAAATTGTCTTCAATATTGGCGGGATCGGTGATCAGGCTGCCAAAAGTGAAGCGGCTTGTATTATAGAACTGATAACCGGACGCTTCCTTCAGAAAGCCGACCTTCAATTCGCCGAGAGCGCCAAATTCCTGATTAGCTTCAAGAACAGCGGCATGGGTGGGGATCAGACAATCATGGAAACGCTTAATCACGCACATGGGCAGAATGACAAGGCCGTATTCATGCGGTTTGAATGCGCCGAAAAGAGAGTTTGCTGCATTCCAGATCAGGTTCGCATTTTCCTGGGCGCGGCGACCGACTTCATTGATTTTCATTTCGCTATTGCTCATTTGGTGTATCCTCCGTTCATAGCCTTCAGCGCGGCAATTACGCTTTCGATAGGAATGCCGCTCCAGTTCTGCAAGTCTGTTTCATTTGAATAAAGTACGCGCGCACGCAGCACTTCTGATGAAAACGTCTTCATGCGAGAGAGGCGCTGCTCCATCGCTTCTGTGTACGGATATAACA
>OLPA01003109.1_pt1 | contig 11640 bp, 9 predicted proteins | sample 1672811 | NCBI WGS metagenome assembly OLPA01 (sample SAMEA3136726, study PRJEB25190) | human gut metagenome | biome: human gut; feature: human-associated habitat; material: faeces | place: Austria | collected 2013
CTATAAGCAGGAACGGTACAACCCCTTTCTAGGCGTCGTTCCTATTTTTGTGCAGCTCTTTCTGCTCATCGGACTGATTCAGGTCATCTACCATCCCTTGAGCTACATCCTCCAGCTTCCTCAGGACCTGTGTCAGGCGGTCATCAATGCCGCACATCAGCTGGGAGGTATCGACGCCGCTTCCGGCTCGGCGGAGCTGCTGGCGCTGGACTATGTGCAGAAGGCGGCCGACCTCACTGCCTTTGCGGCTCTTCCCGGCATGACGCAGGAAATACTGAACGCCATGCTGCGGATGAACATGTCGTTCCTTGGCTTCCACCTGTCGGGCGTACCAGTACAGGATGGCGGCGTGTTGCTGCTCATTCCCGCGCTGGCGGGCCTGGCCTCAGTGGTTCTCAGCCTTTCGCAGAATGTCATGAACCCCCTCCAGCGCGAACAGGGGCGTGCCGAGCAGATGGGCTCGATGCTCTTTTCGGTAGGACTGTCACTGGTGCTGGGCTTCTTCATCCCGGCTGGTGTAGGCTTTTACTGGATTTGGAGCAACCTCTTCACCATCGCACAGCAGGCTGTGCTCAACCTTGTCTACCGTCCCGAAAAGCACATCGACTATGCGGAACTGGCCGATTCAAAAAAGGAACTGGCGCAGTACCAGAGCGTGGGCAAGGCCGCCGGCAAGCGCAGCCGCGAGCTTGTACGCCGCGAGAAGGCCGATTACAAACGCTTTTTCTCCATTGTCAACAAGCATCTGGTGTTCTACTCCGAGAAAAGTGGGTTTTATAAGTATTATCAAGACATGATTGAATATTTATTGAATCATACTAATATCATAATCCACTATGTGACAAGCGATTCGGAAGATCAGATTTTCGAGCTTGCCAAAAAACATTCTCAGATCAGACCCTATTACATTGGAGAAAAACGCCTGATCACTCTGATGATGAAAATGGACGCAGATATCGTTGTCATGACCATGCCTGATCTGGAAAACTATCACATAAAGCGCAGCTATATGCGTAAAGATATCGAATACATTTATGTTTTCCATGCAGCAATTTCAGGTTTAAGGACGCTTCGCCCCGGTGCATTGGACCATTATGATACCATTTTGACGGTTGGAAGCTATATTGAAAAGGAAATCCGCGAGACAGAAAAGCGCAAGCAGCTTCCAGCTAAAAAACTAGTCCCTTGTGGGTATGCTGTATTGGACCATATGGCAAAAGAGTACCGCGCTATGGAAAAACGAGCACATGATGTACCTAGGATACTTATCGCACCTTCGTGGCAAGCGGACAATATTTTAGAGTGCTGCCTAAAAGAAATGGCAGAGGAACTTTTGAAAAATGGATATGATGTCACTGTTAGGCCTCACCCTCAGTATCTGCGTCGCTCTGCAGCCAAGCTGGATGCTATTATGGAAGCTTGCAAAGGGTTGAACAAAGAACGTTTTCATTTTGAACTTGACTTTTCCTCAAACGTGACCGTGTTTACTGCTGATTTGCTAATCACGGATTGGTCAAGTATTGGATACGAATATGCTCTTGCCACAGAAAAGCCTGTTCTGTTTGTAGACACACCTATGAAGGTTGTCAATTCCGAATTTGCACAATGGGAGAAAAATTGGGAACCATTTGACCTAAAGGTTCGCAGAAGCATAGGCATTGCCCTCACGCCAGAAGAGGTAAAGAGTCAGATTGGCAAGAGCATAGAGGATTTGTTGAATAATCAAGACCGCTTTCGTCAAAAAATCGTAGCGTTCCGATCTGAAAACATTTATCATTTTATGGAAAGTGGGAAATATGCAGCAAACTATATTATAGAGCAACTTCAAAAGAAAAAGCATGAAAAAGAGGGGCAGCAATGATTCAATGCTGTACATCAAGTGATATTCAACGGGCGCTGGATTATATTGGCCAAGACTATTCTGAATGTATCTACCTATATTTAAATCTTAAAAAATATGGCATTGATAATCCAAATGTTACGGTATGGCTGGTGGAGCAGCAACAGAGTATTCTTGGAATTTGTTTGCGTTACCACGAATGCTTACATTTATTTAGCAAGGAGCACAATGTAGACATATCGGATATGCAGGCATTGCTGCTCGAACAGAAACCAAAAGTTTTCTTCTGTTCAGCAAATATTGAGGCTCACCTCAAAAAAGAATGGTTGGGAAGTTATAAAAAAGAAACTATGGATGTCTTTGAGGCGGTGCCAATGCCGGAGGATGAAAGCAGACTGATATATGTCGCAAAAGAAAAAGATCTGGAAAAAGTGGCCCGTTTTATGATGACTGATCCTACCTTTTCAGAAATCTACAATCTAAGCAGTCTGACAGCACAGTTGAGACAGCGAATGAAGGATAGGTTTGGCCGTATATTTTACACATGTGAGGAAGGCGAAATCGCGGCGACTGCCATGACCTATGCAGAACTAGAGAATATGGCGATTTTCAGCGGATTATTGACTGCAAAAAAATACCGAAAGATGGGATTATGCTCCGCCGTGCTTGCTAAACTCACAAATCAACTGATTCAAGAGAAAAAAAAAGTATTTTGTCTTGTAACAGTTGAAGCCTCAAGGAAGCTTATGCTTAAAATGGGCTTTGCTGTTGTTGGTCATGTGTCTAAATATCATTTGTAGTTTTCAAAAAGGAGTTACCATGAGCACTATTGCAAGAAAAATATTACTCAATCCCGGCCCGGCAACGACGACCGATACGGTAAAAATGGCGCAGGTTGTTCCGGATATCTGCCCGCGTGAAAAGGAATTTGCCGGCCTGATGGCGGGACTGCGCAAGGATCTGCTCAAGGTGGTCCACGCTGACCCCGAAAAGTATACCGCTGTACTTTTTTGTGGCTCTGGCACCATTAATCTGGATGTATGCTTGAATTCCCTGTTGCCCGCTGGCAAGAAGGTGCTGATTGTCAACAATGGTGCATATAGTCAGCGAGCGGTTGAAATCTGTCAATACTATCACCTGCCACACATCAATCTGGCATTTGCCTTTGACCAGCGCCCGGATATGAATATGGTGGAAGAAACGCTGGCCGCCAACGATGACATTTCCATTGTCTATACGACCCATAACGAAACAGGGACCGGTTTGCTCAACCCCATCCGCGAGCTGGGTGATATGGCGCACCGCCATAACGCCATATTTGTCGTAGACACAACATCCACGCTTGCGATGCGGCCTATCGATATCCAAAAAGACAATATCGATTTCTGCATGGCGTCGGCGCAAAAGGGCCTTATGGCAATGACCGGCCTATCTTTCGTGATTGGAAATCGTCTCTATATTGAAAAAAGCAAAGAATATCCCACACGCTCGTATTATTGTAATTTGTACTTGCAATATGAATACTTTGAAAAAACAGGCGAAATGCATTTTACTCCCCCTGTGCAGACCATCTATGCCACGATACAGGCTTTGAAAGAATATTTTGCCGAGGGTGAGCAAGCCAAATGGGAACGGCATACTAGGGTTTTTCATGCGTTACAGAGGGGCGTGGACGAACTTGGCTTTATCAGCGTAATTCCTGAAAAATGGCGCGCAGGCTTGGTCGTGGCTGTATACTACCCAGATGACCCTCACTGGGACTTCGAAAAGATCCACGACTATTGTTATGAGCATGGATTTACCATCTATCCCGGAAAAATCTCGGGGAGCAATACCTTCCGTCTGTGTGCCTTGGGCAGTATTGATGTGGACGATATCGCAGCCTTTTTTGAGGTTTTCAAAGCGGCTTTAGCAAGTTGTGGTGTTGCCATGCCTGTACAGTACCAGAAAAGAGGATTATGCGAATGAAAACAGTATATACCTGCTTTTGTACAGATGTGATTCATGAAGGCCATCTTAACATTATACGTCAGGCGAGCAAATATGGCGAGGTCGTCATAGGTGTTTTGAGCGATGAAGCGGCGGTAAAGTTCAATCGTTTCCCCTCCATACCATTTGAGGAACGTCTGGAACAAGCGCGCAGGATACCGCAGGTGAGCCGTGTGATCGTTCAAAAGGAGGTCATGTACGACGACGTGATTGAAAGTCTGCGCCCGGATTATGTGGTCCATGGGGATAATTGGCTGAAAGGTCCCATGAAAAGCATACGAAACCAGGTAGAGAAACTGCTTCAGACGTATGGCGGACAGATTATCGACATTCCCTACACTTACAACGATGACGTCAAGCGAACGGATGCGCGGATTCGAGAGCGCTTGGCCATGCCAGAGTTTCGGCGGGCCCGCCTCCAAAAAACGCTCAAACTTCGTCCCATTGTTAAGGCGTTGGAAGCACACAGTGGGCTGACGGGCCTGATCGTGGAAAAGACTGTGGTAGAGCATAACGGCGAGCTAGACCAGTTTGACGCGATGTGGGTCAGCTCGCTTTGTGATTCAACGGCCAAGGGCAAGCCGGACATTGAACTGGTAGACATGACCTCCCGTTTCAGAACAATTGATGACATAGTAGAAGTGACCACCAAGCCCATTATTTTTGATGGCGATACAGGCGGCTTGACAGAGCATTTTGTCTATACTGTTCGCTCGCTGGAGCGTATGGGCGTCTCGGCTGTCATTATCGAAGACAAGGTAGGCTTAAAGCGCAATTCGTTGTTTGGCAACGAGGTCACGCAAACCCAGGATACGATTGAGCACTTCTGCGAAAAGATTGCCGCCGGCAAAAAAGCGCAGCTGACCGATGATTTTATGATCATCGCACGCATTGAGAGCCTGATTCTGGAGCAGGGGATGAAGGATGCCCTGACCCGCGCACACGCATATGTCAAGGCGGGCGCAGACGGTGTGATGATTCACAGCCGTAAAAAGGACCCGGATGAAATCCTCACATTTTGCGATACATTTCGCCAGACAGATAAAGCAACACCCCTTGTCGTTGTCCCCACTTCATTCAATAGAATCACCGAATCCGAACTGGCAAGCCACGGCGTCAATATTGTGATATACGCTAACCAGCTCACCAGAAGCGCGTTCCCTGCAATGAAAAATGCAGCTGAATCGATATTAAAGAATCATCGGGCGCTTGAAATCGACCAGGAACTGATGCCCATCAAGGAGATCATTACCCTGATCGATGAAATCTGACTAATAGTGTGGGAAGGAATGTATCCTATGGATCATGCAATCATCATGGCATCAGGACAGGGAACGCGTTTGCGTCCTCTGACACTACAAACACCAAAACCTCTCATACGGATAGCGAACAAGCCCATGATTGAAACCGTGCTGAATGCGTTATGTCAAAGAAAGGTACAAAAGATCGCTGTCGTTGTAGGTTATCTTGGCGAGCAATTTTCATATTTGCCCCAAAAATATCCAAACGTTCAATTGATTCAAAACAAGAATTATGCGAGCGAAAATAACATTTCGTCCGTATATACGGCAAAGCAGCTATTGATGGAAAACCATAACTGTTTTATCTGTGAAGCCGACTTGTGGTTGTCACGACCGGAGATCCTTTGCTTGGATGTAAAACAGTCATGCTATTTTGGCAGGCAGTTTACCGGCTATTGTGACGACTGGGTTCTGGAACAGGACGCGCAGGGGCGCCTTACCAGGGTGGGAAAAGGTGGACATGATTGCTGCGCATTGGCGGGGATCTCATATTTTACAGCCAAGGATGCCCGTCTGCTAGCCAACTTTATTGAAACTGCCTACAGCTACCCGGGAAATAGGAATAAATTCTGGGACGAGATTGTGAACGAGCATCTAGACTCACTCGACATGACGGTCCATGTAATTCAGGACGAGGATATACACGAAATTGACACGGTAGAAGAATTGACGGAAATGCGGGTCAGATATGGTGGATGATGCGGGGCATCTGATAAACCGGGAGGAAAAATACGTTGAATGTAGAAGCTTTTCTCGATTTGCTGCAGGTGGATTTCTACGCCGGGGTGCCGGATTCGCAGCTAAAAGCGCTATGTAATGCGCTCATGCAGACCTACGGTATCAATCCGCGGCACCATCTCATCGCTGCCAACGAGGGCAACGCCGTGGGACTGGCCGCCGGGTACCACCTTGCCACAGGCAAAGTACCGGTGGTCTACCTGCAAAACAGCGGCATCGGCAATATCATCAATCCCGTGGCCTCTCTGCTCAACGACCGGGTGTACGGGATTCCCTGCATCTTCATCGTAGGCTGGCGCGGACAGCCGGGCGTGCATGATGAGCCGCAGCATGTCTTTCAGGGAGAAGTGACGCTCCGGCTGCTGGAGGACATGGAGATCGAACCCTTTGTGCTCTCGGCGGATACGACGGAAGCGGAGCTGCGTGAGCGCATGGACGGCTGGCAGCCGCGCCTGGCGGCGGGGAAAAGCGTGGCCATCGTGGTGCGCAAGGGGGCGCTGACCTATGATCAGCCTGTTAAGTACAGCAACCATAACTCGCTTTTGCGCGAGGAGGTCATTCGCTGCATAACTGAGGTATCCGGGGAGGATATCATTGTTTCCACCACAGGCAAAGCATCGCGGGAACTGTTTGAAATTCGGGAAGCGAAGGGGCAGTCGCATCAGTTTGATTTCCTGACGGTAGGCTCCATGGGACACAGCTCGTCCATTGCTCTTGGAATTGCACTGAACAGGCCCGACATGCAGGTATGGTGCATCGACGGGGATGGGGCGGCGCTGATGCATATGGGCGCCATGGCGCTGATCGGCGCCAACAGGCCCAAAAATCTGGTGCATATTGTAATCAACAACGCCGCACACGAGACGGTCGGCGGCATGCCGACGGTGGCAGGACAGGTTGATCTGGTGGGCGTGGCCAAGGCATGTGGGTATCCGCATTCCCTGCGTGTCCATGATCAGGAGGGCTTGGTCCGTGCGCTGGAGGAAGCAAAGGCTGCAAGGGAACTGACATTTCTGGAGGTATATGCCCGCATCGGCTCGCGCCTTGATTTGGGGAGGCCTACGACGACGCCACTAGAAAACAGAGCAGTGCTGATGACGTATCTCTCAAATTGTAAATGAAGGGAGAAATGCACATGAAAGGCATTATCCTAGCCGGTGGCGCAGGCACACGCCTCTATCCGCTCACCATGGTCACCAGCAAATAGCTGTTACCCGTCTATGACAAGCCTATAATCTGCTGCTGGCAGGCATCCACGATATCCTCTTCGTCACCGTCTCGGAGGATACCCCACACTTTTATCACCTGCTAGTTGATGGCGGGCAGTTCGAAGTCAATTTCTCTTGTAAGATTCAGCCCTCCCCCGACGAGCTGTCCCATGCCTTCATGGTGGGCTGGGCGTTCATCTGGGACGAGGCATGCTCGATAGTATTGGGTTATATCTTCTATGACAACAGCTTTGGCAGGATGCTGTACGCTGCCATGCGTAACGCGAGGAGAACTGCAGCGCGATCGTCTTTGTCTGCTATGTCAGCACTCTGAGGGACTGCCCCATGTGTATGGGACAGTCCCTCATATTGTTAAAAAAACTTTTGCGAGGTTCGGAGGGCCTTAGTCCTCCGAACTTTATTCCAGGTGCCGTTAATTGTTGGAACAATTAACAAAATAGTTGAATTCTCGATTTTTACCATTCCGCTACCTGCAAACAATCCTACAGATGCACAATATAAAGCCCTGATATACTCATAAGAGTTTGAATCTCGCGTATTAATCCACTTTAACAATAGACCGTTTATTGTACCTTTCGGTGTGTTCTGCGGTATAATCATTTCCGAATTCAGGGCAAACACCCGTTCACCATGCCGTTCAAACAGCTTATACTGATTTTGCTTATGATTTCTATCCACATTCTTAATCTTAAGCAAAAAGACGAGGCTTGGATACCCTTTCGGGGTCCTTGCCTCGTCTTTTTGGGGGCGTTCATTTTGTAACGCTCCCGGCATTTGAATAATCAGTACGTTACCCTGTTGTGTCCGTCACGGGATTATTCCAGATCGGCCAGAATGTCCTCAAAGTTCTGTTGCGCCGCCTTTGCGGCATCCGCAGGCTCTACGCCGTTAATCAGCACCTGCTGCACCATTTCGCTGAGAATATTGTATTGGCGCACATAGGCATAGTTGGTGTTGAGAATTCCGTTGGTTTCAAAGGTGGTGCCCTTTACACCGCCAGCGTTGGCCGACTCGTTGAAGGTTTTCTCACTGGCCGCGTGGTCATAGGAGAAAAGAATGCGAGCGGCGTTTTTCGACAGCATGGGATCGTCCGTGGTTTCAAGGATGGTGGTCAGAATCTCCTTTACGCTGTAAAGCGACGGCGTAATGTGACCCGGCGCAGAAAGCGCAAACTGTGCCGCGTTTTCGCCCGTGCACATAAACTCAAGGAACGCCATGGCCAGTTCGGGATTCTGCGTGTTTTTGCCCAGTGCATAGTAGTTGTAACTGGCAAACTGCAGCTGCGGGCCATCATCGCAGGTCGGAACTTCGCAAACCGCATATTTGTCCAACAGGTCGGGCGCCTCGTTATAAACGCGCGCTATGATGCGGCCCTGATAGAACGAAATGGCTGCCTTGCCGGAGCAGAACGCAGTAATCTGATCGCTGTAGCCGTAGGAAGTGATTCCCGGCGGGCAGTACTGAGCAAGCTCCTTGTAAAACTCCAAAGCCTTGACAACGTATTCGGTATCCAGCGTGGGCTGTAAATCCTCGCCGCACACATTGCCTCCCGCCATGTTGATGAACATGTTCATCCACAGAGTGGTGCAGTTGTTTTGTCCGGCAGGCAGGCAGCAGCCATACATGTCGTCGGTGGTGAGCGCTTTGGCGGTTGCCAGCAGCTCGGACCACGTCGTGGGGATCTCCAGCCCGGCTTCCTCCAGCAGATCCGTGCGGATGAACATCTGCATGCTGCATCCCGCATAGGGGAAGCCATAGTCATGCCCGTCGATCTGCACGCGCGAGCCCGGAATGAAGTCATCCTCGCCGATCCGCTCGATCAGCTCATCCAGCGGATACAGGATGCCCGCGTTGGCATAGGTGCCAATGGATTCGCAGTCCACGGTAATCAGGTCCACCGGCGCGCCCGCGTACAGATCCGCCATGATGCTTTCCTCGCGGTCGTCCATGCCCGCCAGCACAAGGTTGATCGTGCACCCGGGATTTTCCTTTTCAAAGGCCTCAATCAGGGCACGGGTTACGGTCACCTGTTCCTCGTCCGTTTCACCGGAAAGGAAGGTGATGCTGCCGGACAGCTGCGCCTCCTCCGCCGAAGCGGACAGGCTCAGGCACGACAACGCCAGGGTCAGGGTCAACAGGATACCTAGCAGCTTTTTCATGGGAACCCTCCTTTAATTGACTTTTCAAGCGGCCGCCGTGTCCGCGCGCCCACAGCGCTTTGCCAGCAGGCGGGTTCGTTTCCCCGGCCGCCGCCCAGGTTCTTGTTTTATTCCTTCACGCCTCCGTCGGACCAGCCCCCCACCAGCTTGTCCACACCAAAGATATTCATCACCAGAACCGGCACCGTGGCAACTACGGTACCTGCCAGAATCACGCCCCACGGATAGATTTGCTCCTGGGCAAACATGGAGGAAATCACCAGCGACAGCGTGCGGTTTTCTTCCGAGGAAAGCAGAATCTTGGCATACATCAGATCGTTCCATACGAGGATGAAGGCCTGAATGCCGGTTGCAATCATGGCCGGCGTAAGCTGGGGCAGCACGATGCGGTAAAATGCCTGAAAGCGCGTACAGCCATCGATCATGCCCGCTTCCTCAAAGCTGGTGGAGACCCCCGCAAAGTAGGAGGTCATCAGCCACACGCAAAACGGCAGGGTGGTAGAGGTAACCATGACCGCATATACCACAAGGTTGTCGCGCAGACCCAGCTTTGTAAGGATGGAATAGATGGGCAAGATCAGCAAAATGGAGGGGATCATGTAGGTATCCAGGATCAGCCTTTTGAGCAGCCTGGACCCCGGATAGGTAAACCTGGTCAGGCTGTAGCCCGACAGACAGGCCACCGCGATGGAAACCGCCGTGGTAGCCAGCGACGTAAGCAGCGTGTTGGAAAAACTTCTGATAAAGTTGGACAGGCCAAACAGAACGGTATAGTTATTCAGCGTAGGCGCGATGGGAAAGAGCCGGTAGGGATAGTTGTACATTTCCTGGCTTTCCTTTAGCGAACCGAAGATGGCCCATACCAGCGGAAAAAGCGAGATGACCACCAGTGCCGCAATCATTATCCAGAATGCGATTCTGGCCGGCAGTTTTTTCAGCCTCATGCCTGAAGCCTCCTTTCCGCCATTTCGTTGAGCCGGTAATACGCTCTGGAAATCAAAAGGAGAATGACAAACATCAGCACCCCTATGGCCGCCGCCCGGCCCAGATTGTAGGAGCTGAAGGCCTGGGAATACAGCATCATGGGCAAAGTTGCGGTGGCGTTGAGCGGTCCTCCGCCGGTGAGCATGTAAATCAGATCCCACTTGTTAAACAGGAAGATAAAACGCATCAGCATAACCACCGTAAGCGGCGGCAGGATAAACGGAAAGGTGATGTGCCAGAATTGTTGCCATATGGTAGCGCCATCCACCTGAGCGGCCTCGTAATAGTCGTTGGATATGGTTTGCAGCTTTCCCAGCACGGCGATCATAATCATCGGCGTATATTTCCACACCGACACCAGGATTACGCCGGCCATGGCAAGGTTATAGGTGCCAAACAGATTGAGTGTCCCCTTCGCCAGCCCCAGTGTCACAAACAGATGATCCAGCACCCCCACCAGGTCGTTGAACATGTATCTGAAAATGGCGCAGGTTACCACCATGGGCACCAGATATGGAAACAGCACAAAGGAACGCACAAACGAGCGCAGCGGCATGTCCCGGTTCAGCAGCACGGCAAACAGTGTGCCCAGCACCGCGCAGGGAATCAACGTGCCGAAGGCGTAAAGGATGGTGCGCGCCAGGCTTATCCAGAAATCGGCGTTGAGCACCACGCGTTCAAAGTTTCTTAGCCCGACGTATTTGCTGGTCTGGGACAGCATGTTGTAGTTCTGCACGCTCAGGGTAAACAGATTTACCAGCGGATAAACCACGAGGAACAGCATGAACGCCACAACCGGCAAAATCATGAGAATACCAAGTCGCCTGTCTCTTCGACCCAGAGCAGATACAGACCGGCCACCCTTGCTCAATCCACGCATCTGTCGATGCCCCTTTCTATCATAAAACTATGCAATTGATAACTTGAATTCATCATAGAACTGAATCACCTGCAATAGTAGCCGATTCTGGACCGTCATTTTGCACCAATTTTCAACTTGATTTAAATGCCTTTTGTGATATAATTGTTTTTTATCAATTTGGCATTGTTTGTTTTTCTTTCCAGAAGCAATGAAAAAACCGTTACTTGGACATTAGGAACCAACGCGTTGTGGTTTTGAATTCATGCAGAGTCTCAGCCGCAACGCATTGCGCTACAGTTCTGGGCCTCGGTCTTTTGGGCTGGAATCAAAGGGTTCCTCCCGCTTTTGTTTCTCCGGGCGTGCTGCATACATAACACATACGGCTGCTTTAATACAAATCAGGTTTTTTCATCGTTTTTTTATTGGTTTCCATCAAAATTTCTTAAATTTTCTCTTTCAGGGTTTCAAACGCCTCCCACAGCGTGTCGGAATTTCCGCTGCGACGAGGGCTCGACGAAATGATCGACACATTTCTCGC
>OLPA01003115.1_pt1 | contig 11625 bp, 4 predicted proteins | sample 1672811 | NCBI WGS metagenome assembly OLPA01 (sample SAMEA3136726, study PRJEB25190) | human gut metagenome | biome: human gut; feature: human-associated habitat; material: faeces | place: Austria | collected 2013
ACAGAGAGGGGGAAGCTCCCCTGTCATTCTGAGCGCAGCGAAGAATCTTTTCTCCCGTCTCAGGGGCATGGCCTGAAAGATTCTTCGGAGCGAAGCTCCTCAGAATGACAGAGAGGGGGAAGCTCCCCTGTCATTCTGAGCGCAGCGAAGAATCTTTTCTCCTGTCTCAAGGGCATGGCCTGAAAGATTCTTCGGAGCGAAGCTCCTCAGAATGACAGGAGGGGGAAAACCGCGCCTCCGAATGACAGGAGGGGGGAAACCGCGCATCAGAACGACAGGGGGTGGGAAGGCTCCTCAGAACGGCAATAACAGAGAAACCGGGAATAATTGACAAAAAGCGGCGCTTATGATTAAATGAAAAACGCCCCCGAAAGAGGGCGGGCGCTGCCACAACGGTAGGCGGTTATGCTCCTCCGAACCGGAGAGGACTTCTGCCCCCTTCGCAAAAGGGGGTGATGCCATGGAAATTACATATTCAGAGCTGTTTCAGTTCTGCCTTGTGATTATCGGTATCGTAAGCCTGTTTATACAGGCGAAAAACAAGAAGTAACCGCCCAGCCTCCAAGCAAGCAGTTACTTCTTGTAACAAGTATGTGAGGAGCTAACCGTTTACCGGCAGCGCCTTTTCATTTATATTATATGATCAGCGTTCCGCTTTGTCAACTGACAGGGCGGATTTTGTTTTATAAAGGAGATTATAAAATGCAAACTACAAAGAAAGAAGAAGCGGATCTGGCGCTGGCAAAGGAGAACGAAGCGGTTAAAGCCCCAATGGGCACGGGGGCGGGCGCCTGGCAGAATGCGGAAAAGCAGCCGGCTCAGGGCGTGGAAGCCGCAGCTCCCGCCGCGGGGCAGAGCATGGCGCCCGCACCGGCAGGGAAATCCGGGGCGGGCTATGACCCGATATCCGACGCGGCCTATCAGGAAGCCCTTGCCGCATTGACGCAGGCGGAACAGAACGCGCCCAGCTATAAAAACAGCTACGAGGGCCAGCTTGAGGACATATACGACAGGATCGTGAACCGGGACAAATTCTCCTACGACCTGAACGGGGACATGCTCTACCAACAGTATAAAGACCAGTATATTCAGCAGGGCCAGCTTGCCATGCGCGACACCATGGGGCAGGCCGCCGCCCTCACGGGAGGCTACGGTTCTACTTACGGGCAGGCGGTGGGCCAGCAGCAGTATGACGCCTATATCCAACAGCTCAACGGCCTTGTGCCGGAGCTTTACGGCATGGCGCTGGACAGATACCGGCAGGAAGGCGACGACCTCTACCAGCTCTACGGCCTCACCGGGGATATGGCGGACGAAGAATACGCCAGGTATCAGGACGAATACAACAAATGGCTCACGGAGCGGGACTACGCCCAGAAGCAGGCGGACGCAGCCTATGACCGGGGATACAGGGAATGGAACACAGGCTACGGTATACAGCAGGAAAATTACCAGAACCTTCTGTATCTCATCACCGCCAGCGGATACAATCCCTCCGACGAGGAACTGGCCGGGGCGGGCCTTACCAGGGCCCAGGCGGATTCTCTGCGAAACAAATACCTGATGGACAACGGCCTGCTGACCGTGGGCGGCGCCTCCGGCGGCGGTTCGGGCGGTTGGTACGGTGACGGCGGCGGAGGAAACACAAGCACCCGAGGCCAAAAGATCCGCGGCGGGATTTCCAAGCAGGATGCCAAACAGGGTTCCGGGCTTGTTGTCACGCACGGCGGAGGCACGGTCGACGGAGAGGGCCTCTCCTATGACCAGTTCAAAGGATATATGCAGTCTATTATCGGAACCTCCAATGTGGATAACGCCTTTAACAATCTGGTCAATTCCCCTGACTACGACAAAATGTCCACGGCGCAGAAAAACCAGATTGCAAACGCAATTTTGAGCAGAAGATAACAGGAGGGAACAGCATGGCACTGAGCATAGATGAATTCGTAGCAAAATACGCAACAAGCGGGAACATTCGGCAGCAGAACGCACGGCCCGCGCAGCAGCAGAGCACCCAACCTGTGCAGAGGCAGATCGGCCGCACTCCTTCCATTGACGAATTCGTTGCAATATACGCAACCAAACGGCCCAGCGGCCCGGATACCAGCAGCCCAACAGATTACGCCGCGGCATATAAAAGGCGAAATGCGCTTTCTGCCAATATAAGGCGGCTGGAAAGCGAAAGAACTACCCGGAGCCAGATATGGGAAAACGGGATATACATGGGCGAGGACAGCGCGGCGGCGGCAGATTACGACAGGCAGATCGCCGCGCTGAGAAAGCAGATGGACGCCCTGCCGAAGATAAGCGCATGGGAGCGCACCAAAAACGCAGTCGCAGGCGGAAGCGGGCAGTGGGCCAGCGGGCAGGTCAGCGCGGCGGGCACGGTTGCAGGCAACATAGACAGCATTGGCAGCGAACAGACCTTGCAGAAATACAAGGAGGCAGTTCGTTACCGGGACAGCCTGAAAGAGGACATCGCCGCGGCGGAGGCCGGCACCTACAAGATAAGTGAGAGAGGGCTTGCCAATCTGCGGGAACAGCTCAAATACTACGACGAGCAGCTGATCCCCTCTCTGGGCGGCGGCGTCAGAGCTTACGGCACGCTGGCTGAAAAATCCGGCGCGGAGGCAGACAGGCTCTCTGAAAGGAGCGCGGAAAAGCTTGAACGGGCCAAGCTTGGCCTTGGCTGGGGAGGCAGGCTTGCGGTTGATGTTCTGGTGCAGGGGACGCAGATGGCCCTTGACCGGGCAACGGGAGCGCCAAGCGCGTCCATGTTCACCCGGAGCATGGGAGCCGGGGCACAGGAAGCAAGGCAGAACGGGGCCGATGCGCAGAAGCAGATCGCTTACGGCGCGGCGTCCGGAATGGTTGAAGTCCTGACGGAAAAGATGTTCGACGGGCTTGCGGGCTTGTATGGAAAGGGCGCGGCGGACGAGCTTGTGGAGGCGGCCATAGCCAAAGCGGCCCAGACCCGGGAGGGGCAGGCCGCGCTTCGGTATCTGGCCGGGTTCTCCGGAGAGGCGCTGGAAGAAATCGTAGCGGACTTTGTAAACCCGATAATTCGGACGATATACAGCGGGAAAAGCGCCAGGGAGGAATACGACAAAGAAAGGCTTTCCGACTGGCTCTACGACGGCCTTGTGGGCGGCATAATGGGCACGGCCGGAACTGTCGTAAACAGGAGTACATACAAGCTCAACACCGGGAAGATCAGCCCGGAAGAGTACAGCCAGATCCTTAACAACGCACAGAAGGGCGCAGGAGGCGTTCTGGACGCTGGGGGTATCAACACGCAGGCGGAAGGCCAGAACGCGGTTACAGGCGAAACTGAGAAGTTAAACCGGAAAGAGGAAGCCAAGACCTTGCGCGGAGATAGCGAAAGCACCGCTGTTAATACGAATCCGGCGATACACACGCCGAAAGAGCAGGCGGTTGTTAACGAATATCAGGACGCCGTGGATGATAACCTCGTAAATTATATTGAGATTGTCCGGGATAATCACGGGGCTAAAATCGGACGCTATCCTCTCAAGCCTGTTAGCAAGAGGGCCGCAGCCGACATAAAGGTGCTTACCGGCGTAGACGTCAGCGGCAACAGAACGGAAATAGAACCGAGGATTATAGCGCATATTCTCAAAGAGCACGGAGCCGAGGGAACCACAGACCAAAGCATGCGGGATATAAACGACATCGCCCGTATTCAGTATGTATTGGATAATTATGACGATGTGGTTCCAGCCGGAAGTTCTGCCGCCTATCAGACGATAAAACCAAATGGCAAGCCGGGGCAGGCAAAAACAGTCGCGTTCTCTAAAGCCGTAAACGGGACTTACTACGTTGTGGAAGCAGTTCCCGACACAAAGGCAAAGATAATTTTTGTTGTTTCTGCATATATGGCAAAAAAAGAAACAGGCTTACCGCCCGTCAATGCCGAAGCCTTGCGTGAGACGCCCAAAAGCGCAGCGGTAAAACCTGTTTCAGAGGCAAGCTCTCCAAAGGAGGTACAAACCGCCGATACAAAAGCCCCGGCGTTGACGGCCAATACCGAAAATGTATCATCCTCTGCTAATGGGGCAAGTGCCTCCGCTGCCAGTATACGCGCAGAAGGGGGGAAAGTCAACGGAAAAAGATTCTTCGCTGACGCTCAGAATGACAGGGGGGTGGGTGCTCAGAATGACGGGGTTAGGGACGCGCAGAATGATAGTGGGCTTCCCACTCAGCCGGTTACGCTGGACAGCATTGCCGCAAAGTACGGGGCGCAGGCCCAGGCGGTAAGGGCAACATACGACGAGGAGCAGGATCTGACGCTGTTCGAGAGCGCCTATGATATGGCCTGGAACTACGGCAAGGCGGGCGTTACCATGGACTACGCCATAAAGAGCCCAGTCACCGCTTACCTCACGGAGCAGCAGCGGGAGCTTGCCTACAAGACCGGCAGGGCGGCGGCAGGGGCGGAGGCGAGGGCCAGAGGCGAGGAGATCAAACGCGGTGAAAAGGGCAAAACCGGCTGGAAGGAGGGCGTTGTCAAGGGAGAGAATGTGACCGGAAACGACTTGCAGAAGGCGTTTAACCTGAACTCTACCCAGGTAAGGGCCTACAACATACTCCGTACCGTTGCAGAGGCTACTGGTATTGATATTGTACTCTACAAGTCTGAGGCGGGAGAAGATGGAGAGTATCAGGGAGCGCAGGGAAAATACCGCCGAAGCGAGCCTGGAACAATCTATATTGACATCAATGCCGGCCTTTCCAACATCAAGAGCGCGACGGACTTGCAGAAATACGTTATGCTCCGCACATTCAGCCATGAATTCTCCCATTTTGTTGAAAACTGGAACCCCATGCAGTACAATGAGTTCAGAAGCCTTGTGTTCAACACCATTGACCAGCGCAGAAGCGACGGTGACTTCTCCTCGGATGATCTTATCAGCCTGAAAATGGATCAAAATTCCGGCATGAACTATGAAGCTGCCAGCCGTGAAGTAGTGGCAGAGGCGTTGACAGATATTCTTCCTGACTCAAACTTCGTCCAGAATCTTGCAGATCATCACAAGACCATCTTTGATAAGCTGCTGGAAAAACTGAAAGAGTTTGCATCCAGGGTGAGAGAATACTTCAACAGCATTGGCCAGAATCCTTCCAGAGAAGCAAGAGCGCTTAAGGAACAGGTTGGAGAGTCTGTGAAGTATGTGGATAACATCGTAAAGATGTTCGACGAGATCGCAGTCAAGGCCGTAGAGAACTACCAGAGCAACTATGCCGTTGAGGAAGTAACTCAAGAGTCCGTAAATGAAGAAGTAAGCCGGGAAGTAAAAGAAGAAGTCAAGGAAAATGATGAGCAGGAACAGAGCCGCGCTTATCTGAGCGATGAGGCGGAGATTTTCCGTGAGGACATTGACAACTGGGATCGTTCTGGCAGACCCGATGGCGATAAATTCATCCTTGGCAGCACCGGAGACGTTTTGCAGGGCCTTGGCGCCATTGAGAGCGACATCTATATGCTCAGCGATAAAATCAACACCATATGCAAAGAGCACCCCGAAATGAGTATTGATGAAATAAAAAAGATTCCCCAGATCCTGGAGAATCCAATACTTATCCTGAGCAGCAAAGGAAAGGGGAAAGACAGAAATAATTCCCGCATTGTTGTATTCGGAAGTGTAAAGGCCAGTAATGGCCTTCCTGTTCTTACAATCCTTGACATGAGGCCGATTGAGAATAATCTCATGATCGACGATATGCAAAAAGTCACAAGCGCATACACAAAGACGAAAAGTCCTGCCGATTTTGTGAAGACCAGCGACGTGTTGTACTTGGATAAAAAAAGAACCGTTAAGCTTCTTCGTTCGATAGGCTTACAATATCGTCCTACCGACCTTCTGCTTAACGGTTACGTAGGTAGTATAGACTATTCCGGTACAGATGTCAATATTTCTGGTGTTCCGTTCTCTTCCGTTGTAAAAGAAACAGAAGAACAGAACCAGCAGCGCACAAGCACACTGACAGACCGTGAAGCCCTGCAGTACGCCGCCAGCGAGATCCATATGGAAGACCTTACCGACGGAGAGAAGGACGCGCTTCGCATCTTCAATGAGCGCCTTTCCAAACTGGAAGCGCTTCAGAAAAGTAGAGCAGAGTACGGCAGAATTTATAAAGAACAGCAGTTCGGCACAAATGTTGACCGGAATGCTGCGTCTGCTACCCTGAACCGTATGCATGTTTTGGATGAGCAGATCAAGAGGGCCAGCGACGCTGTTCTATCCGTTGAGGACAAGACTGTGCTCAAGCGCGTACTCCATAAGGCACGAATCGTTGTTGAGAAGCAGGAGCGTGCCCGCGGCCAGGAGGCACTCAGACACTGGCGAGACCAAAGGGACAACGCTGCAGCAATCAAGAAGTACCGGGAGCAGATCCGCGCCGATGTGGACGAGCTGACGAAATGGGTGCTGCACCCCAGCAATAAGGACCTTGTGAAGCATGTACCGGACGCTCTGAAAGACTCTGTTATCCCCTTCATTTCCAGCATCAACTTTATGAGCAAGCGTTCTCTTGCTGGCGGCGACGCCACCATAGCGGACAAGGAGTTTATGAAGAAGCTCCGCAGCCTCAACAGCGCACTTAAGCAGAACCAGGACATACAGGGGCTTTACTCCGGGTACAATGACCTGCCGCCGGATTTCATGGACAGATTGCAGACCTTTATCGACTCAGCACAGGCTATTGTGGATAACAACAGCGGTGAGTTCGTCATAAACAAAATGACCAGCGAAGAGCTGCAAGAACTGTCAAGGGTAGTCCGCACGCTGAAAAAGTACATTATGGAGATGAACCGTTTCCATGCAAACGCGATGTTCCAGCATGTCACTGAGGCAGGCGAGAGCAGCATTGACTTTATGAAAGAGATGCGCCCGGCAGGGAACACGGGGACCGTATCCAACTTCCTGCTCTGGCAGCAGATGCGCCCCGCCTATGCCTTTGAGCGCTTCGGCCGGGGCGGAAAGGCGATATACGACGGACTTCGCCGGGGACAGGGGACGCTTGCTTTCAACACCAGGAAGATAACGGACTTCGCGAAAAAGGCTTACACCCCCGAGGAAGTCAAGGCCTGGGAAAAGGAAGTCAAGGATCTTGACTTGGGCGGCGACCATGTAAGAATGACGGTTGCCCAGATGATGTCCCTCTATGAGCTTTCCAAACGCCCGCAGGCGCTCGGGCATATCCTGGGGCGCGGTGTGCGCGTGGCGACCTTTACGCAGACAGTAAAGGGCCGGACGGAAAAAATCTCTGACATTGGCCACGAGCTGGCGGCGCAGGATATTTCCACCATCACAAACGCGCTGACGGAAAGGCAAAAGGCCGTGGCGGACAATCTGCAAAAGTTCATGGCGGAGCAGGGCGGCAAATGGGGAAATCATGTCTCCGTGGCCCGCTTCGGAGAAGAGCTTTTTACAGAAGAGCATTACTTTCCTATCCACTCCGATGGGCGGCACCTGCAAGCCACGGCGGACGAAAACCCAAGCGCGGCAAGCCTGTACGCACTATTAAACATGAGCTTCACCAAGGAACTCACCGAAGAGGCCAACAACCGGATTATCCTGTACAGCATATTCGATGTGTTCTCAAACCACATGGCCAGCATGGCGCAGTACAACGCATTGGCCCTGCCGGTGCTGGACGCGCTGAAATGGTTCAACTATAAGAGCGAATCCATTGACGAAATCATTGACGAGAACGGAAAGAAAGCAATAAAGAAAACAATGCTGGGCAGTGTCCGGGATGAAATGGCCCGGGCCTATGGCACACCGGAGGAAACCGGCCCCGGCAAGGGGCGGCAGAGCTACGCCGAAAGCTTTGTTATGAACATCCTCAAGGGCTTTAACGGCACGGAGGCGCAGGGGGCAAAAGAGGACACTTTAATTGTAAATTCCCTGCATCAGTTTAATGTTTCAAAGGTGGCGTTTAATGTGCGGGTGCTGGTGCAGCAGCCGACAGCAATCGCCAGAGCCGCAACCGTGCTTAAACTGGAGGATATCATGCGGGGGCTGAAAATGAGCCCCAAAGACCTTAAGGCAAACATAGCGGAAATGCAGGAGCGCAGCGGTATTGCCGTGTGGAAAGAGCTTGGCTTCTACGACGTGAACATTTCCCGGGGCGTGACGCACCTCATAAAGCAGGACGACACGCTTCTGGATAAGGTGAACGAAGTGGGCCTCAAGGGCGCGGAGTTCATGGATCGGATAACCTGGGCGGCCATATGGAGCGCAAGCAAAGAGGCAGCGGCAAGGCAGGGCGTCCGGCGAGGCAGCGAGGCTTTTTACACGAGGGCAACGGAGCTCTTCGAGGAGGTTATCTATAAGACCCAGGTCGTGGACAGCATACTCACCAAGAACGAATGGCTCCGCAGCAGAAGCGCAGGCGCACGGCTGACGAGCTCCTTCATGGGAGAACCGACCACAACAGTCAGTATGCTCATGGACGCATACGACAAGTATGCCATGGACATGCGCCGGGGATATAACCGCACCCAGGCATGGCGCAGAAACAGCGGAAAGATTGCGTCCACAGCGCTGGCTTTTGGTCTGAGCGCGATACTCCTTGCCATTGCCACAGCGCCCATCGACGCGCTCCGGGACGATGACGAGTACCAGACATTCCTGGAAAAGTATCTGGAGGCGTTTAAGAACAACTTCTTTAAGGAGCTTGACCCGCTGAGCAAGCTGCCGGTTGTTTCGGACTTTGTTGACGCGGCAAAACTCACTCTGAACTACTTCGGCGTGGATGAAATATTCGGGCTGGATATCTACGGCTACGAACCAAACCTGATATACATGAACTGGCTAAAAGCCCTTGAAAAAGCAGGGCGGGGCTTCCAGTCCCTCCGAGAGGGCAAGCCGGGCTACACCGAGTATTACGTTATCTATAATGTCCTGGACGCGGCATCCGGCATCACCGGCTTGCCTATGGCAACGGCCACAAGAGAGCTTATCTCCGCCTGGAACAACATCATTGGCGCAATGGCCCCGAGCCTCAAGGTGAAGAGCTACGACCCGGGGGACAAGAACGAAATCAAGTACGCCTACAAAGACGGGAATCTTACCGCGGAGGAGGCGGAAAAGCTGCTTGTCTCCAAAGAGCTTGTGGAGGACGGGAATGAGGCATATTGGCTTTTGCAGAGCTGGGCGGACGAGGACGGCGATTACTCCCGCTATGACAAGCTTTACGAGGCCGTAAGGAGCGGCGGAGATGTCCAGCGGGCAATGCAGGAGCTTACCCGACACGGCTACACCAGGAAAGAGCTTATAAGCCAGATTAAGACGCAGATCGGCAACTGGTACAGAGGCACGGACGAGGAACCGAGCAGCATTTCCCGTGCAGAGGCAAGACGGCTTCTTCTGCGATACACGGACACGAAAAAAGAGGACGTGGACGCACTTTTAAATGAGTGGAGCGCAAAGGTTGTGACAGGCATCGCATTTGGCGATATCGGGAAGGCATATCTCGAAGGGGAGATATCTTCTTACAGGGCAATCCAGATGTGGAAGTTGTATGGCGGGCTCACCGACGAGGAGGCAAAGGCCAAACTGACGGCTATAAAGTTTAGAGAACGCAATCCGGACGTGGACTGGGCGGATGGCACGATTAACTCCTATATCAGCGAGTTACAGCCGACCGGCATCAGCATAGACGTCTTTGACGACTACATCACCGGAAGCAGTAAATGCACGGGCACGGACAAGGACGGAGACGGAAAGGCGGATCGGAACTCCGTCAAAGACCAGAAGCTGCTTCTCATTGATTCGCTGTCAATATCCAACACGCAGAAAGACGCCCTTTACCGATACGAGGGCTGGGCGGAAAGCAATCTTCGAAAAGCTCCTTGGCATTAAAAATTTCAAAACAGGAACGGCGCTGGGATATATATCCCGGCGCCGTTTTTGCTATGCTTGGATAAAGAATTACAGGGAGGAATTGCCGTGAACGAGATACCGTCCGCCCGACTGTCGCCAAGGATAGTCAATGGCGTTTTGAAATTTTATGAGGGAGACATATTCAATCTCACACTGGAGCTTGACATTGAGGACCAGGACGGGGAAAAGGTAGATATCGACTCCGCAGCGGAGCTCAATGTGGTTTTCCTAAACAATCGCCGGGAGGAGGTCAAGACCTTCACTTTCACAGGGATAGAGGGGAACGCGGTAACGCTTGACTTTGACGCGGAATGCACGGCGCGCTTTAAAAAGGGCGAATACACATACGACATCTACTATAAGGCGGGGCCGCGCACGACGCTTGCAGACGAGAATCTGTGCGTGGTGCAGTAAAGGAGGATGAAAAATGCAGCTTAACACGCAAATATCAGCGGTACTCCGGGGCGCAGTCAGCCGGGGGATCAAGGCGGCGGAGGTTGACGCCCGGGGAAACCTTGTTTTCACCCTTACGGACAACAGCAGGCTGGACATGGGCATGGTACACGGCACAGATATAACCAAGGTGGAGCAGACTGTAACCGGCTCCGGTGACGGCGGGGAGAACACCATAACCGTCACGCTTTCCGATGGCACGGAGCACAGCTTTACGATCCGCAACGGCAGCAAGGGTGACAGGGGGGACGGTTTTATCCTGCTGGGCATATACGCCACCGAAGCGGAACTTCGGGCGGTGCACCCCACCGGAAGCCGGGGCGACGCCTACGCCATAGGGACGGCCACAAGCTGCGAGGTCTATATCTGGGATATTGACGCCGGGGACTGGCGGAATGTGGGCCAGCTCAAGGGAGCCAAGGGTGACACCGGGGCCACAGGAGCGGCTGGGGCCGACGGCGTTTCCGCAACCCATTCATGGAACGGAACGGTGCTGACAGTGACGAGCGCCAGCGGTACAAGCTCTGCCGACCTGAAAGGCGCTACCGGGGCTCCGGGGAAAAAAGGGGATACCGGCGCAACGGGACCGAAGGGCGACGCACTTTTCGCCTCCGGACTTACCAGCGCCGATACAATTGAGGAATCTGCATCCATTCCTTTTATTGACTCGGCAAGCGAGAACAGAAAAACAACTTGGGCAAATATAAAAAACCTGTTGAACCAATACTTTTCCACCTTGTTTTCAGCAAAAAACCACGCTTCTGCCCACGGCAAGGATGGCTCCGACGCCATATCTCCCGGCAGTATTGGAGCGGCATCTCTTGACATCTACAGCAAAGTGAAACCAGATCAGGCTTCCGCCACTGCTATGATCAAAACGGCGTCCTTTACTTTGTCTCCGGACATGGCGGGGCGCTTTATCCGGGGACAGAATGCCAGTGGGCTGACTGTAACCGTTCCGACAAATGCTTCGGTTGCATTTCCTCTGGGCACAGAAATTGAATTCATGCAGGAGCTGTCCGGGGCGCTGAGTTTCGCTGGCGCTTCCGGGGTAACGATCCATTCGCTTGATGGCGCGCTCAAGAGCGCGGGCCAGTACAGCTGTGCCGCGCTTAAGAAGCTGGATGAAAATGTCTGGGTGCTTTCGGGGGCAATCGTATGAGAATGTCGCGAAGAATAGGACTTTACAGCGCAGGCGGCGGCGCAATGGAATTCAGCTACACGGGACAATACCGCTTTTCCGGCGACGCGAAGGGAGATT
>OLPA01003120.1_pt1 | contig 11605 bp, 9 predicted proteins | sample 1672811 | NCBI WGS metagenome assembly OLPA01 (sample SAMEA3136726, study PRJEB25190) | human gut metagenome | biome: human gut; feature: human-associated habitat; material: faeces | place: Austria | collected 2013
GTACGGCGTATTCTATCCATAAACAGATGTATGCCATTTCCGACGATAAGGGGCGGGTCAGCTTTGAGGACGTGCCGTATGGCGTGTATGAGCTTACGGAGGTAATAGCGCCCGAAGGCTATGAGCGCAGCGATATGAATTATTATGTGAATATCGGCGGCGCAACGGCGGACGGCATAACCATAGGCAACGCCCCCGACCCCTGGACGAATGACCCGATGGAGAAGGAGTTTACCGTTGAAAAGGTAAACGCCGCTGGCGGCGAACCTTTGAGCGGCGCGGTATTTCAGGTTCTGGATGAGGATAAGAATCCTATAATAGGGGGCGAGATAACAACTACAAACGGCGGCTCCGGTAAAATAAAGCTGCCTCTGGGCAAATACTACCTGAAAGAGACGGCGGCGCCGGAGGGCTATGAGCTGAACGAGGAGCCTATACCCTTCGAGGTAACAGCGGGCGGACGCAACGCTGTGACGGTTAAAAATACGCCCAAGGCCGGCTCGCTGACGATACAGAAGGCCGATAAAGACGGCAAGCCCCTGCTCGGAGCGGAGTTTAAAATATACGCTGTGGGGGATGCGGCCCGGGAAAATCCAATTTATACGTTGATAACCGATAGCAGCGGCAAGGCCGTTAAAACCGGCATACCCTACGGCAGCTATGTGGCGATAGAGAGCCGTGCGCCGGAGGGGTACGAACGGGACAATACGGAGCGTCCTTTTGACATACCGCAAAAGGATGAGGACGGAAAGGTTACCGACATTGAGGATATAAGAATTTCCGTAGAGAACACAAAGAGCCGCTACGCCCTGAGCATTATCAAGAAGGACGTTAAAACTGATGAAACGCTTGCCAACACGAGGTTTGCCGTGCGGGGAGACGGTTTCTACACGGAAGCCGAAACCGGCGAGGACGGTGCCGTTACGGTGGAGGTGCCTGCTGCCGGCACATATAGTATAACCGAGATCGTGCCGCCTGTGGGCTATACCCTGGATCCCAAGACCTACACGGTAGAAGTAACAGGCCATACCGCGGTCGGAGCGGAACCGACGTTCACTGCGAGAAACTATAAAACCAGAGTAAAGCTCAATAAGGTAGACGAGAAGGGAATACAGCTTGAAGGCGCGGAGTTCAGCATACTTGATGCGGAAGGGAAGCAGCCTGCAAAGTTTACCCAAGAAGGCAGCATGTATACCTATTCCGATAGCGGCAGCGTGACGGAGATAGCGGCAGGATATGCCGAGATAGTCGGCCTGCCGGTAGGAGACTATATTCTGCGGGAGAATAAAGCGCCGGCCAATTATGTGTCGCTGGAAGATATAAGGTTCCGCGTGAGGGCGGATATGTACGATACGGCGCTGGAGCTGACGGCTGAAAATCTGCCCCATGAAAAGGGAGTTGCCGTGCTGAAGGAGAGCCCGGAAGGAACGCGGCTCAGGGGAGCGGTATTCACGCTGTACAAGGCGGACGATTCAGTGATAAAGGAGGTTACAACCGACAACGCCGGCGTGGCTCTATTCACCGGATTGAACCCCGGCAGCTACTATATCAAAGAAACCAAGGCGCCCGAAGGATATAAGCCTTTGGACAAGAGGTTCGACTTTATCATAGACGCAAACGGAGATCTGAGAGGCGATGGCTTCAGCGGCGACGGGCTGTATACGTTAACTGTAGAGAACAGCCCCCTTGAATACGGCTTTAAGGTAAAAAAGGTAAGCGCAAATGATGAAAAGCTCGTACTGCCCGGCGCGGAGTTCCGCGTGCTGGGAGGCGGCTTGGATAGGATGTATACCACAAATGCCGATGGACTTACAGAACAGATAACGCTTCCCATTGGCGAGTATACGCTTACAGAGATGAAAGCGCCGGACGGCTACGTTATCGCCGGCACCGGGCGGCATATATCAGTCAGAGCGGACGGCATATACCTTGACGGCGATAAGCTTACCGGGACGGCGGAGATCACCGTTCAGAACGCTCCCGGCAGTTTTAAACTGAAGCTCGTCAAAGTGGATGCGGATACAAATCAGCCCCTTGCGAACGTTGCCTTTATCCTGAAGGGGGAGGATGGCGGTACGCATTCCCTTATTACCGGCAGCGACGGCATCACCGATACAATATCCCTTGCGCCAGGGAAATATACGTTGTCCGAGGTAGCCGCGGCGGATGGCTATGCCATACCCCTGAATGGATGGGGATTTACCGTAACGGAGGGTACCGTTCAGCAGGTAACGGAGATCATCAATGAAGTGGCGAAGTGGGATTTTAAAGGCGGCCTGCTGACGCTGACATTGAAAAACAGCCGGATATACGGTGGCCTTACCATAGAAAAAACTGACGGCAAGGACGGCAGCGGCCTCGCGGGCGCGGAGTTTACCATTACCGGAAGCGACGGTACGCCGCTGACCTTTATAAAGAATAACGGCAGGTATGAGGCAGCCACAGGCGAGGGCGCATCGAGCACCATAGCTACAGACGCCAACGGCACGGCTCATATTACAGGGCTGAAGTTCGGAAATTATGCCGTAACGGAAACAAAGGCCCCCGAAGGGTATGTGTTGAATGGAGACCGCCACAGCATAGCCATAAGCAGGCAGCAGACCGAGGTGACGCTGCGGCTGAAGAATGACAAGGCCATGTACAAGGTCACGGCGATAAAGCAGGATGCGGACGAAAACGGAAAGCTGCTGGTTGGGGCGGAGTTTACGCTGTACAGCGCGGAGGGCGCTGTCGTGGCAAAGGCAGTAACGGGCTACGACGGCACGGCAGTATTCGAGGTTCCCGAAGGCAATTATAAGCTCGTAGAGACAAGGGCCCCTGCGGGTTACCAGCTTAGCGGCGACTTTGTGCGGGAGATCACCGTCAACGCAGTGCAGGGAACGGTGGGAGAATTCAAATATACCTTCAACAACGAAAAGACCAGCTACTCCATAGAGATATATAAGCACGACTCTGAGGATAAGCAGAAAAAGCTTGCGGGTGCGGAATTTGCCGTTACGGATAGCCGGGGCTTTACCAAGACGGTGACGACCGACGCATCAGGCAAAGCGTCTATTACCGGGCTGCCTTACGATGATTACACTATCCGCGAGATAAAGGAGCCAAAGGGCTATGCGCTGAGCGAGAAGGAGTACTCAGTAAAAAAGACAGAGCTTGTCCATGGTAGCCCCGTAGTTATTGAGGCGGCAAACAAGTATATACTGGGCAGCGTGACCATTAAAAAGGTAGACCACGAGAACTCCGAAAAGCTCCTTGAAGGGGCAAAGTTTAACGTGACGGATGAAAGTGGCAGCCTGCTCAAGTGGAAGGCGGAGGGCGACGTATACACGTTGGTTGAGAGCGGCAGCAGCGTAATAACTGCGGGCAGAGTAACGCTCAAGGACCTGCCGGAAGGCACGTATACCCTTACCGAAATCGACGCGCCCAGCGGCTACGCCATACTGGACGGCAGCAGAACCTTCACTATAACCGAGGCGCATATGACGGTGCCGCTTGAAATAAAGGTAGAAAATCTGCTTAGGCGTACGGCGGTAGGCTTCATAAAGGTGGATAAAAACAACAAGGAGCTGCACCTTGCGGGCGCGGAATTCACCCTCTACAGGATGAATGGCGAAAAGCAGGGCGAAGTTGTGGCAACGGGAGTGACCAACAACAACGGCCTCGTGACATTCACCGAGCTCACGATGGGCATCTACCGGGCCAAGGAAACAAAAGCGCCAAAGGGCTATAAGCTTTGGAACGCCCCCATAGACTTTACCGTGGACGAATACGGGAAGGTAAGCGTAGGGAGCACCGAGCTAAAGCCGGAGGGTCTTGTATACACCGCCATGATAACCAACACCGCAGAGGAAAAGGAGATAACCCTGAAGAAGGTGTCGGATACCGGCGAGGCGCTTACGGGAGCCACATTCAGGCTGAGCGGCGAAAAGAGCTATATACTTACCACCGGCAGCGACGGCACGGCAAAGATTAGCCTGCCATACGGCGATTACATACTGGAGGAAGTAATAGCTCCGGACGGGTATGTGCTCAGCAGCGAAAAGCAGGCGCTGAACCTGAGCGACTCAGGATTAAAACTGAACGGCAAGGCTGTATCAGGGTTTACGGTCACGCTGAAGAATCAGCCCGTTACATTCGCCCTGACGCTGCATAAGAGGGATGCCTCCACGGGCAAGGCGCTATCCGGCGCGACGTTCAAAATAACCGGCAACAGCTACACAAAGACCGTTACCGCGGATGCGTTAGGCAATACCGAGACCATAAAGCTCAGGCCGGGGACCTACGGCATAACCGAAACGGCAACGCCCAGCGGATATATAAGGCCTTTGGGCGGATGGACGCTCACTGTGGAACGCGATGGTGACATGAGCGTATCCGGCAACGGCGCTTACATATCCTTGGGCAATACAGTGGTGCTGACGGTGGACAATATATCCAATCAGCCTTGCGCTACACCGACCCAGCCCCCCTGCTCAACGCCGGGCCCCGGCAGCACGCCTAAGCCCGCTGGGGGGGCAGGTAAGACGGGCAGCATAGGCAAGACCGGCGAGCTGGGCGGAGATATACGGCTGCTGTGCGGCGCGGCAATGATGCTGTTGTCTTTCACGGGACTGTTGGCGCTCCTGATAGCCGATGGCCGGAAAAAGCAAAAGTATATGATAGGCATGTAGCGGCGTACCGCGGTTAGGACGTTTGAGAACTGTATAAACAAAAACAGCCTGGATATGGTACGGCGTATGACCGTCCAGCCCAGGCTGTTTTCAAGTAAGTAAAGATTATAATGGACGGCACGTGACCGAAAGGTGAGGATGCTGCGAAAGCTCCAAAAAGGTCATGAATTCGCCTTATTCTCTCATCAGCGCGTCCACGAGGGTCTCTATGGATATGCTGCCCATGCCGCCAAAGGTTTGCAGCATATGTCCGGATAGCAGCGTAAAGAACAGCTCGGCTCGCTCGCCCAGTATCCCGGCGTTGCGGGATTGCAGCTTCAGCGCGCCCAGCTCCAGCATCAACCGCCACTTTTGCTTGTACTCCGTCATGAGCTCGCGTATTGGGGTGTCTTCGCTGGCGCATTCGGCGCACAGCACGCAGTACAGCCGCGCGTTGTGCTCGTCTGCCATGAGACTTTCAAACAGGCGAATGAGCGCCGGGCGGAGGGCTTCCTCACGGTTCAGACCATCTACCCAGGAGAAAAGTATGTCCGTCATATGGCAGAGACAGTCATCGGTTATGGTGACGATAAGTTCGTCCTTGGTGGAATAGTAGTAATAAAGTGTGCCCTTGCTCAGCTTTGCTTCGGCTGCGATATCGCCAAGGCTGGTGCCGTGGACGCCCTTTTGTGTAAAGAGGGAGGATGCGGTATACAGTATAGCGTCACGTACAGACGGAAAATCCCCGTGTTTGCGCGGCATGTGCGTTCCTCCTTCCGGCAAGCCCAAATATCGGCCTTTTGACTGACAATATATAAATTATACAATACGGGAAGTGCGCATACAAGTTCAATATTGCAAAAATAAAAAAAGCGGGGAAATCCCTGCTTTTTTTATCTGTCGCAATTAGTTCATGCCATAGCGCTTCTTAAAGCGATCCACGCGTCCGCCGGTATCTACCAGCTTCTGACGGCCGGTAAAGAACGGGTGGCACTTGGAGCAAATTTCAACCTTGAGCTCACCCTTGACGGAACCGCTCTTGAAGGTCTCGCCGCAAGCGCAACGAACGATGCTCTCACCGTAATTGGGGTGGATATCCTTCTTCATCGTGTTATCCTCCTGTATTTGCTGGGCGCAGGGCGATTAGCCGCCCTCCTGCTGCATGCGGGCATATTACAACCCGAACGAAGTTATTATATCTTATACCGCAGTGCCGGCGCAAGTATTATTTTGATATATTCGGGCTTTTTTTATAAATGAGCCTGAACGAGACCGGGGTACGGAGTGCCGCGGCTTATTTGTTGAAGGTCTTGCCTGCTGTGAAGCCGTCCTTCTCATAGGCGCTGTTCCATGCTCGTATCTTGGCGACGAATTCCTTGTTGTTTTCCGTCTTCTCAAGCATGGCGATGAGCTGCTCGGTGATTTCCGCAGGATTGCCGTTGCCCAGCATTTTGCGTATGATATATACTGCGTCCATTTCGTCGGGCGAGAGAAGCAGCTCCTCGCGGCGGGTACCGCTCTTGTAGATGTCTATGGCAGGGAATATGCGCTTTTCGGAGAGCTTGCGGTCAAGGTGTATTTCCATGTTGCCTGTGCCCTTGAATTCCTCGTAAACTATATCGTCCATGCGGCTGCCGGTCTCGATGAGGGCGGTAGCGATTATGGTTAGGCTGCCTCCGTTTTCGATGTTGCGGGCAGCGCCGAAGAAGCGCTTGGGCTTATGCAGCGCTCCCGGATCCATACCGCCGGAAAGAGTCTTGCCGGTGGCGGGGATAGTAATATTGTAGGCGCGGGTGAGACGGGTTATGGAGTCTATGAGGACTACCACGTCCTTGCCCTGCTCCACCAGGCGCATAGCGCGCTCCTGCGCCATCTCGGCTACGCGGGTATGATGCTCGGGCAGCTCGTCAAAGGTGGAGTACAGTACCTCACCCTTTATGCTGCGCTGCATATCCGTGACTTCCTCGGGCCGCTCGTCTATGAGCAGCACTATAAGGGTAACGTCGGGATAGTTGTTGGTTATTCCGTTGGCTATGTTCTTGAGCAGCGTAGTCTTGCCGCTCTTGGGCTGGCTGACGATAAGGCCCCGCTGGCCCTTGCCTATGGGGGCTATGAGGTCTACCAGGCGAATGGCCAGATTCTGGTCCTTTGCGCCGGTGCCGTCGTCGTATTCCAGAGTGAGACGCTCATTGGGGTATATGGGCACAAGCTCCTCAAAGGGCTTACGCTTCATGGCCTCCTCGGGATCAATGCCGTTTATGGCTGTTATGTACAGCAGCGCGAGAAAACGCTCGCCCTCCTTGCTTGGACGGGTCTTGCCGGTGACGAGATCGCCTGTGCGGAGGCCGAAGCGGCGTATCTGGGCGATGGAGACGTATATGTCCTTGTTGCCCGGCAGATAGTTGTCGCTGCGGAGGAAGCCGTAGCCATCGGGCAGCACTTCGAGTACGCCCTCGCAATCGCCGCATTCTCCGCCCTCGAGAAGGCCGGGAACTGCGGGATTGCTGGTGCCGTATTCTTTGTTGTAGTAACCCTCGGGACGGTCTGGTCTGCGGAAGCTTTCCTCGGACTGCTGCTCATAGGCGGCCTGATAGCTCTGCTGCTGATAGCCCTGCTGGTAGGAGGGCTGCTGGTAGCCCTGCTGGGAATAGTCCCTGTTATAAGAAGGCTGATAACCCTGCTGGGAGTAGTCCCTATTGTATGCCTGATAGCCCTGCTGCTGATAACGGTTCTGATTGTAGCCGTATCCCTGCCGCTGCTGATAATTCTGTTGATAGGGTTTGCGGTACTGCTGCTGATAGCCCATCTGACGGGGCTGCTGCGCCTGATACGCAGGTACATACTGAGAGCGGGGCTGTGCAGGAGCTTCGTGCAGAACGTCGCTGTGCCGCACGTGTGCTTCCTCAGCTGGCTGTTCTGCGGCCTGCATTGGCTGCCCGGATGCAGGGGCGGCGGGCTGTGGATCAGGCTGGGCTTCGGGCTCGGGAGCAGGCGGCTCAGATGTCTGCTGCGCAGCGGAGGGTATTGCTCCGCCGTTCATTATGATGTCCACAAGCTCGTTCTTGCGGTATTTTGTGAGTGACTTTACGCCCTGAAGCTTGGCGATCTCCCTGAGATCGTTCAAGCTCTTTTCCTGAAGCATTTCTCTGGTCACTGTGGGGGTACTCCTTTCGACATATGGCATAAAAATTTATAAAAAACCACGGAATTAGCTATAACTTTCATTTGCTGATGCAGCAAAAAGCCGCATACCGATAGTATTACCAGAAAGTGGAAAAATATAATCACTGTTTTTCTTTCTGCCTGGCCTGGATCTAATCAATGAAAAAGCTATGCTGATACAATTGGTTTTATCCGGGAAAACATATAATATCATAATAATAGTATATTCCAAAAAGAAAGCTGTCAAGCGTTAAAAGACATAAATTAACTTTATATTCACAAATGACAAAAAATGCCTGTTTTTTTATGGTATCGGCAAATTTTCCATAGAGCTTATGCATATATATCTATGAAAGTTTCACAAGGGGGTAAGGCAAAAATGCAGGATCAGCGGCTGCTGGAGGGCGGAAGGATACGAAGCCATTCCATACATATAGACGACAGGCGGCTCATTAGCGTGACAGGTGTAAAGGACGTGGACAGCTTTAATGAGCAGTTCGTACAGCTTCTTACGGAGGCGGGAGAACTGAGGATAGAGGGGGCGGATCTGCACATCACAAAGCTGAATCTGGACGAGGGGCAGGTAATGCTGGAAGGGGAGATATCCGCGCTTGAGTACGCCGAAGGCGAAGAGAGAGGAAGCCTGCTGGGAAGGATATTCAGATGAGGGAGCTGTTCCCGCCGGGAGAGCTGACCGAGTTTGCAGGATTTGTTGCGGCGGTTAACTGCGGGCTGGTAATAGGAATTATGTATGACCTGTTCGCGCTGCTGCGAAAGCCGTTCAAAAGCGCGGTGACAACGGGAATTATAGACCTGCTTTATTATGCCGCCGCTATGGTTCTCGTGGCGCTTACGCTGCTGTATATAAATTGCGGCACGCTGCGGCTGTATCTTTTTGCCGCCATAGCATTGGGGATATACCTGTATGCACGTTTTCCGGGAAGGCTCATAAGGGCGAAAAAAGCGAAGGAGGCAAAATTTACAAAAAAACAGTTGCGTTGATGTTATATATGCATTAGGATAAGTAATAAGTAGAAGTGTCTCCGGAGCGAGCGGTCAAAACTTTGAGCAGGACGCATAGGTAATGGCAAAGAAGGTAAGAAAACGGAATAAAAAGCGTATGCGGGCGTTTGCCGTGGGTTTTGTGGCGCTTGCATTTATAATCGCGGCCGTGCTCATATCCCAGCAGAAAAAGCTGGACGCTATAGCCGAGGAGCAGGCGCAGCTTCAGGAGGTAATAGCGGCGCAGAACGAGGAAAAGGCCCGCCTCGAGTACATGATAGAGTACAGCGGCAGCGAATCCTACCTCATACAGTACGCCCGTGAAAAGCTGGGCTACGTAAGGCCGGACGAGATAAAGTTCGATATTGACGGAAATAAATAACCTATATAGCAAAAGAGAACGGCATAGCCGAGTGCCCGTAAAACCACGATTAAATCTTCTTTATGAAATTTTCGATCAACCGGTTTACGATGTCCGGTTTATCAGTGTTTGAATTGTGCCCGGCACCTTTAATCCATTCCAGCGGAATGGATGTGTTCTTATGCCACGCTTTATTATACCGAACACAGGAACCAGCATGATCCTGTTCTCCGCAAATCAGCAATGCCGGGCATTTGATTTCGTAAGGCAAGTCCATTTCCATTGCCTCTGCAAGAATATAAAATCCATGACCTGCGAGTTGTGCATAGCGTTTTTTGTCTCCGTCATACACCATCATCATCTCACGCATCAATTGCCTTCCATATTCTGATGTTGCAACCCCGTTTGTTCCGGCTTTCAACAGAGACTTCCAAGGATAGTGATAATATACGGGTTCCATCCTTTTCAGAAGCCAAATTTCGATTCCGGTAACATATTTTCTTTGAAGCGGTGCTGAGTCAATGGAAATAAACCCGATTAACTTATCCGGATAAAGTTGAGCATAAGCCTGTCCCACGTAGCCTCCCATGGATTGACCGACGATAATAGGCTTCTTAATGTTTTCCTGTTCTAAAATTCCATTCAGCCACTGCGCCTTATTCATTAGGTTAAAATCAAATGTAAACGGCCACGAAGCAGCATGAGCAGGCGCATCCCAAACGAGGACATTATACCTGCCTTCAAAATATGAAATTTGCTTATCAAACAGCCTATGGTCCGCTGTTAGCCCCGGAAGAAAAACAATTGTGATAGAATTGGCATCCACTATGTGAGCCCAATAATGGATAACGCCCGAACGAGTGCTATATGTCTTTTCTTTCATCTAAGACACCTCCACAAACTTCGATTTATCTTGCTTTTTCGATAAATAACTATATCGAAAAGATCTGAATGATGCAACCACCAACATGCAGAAGCGCCCGAACAATTTCTGAAATCATTCGGGCGTTACTGCCTTACGACCACCCGGATATGGGGACCGCTCTCTTTTTTATTATATTATTTGACATCCAACTCCGGCGGTATATCTATTTCATCTGAAACATACTTGCCATTCTTTTTGCGCTGGCGCACGCATTCCGTAAGCAGATATTCTATCTGGCCATTTACAGAGCGGAAGTCGTCCTCTGCCCATGCGGCTATAGCGTTGTACAGCTTTGAGGAAAGGCGAAGGGGTATCTGCTTTTTATCGCTCGCCATATAAGGGACTCCTTAATACAGGCTGCCGGAGTTTACTACGGGCTGGGCGTCGTGGTTGCCACAGAGCACCACGAGGAGGTTGGATACCATGGCGGCCTTACGCTCGTCGTCAAGGTCGACTATTCTGTTTTCGCTGAGCCTCTCCAGGGCCATCTCTACCATGCCAACGGCGCCGTCAACTATCATCTTTCGTGCGTCTATGATAGCCGAGGCTTGCTGCCGCTGGAGCATGACCGCGGCTATTTCCGGAGCATAAGCAAGGTAGGTTATGCGGGCTTCGAGTATTTCTATACCGGCTTCAGATACCTTATCCTGTATTTCGTCTTTTATGCGAGCCGCAACGACTTCGCTGGAGCCCCGAAGGCTGCCTTCGTCGGCGATGCCGTCGCCGGTGGTGTCCACATTAGGGGCGATATCGTAGGGATAGATGCGAACGATGTTGCGAAGTGCGCTGTCACACTGAAGGGACAGATATTCCTTGTAGTTATCCACGTTGAATACCGCCTTTGCTGTATCCACCACCCGCCACATGACCGCTATGCCGATTTCAACAGGGTTGCCGAGACAGTCGTTTATCTTCTGGCGGTTGTTGTTCAGGGTCATTATCTTGAGGGATATTTTCTTTGTTGGTATATCTATAGAGACGTCGACTCCACCGGAAGGCTGCTTTGCGCCCAGAACCTTTACGTCGCCGCTCTGGTTGAGCTTTGTGCCCGCTGCCGGGTTCACGGCTGTGCAGAAAGGGTTTACAAAGTAAAAGCCGGAGTTCTTAAGGGTACCGACGTATTTGCCGAACAGCGTAAGGACAAGCGCCTCTTGAGGCTTTAGCACCTTAAGCCCGAGGAAGAATATCCAACCGAAAACAAACCATACGCAGCTGATCAGGGTAAGAGGCAGTATATCATACGAAACCCCGAATATGAAAAGAACTACAGAAGCCACATATACGAGCACCAGCAAGAGCAGGACGGCCATTCCGTTCTTTCGATTATTGAGCGTTTTTTCAGTCATCGCAATCAATCTCCTATCTATTTGATATCTATATGATATCAGAACACAGAGTAACTGTCAACGGATAATAAAAAAATAAGCGGCTGAACTGCCGCTTATTTCAGTCTGTCGAAAAACCCAGGGGTTGATAAGGGGCCGCAGCCCCTTATGGCTTTATTCG
>OLPA01003122.1_pt1 | contig 11603 bp, 7 predicted proteins | sample 1672811 | NCBI WGS metagenome assembly OLPA01 (sample SAMEA3136726, study PRJEB25190) | human gut metagenome | biome: human gut; feature: human-associated habitat; material: faeces | place: Austria | collected 2013
AAAGGACGATAGTCAGGTTTTTATTGAGTTGAAAAAGAAATATGACGGTATCGTATATAAGCGACGGATACCGATGCGGTTGGAAACAGCGGAGAAATATCTGTATCATGGGATTGTTCCAGAAGAACAGGCACAGATTTTTAGTGAAATTGAATGGTTTGTAAATTTCTATCAACCGAAGCCATCGGTGTATCTGGCCTATGACCGCAGGGCTTATTTCGGGAAGGAACAGGAGGAATTTCGGGTCACTTTTGATGAAAATATACGCTATCGGGAAGATGACCTCTATCTGGCTGAAGGCGATGGGGGAATAGCCCTGCTGCCGGAAAACATGGTACTGATGGAGGTGAAAATACCGGAAAGCATGCCCTTTTGGTTTGGGCATATACTATCCGAGCTGGAAATCTATCCGATTTCCTTTTCAAAATATGGTGCTTATTATAAAGAAAATCTAACACATTTATTTGGGGAGGGCGTTTTGTATGCTTGACAGTATATTGTCATTATCGACAGCCGGACTGACTGTGCCGGAATTCATCTTTTGTACCGTATTTTCAATTCTTTTTGGCGTGGTTATCGCCCTGGTACATATGTATAAAAATCAATATTCGAAAAATTTTATTTTGACATTAATATTGCTGCCAATCATCGTTCAGACAGTGATTATGTTGGTTAATGGTAATCTGGGAGTCGGTGTGGCTGTGGCAGGGGCATTCAGTCTGGTCCGTTTCCGCTCCGTTCCGGGAAATTCCCGGGAGATTGCGTCTGTTTTCCTTGCGATGGCACTTGCGACAGGTATGGGGTATGTGGCTATCGGAGGCCTGCTGGTGTGCATTGTGGGAATAGTCATGCTGCTGGTAGCGAATCTTCCGGTCGGTCGAATGAATCAGATGATGCGGGATTTAAAGGTGACGATTCCGGAAAATCTGGATTATGAAGGGATATTCGATGATCTGTTTGCCGAGTATACAACGCGGAACGAGCTGCTTAGAGTGCGGACGGTAAACATGGGAAGTCTATATGAGCTTCACTATCATATATTGTTTCGGAAAGATAAAAGTGAGAAAAAATTTCTGGATGCGCTGCGGTGCCGCAATGGGAATCTGACCATTGTCTGTGGCCGGGTGGCCCAGGAGAGAGAAGAATTATAAGAGGTAGGAGGTGTCCTGAATGAAAGGTTCGAAATATTTGGCGGGTCTGCTGGCAGGCAGTTTGTCCTTATCGCTGCTTGGGGGATGCGCCTCTCAGAATAGTGGTACTTTAACCGAGACGACAGTTGTTATGTCGGAAAGTGTCGAGAATGCGGAACAGAACAGCGAAAACGAAACAGTGGAGACAGGGCCGCTGACGGGAAATTACGATGCGGATGATTTGAATGAGAGCTGGTCTGAAGGCAAGGCGACAATCATTAAGTGTAACGGGGAATCTTCGGAGATTTCCGGTAATGGTATACAGGCGGATGGGAAGGTATTAAAAATTACCCAGGCCGGGACCTATGTATTTAGCGGCAATATGTCGGATGGACAGATTCAGGTGGAGGCGGATAAAGACGATGTAGTGCATATTGTTTTGGGCGGTTTGACGGCCAGCTCAAGCAGCAGTTCGGTCATATATGGCATACAGAGCAAAAAAATTGTGATCACCCTTGCAAAAGGGCAGGAAAATATATTGAGCGATGCATCATCCTATGTTTATGAAAATGCCTCTGAAGATGAGCCGAATGCCTGTATTTTCAGTAAAGATGATGTGAGTATCAATGGCGAAGGCATTTTGAATATTCATGGGAATTATGAGGACGGCATCCGCAGCAAGGACGATTTAAAAATCATTAACGGAACACTGAATATTGATGCACAGCAGCATGGCCTGAAAGGAAAAGATTCGGTGACGATCAAAGATGGTGATCTGACTATTACGGCCGGTGGCGACGGAATTAAATCCAACAATGACACGGATGCAGATAAAGGATATATTCTGCTGGACGGTGGAACTTATCGGATTACGGCGGCTCAGGATGGCATACAGGCGGAAACGGTACTGCAGATTAATGGCGGTTCCGGTTCCATAGTATGCGGCGGTGGAAGCGCCAATGCAAGTTATGATGAAAATGGGCAGATACGGGAAAACTGGGGCCAATGGGGCGGCAAGATGGGCGAACAGCCGAAGATGGGCGGACAGGAGCCGCCGGACGGCGCAGAGGCGGAAGCCGGCCAGACACCGCCGGACGGCGAAATGCCAGGAGGCGGCCAGATACCGACGGACGGCGAAATGCCAGGAGGCGGCCAGATACCGCCGGACGGCGAAATGCCAGGAGGCGGCCAGATACCGACGGATGGCGGGATGCCGGAAGAGAGTCAGATATCGGTCAAAGACAGTGGCGTAGGCGCAGAGGACGGCGAGAGCTCGGACAGCGCCAAGGGATTGAAAGGCGGCACCGGAATCTATCTGAATGGCGGTGAGTTTACCATTGATTCATCGGATGACAGTATTCATTGTAATGGAAATGTTACGATAAATGACGGAACATATATCATGGATTCGGGAGATGACGGCGTCCATGCGAATCAAGAGCTTGTTGTTAATGGCGGCGTTATTCAGATTAATAAATCTTATGAAGGTCTGGAAGGTCTGACGGTGGATATCCGGGCTGGTGATATTGATGTGGTATCAATGGACGATGGAATTAATTCCGCCGGAGGCAGCGATACATTGATGAGCGGACGTCCGGGACAGAACAGTTTTGCGTCGGGAGATGATTGCTGGATACGAATCAGCGGCGGCGATATATATGTGAAGGCGTCCGGCGATGGTATTGATTCCAATGGAAATCTTTACATGGATGGTGGAATGCTCGTTGTTGAAGGCCCGGAAGATTCGGCGAATGGTACGTTGGATTATGAGGGAACGGCAGAGATTACCGGCGGAACTTTTGTCGGTACAGGAAACTCCGGCATGGCGATGGCTTTCAGTGATTCATCCACCCAGTGCTCTGTGAATGTTGTTGCGGATACGATGCTTCCATCTGGGACCATGGTGACACTCACAGACGGCTCAGGCAAGGAAATTCTCAGTGTTTCTCCGACGAAATCATTTAATTGTATCCAGATAAGCTCATCTCTGCTTGTATCTGGTGAGACTTATACAGTGACATATGGTGATGGTGAATCTAAAGAGATTATGTTGGACAGTGTATCCGTGTGGAGCGGTCAGAATGCTGTGGGCGGCATTCAGGGCGGCCAGGACCATAGAGGACAGTAAAGAAATATCCCCTGCTGCAGACAGTGAATAGTGTGTGCAGCAGGGGGTATTTTTGTAATATAGTTATTTCGTACGGTTCAGCAGCCGCATTTTGAAAGCTCTGATTTTGGACATGTAGTTGCTGGTATACAGAACACCCAATATCAGCACCCCAAGGACAAGTCCAAGAGCAAAACTGGCAATGTTATCGTAAAATGGAATCGTTGTCAGACCCTGGACATCAATGACCATATATACGATAAAGGCGGCCAGGCCCATAAAAAAAATATAGCTGAGTCTTTTAGAAAAAATCATATTTTCACTGTTGTTATAATCGGCAACCTTCAATAAGGTTTCTTCAGTTTTCTTATCCATACTCGGAATTCTCCTTTCTCCGTCTAATATTTCTTCAATGCCGACATCAAAATATTCGGCAATCTGTATAAGCACATCAAAGTCCGGCATATTTACCCCATTTTCCCATCGGGAAATACTTCGATTCGTCACGCCGATAACTTCGGCAAATTGCTCCTGAGTGAGGTTATTTTCCGTTCGGAGTTTTCTTAAAAATTGGCCTATCTTCTTTTGATTTATCATATGTATGCTCCTTTCATAATCAGCGCTGCCGCGGATGATGTGATCCACCACGGCGGTGAGCTGATCGCCCAGAAACATGGATATGATCGCGGGCGGCGCTTCGTTCGCGCCGAGGCGATGGTCGTTGCCGGGGTTGGCGGCGCTCATGCGCAGAAGACCGGCGTGCTCATCCACCGCCTTCATCATCGCGGCGAGCACGAGCAGGAACATCCAGTTTTTCTGCGGATCGCGCCCCGGTTCGAGCAGGTTGTGGCCGGTGTCCGTCGTCAGCGACCAGTTGTTGTGCTTGCCGCTTCCGTTGACCCCCGCGAAGGGTTTTTCATGCAGCAGGCATACCAGCCCGTGGCGCAGGGCAACCTTTTTCATGACGTTCATAACGAGCATGTTTTCGTCCGTCGCCACGTTGGTGGTGTTGTAGATGGGCGCAAGCTCATGCTGCGCGGGCGCGGCCTCGTTGTGCTCCGTCTTGGCCGGGATGCCGAGCTTCCACAGCTCGATATCCAGATCCTTCATGTAGTTGCTCACACGTTCCTTGATCGCGCCGAAGTAGTGATCCTCCATCTCCTGCCCTTTGGGCGGCATCGCGCCGAAAAGCGTCCGCCCGGTGAAGATGAGATCCTTGCGCTTCAGATAGGTTTCGCGATCAACGATGAAATATTCCTGCTCCGGGCCGACGGATGTGGTCACGCGCTGGGTCAGGTTATCGCCGAAGAGGCGGCAGATGCGCACGGCCTGACGGCTGACGGCCTCCATCGAGCGCAGCAGCGGCGTTTTCTGGTCGAGCGCCTCGCCGTTGTAGCCGCAGAACGCCGTGGGGATGCACAGCGTTTTGGTGTCGCCGTTGTCGTAGAGAAACGCGGGGCTGGTGATATCCCAGACGGTGTAGCCGCGCGCCTCGAACGTGGCGCGGATGCCGCCGGAGGGGAAGGAGGAAGCGTCCGGCTCGCCGCGAATCAATTCCTTGCCGCGCAGCTCCATGATGACGCTGCCGTCCTTCTGCGGGCTGATGAAGGAATCGTGCTTTTCGGCGGTGGTGCCGGTCAGCGGCTGAAACCAGTGGGTGTAATGCGTAGCGCCCTGCTCAATCGCCCACGCCTTCATGGCGCTGGCGGTCGCGTCCGCCACGGCGGGGTCAAGCTCCTCGCCGGTCGCTATGCTGGCGGCAAGGCGTTTGTAAATCTCTCTGGGCAGGCGCGCGCGCATCTCCTTATCGGAAAAAACGCTGCTGCCGTAAAGCGACGGAATATCCAGATATTCGCTCATGCGTGCTCTCCTTGGGCCGTATTTCTCCCGCGCTCCCATCGGCGCCGGGAGGGATGCATACCATATTACAATACACCATTCGACCCGAAATTGCAATTAAGAAAAGCATTTCGGCCAATTCGTTTCGTTTTTTCGGTGTTTATGCCTTTTTTCTTTGGTTTTTGCGGCAGCTTTTGCCGCTGGTACTTTCTGTGCCGTCGTTTTTTATGCCGCAGGCCGTTTAGGCCGCCGCGTTTCCAGCATAAAATGAAAATGCCGCGCTCCTCTCGTTTTTTCAAAACGGATGACGCGCGCGGCGGCGGGCAAAATCATCTTGCGGCGCGCGGACACATCGTCCCGCTGCGGCATAATCTGCCATCAGGCGGGTTCGCCGCCGCAAAGCCGAAAAAACGGAGGGATTCTCATGGCGCATTATGCGGTTCGCGAAAGCCCGCCGCTGCGGGGAGAAATACCCATCAGCACATCCAAGAACGCGGTGCTGCCCATCATGTGCGGCGCGTTGCTGACCGGCGAGGACGTGCGCATCGAGCGCGTGCCCGAGCTGACGGATGTGAAGACGCTCTGCGCGCTGCTCGCGTCCTGCGGATGCAGCGTGAAAAAAGAAGGCGACGCGCTGGTTTTAAACGCGGGCGCGCTGCAAAATCCGCAGGATGAGGAGGATGTACGCAAGATGCGCGCCTCGGTGCTGGTGCTCGGGCCGCTGCTTTCCCGCCTCGGGGAGGCGCGGATTCCCCTGCCCGGCGGATGCGCCATCGGCCAGCGGCCGATCGATCAGCACCTCAAGGGCATGAGCGCGCTCGGCGCGAAGGTCAAATTTGACCACGGCGGCGTGACGCTCTCCGGCCGCCTGCGCGGCGCGGTGATCTATCTGGATATGCCTTCCGTCGGCGCGACGGAAAACCTGCTGATGGCGGCGACGCTCGCCAGCGGCACGACACGCATCGAAAACGCGGCCAAAGAGCCGGAGATCGTCGATCTGGCAGCGTTTCTGAACGCGATGGGCGCGCGAATCTGCGGCGCGGGCACATCCACCATCGTCATCGAGGGCGTTCGCGCGCTGCACGCCGTCAGTTGGCAGCCCATCAGCGACCGCATCGAGGCGGGCACGATGGCCTGCGCCTGCGCCATCACCGGGGGCGAACTGCTGCTTTCCGGCGCGCGGGCGGAGCACCTGCGCTCGCTGCTCTTCAAGCTCAGCGAAGCGGGCATACATATCAAGGATACGCCGGGCGGGCTGATGGTCTTCGGCCGCGCCAAGCAGCCCTTTGAAATCCGCACGATGGTCTACCCCGGCTTCCCGACCGATTTGCAGGCCCCGATGATGGCCGTCGCCTGCAAAACGCCCGGCACAAGCGTATTTCTCGAAACGATTTTCGAAAACCGCTTCATGCACGCCGCCGAGCTTTCGCGCCTCGGCGCGCACATCCGGGTGGAAAACCGCGTCGCCGTCGTGGAGGGTACGCCGTATCTGACCGGCGCGCCGGTTCGCGCCACCGACCTGCGCGCGGGCGCGGCGCTGATTTTGGCCGGGCTCTGCGCCGAGGGCGAAACGCTGGTGGACGACTCCGGCGGGCACATCGAGCGCGGATATTGCGGCATTGAGGAAAAGCTGCGCGCTGTCGGCGGCCGCATCGAGCGCGTGGCTCTTTAGGGTCTTTTTCGCTGCCGCAGTCTGAAAAATCGCAAAGGTGCTTCTTCTCCCGAAGGGAGGAGAGGCACTTTTATCCTGTCGTTCTTCCCGCTTGCGGCAGCCTTGCAAAGCCATGGGGCTTGGTGTATAATTCTATATGGGATAAATTCGTTCTTCATTTATTTTTCTAAACAAATCTCAGAGATTCGCCCGCGGTTGCGCGCGCTCTTTGATTCTTTTATTCAGAAAGGAATCCGCCATGACACGAAAGCAATGGGCTGCTCTGACTTTATCGCTGCTTGCGCTGGGCATCGGCGGAACGATTGCCGCCGTCTCGATCATCGACCCCTTTGAAGTGTATCACAAAGCGACGGCGTTCATCCCCCCGATTACAAACGGCACGCAGCTCTATTCCAACGCGGGCATCGCCAAAAACTACGCATACGACAGCGTGGTGATCGGCTCCTCGATGACGGAAAACTTTCGTCCTTCCCAACTGAATCGCCTTTTCGGCGGGCAGTTCGTCAAGCTGTGCGTCAACGGCGGCTCCTCCTTCGATCACAAACAGATGATGGAGCTGGCCTTTTCCACGCACGACGTTCGCCGCGTGCTGTACGGCATTGATCCGGACGCGCTGACCTACTTCTATAAAACGCCCAACCACGAAACGCCGAATTACCTCTACGACGACGACCTGCTTAACGACGTCGCCTATTGGTTCAACGCCGGCGTGCTGGCCAAATACATCCCCCAATGCCTGATGACGCTCGGCCAAAGCGATCCGGATCAGGTAGACACCATGTACAGGTGGAGCGACCTGTTCACATATGGCAAGGACGCCGTGCTTCCGGGGTATACGTTCAGCACCCGCCGCGTCGAGCAGCGCGACGCCGGGGAAAAGCCGACGCTTTCCTATCAATTCCAGATGAACGTGCAGCACAACTTCCTGCCTTACATCGAGCAGCACCCCGATACGCAGTTCATGTTCTTTTTCCCGCCGTATTCGCTTCTCTCGTGGTATCAAACCTACGAAAACGGCACGCTGGAGCTCGATCTGCACCAGAAGCAGGCGCTGATCGAGGTGCTGCTCGCCTATGACAACGTGCAGGTTTACGATTTTCAGGCGCGGGCGGATTGGATCTGCGATCTTGACAACTACATTGATATGCGGCATTACAGCGGCGCGATCAACGACGCGATGGCTGAGGCCATGGCCGCCGGAGAAAATCGCGTCACCGGCGCCGCCCAGATTGAGGCCGACAATGGTGTGATCCGCAGCCTCGTCGATCAGATCGTCTCCGCCGGAGAATGGCCGTTTTGATTTTTGAAAAGGAGCACCGACCGCCATGCTGTTCAATTCCTACGTCTTCATGCTGGCCTTTCTGCCGCTGACGCTGCTTTGTTATTTTCTGCTGGGCAGACTGCCGGAAAAAATCCAGCTCAACAAGGTTTTCCTCGTGCTGGCCTCGTTTCTGTTTTACGGCTACAACAACCCGAGCTATGTGCCGATCATCGCGGGCAGCATCCTGATCAATTACGCGCTCAGCCAGTTGATGCTCACCCAGCGGAAAAAAGCCCTCCGTCTGCCGCTGATGCTGCTGGGGCTTTTCCTCAACCTCGGCGTGCTGTTTTATTTCAAATACCACGATTTCTTCTTTGAAAACCTGAACGGCGCGTTCGGCCTGCATCTGACGCTCAACCATCTGGCGCTGCCGCTGGGCATTTCGTTTTTCACCTTCCAGCAGCTTTCTTACGTCATCGACAGCTACAAGCGCACCGTGCCGCGCTACAACATTCTGGATTATTCGCTCTTCGTCACGTTCTTCCCCCAGCTCATCGCGGGGCCGATCGTGCTGCACAGCGAAATCGTGCCGCAGTTTGCGGATGTGAAAAACCGCCATTTCAACTTCGATCATTTCGCCCCCGGCCTGTATGCTTTCGCGCGCGGTCTGGTGAAAAAGGTGGTGATCGCCGATACGTTCGCCGTCGCGGTCGAGGCGGGCTTTGCCGACGCGCTGACACTCAACACGGCGGAAGCGTGGTTCGTCGCCATCGGCTACACCCTCCAGCTCTATTTCGATTTTTCCGGCTACTGCGATATGGCGACCGGCGTGGGGCTGATGTTCAATATCGAGATTCCGATCAACTTCAATTCGCCGTACAAGAGCCTCAACATCCGCGAATTTTGGCAGCGGTGGCATGTCACGCTCTCCCGCTTCCTGACCACCTACGTCTATTTCCCGCTCGGCGGCAGCCGGAAGGGTCTGGCGCGCACCTGCTTCAACCTGATGATCGTCTTTCTGCTCAGCGGCCTTTGGCATGGCGCGGGCTGGCTCTTCCTGCTCTGGGGGCTGATGCACGGGGCGGCGAGCGTGCTCTACCGCATCTTCCGCAAGCCGTATGACGGCCTGCACCCGGCGCTGCAATGGATGATCAATTTCGGCTTCATCGTCGTGGCTTGGGTGTTCTTCCGCGCGACGAGCCTCGCCGACGCGCTGGCCATCGTCAAGGCCATGCTGACGATGAACTTTGGGCCGCTGCGCGATTCCATCACCTCCGCGTTCGCCCTGCCCGGCGGCTTCCGTCCGGACGGCAACGCGGTGTATATGATGATCTGGTATGCCGCTTCGCTGTTCGCCTGCCTCGGCCTGCGCAACACCTACGAAAAGACGATGGATTTCCGCCCGACGGTCTGCAACGCACTCTCCACCGTGCTGATGATTCTCTACTGCACCCTGTCGCTTTCCAGCGTGAGCGTGTTCCTGTACTTTAATTTCTAAACGCTTTCCCGGCGCGCGTTCCGCGCCCCTGCCGCCTTTTTCCCCCGTTTTCGGTAAAGTATTGATGAAACGAAAAACTTGGGCGCTTGCAAGCCTTGCGCTTCTGCTCGCCGCAATCGCCGCCATCTGCCTGACGGTGATCGTCATTGATCCGTTTCAGGTGTATCGTCCGGCGACGCGCTATCTGCCGCCGATTGACAGAACCACGCAGGTCTACGCCAACGCGGGCGTTGCGCGCAGCTACGCATACGACAGCGCCATCGTCGGCACATCCGTGACCGAGAATTTCCGGCCGTCGCAGATGGATTCGCTGCTCGGCGGCCGCTTTATCAAGCTGTGCACCTCCGCCGGAACGGCCTATAACCACGCGCTGCTGATGGATTTGGCCTTCCGCACGCACAACATGCGCCGCATCGTCTACGGGCTGGACGTCTATTCCTTCATCGCCCGGCTCGACCAGACCGGCAGCGACGTGCCGCTGTACCTCTATGACGACAGCCTCTTCAACGACGTATCCTATTGGCTCAACCGCAGCGTGCTGGCCACATTCCTGCCGCGCTGCCTGAGCGCATGGGGGCAGAAGCAGGACGATTCCATCCGCGACAGCATGTATTGCTGGGCGGGGCAGGATGAATATGGCTCCGTCGCGCTGTATACCGCCCGCTTCACCGCACCGGAAAATCCGCTGCCCGCGGACGCTTACATCCGGCAGGCGCAGGCCAATCTGGACGCGCATCTGCTCCCCTACGTCGCCGCGCACCCGGAAACGCAGTTCGATATCTTTTTCCCGCCGTATTCCGCCGCCGAGTGGGCAACGATGGAAAGCAAGGGCACGCTCGAGAGCATGCTCGCCCTGCGTTCGCTCTGTTACGACGCGCTGAGCGGCTTTGCGAACGTGACAATTTACGATTTCACCACGCGCGCGGATTGGGTGCTCGACCTGAACAACTACAAGGACGCGCTGCACTACGGCCAGTGGATCAACGACGCGATCACCGAATGTATCGCGCGCGGCGAAAACGTCGTTGCCGACCGCGAAACGCTGGACGCAGCGACGGCGCAGCTTCGCGCGTGGGCCAACGCGCAGATTGAGGCGGGCGGCTGGATATTCTGACCGCCAGAAAGGAGACTCACATGCGTCCATCCCCCTCCAAGCGGGCTGAGCCCGCCTTCACCTCCGCCGAAGTTCGCGAAACGTCAGGCTCTCGCTCACGCGGGCGATCCCGCGCAATTTCCAATGTACCAAACAAGCGGCAGCCTTACGGCAAACTGCTTGCGGCCAGCGGCATTTTGCTGGCCGTCGTGCTGGTCAGCGCCCTGATGACCACCTTTTTACAAGCGCCCAACCTGGACGCGCTGGCCGACGCCACCGCCGTGCCGAGCGTCGAGGCCACGCCCAGCCCCGAGCCGACCATCACGCCCACGCCGGCGGTTTACGCCCCGTTCGGCGCGCAATACGGCTACGGCGGCGCGAACCTGATTCCCGATACCCCGACCCCGAATCCGCTCACGCCCGTGCCGACCGCCGCGCCCACCGACACCCCCGCGCCGACCGCCGTTCCGACCCGGACGCTGAAAAAGAATTCCACCGGCGAGGACGTTAAAAAGCTCCAGCAGGCGCTGATTGATCTGGGCTATCTCGCCGACGCGGCCGACGGCACCTTCGGCGCAAACACGCAGGAGGCCGTCACCCGGTTTCAGGCCGTCAACGGTCTGAGCGCCGACGGGCTGGCGGGCGCAAAGACGCAGGAGCTGCTCTACAGCGGCAGCGCGCTTTCCGCCGATCAAGCGCCGAAGCCCGATTTCCTGATTCTGGTCAATCGTCAGCACAAGCTCGGCAAGAACGACGCGCCGACCGATCTGGTGACGATTGAAAACGTGCTCTCCGCCGACATCGTGAAGGTCAAGTATTCCGGCACAAAGGCCGACCGAACCGCCACCGAAGCGCTGGGGCAGATGCTCTCCGCCGCCATCGCCGACGGCGTTTCCAATTTCCAGATTTCCTCTGCCTATCGCACGTACAGCGAACAGCAGAAGCTGGTGGACAACTCCGTCGCCAAATATCGAAAGAATAACCCGGATTGGTCGCGCGACCG
>OLPA01003124.1_pt1 | contig 11600 bp, 8 predicted proteins | sample 1672811 | NCBI WGS metagenome assembly OLPA01 (sample SAMEA3136726, study PRJEB25190) | human gut metagenome | biome: human gut; feature: human-associated habitat; material: faeces | place: Austria | collected 2013
TATACAAAAATTAATTCAAGATGGATTAAAGACTAGTTATCTGGCAGTCGACGCAACTGGTACCCTCCGCCGGGGGCGGACGTGCCGTCCTGACGGGGAGGGCAACTGCTTCAGACAAGTACAACATAACGTGCGTCCCGCTATCAAAAAGATACGCACCAAAGGCCGCTTTTCTTTGGGGCTAACCCCATTTCTTTTGGCAAGACAAAAGAAATGGGGTGTCTTGCAGTAGGACCTGACGCCACTGCCCATACGTAGAGGCGCACACGCACAAACGTAAAAAGGGGGAACCCCCGGCGAGGGTTCCCCCTTAGACCCCCTCCTGCGCTTCATTAAGCACAAGAGGGTTCCGCGCTCTGCGGAGCGCGGCCAGGGGCTCTGCCCCTGGACCCTGCCACCTTTGAAAAGGTGGACGAAACTTTTATTCGCGCTTCGCGCAGCGAAGGGCGCGAAGGGTGTCAGTCTTTCATGGCGACGGCGGAGTCGTACAGCTCCTCGACCTCTTTACTCGGGGCCTTGCCCGCTACGGTGGCTATGATGGCCGCGATGAGGCCGGCAGCGAAGCCGGGGATGATCTCGTACACGCCCGTCTCAGACAGGAACGCCAGCCAGGCCACGTCCACGACAGCGCCGGCCACGATGCCCGCGACCGCGCCGCCGAAGGTGAAGCGCCGCCAGAACAGCGACAGCAGGATCACCGGGCCGAACGCCGCGCCGAACACGCCCCAGGCATTCTCAACAAGGCCCATGATAGTGCCGCTCTCCGGATTCGCCGCGATAAGCAGCGCGATCACCGCAATGACCACGACCACTATGCGGCCCGCCCACAGCATCTCCTTGTCGCTGGCATTCTTGCGGAACACCGGCTTATACACGTCGCTCGCAAAGGCCGAGGCCGAGGCCAGCAGCTGCGAGTCGCAGGTGCTCATCGCCGCCGCAAGAATGGCCGAGAGCAGTATGCCGCTCACTACCGCCGGGAATATCGTGCGCACCATCGTGATGAATACGATGGAGGAATCCTCTATCTCGCCCAGGAACATGCGGCCGATGAGACCCGAGGCCACAGAGAAAATAAGGATTATGAACGTCCAGCTGATGCCTATGACGCTCGACTTGCGCAGGTCCTTGTTCGAGCGGATGGACATGAACCTGATTATGATGTGCGGCATGCCGAAGTAGCCGAGACCCCAGCCCAGACCGGATACGATGTCGCTCCAGCTCGTGAAGGCGTCCCAGTAGCCCTCCACCGCCGGCGCAGCACCCGCCACCGCGCCGCCGTTCTTGACCAGCGCCAGAGCGAATATCGGCGCAATCAGCAGCGCCGCCAGCATCAGCAGACCCTGGAAGAAGTCCGTCCAGCACACCGCGTTGAAGCCGCCAAGGAAGGTGTACGCGATGATGATGAACGCCGCAAGATACATCGCCGTCGTCTCGTCGATGCCTATGACCGTGCTGAACAGCGTGCCGCAGGCCTTGATGCTCGACGCCGCGTATATCGTGTACGCCACCAGGAAAATGACCGCGCAGATTATCTGCAAAAACTTGCTCTTCGACAGGAAACGGTTCGTCAGATACTGCGGTATCGTGATCGAGTCCCCCGCCGCTATCGAGAACTTGCGCAGCCTCGGCGCCTCAAATATCCACGAGAGCGCATAGCCTATCGCAAGACCTACCGCTATCCATATCTGGCCCATGCCCAGCGCATACACCGACGCCGGCAGGCCCATAAGTACCCAGGCGCTCATGTCCGACGCGCCCGCCGACAGCGCCGAGACCCAAGGCCCCATCTGACGCCCGCCGAGGAAGTAGTCCTTCTCGTTGCTGCCCTTGCTCTTGGCGAAGAAGTAAATGCCTATCCCCACCATGAACACAAAGTAGATGATAAATACCACAAGCTCAGTTAAGTTCATCGCGTCTACCCCACACATGAAAAAAATTAATACATTTCATCAACTTTACAAATGAATGCTTTTGAATTATAATCTTAGCCGGGCCAAATAGCAAGCCCCGGCCCCGGGTTTTTGGGGCGCAAAAGGGCTTTTTTGTGCTTTGGCATCAAATTTATTGATATTCTTCATCTATACATGAAAGGAATTCATGTAAATGCCGGTGAACAAGTATGAGGCCTTTCTGAAGGCGGCGGAGCTGGGGAGTCTGACGCGCGCGGCGGCGGAGCTGGGCGTGACGCAGTCGGCGGTGTCGCACATGATAGGCACGCTGGAGGAGGAGCTGGGCTTCTCCTTATTAAAAAGAGGGCGCTCGGGCGCACGGCCGACGGCGGAGGGCGAGCAGGTACTGCCCGCCATACGGGGAATGCTCAACTCGCGCGAGCAGTTGGAGCAGACGGCGGCTGCCATCCGGGGCCTGGACTGCGGCACGGTCAGGATAGGCACCTTCACCAGCGTGGCGGTACACTGGCTGCCGGGGATGATAAAGCGTTTTCAGGCGCTCTACCCCAAGGTGGAGCTCAAGCTGATGAACGGCGACTACCACGACGTGGAGCAGTGGCTCTCGGACGGGAGCTGCGATTTGGGCTTTGTGGCGCTGCCGACGAAGCAGCGCGGGCGGGTCACAGCGCTTTTGGAGGACAGGCTGCTGGCCGTCGTGCCGCGTGACCACCGCCTCGCGAGCCTGCCGCGCTTTCCAATAAAGGAAGTGGAGCATGAGCCCTTTATCAGCCTGCTCGAGACCAGCGACCACGACGCGCGCCGCGCCCTGGAGGCCGCGGGCGTCACACCCAACATACGGTATACGACGAAGGACGACTACGCCATAATTGCGATGGTGGAGCAGGGCCTGGGCGTGAGCATCATGCCGGAACTGCTGCTCTCAGGGCGCAGCGACAACGTCCGCGTCATGGAGCTCACCCCGCCGGCGAGCCGCACCATAGGCCTTTGTCTCCCGGACGCGGACAGGGCCGGACCGGCCACTCTCCGCTTCGCAGACTGTGTCTCCGACTGGGTACGCGAACACTATTCAAGGATACAGAACACCTTGTCGTGAATTAGCGTGCGAAATATTTTGCAACCTCAATTCCTTAAAATTCATTTTAAGGCTTGAAATCAACGCTGTCATGGCGTATACTTAATTTGTCTTGAAATTTGCGGAAATGCAAAATGCAATTTTTTTGTCAAAGGGAGGATATCAAATGAAAAAGAGAATAGCTGCGCTGGTACTGTGCCTGGCGCTGGTCATGGCTCTGTCCGCCTGCGGAAGCTCTGGCGGCAGCCTGACCTTCGGCACCGGTGGTGAGACCGGCACCTACTACGCCTTCGGCGGCGTGCTTTCCCAGTACGTCACCAACAACACGGACACCTCCGTGACCGCGGTCTCGTCCAAGGGCTCTCAGGCCAACATCGAGGACCTGCACGCGGGCGACATCCAGCTCGGCTTTGTCCAGTCCGACGTCATGAGCTACGCCTACAACGGCGAGAGGCTCTTCGAGGACCCCATCACCGACTTCTCCGTCGTCGCGGCTCTGTACATGGAGCAGGTGCAGATAGTCACCCTTGACCCCGAGATAAAGACCGTCGCCGACCTCGCCGGCAAGACCGTCTCCATCGGCGCCTCCGGCTCCGGCGTGTTCTACAATGCCATCGACGTGCTCGAGTGCTACGGCCTTGACTACGAGACCGACATCACTGCGGTCATGCAGGACTTCGCGGACAGCACCGAGAGCCTGCAGGACGGCAAGATCGACGCTGCCTTCATAGTCGCCGGCGCCCCGACCACCGCCATCACCTCTCTGGCCGCCACTCAGAGCGTCTACCTGGTCAGCCTTGACGAGGAGCACATAGCCACTCTGCGCGAGACCAGCCCCTACTACAGCCCCAACACCATCGCTGCCGACGTGTACGGCACTCCTGAGGATGTGACCACCGTCGCCGTCAACGCCATCGTCATCGCGCGCGACGACGCCTCTGAGGACGATATCTACAACTTCGTCTCCGCCATCTTCGAGAACACCGGCGACCTGTCCCACGCCAAGGCCGCTGAGCTCAACCTTGAGTTCGCCTCCTCCGTCACCGACGTTCCGTATCACGCCGGCGCCGCGAAGTACTTCTCCGAGAAGGGCATCGAGGTTCCCGTAAAGTAAGCATAAAGAACATATAAAGGCTGCGGCGTTCTTCCGGGCGCCGCAGCATTCTTAAATTATAATACGGGACGGAGGGTTTAAATGTCCGATTTCGAGAAGAAAAAACTTGAGCACGAAGAGCACACCTACGACGGAGCCTCCGTCATGGACAACGAGGGCGTTGAGGACGAGGCCGCATCCATGCAGGCCGACCTCGATGCGGTCATGCGCAAGTACGACAGGGAGTCGAACACCCGCATCTGGACCGGCAAGGCCAAGGTCGCCATTGACCTCATCATGGCCGCCTTTTCCCTGTACTGCATCCTTTCCACCCTGCTTTCGAAGGCCCAGCTTGAGCAGAGGCTCATGATATTCCTCGGCTTTGTGGTCATCATAGGTTTCCTGACCTACCCTGTTAGCAAGCACCATGTCAGGCCCAACAGCCTGCCCTGGTATGACGTGATCATCATGGTCGTCGGCGCGGCCTGCTTCCTCTACTGCGCGGCCGAGAACGAGATGCTGATGAACACCATCACCAGCGGCTCCAAGGTCACGCCCTTCTTTGCCGTTGTGGGCATACTCGGCATACTGACATATGTGGAGCTCTGCCGCCGCTGCGTGGGCATACCCATCCTCTGCGTGGCGGGCGTGCTGATAATCTACACCTTCGCAAGCGGCGTCAACGTGGGCCGTGCCATCTACAACCTCTTTTACGCGACCTCCGGCATCATGTCCACGCCTATCAACGTCTGCGCGAAGTACATAGTTGTGTTTGTCATCTTCGGCGCGTTCCTGGAGAGAACGGGAATCGCTGCCTTCTTCATAGACCTGGCCAACTCCCTGGCGGGCGCGTCCTCGGGCGGCCCCGCGAAGGTCGCGGTCATCTCCTCGGCACTCTGCGGCATGGTCTCGGGTTCCTCGGTCGGCAACACGGTCACGACGGGCTCGGTCACCATCCCGATGATGAAAAAGACCGGCTACGCCCCCGAATTCGCGGGCGCGGTCGAGGCTGCGGCCTCCACCGGCGGCCAGATAATGCCGCCCATCATGGGCGCCGCCGCCTTCCTCATGGCCGAGTACATGGGCGTGCCCTACGGCGAGGTGGCGCTCCGGGCGATACTGCCCGCGGTGCTGTACTTCCTCGGCATCTTCATCGCCGTCCACCTGGAGGCGAAGAAGCTGGGCCTGAAGGGCATCCCCCGCAGCGAGCTGCCGAAGTTCGGCCGCCTGATGCGCAAGATCTACCTGCTGGCTCCGCTGGTCGTGCTGGTCTGGCTGGTCAGCACCAACACCAAGACGATGCAGACCTCCGCTGCCATCGCCATCCTCGTGACCATCGTCGTCAGCCTCTTCGACAAGGCTCACCGCATCACGCCGAAGAAGTTCCTCGACGCTCTGGCGGCCGGCGGGCGCGGCGTCATCACCGTTGCCGCGGCCTGCGCCATTGCGGGCATCATTGCGGGCTGCATCACGGTCACGGGCCTTGCCTCCAAGCTCATCGGCGGCATCGTCGCCCTCTCCGGCGGCATTCCCATCATCGGCATGCTGCTGACCATGGTCTGCTGCATCGTTCTCGGCATGGGCGTGCCCACGACGGCGAACTTCTGCATCATGGCCACCACCTGCGCGCCGATACTCATTGAGCTCGGCATCGATTCCATCGCGGCCTACTTCTTCGTGTTCTACTTCGGCATAGTGGCCGACATCACTCCGCCTGTTGCGCTCGCGGCCTATGCGGGCAGCGCCATTGCCAAGGGCAACCCGATGAAGACGGGCATAAATGCGACAAAGCTGGCCATTGCGGCCTTTATAGTGCCGTACATCTTTGCGCTTGACCCATCGATGCTCTTTGTGGACACGGAGGTCATCGACGTCATTACGATCTGCATCAGCGCCATAATCGGCATATTCGGCGTAGCGACGGCGATGAACGGCTTCCTGTTCAAGAAGATCGTCTGGCCTCTGCGCGTGCTGTTCGCTGTCGGCGGCCTGACGCTGCTGATCCCCGGAGCGGTGACGGATATCATCGGCCTGGTCATCGTGGCGCTGGCCGTGCTGGCCGTGCGCCGCCTGGTGCGCCGCGGCACCTGCGACTGCCACGACCACGGAGGAGGCCCGGCGAAGGGCGGCTGCGCGGCAGGAGGCTGCGCTGGGTGCACCGGGTGCGGAGTCGCAGATGCCCTGGTCGCCGACCTGGAGCGCGCTGCCAAGCAGGGAAGCGCTCGGTAAGCAGGGAAGCGCTCGGTGGCCGCGGCCCCGGCCGTGGACGCAAGAGAGATCCACAATATGGAGGAATTGTAAACCAAAGCAAACTTTCGATCAGCACCCCTTGACCTCGCACGTAAGTTAGCATAGACTAACAAATGTCAGAAAGCGACAGCGAAGCTCCTCAAGCGCAAGGCAGGCGCCAACGGAACGCTCGAGCTCTCTGCCTCCTCTTCTTGCTGACCCGGCGGCGAAGGCTCCTCTCGTCTGGCCATTCGCCGCACAGCATCGCCGACGGGGGATCACCCCCCTCTTCCCCCGTCGGCACTCCTCCCTTTCAGCTTTCCCTCATCCTCGCCTCCGACGCAATGTTTTAAGCCTTCCGGTGCGCAACGCCCGGGGCCTGCCGCGGAAGGCGCCCCGCTGATGCCGCCCTTCCGGAGGAGGCGAGGGGTGTGGTACCATGGGCGAGGCGCGAAGGAGGGTTCCTGTGGAAAAAATGTCCATGTCGCACGAAGATTATCTCGAGGCCATCGTCATGTTGGGCGGTACGACGGAGGCGTCGGTCCGTTCGGTCGACATCGCGACGAAGCTCGGCGTGTCCAAGGCGTCGGTCAACAAGGCCGTGACGTCGTTGAAGGAGAAGGGCCTGGCCGACCAGCCGTACTACGGCGATATCACGCTTACCGAAGAGGGCTATGCCTACGGAACGTCGGTGCTCGACCGTCATCATATGCTCTACACGTTCCTCACGAAGGCCCTCGGCATCCCCGAGGAGCAGGCCGAGCACGAGGCGTGCCTCATGGAGCACGCCATCAGCGACGAGTCGTTCGAAAAATGGAGTTCTTATATTAAGAAACTCGATCTTTAGCCCTTGAAAACGCCGCCTCGCGCGGCGTTTTTTACGGCCTCACCCGCGCTTCGGCCCGCGGTTCAACGGTTTCTCAACGAGCCGGTTGCGCGCCCGCGTCCGGTGGCGGGCCCCCTGCTTCTATGGTATCCTTGAGCAAGCTTCTGGCATTACACCCACCATCAACGAACCACGATGCTAAGAGGAGCGCACTCCATTGGGCAACCAAGCGAATATACTTTCGTTTGACGAGGTAAAACGCGATTCGGGCGCAAGGCGCTCGTCTGTCGCTGCGCCCTCGAGGCCCTCGCGGAGGCGTCCTGCCGGCAGCGTGGGGCAGGGCGTTTCCGCACCGGTGCGCACGGCCGGGCGCTCGGGCTCCTCTTCCCGATACGCAGCCGCGCGGCCCCTCTCGGATGCCGCGCGCATCTCCGGCACCGCGCCGCGCACGGCTCCCCTGGCAAACTCCGCCCGGCCGCGTTCCATCGTCGATGATTTCCCCGCCTCCTCGGCGCGGGCGGCCGTTACCGCGTATGCCGATCGCGGCTCCCGCGTCGAACCCGCCGGCACCGCGCCGCGTCGCAGCCGGGGCGCCCATGCCAGGCAGTTCCTCGCAGAACCCGACGAGTTCGGCGAGCGCTCCGACGATCGCGGCGAGGCGGAGGACGAAGCTCCCGGGAAGCGCTCGCGCCTGCAGGAGTTCCGCCGCAAGCGCCAGAAGGACCGCGCCGACAAGAAGTTCGACAAGCAATTCGGCGGCAGCAGCCGCGCATCCGACGCACCGGCCGGATCGCGCGCGGCCGTGTACAAGGGCGAGATGGGCGCCAACCACAAGCGCGCCGCGCGCATGCAGAACGATGCAGCCGGCAAGGCGCGCACGTTCTCGCTCGCGTCGCTCAACCCGCTTGCCCTGCTCTCCTCGGGAAAGCAGTCGCCCAAGGCCATCGCCGGCCTCGGTTTCGTGGCATGCCTGCTGCTCACCTGCTGGTTTCTGTACACCCCCGCGCAGCAGCTGTACCATTCGGTGCGCGAGCACGACCGGCTGCAGGCAGAGTACGCGGCCATCGAGCAGCGCAACGCCTCGCTCGAGTCCGAGGTGGGCACGCTGCAGACGGACGCCGGCATCGAGGACCGCGCCCACGAGCAGTTCGGCTGGGTGCCGGAGGGCGAGCAGACCGCCAACGTGCACGGCCTGTCAGCCGACGGCGGCGACGAGGGCTCGAACTTCACGGCGAATATCGTGGCCGGCAGCGTGGAAGCGCCCGAGACGTGGTACTCGCCGGTGCTCGACGCCCTGTTTGGCGTGAAATAGCTCTGGTGCCCCGCGCGCACGGCGCGCCGGCGACCCGTGCGCTCGAAGCATTCAAGGAGGAAGCGACCCCATGGCAACCCATCTGACGAACCCCGCGCCCACCTGCACGGCTCCCGGCACGCTGCGCCCCGGCCGCTATGCCGCCATCGACATCGGCACGGTGACGTGCCGCATGCTCGTGGCGGACATCGACGGGGCGGGGCTGCTGCACGAGCTGCGGCGCGAGTACGCCATCACGAACCTGGGCGAGGGCGTGGACGCCACCGGCACCTTGTTGCCCGAGGCCATGCAGCGCGTGGCCGACGTCGTCGCCCGCTACCGCGCCATCCTCGATGCGTGCGAGCCGGGGGACGGCGGCGGCATAACCGTGACGGCCGTGGCCACGTCTGCCTCGCGCGATGCCCGCAACGCCGACGAGTTCGTGGCCCTGCTGGCCGAGGAGGGCATCACGCTGTCCGTGGTCCCGGGCGAGCGCGAGGCGGCGCTGTCGTTCGCGGGCGCGTCGTGCGACTTCGCGGGCGAGCGCATCCTTGTGGTGGACGTGGGCGGGGGCTCGACGGAGCTGGTCGCCGGCCAGGCGGGCGAGGCGCCCGTTCAGGCGCATTCGTTCGACATCGGGTGTCGCCGCGTGACCGAGAAGTTCCTGGAAGCCGATCCGCCTTCCGACGAGGAGCTCGGCCGTGCCCGCGCCTGGATTGCCGCGGGGATGCGCCCCTATTTCGACGACCTGCGCGCCAGCGGGTTCGCGCCCGAGCGCGTGGTGGCGGTGGCCGGCACCGCTACGAGCGTGGTGGCGGTGCATGAGCGCATGGCGAAGTACGACTCGTCGCGCGTGCACCGGTCCGTGGTGGGGCGCCCCGTGCTGGACGAGGTGTACGCCCAGCTGGCCGGCGTGGGGCTGGACGAGCGCCGCCGCACGGTGGGCCTCGACCCCGGCCGCGCTCCCGTGATCGTGGCGGGCCTCGTGATCTTGCAGGTGGTGCTGGATCTGGCCGGCATGTCGTCGTTCACGGTGAGCGAATCCGACATCCTGCACGGCATCGTGTTGGAATCCGCGCGCACCGGGGCGTAGCGCGACCGCGCGTCGGGAGCGCATCGCCGTAAAGCGCATTGGAGCGGCCGGCACGCCCGTCCCGCTCGCGCCGAAAGTTTGCTACCATATACCAGGCGCACGCGCCGCCCTTTTTCGGGAAGGGGCGCTGCGCGAAGGCAGGGCTACGTGGGGACGTGGCGGAATTGGCATACGCAGCGGACTTAAAATCCGCCGGCCTCGGTCTTGTGGGTTCGAGTCCCACCGTCCCTACCAGTATCTCTACAGCCCTCGCCGCTGCGACGCTTTCCCCCGCAGGCAGGGCTCCATGCACCGGTTTCGCATACTCCAGCCCAGCCATGCAGTTTTCACGTAGATGATGCCGCCGGTTGCCTTGCCTGTTCGCGGTGCGCGAAAGGCTTGTGGTACGATTGCTCAAGCTGTCGCGCCGAGCGCGATGAGCGCGTTTTGGGGTCAGAGCCTATCCGTCGAGCGAAGAAAGCGTTATGGACAACATCAACGACATCATCGCGGCCATCGAAGAGCCGCCGGAGACCTTCGAAGAATACCTCACCCGCTACGCCGCCCAGGTGGGAGAGCTGGTGAACTCGTACATTCCCCAGGGATCGCACCCCGACATGGACCGTTACCTCTACGAGCCGCTCAACGCGTACAGCCAGAACGGCGGCAAGCGCCATCGGCCGCTCATCTGCTTCGCAGCCTGCCGCGCGGTAGGCGGCGACATGGCGCGCGCCACGAGCGCCGCGGCGGCCATCGAGCACTTCCACACGGCGGCGCTCATCCACGATGACATCGCCGACGAGGCCGAGCTGCGCCGCGGCGAGCCCTGCCTGCACCTCACCGAGGGCATGGGGCTGGCCATCAATATGGGCGACCTCGCGCTGTCGCTGGTGAACGGCACGGTTATCAACGACCCGCTGCTGGACGATGCCACGAAGGTGCGCGTGGTGAACGAGCTCATAGAGATGACGCGCCGCACCATCGAGGGCCAGGCGCTCGACATCGGTTGGGCGCGCGATGGCCGCTACGACATCCTGCCCGAGGACTACCTGGTCATGGCCACGCACAAGACGGCGCACTACTCCGGCGCCGTGCCGCTGGCCATCGGCGCCATCATCGGCGGCGGCACCGAGACCGAGATCGAGGCGCTGCGCAACTACGGTTTGGACACGGGCCTCGCGTTCCAGATCCAAGACGACCTGCTGAACCTCATCGGCTCCGAGGAGTCCACGAAGAAGGACTTCCGCAACGACATAACCGAGGGCAAGCGCACGCTCATGGTGGTGCACGCGCTGCAGCACTCCGCCGACCGCGACCGCCTCATCGACATCCTGTCGTCGAAGGAGAAGGACCAGGCCGTGCTTGCCGAGGCCGTGGGCATCATGGAGGCCTCGGGCAGCATCGAGTACGCCCGCAACTACGCCGAGAACCTCACGAGCATAGCGAAGAACCGCCTGGTGGACATGGTGCGCCCGTCCTCCTCGCGCGAGCTGCTCATCTCCATGGCCGACTGGTTCGTCAGCCGCTTGAAGTGATCTGATCTACGTTTCGAGATGCACCTCATCAGGGCCCGGATTCGTCCGGGTCTTTTTTAGCGCGCCAACTCCTCCTGCACGAGGTCGATCAGCTCTTCGCGGCTGTGAACGTCCAGCTTCTGATGGATGTGGTTGATATGCGTTGACGATGTTCCCGGCGAGATGCACAGGGCCTTCTGCACGTACGTCATGTTGCGGCCCTGCGCCACCAGCTCGAGCACTTCGGCTTCCCGTGCCGTCAGACCGTAGCGCTCGGCAAGCGCGTGCGCCGCGGCGGCAGGGGTACTCTCGCGCTCGCGCTCCGCGGGGGCTTTCAGCCCGATGCGGCCGAGCATCACCGCGACGGTCAGGCACAGGATGGCGTAAGCGGCGAACATGATCAAAAGGATGTCGAAGTCGATGGCGATCTTCATGATGTCGAACAGGAGAATGGCCGCAGCGTAGCCGACGATCATGCCGATGAGGCCGAACGAACGTGTCCAGAACACGAAGGTGAACGATCCGATGTGAAAGTACTTCTTGGCATTGCTCGGGCCGACGCTGCAGATGATGGCCTCGCAGATGACGATGAA
>OLPA01003127.1_pt1 | contig 11579 bp, 3 predicted proteins | sample 1672811 | NCBI WGS metagenome assembly OLPA01 (sample SAMEA3136726, study PRJEB25190) | human gut metagenome | biome: human gut; feature: human-associated habitat; material: faeces | place: Austria | collected 2013
AGATTGGCAGTCCATTATTAAGTTTTTTATTATGTTCCCTTTGTACACCGTTGCAGAACAAGGAGGAGAACAACTACCAGACCTCTCCCGGCAAGGCCTACGCCTCTCCCACGGTCACCGTCTCCATCACCGTAGGCGACCCCACGCCCCCCACGCCTCCCACTCCCGAGGTGACCCTGGGCGACCTCAATGGCGACGGGAAGATCAATATACTGGATCTGATCGTGCTGCAAAGGTACTTGGCCGAGCTCATTGAGTTTGATGCCGGGCAGCTGGCTGCGGCGGACCTCAATGGCGACGGAAAGGTCAATTCGCTGGATATGATCCTATTGGAAAGATATTTAGCGGAGCTGATCGAAGAATTTCCAGCAAAAAAATAACGGTTGTATATGGGTCTTGCCACTCCATTTGCAATAATAAATTCAGAGAAAAGGAGAAAGTATGAAAACGGTAAAACGATGGATATCCATGCTGTTGGTCGTGGCCATGCTCCTGTCCTTCACCGGGACAGTGGCCTACGCCGCTGAAGGCGATCTTACCTTCACCGTAGGAACGGCCAGTGTGGATGTCAGCGGCGAAACAAAAGATGTAAAAGTTCCTGTTTCGCTATCCAACAACACAAACGGCGTAACAGGCGCTGGGTTGGCGTTGGAGTATGATACTACGGCGCTGACCTTTACCGGCGTAACGATGACCTCCACAATGACAAGCACTGTCAATACGGAAAAAGGCATCGTCATTCTTTCCAGCGGTACTGGAAAGAACTACACCGGCAACGGCGAGATTATGCAGCTGAACTTCACCGTGACGGATGCAGCCAAGAACGGCGACTATTCCATCACGATGAAGGTAAGAAACAATGACTTGGTTGGCCGTGTGGACGATAACGGCGACACTGTGGAGGTCACCGACGTGACCTTCAACGCCGGCACCATCACCGTCTCCGGCGTGGCCGCGCAGCCGCAGGTCACCAGTCTAGTGCTGAAAAAGACGACTACTGAAACGGACCTTACGGAGCTGAAGCTGAGCATCAGCAAGGTTGGCACAGTGTATTCTTCCTCTGTCCGCGCCGAATTCGAGGCGGAAGAGGAGGCCGACACCACCGTCACCTGGGAAAGCAGCAACGAAAATGTGGCCGCTGTGGAGAACAAGGTGAATACCTCGGGCAAAAACTTCTGCCGTATCACCACCAAGGGCCTGGGCACCGCCATCATCACCGCGCACTGCGGCGATAAGACGGCCAGCTTCACGCTGACCATTTCGGCCTATGATTCCACAGAGATGACGGTCGCAAGCGAAGAGGGCAGCCGCTATATAAGCTTCACGCTGAAAAGCGATGATACCGCGGCTCCCACGGTGCAGCTGACGACGAAGCCCAAATATGACCTAACGGTTTTGGAGAATGTCCAGTGGACCAGCTCCAACGAAAATGTGGCCACGGTGAATGAAAGTGGCCTTGTGACTGTCACCGGCATTGGCTCTGCCGAGATCTCCGCCACCGGCACATGCGCCGGAAGCGGCACGGTGGCAAAGGGCACCGCCAGTATTACAGCCAGCCCCGACAGCAGTGAGCTGCCCACCATCACCGTAAAGAGAGGCGACAAGGTCATTTCCGATCGTTCGGGCTACAACGCGGAGGAGCTGATCCTGCCGATAGGCAGCACGGTCACCCTCAAAGCGGAGCAGAGTAAGACCAGCTTCACCTGGTTGGGCAAGACCTATTCATATAAGCTTGCCGCAAATACGGATTGGGTCTATAGTGATCCCAGGGCCACTGGCACTGTCACGGTAAAAGACAACGGCGAGATCAGGGTTACGGCGGCATCCTATAGCACGGCGGGGAAGAAACTCGCTATAAAGGTGTATGCGGAAGGAGCTTCCAATTCCTATGTATACTGTGCGTTTCGCCTGATTGCTAAGACCGGTCTAACCCAGGCGGAGGACGGTTATTTTGAGATTTACAACGCCAACGATCTCAAGGAGTTTGCCGATCTGGTGAATAACACCGCCTGCACCAATGCTATAGGTGGCCAGCCGGAGAAGAATTTGAATCTCCGCTTGATGAATGACATCGACATGACCTCCATCAATGATACCTATATTCCCATCGGCTCGGCCATCAACGGGAAATTCGGCAGTTATGCCAGCAGTAAGTATTATTCTTGGTGCGGCGACTTTGACGGTAATGGTCACAGGATTTATAACATTGATTATACTGCCCAAAACCGCAGCAATGTGACGCAGTGGGATAACAGTGGCGTCATCTTCACCACCGCCGGAAGCTGCCGCGACCTCACGGTCGAGGGCAAGGTCAAAACGGCCAGCAACTGGACTGGCGCCCTTTGCGGCGTGGGCCAGTGCAGCAAATATGAAAATGTGATCTCCAAGCTGGAGATCAACGCCGGTAAGGCCAGCAATGTCTCCGGCATTGGCGGAAGCGATCAAAGAGCTACCTTCAAAAACTGCGTGAACTACAGCAATATTATTTCCAATAGTGAGGCCAAATACAGCTATGTGGGCGGCATTGCGTTGGAAGGCGCGGTGGTGGAAAACTGCCAAAACTATGGCCGACTGGAGAGCACAAACCCCAATGCGGAGATTTCCGGCATTGTGCAGTATAGCCGCGCGGTCGGTTATGTGATCAAGATCAGCCAGTGCGCCAACTATGGCGAGATCATCGGTGCAAAGGCCGCCGGTATCGTTGCGGATTTTGAGCCCCGCGGAAATGGCAGCGTGGTTGACTGTTACAACTGGGGTGAGATCAAGGGCTCTGTGTATGCAGGTGGTGTTATCGGCAGGGTGGATCTTCAGGCGTATGGCAATTCGCTGAAAATGTCCGGCTGCTATAACTACGGCAGCGTTACCAGCGATGACAGCAGCGCGACTCTCGGCGAACTGATCGGAAAGATAAGCCTCGGCAGCAGTGTGCCTACCAACTCCGTTGAAAAGTGCTTCTATAACGAGGACTCCGGCAATGATGCCATCGGCACAATCGCCAATAGCAGCAGCATCGTATACGAGGCACCCGAGTTTACCGCCATTTCCCAGAACGACTTCGCCACCCTGGCCGAGAAGCTGGGTGAAAATTTCCAGAATAGCTGCCCTGCCCCCGTGTTCACCTGGCAGCAGGCAAAGGGCCATGCTTACGGTACCGTTGTAACCTACGTCTGGCACCTGAATACCGAGACCGGTGCGTATGACGCCTGCACCGCCTCTGTCGAATGCACCGAGTGCGGCAGTAAGCTGAGTCAGGCTCTTACCGTCGAGCGCGAAGTGGCTCGGACTGACTGTACTAAGGAGCGTACCGTCACCTATACCGCCACCGGCACCATCAACGGTGTGGCAGCCGACGGTACCCAGACGGACATTCTGCCCGCCGGTACGCATGAAGTGAATTCTGCCAAGTGGGCCAGCGACGGCGATGCTCACTGGCATGTCTGCGCCAACTGCAATGTCCGAGTGGACGAGACGGCGCATACCAATAATGGCTGGAAGACGGATGCGAATAATCACTGGCATGAGTGCACGGTCTGCGGCAGCTCTTATGACCTGGATAAACACTCCGGCGGCACCGCCACGGCTGTGAAGAAGGCCCAGTGCAAAGCTTGCGGCCAGGAATATGGCGAGCTGGCCCTGCCCACGCAGGACAAGGATGGCTATTACCTCATCCACAACGCCGATGAGCTGCTTTGGTTCCGCAACACAGTGAACGCAGGACAGAATACGATCAAGGGTCGCCTGGCTAACGACATTGATATGACCGGCGCCTGCGAAAACTGGGTCCCCATCGGCAATCATTACAACAAATATCCCTTCAAGGGAACCTTCGACGGTGCGGGCAAGACCATCAGGAACTTTGATGTGACCTCCGCTGGCGGCTCCAGCGGCTTTGGCCTGTTCGGCGTGGCCGGCGCAAAGCCCGGCTATGGCGAACTGGCGGAGAATACCGTCATTAAGAATTTCACCCTGGAGGGCAGCATCACCGTGACCGGCTCCTCCTATGGCTCAGCTGTCGGCGGCGTCCTCGGCGATGCCCGCGGCTATGTGAAGCTCCAGGATATCACGGTGAATATGACCATTACCGCTTCCGGCGGCAGCGTGGGCGGCATTCTCGGCTTCAGTGATAACGGCGGCAACGCCATCACAAACTGCCACAACCTCGGCAATATTGAGGGCAGCGGCAACAGCGTAGGCGGTATCGCCGGCTACATGAGAAACTATGGCGACTCCGTATCCGACTGCTCCAACGAGGGCACCGTGAACGGCAAGGCGGAAGTGGGCGGCATCGTCGGCTTCATGTGCGGTAGTGTATCCCGCTGCATCAACTATGCCGAGATCACCGGTACCGGCGACCAAGTGGGCGGTATTGTGGGCTCGGCCTATGGCACCAGCAACTACGCCTATCGTGAGGCAGACATCATCTCCTGTGCCAATGTGGGCGCGGTGAACGGCGCACAGTATGTGGGCGGCATCGCCGGCGGGTTCTATGTAGCCGTTGTGTGGAACTGCTATAATACGGCCGATATTACCGGCACCAAGTATGTGGGCGGTATTGTAGGCGGCGATGACCTGTCCATGAACGGTAAGCTTACCCGCTTCAAGCTGTCTGACCGTGGCGTACCCCAGGACAGCGACCTGGAAAATTGCGACTCCATTAAGAATGTTTACAACACCGGCACTGTGAACGGCGATGTGGCAGCGGCTATTGCCGCACAGGTGCGGATCAGCAAGGCCCGCTGCACCAACGCTTTCTATGCAACCACGCAGAGCGGCATCCAGCCTTTCGGCGATCTGCGGGATGACATCAAGGACAATTTCAAGGCAGAGCCTTTGACCACTGCCTCCGAGGCTGTTCTCACGACAAAGCCCGACAACCTCACCGACAGCATGAAGAAAAACAACTGGTTCTTCCAGGCCAGCTGCCCCTATCCCGTGCTGGAGTGGCAGGAGGCCGAGGAGCATGTGATCTCCGACGAGGTCATCTTTGACTGGACGCAGGATTCTGCCACCGGCCTCTATAGCGCCTGCGTGGCTAAGAAGCTCTGTCAGAATTGTGACTATGCCCTTTCGGCAACTCTCAATGTGACCCGCACTGTGATCCGCGAGGCCACCACCACCCAGACCGGCTCCGTGCTGTATACAGCTACCGGCTATCTGGAGGGCAAGGCCGTTTTGGATACGAAGCTGGTGGAGATGGACAAGCTCACCGGTCCCCAGGTCACCGAGCTGAAGCTGAATAAGACCTCCGATACCGTCACCATCGGTGCGGATGCCAAGGAGTTTGCGGACATCCTCTTTGCCACCGTCACCGCCGAGGAGGGCGCCGATACCACCGTGTATTGGTTCTCCGGCAATACGGATCTGGCCACAGTGGCTCCCGCCAGCGCGGATAATCACAAGTGCGTCATCACCGCCAAGGCGGCCGGCACCGTGACTATCACCGCCAGCTGCGGCAGCAAGGTCGTCACCTTCCAGTTGACGATCCTGCGCAATGCCTCCGGCCTTACTGTCACAGGTCCCGGCGGCGTAACCGGCAAGACCCTTTATATGCGTCCCACTGACAAAAAGGCAAGCACTGTTCAGCTTACGGTGACGGTGCAGCCGGAGGACGCCACGGGTATCATTACCTGGCGCTCTTTGGATGAGTCCGTGGCCATGGTGGATAAGAACGGTTTGGTGACCATCACCGGACTGGGCGAGACCACCATCGAGGCTAAGATCACCAACCCTGACGGCACGGAGATCACCGCCACCTTCCCCATTAAGTGCAGAACCGCCACTGCGGCGAAGCTCAAGTTCTACCACGATGGAAAGCAGGTCTCTGCAGACTATACTTACTCCATCACGAAAGATCTGGTAATGAACCTGGCCGGCGGCGAGACCCTGTATCTGGATGTGGAGATTAACCCCGAAACCTTTGAGTGGATGGGCAAGACCTTCAAGCAGCCTCTGCCTGCACTCACCGCCTATGACAGCAAGCAGGAGGGCTGGCTGATCCTCCAGTGGGTTACTGAGGGCGAACACGCCGGTCAGCTGGCTATTACAAACACGGCTCCCGGCAAGAATTTGACCGATAAGATGCTCATTAAGGCGTTGATTCCTGGTTATGAATCTTTCTCCTGCGTCTACTTCGGTGTGAAATTGGTGGACGGCACCTACACCGTGAACTTTGACGCCAACGGCGGCGAGGGTGCCATGACATCCCAGACCCTTACCTATGGCAAGACCAGCGAATCTCTGAAGGCCAACGCTTTCACCAAGCCCGGCTATACCTTCGCCGGCTGGAATACGGCTGCGGATGGCACTGGTACGGCTTATACCAATAGGCAGACCACCCCCAATGTCACCACCGAGAATGGCGGTGCTGTCACCCTGTATGCTCAGTGGACGGCCAACAGCTACACCGTGAAGTTCGACGGCAACGGTGCCGAGGGTACCATGGCCGACCAGAGCTTCACCTATGATGTGGAGCAGGCCCTGACCGCCAACGGCTTCACCAAGACCGGCTATACCTTTGCCGGTTGGAAACTGGGCGACACCACCTATGAAGACGGCGCAACCGTCAAGAACCTGGCCACCAGCGAGGAGATTACCCTCATCGCCCAGTGGACAGCCATTAAAAAGGACGATGGCGCATCCACCGGCGACAGCGGCATCATTGCTTGGGGCGCCGCTATGCCCGTGGCGGTGCTGGCCGCGGCCTATGTCATCGGAAGAAAAAAGCGTGAGGAGTAAGCCGTAGCGCGCACTCCACGGCAAGCAGCAAAAAGGGACGCAGCGGCAAATCCGCTGCGTCCCTCCGCACAAAAGCACATCACTGACAGTGCGGTGTCAGCCCCTGCCTATCGGCGAGTATCTAAAATAATAAGGAGGAACCTACTATGCGTACAAGTTGGTTTAAGGACGAAAATCATCTGGTCTATATTAACGGTGCCACCCAACTGGCCGATTTGGAGCGCACCCTACACTTTCCGGGCCTGGAGGAGGCCGCCAATGCCCTGCGCCTTGCTCCCACCCCGGAGGGCTTTACCATTAAGGGCCCCAAGCGCACCAGTGGCCGCCTGTTCGTGCCGGACCTGACCTTTGGCGAGCATATCGAGATGGGGGGGAATATCTTCTTTTACATGGGGGAGATGCAGGAGTGCTATGTGATCTACTGGCCTGATGCGCCCATTGCAAAATGAGACAATAATATAGAGAAATCACTTGCTTTTTGGGACCTCGTGTGGTACAGTTTAAGTAACTGAACAACGGGACAGCGTGAGCTGGGGTTATTCCTGGCGGCGGAATGGGGTGAGAGGCCCCGCGAGACGGTCACTGTGATGCCGGTTTATTCGGCTAAGCCAGATACGCAAGGCGCTGCTCCCGGGTTGCCGCCAGTACCGGGGCCGAAGCTGTTGCGAAATTGCTTCACCCGGCTGCTTTTTGGCAGCCGGGTGATTTTTTGCTGCCGGGAGCCATGGCTCCCATGCTTTCCATGGAAAGCATGATAAACTTTCAAGCCGACGGGGCGGGGGAGGACGGCAGACCTTTCCCGTCCCGCTTTCCAAGGAAAAACGGATTTCCACACCAGTGTGCGCACTGGCTCGGAATGACACGGAAAACTTTCAAGTTCTGTCATTGCGAGGGCGCACCGCGCCCGTGGCAATCCGTAATACCTACCCCGCGCCCCGCCCCGTGTGCAAGCGCCCCCGGGCGTTCACAAATATAGTAAACAAATGAAAGGAAAAAGAGATGAAAAAACGAATCTTATCTCTGCTTCTGGCGCTGGTGCTGGCCCTGTCACTGCTGCCTGTGAGCGCGGTAGCGGAGACGGATGCGGGCCTGGACCTGTCCAAGTTCACATTCACCCTCAGCAGCCAGGCGACCATTGACGAGCGCTACCAGTATAACGCCGTCACCGTGGCGAAAAAGGCCGACGGCACTTACAGCCTGACAGCCCCCATCTATGCGGTGTCGCATTACATCGGCTCCAGCAAAACCGCCCTGACCATCAAGGCTCCGGCGGACCTGGGCAAGGAATTTTCGGTGACTTATTTCACCTGGGACAATGTTGGGGAAAATAAGACTGAGAAAACGGCCACCTCGGTCAACGGCTCTGTTACGCTGGATAGCTACTATAATCCCCGGCCCTCTGGGTTTGTGGAAGGCTCATTGCAGATCCACGCAATGGAATATTCGGATCTGGTGTTCCGGGCGGAGGGCAGCCAGAGCACCAGCAAGGCTTCTTTTTCACTCTTTAATAACCTGCGCGGTATCATTGTGAACTGCACCGATAAAGAAATTGTAGTTCCCGCCATTACCAAGACCGGGGACAATGCCTACGCACTGACGCTGCTTCGTGGATATACCTACAACATTGCACCCTACGGCGGCCAGGACAACAATTCTTATACCAAGAGCGTGACCTACATCCGCGAGGGCAGCGGCCCGGAGACGGCGACCAAGATCACCTATACCCCCGGCGCCGAGAGCACCAAGGACTTTACCATCCGCATCACCAACCCCCAGGCGGAGTATAACATCGCCGACCGGGAGTACACCCTCCATGTAACCGTGCAGGACCCGGCGGCCAAGCCCGTGTTTGACCACTATGAGGTCACGCTGAACGGAGAGGCCGTGGAGGTCACCAAAAAATCTACATACCACACCTTCCCCGCCATGACCCAGTATGACGACCTGGAGATCAAGGCCGTGATGAAGGACGACGACGGTAAGTTCACCTATGCCTGGACCCGGGGTATGGGTCTCAGCAAGAAGAGTATGGACGGCACCGGGGCCGAGGTCAAGGTGGATACGGCATCGTCGCGGGTGGCAGACTATTGGTTCAATGCCGAGGCCACAAATGGGAATGTCACCGTGGCGCTGCCCCAGCTGCGGGCCACAAAGGTGACGGTCCTGAAGCTGACCACGCCGGAGATCGTCGGCCAGCCCGTGGGTGCTTCGTATATCCAGGGTCAGACACCTGCTCCCTTGCAGGTGACGGTGAAAAAAATAGATGATAACATGACAACCATGCATTATAACTGGTATCGCTGTGACGACCAGAACAGGACTAACCCTGTTTTGGTGGCTTCTCCCAGAGATCAATACTTGGATAATCTTGACAGAATGGTCAGTTATGTCCCCTCTACGGTGGAGGTGGGCACCAACTGGTTCTACTGCGAGGTCTATCACACCAAGGGTGATGGCGCTGTGGAAAGCACCAGGGTACTCTCCGACTGCGTGAAGATCGAAGTAACCAAGTCTGATGTGACCCTGGAGGGTCAGGGCACGGAGAAATCCCCCTGGCTGCTGAAAAACCAGGAGGACCTGGACTACCTCTATAAGAAGGTGGCGGACGGCTACGCCTTCGCCGGGATGTACTTCGCCTTTGCCAATGACATCTCCCTCACCGCCGACTGGAAGCCCATCGGCGTTACCAAGGACGGCGGTGTGAACACCAAGAAGGGCACCAACATCCTACCCTTCTCCGGCACCCTGGATGGCCGGAACTACACCGTGCGCATTGCCGAGGGCGGCAAGCCCCTGTTCAATATCGTTCGGGAGGCCACCATCAAGAATCTGAAGATCTTTGGCACCAAGATCGACGGCTTCGGCCTCATTGACCGCTACGATGTGGACTACGGCGACGACGGCAACTATAACACCGGCTGCCCTGCCACCGTGGACATTGACAACTGCCACATCCTCACCGGCTCCAATATCAGAAACTCCGGCTTTATCGGCGGCTATGCCTCCGGCGTGAACTTTGTGAACATCAGCAACTGCACCGTGGCCAGCGGTGTGACCATCGGCTACGGCATGGATGAGTATTATGCCAGTGGTTTCCCTGCGACTACGGGCTCCTTTGCGGGCGACTTTAACGGCAACATGACCAACTGCTCCAGCGCCGCCACGGTAATGGGCAGATATAAAGTGGGTGGTCTGGTGGGCAGAAAGGGCCAGTCCATGGGCCCCTGCAACATTAAAAACTGCACCTTCACCGGCAAGGTGGTGTCCGAGGGCGATGCAGGCGGCATCCTGGGCTCCGGCTACGATGACGGCACCGCACCCAACTCCCCCTGCGTGACCATCGAGGACTGCAAGTGCTCCGGCGACATCACCGGCAAGGGCTGGGTCGGCGGCATCCTGGGCCGCGAGGGCGAGATCACCCAGTGCTGGGGCAATGGCATTGGCGGCATTCAGAATAACGCCTTTACCGGCAAGGTCCACGGCCCCCAGGGCAAGACCGGCGGCATTATCGGCTACATGAGCGCCCTGAACAAGTATAATCTCGTTTCCAATAACTACTACGCCTCCGGCTGCGGCGCGGAGAAGGGCATTGCCGTGGTAAAGTATGTGGACACCAGCTGCGCCACCCATGAGACCGCCAGCGGCGCCATCTACTTCGACACCTCCAAGGCTCTGCCCGGCATTACGGGCGTTGGCTTCAAGGACCTCAACCGCACCGACGACCCCCTGGGCAAGGACGCGGTGAAGCTCTGCTACACCGATAAGCCCGGCGATAACGGCGACGGCACCCCGGCTACCGGGGATAACGGCGTGATGCTGTGGGTCGTGGCTCTGCCTGTGGCAGCCCTCGGCGCAGCGGTCGTGCTGAAGCGTAAAAAGCGGGAGGAGTAAGCCTTCTGTAAAAGAGGGTGGAAACATCCTCTGAAAAACAATAAAAACCTCCGACCCTTTGGGGAACCAAGGGCCGGAGGTTTTTGCTGACATTTGGGAGCTTTTGGGGAGGAGACGATATTGCTTAGACTAAAAGTCGACAATTTCATACGAATCCCGTCACCTTTGCGTCGGCCATTGTAGAGCGAACATAGGACGCAAATGGCCAAAAATCGTGTAAAATCATTACAGAAAGGCCGAGCGGCTCTGCGCCGAACTGCAAGGGGACCACCGTGGTGGGCAGCTTGTTGGATACCAAAAATACACAAGGACAGGAGGAGTATCAGTGCCGTTAGTTTATTATGTTTCGGACCTCGAAAAGAATGGAACTTTGGACACTGAACGATTGCTGCGTCTTTTGGGTTTATCCGGGAAACTGTCGGGGTTTTACTATACAGTATACATGCTGGAGCAGGTTCGGGAAAAGCCGGAGTGTATTTTGCTGATCACAAAGCGGCTGTACCGGCAGACAGCGCAGCACTTCCACACATCAAGCGGCTGCGTACCGGCAGAGATCTCACCCAAGAACAGCTTGCTGAAAAGATAAATGTTAGTAGAACCTACATAGTTAAAATTGAGAACGGAGTACAGATAGATCCGATTGAAATTGCCATTGAGCTGGCAATGTTCTTCGATGTCTCCATGGATTTTCTCTTGCTTGGAAAAGAAAACTATCGTGTGGACAGAAAGCGGTGTTTGAGAATGGCAATCGATATCCTCTCTGAATTGGAAGTGGAGCTGTAAAATGTTCCATTTTGGGTATGCAATGTTCCAAACTGTTTCTGTTACAGGGCTTTTCAGCAAGGTACAATTACATCAAAGCCGCAGGTAGCGGCTGCTGTATCTTGAAAAACGCCATACGGCTATATCCGGCAACTGGATCACATCAGCAGATGAGCCTCCGTAAGAAAGAG
>OLPA01003133.1_pt1 | contig 11562 bp, 11 predicted proteins | sample 1672811 | NCBI WGS metagenome assembly OLPA01 (sample SAMEA3136726, study PRJEB25190) | human gut metagenome | biome: human gut; feature: human-associated habitat; material: faeces | place: Austria | collected 2013
GTCAAAATGCCCGGCGGAAAGCGCAGTCAAAAAAGTCCGGCATGGACTTTTTTGAAATATAAGGGCTGCAGCAAAATGCTGCAGCCCTTATATTTCAAAAAGATTAACGAAAGGGGATAGCTTAAGCCTTGTTCAGAAATATTATGATAATCGTTTTTACTGCGCTGGAACCGAAATAGGACCTAAAGTATAGGACCTATATTTTCCATCCAGAATGGTACCCGATACTAAGTTTATTTCATAGTTAAATTCCAGAAATAAACTGGGAATTCCGTACTCTGATTTTACGCCAGTTCCGGTCGAGGCCGTAAGGGATGATGCTGGAACGAGACTTGACACATATAAGTTGTAGGTACCGTAATCATAATCATCGAGATCTCTAAGTCTGACTGTTCCAGAAATGGATTTAATTGAACACGAACGATCGGAACAGGAGGCGTTTATGGAAGCAATCACGCCACTGGAATATGTGTAGTATGCGGAATGGGCTACTTCTATTGTATATATGGTGCGAGTATTTTCATCTACTGCTCTAAGAAAAGTTGAGTTCAGGATCCCGGGGTCACTCTGCACGCCGGCGAATGCTTGAATTGGCGCTGCTAAAATGTTTAAAGATAGAATGAGGCAAATGAAGGGGAGTATACGCTTATAATGTCTTTTCATTTTTTCCCATCCTTTTAAGCTGTTTCGTTCTTTCAATAAAAAAATATATATTAAACAGAGTTGCTTTTGCACTGTATTCACCATGAGCGGCAAGCGCGGCCTGCTCCGTGCCGGAGAATTTGTCCATATATTTCAGCAGCATCTTATCAAAGAAGTCCTCTCCCGCCGAGCGGATACCTCCTGAGTCCCAGATTCGCAGAAAACCGTTTTCCGAGGCAATCTTTTGCCATTTTTCTGAAAGCAGGCCCATATCAGGATAACGGCGCGAGTCGATGAAACTGCCTGCCGGAGCGGCGCACAGGGCATCCTGTACAGAGGGAAAGCCCCGCTCGCATACGTTTATTGCACTTGCCGCCATATTTTCAGAGTGCAGCGTAAAGGCGGCAAAGAGCATGCCGCAGTATTCAAAAGGAGCATTGGAATACCACAGACACACATCCGCACCCGCACAGAGCCTGGGCAGCTTTTCCGCAAAATCAAGGCAGGGGCGTGCCCCCATATCACCAAGGATGTGCGGCGGTGTTTCATATCGCCTGGATAAATTTGAAATTTCGCCGATGGAGAGGTCCTCTCTCAGGCACAGAACAGGTGTTTTTGGAAGGCCTGCCCCAGCAGGGCTGCCGCGCTGTCACTGAAACAGATGTTAACGGCCCTTTCCTTTGCGCAATTGCAATTAATATCAACCATAATTAAAATATATCATTATTTGATTTTTACATCAATACAAACGATGCACTGCCGGCAAAAGGAATTTCATAAACCGCTCCAAAGCCGGCAGGCGCATAAAGAGCGCTCACTGTTGGTTGACAAGTGGTTTGACATGGTTTAGAATGCAATATAGTTGTATTTTCAGAATATTGTTCAAACAGAGGTGTAAGAATGTATAAGGTAGTAACGAAGAGATTCCTGAACGAGGCGGAGACCATCTGCCTGTTTGAGATCGAGGCGCCGCTGGTGGCGCGGCACGCCAAGGCCGGTCAGTTTGTGATCTTCCGTCTGGACGAGCAGGGCGAGCGCGTTCCCGTGTCCGTGGCGGGCTGGGACCGGGAAAAGGGCACGGTCACCGTCATGGTGCAGGCCGCGGGCCGCACTACAAAAATGCTGCACACCGTGGAGCAGGGCGATTACATCACGGACTTTGTGGGTCCCCTGGGCAAGGCCACCGAGATGGAAGGGCTGGCAAAGGTCTGTGTGGTGGGCGGCGGCGTGGGCTGCGCCATCGCATACCCCATTGCCAAGGAAATGCATAAGCTGGGCATCGACGTGACCTTTATCGCCGGTTTCCGCAGCAAGGATATCGTCATTTTGAAGGACGAACTGAAGGAGGCCTCCGATAAGCTCATCATCTGCACCGATGACGGCTCCTACGGTGAGCAGGGCTTTACCACCCAGTACCTCCAGCAGGAGATCGAGGCCAATATCAGGGAGGGCAGGCCCCAGTTTGACCGGGTCATTGCCATCGGCCCCGACATTATGATGAAATTCCTGGCCGACGTTACCCGCCCCTACGGCATCAGCACCATTATCTCCCTGGACCCCATCATGGTGGACGGTACCGGCATGTGCGGCGGCTGCCGCGTCATCGTCGGCGGGGAGACCAAGTTTGCCTGCGTCGACGGGCCGGACTTTGATGCCCATCAGGTCGACTTTGACTCTCTGCTCAAGCGCGCCGCCTTCTATAAGGACGAGCAGGACGAGGCTGCCCGGCATATTTGCAGAATGACAGGAGGTAAGCGCAATGGCTAACATGAAGATGCAGAAAAATCCCATGCCTGAGCAGGAGCCTCTGGTAAGGAACAAGAACTTTGACGAGGTCGCTCTGGGCTACACCGCCGAGATGGCCATGGACGAGGCCAAGCGCTGCCTCAACTGCAAAAACGCACTCTGCCGCACCGGCTGCCCTGTATCCGTGCGGATTCCCGAGTTTATCGCCAAGGTTGCCGAGGGCGACTTTGACGCGGCCTATGATATCATCACATCCACCAACTCCCTGCCCGCCGTCTGCGGCCGTGTCTGCCCCCAGGAGAAGCAGTGCGAAAGCAAGTGCGTGCGCGGCATCAAGGGCGAGAGCGTCGGCATCGGCCGTCTGGAGCGGTTTGTGGCGGACTACCATATGGCCAAGGAGGACAAGGCCCCGGTTGCCGTTCCGCAGTCCAATGGACACAGGATCGCCGTCATCGGCTCCGGCCCCGCCGGGCTTACCTGCGCGGGCGACCTGAGAAAGATGGGCTACGACGTGACCATTTTTGAGGCCTTCCACAAGGCCGGCGGCGTTCTGGTCTATGGAATCCCCCAGTTCCGTCTGCCCAAAGAGATCGTTGCCGCGGAAATAGACAATCTCAAGGCCATGGGTGTGGAGATTGTCACCAACGCCATCATCGGCAAGTCCCTGACGGTGGACGAGCTGTTTGAGGACGGCTTTGAAGCTGTGTTCATCGGCTCCGGCGCCGGCCTGCCCCAGTTCCTGCACATTCCCGGTGAGAACCTGCTGGGCGTTTACTCCGCCAACGAGTTCCTCACCCGTGTAAACCTGATGAAGGCCTATAAGGACGATTACGATACGCCCATCAAGAAATTCAACAAGGTCGCAATCGTCGGCGGCGGCAACGTGGCCATGGACGCGGCCCGCGTTGCCAAGCGGCTGGGCGCAGAGCATGTGTATATCACCTACCGCCGCGGCAAGGACGAGCTGCCTGCCCGTAAGGAAGAGGTGGAGCATGCCGAGCCCGAAGAGATCGAGTTCATGCTGCTCAATAATCCCGTGGCCATCATCGGCAACGAGGAGGGCCGCGTGACCGGGCTGGAGCTTGTACGCCAGGAGCTGGGCGAGCCGGATGCCAGAGGCCGCCGCTCCCCCGTTCCCGTGGAGGGCAGCAACTGGGTTCTGGACTGCGACGCGGTCGTCATCGCCATCGGCACCAGCCCCAACCCCCTCATCCGAACCACCACGCCCAAGCTCACCACCACCCGCAAGGGCGGCATTGAGGCGGACGAGAACGGGCAGACCAGCCGCGAGGGCGTTTTCGCCGGCGGAGACGCCGTTACCGGCGCCGCCACGGTGATCCTGGCCATGGGCGCGGGCAAGACCGGCGCCAAGAGCATTGACAAGTACATAAAGAGCAAAAATAAAGCCTGAAGGCGCAGCAGCGCCGGCCGGAACTTACCGGCCGGCGCTGTTGGCGTCTCAGAGCTTTTTTGCGTAATAGATTTTACAGGCGATGACAGTCAGGCACAGCGCCATCAGACAGGCCAGCGCGGTGAAAAACACGGTCACGCTGAAATAGCCCGCGATGATGAGGGCGGGGATCATGGCCAGCATGAAGATATCCGCCCCGGTGCTCCGGGCGCTGCGGGCAACGGCGAGCTTGCGCTCGTCGTGCGCCTTGATATAGAGCTTCCTGAGCCGCTCCTCGTTCCTGAGGGCCCGGATATTTATGATGATCCCCACAAGGAACATCACGGTGACGCCGCCGGAGGCCCCGGCGATAAAGCCGTTCCAGAAAGCACCGAAGCGCCCGCCGCCCTCCAGAGGGCGGATCACGCCGGTATAGGCCAGGACCTGCACCGCGATAAGGGCCAGAGCCCCGGCCGCATTGAGCCATATCTGGTTTCTTAGTTTTTTGCGATAATTTTCCATGTTTTCTCTCCTTCTTTACTCCACGCCAGAAAAATCAAAGACTTCCTCAATGCTCAGGCCGAAATATCTCGCGATTTTATAGGCCAGAGGCAGGGAGGCCACATACTTGCCCACCTCAATGGAGGTTATGGTCTGCCGCGTGGTACCGACCGCGTCTGCCAGCTCCTCCTGAGAGAGCTTGCGGGCCTTTCTCAGCTCGCGTATCCTTGTGTTCAAATTGCGCACCTCTTTCAATGATGCTAAGTTAACTTTGCAAAAAAAGTATAGCAAGCTTTGCACTATTTGTCAAGCGCACTTTGCAAAAAAACGACCGCAGGCGCGCTGCGCTTCTGATGCGGAGCCGGGAGAACTTTTTTGCGCAGCAGCGGGGACCCTGCCGCGCCGATATTCAATGCCATTTTTCACAGCGTTCAGAATGGCAAAAAAGCCAGCCCGAAAAATTTGGGCTGGTTTTGTTTATGAGGCGGCGCTTTCACTGGCGGAGAGCGCATACAGCTCCGGATAGGGGCTTTCGCAGAAGTAAGTATAGCCGAGGCGTCTGTCGCAGAAAATCGCGTACACCGTGCCGGTCCGACCCTTTGACTGGAGCACAACCTGGGGCTCCAGCATCCGCTCGCCCAGCAGCAGGCGCATGGCCGCGTCCACGCAGGCCAGGGCGGGCTGAGTCAGATTTTGAAATTCCTCCGTGCCCACTTTTTCATACTGGCCCTCCTGATAGATGACCTCCTCTATGCTGTCCGGGTACTCCGGAGAGGCTACCCGGTTTAAAACCACCTCGCCCACGCACATGCGCAGCTCATCGCTCACCCAGATGCTGCCTGCCTCGCAGTTGATAAACCTGGAGAGCAGATACAGCTCGTCAAAGGATACCTTCGGTTCATTTGAGCCGGTCTCGTCTATCAGCGCGGCCCGCAGCGCCTCGGCCTCTCTGCCCGCGGTCACATCGCCCCGGGCGGCGGCTCTGGACATCATACCCAGATAGTCCGGCGGCGGCGGTTTCACGGCATAGGCGCAGGTGCTGAGAAAAAGGCACAGCAGCAGCGCAGAGACCATACTGATAAGCTTTTTCATCATTTCACCTCCTGTGAGCACCAGTATACTCACGGGAGGCTGTAAAATTTGTCACAACACGCCGGAAAAAGGGCCGGGAAAAAAATCTGCCTGAAATTCAGGCGAAAAACTTCATGCGCAGACAGCACACCACGAAAACGGGCAAAGCCATGCGCATGAAGTTTTCGTGCATCATTTCCGCTTGCCCCAAAGGGGCGAGGAAATGGCACATTCAGATTTTTGCTATGTTTTACATAGTAAAAGGGCCGGCCTCATTTCCGGGCCAGCTCCTTCAGCTTTTCAAGATATTCATAAGGCACCGAGAGGCTGCCCCTGCCGCGGCCCAGGGCGATGCTGGGCTTTATGCCCCCGTGAAAATCACTGCCGCCGGTTTTTACAAGGCCGTATTCCTCCGCAAGTTTTTCCAGATAGGCGCTCTGTTCCGGGCTGTATCCGGAATAGCGGCATTCCATGCCCAGCAGGCCGCTTTCCATACAGTGCGCGATAAGCGCCCGAAGACCCGCGTCATCCCGCTTGTACTGGAAAGGATGGGCCAGGACCGGAACGCCGCCCGCCTGAAGAATGATCTCTATGGAGCGTTCGATGCTGAGAAAGTTCCGGGGCAGATAATACTTCCGACCCTTTTCCACAAAGCGGTCGAAAGCATCCCGCATATCCCGGGCATAACCCAGTTCCACCAGAAGTTCAGCAAAGTGAGGCCGGCCGATGACCTTGCCGAAGCGCTGCTGCATCGCTTCATAGCTGACCGGGAGCCCGTCCGCCGCCATGAGCGCCGCCATCTTTTCGTTGCGCGCATCCCTGTCCTCCACCACCCAGTCCAGCACGGGGCGGAGTTTTTCGGACCGGGGATTGATATAATAGCCCAGAATATGCACCGCGCCGCCGTATTTTGTGCTGATCTCTATCCCGGGAACCACTTCCAGACCCAGCCGTTCTCCGGCCTTTGCCGCTTCCGGGTAGCCGGAGGCGGTGTCATGGTCCGTGACGGCCAGGGCGGCCAGACCCAGCCCGGCGGCGGCCTCCGCCAGCTCGGCCGGGCTGAGGGTGCCGTCCGAGGCGGTGGTATGGGTGTGCAGGTCAATGAGCTTCATGCTTTTCTCCTTGGCGCGTTTTTGTTTTTAAATTCTGGCGCACATGGCGTCGTGGGCAGCAAGCTCCGCAGCGTCGTCCAGCGGGGCAAGCTCCGCGCGGCCGTATTTCCGATCCAGAGCGGTTTTCAGCACAAAGTCGCAGAACGCCGGGTTCTTGGGCAGAAGGGGGCCGTGGCTGTATGTGCCGAATACATTTTTGTATCTGGCGCCCTCCGTGCCGTCCTCCCCGTTGTTGCCGAAGCCTGTGAGCACCTGCCCCAGAGGCTCCACCCCGGGGCCGAGCCTGGTTTTGCCGCTGTGGTTCTCAAAGCCCACCACGAGACTGCCTCCGGAGCTGCCGCCGCATTTGAATTTATAATTGCCAATCATGCGCTTGCCGGAGCCGACGGTGTACAGATCCAGCGCGCCGATAAAGTCACAGCGGCGGCCGTCGTGAGTCTCGTAATAGCTGCCCAGCATCTGGTAGCCGCCGCAGATGGTGAGAAAGGTCACGCCGTCTTCGACTGCGGCCCGGATCTCCCTGTCTTTACCCCGGTGCAGGTCATCCAGCAGCACCTGCTGCTCAAAATCCTGACCGCCGCCGATGAAAACAAGGTCATAGCCCGAAAGCCCCGCCCCGCCGCCAATGGGCAGGCGGGTGACGGAAGCGTCTATTCCGCGCCATTTAAGGCGCTTCATCATGCACATTACGTTGCCCCGGTCGCCGTAGAGATTCAGCACATCCGGGTACATGTGGCAAATTTTCAGTTCCATATCTCCGCCTCCCCTTATTCCCAGAACTCGCTCCCGCCACAGCGGCGGACCAGGACCTGACGCAGCTCCAGCATGGCGGTATAGGTGGGCATGACGAACACAGGGCGGTTCTGACGCTCCATCACGTCCGCAAGCTTTTCATAGTCCCGTTCCACACTGATATATTCGTCCGCAATGCCCGCGTATTTTATCCGTACCCGCATGTCCTGGGCCCGGTCCCCGGAGACGATGACCTTTTCAAGCCGCCCGGACAGCTCTGCCAGCCCCTCAAAGTCCGCGTCCCATATCCAGGAGACGTCGGTGCCGTCGGCGCTGCGGTCGTTAAGGCAGACTACCAGCACAAAGCGCTCCTTTATATTCTGCAGAAATTCGATCACCTGGTTGCAGCCCGCCGGGTTTTTTACCAGCATCATCTTCGCCCCGCCCTGACCGAGGGCAAAGTTCTCCATGCGCCCGAAGCCGCATTGGAAGCGGCCCAGCGCCTGAATGGCGGCCTCTGTCCCGAGACCCATCTCGCTCACCGCGGCCACGGCCCCGGCGGCGTTATAGATGTTGTACATGGCCGGCAGGTTTATTTCCACCACGTGCCGCCGCCCCTTTATCTTCATCACCACCGTGCTGCCGTCGGCCCGCTGATCCAGAATTTCTGTAACGGCGTATTCCGCCTCGGGCCGCCGGTAACCGCAGCGGGGGCAGCGGAAACCACCCAAATGGCCGTAGCTTATATAGTCGTATTCATACTCCGCTTTGCAGAAAATGCAGTGGGTGGCGTCGGAGATCTCCGGCCGGGGCCGGGAAGGGGCCGCGCCCCGGTCCACGCCGAAAAACACCGCCCGGTTGGGCAGCGTCCGGGACAGGGAGGCGGTGAGGGAGCAGTCCGCATTCAGGCAGAGCAGCGCCTCCGGCGCGCCCTCTATGGCCGCGCGGATATTCTCCAGCGTATGAGTCACCTCGCCGTAGCGGTCAAGCTGATCCCGGAAAAGATTGGTCACCAGGATGACCCGGGGCCGGAGCTGGCCAAAGACCCGCCTTGCTGCCGCCTCGTCGCACTCGATGACGGCGTATTCCTTTTTCATCCTGCCGGTAATGCTGCAGTTCATCACAAACTCCGTGGTCACGCCGCTGATAAGGTTTGCGCCGGAGCGGTTGGCAAAATAGCTCATTTTCCGCTCCATAAAAGCCTCCTCCACCATGCGGGCGCTGGTGGTCTTGCCGTTGGTGCCCGTGATGGCGATGGTTTTTACATCCTTTGCCAGTATACCCAGCAGCTCCGGGCAGACCCGCAGGGCGATCCGACCGGGCATGGCCGTGCCGCCCCGGTGCAGAATTCTTGAGGCAAGGCGCAGGGCCTTGCAGAGGATTATGGCGATCAGCACTCTGAAATTCATATGGCTTGCTCCTTGTAGGCGAAACTTATATAAAAGGCTATGTCATTAAAAATATATTATAACACCCAAAGCCCATCCGGGCAAGAAATATCCATCCGGGGCGCTGAATATGGGGCTGGGAGCCGGTGCGCATTGAAAAACGCGCTCATCCTAATATAATTGTACAAAATTACGCGAAAATAAGAGGACCTTTCTTGACAACATGCACTAAAAATAATATTATAAATAAAAAAACAGTGTAATTTTGACCACAGTCTTTGACTTTACCTGGACATCGAAAGAGCCGTAGCTTACATCTTATGGCTCTTTTGTCAGAAAGGAGACCAAAATAAAAAGGGTAATAATCGGGTTATTATCAGCCGCGATGATGCTGTTTCTGTGTGCCTGTTCCGGCAGGGAGGCCCCGGCCGGGAGCGGGGAGGGGCTATATTATTACCGGGTGGAGATGAAAAGCAGCTTTCCTCTGGGGATGGACGCCGTGATCACGGGGCAGGGCGCCTCCGGGGACTGTGTTTTCGTCTGCGGGAACAGCGGGGGGAGCCCTTTGTTCAGCCGGGTCCCCTATAAAATAGAAGACGGAGAACTGAACCTGGGCGCGGCTGAGAAGATGGAACTGCCGGCCTGCCCGGCCGGGAGCCGTGCGGTAAGCCTGTGCTGGTCCGCCGGGAAAGTATATCTTCTGCTGGAAGTTCCGGACGGGCAGGGCGGGACAAAACATAGCCTGAACGCGTACCTGCCTGGCGGGAGCCTTGCGGAAAGCATGGAGCTGCCTTATGCCGGGGACGAGCCGCCGGCGCATGTGTTTGTGCAGGATACGGGCGAAATTTGCCTGAGAAGCATGCACAACATCTGGCTTTATACAGAAAAGGGGGAGCTTATTGCCTCGATAGAGGAATACAGGCGGCAGCTTTTTCTGCCCATGCTGATCGGCGGGGAAATCTATGTCCAGTCCGTGGCCCCCGGCGCCCGCAGCCCGGGGCTCAGCAGGCTGGACCCGGAGGCGGGGCGGCTTTCCGATATGGAGCTGGAGGAGCCGCTCAGGCTTTCCCTGTCCGCATGCCAGAATGACGGGGACAGGGCGCTGATAAACAACGGCGGGAGCCTGATCGCCGTGGATGAAAAGCTCAGCACCGAAACCGTTCTGAACTGGGTGGAACTTACCGCTGACAGTGGGCAAAAATACGATTACATCTGCCGCCTTGCCGAAGATGTTTTCCTGATGGTCCCCGCGTCCGGCAGCGAGATGGTCTGCCTGACGCGGGACTACCGCCCCGATACCCGAAAGCCGGTGCGGATCGGCCTTTTCGGTGACGCCGGCGGCATGGTAAAGCAGCTCCAGGCATGGTTTGGCCGGGACAACCCGGACTACCGGGTCGAATGCATCAGCTACGGCCGGGACGAAGCGGGGTTGACGAGGCTGCTGGCAGATATTGGCTGCAGCGATAAGCTGGATATCGTCATCAGCGAGGGATGGCAGCTTGACCCCGGCGCCGGGTTTGCAGACCTCTATCCGTTTATAGATAAGGATGAAGAGCTGAGCCGGGAGAGCTTTGTCCCATGGATGCTGGAAGGGCTTGAACGCCGGGGGGCGCTGAGGCAGATATGGGGCAGTTTTACCATCGGATCATGGCTTGCCTTCGGGCCCCTTGCAGAAGAGCCGGAGCCGCTGGAGCTGAAGGCCTGCAGGGACTATCTGGAAAAGATCGGATACGACGGCCTTTTTATGGACGAATTTATAACCAAAGACAGCCTGATAGGGATCCTGGCAGCCCCTGTCCTGTGGGGCGCTTTTGACGAAGAGAAGGACAGCTATGTCCTGGATGAGCCCTGGGTGCGGGAACTGGCCGCGCTCTGCAGCGAACGGCCCCTTGATTTTCAGGAGCCGGACGCCAACATGCCGGATTCCGCGTCCCTGCAATCGCAGGTGCTCAGATACGCCAGCATACAGCTTCCGCAGCTGCAATATCTGAATGAGCAGGAAGGGAAAGGCGGAAGATACCGGCTTTTTGACGGCAGCGACGGGGGACGATCGCTTACCACGGCGGGATGCGGTTCCCGCTCCTGCTATATGATCCCCGAGACATGCAAGGACAAAGAAAAAGCCTGGGGCTTTCTCAGAACGCTGCTGACAGCCGCCTGGCAGGAGCGGAATTATGCCGAGAGAGCGACCGGCTATCCCAGTAATGTGGATGCATTGGAGACCGTGCTTAAGTCTTATGCTTCCGAGCAGACCCGGGAAAGCCTTTATCATTTACTTGAGGGCGCGGTTTTCTGCGACTATGACACGAAACGGATGTCGGACATCCTTGTGAGCAGTATGCAGCCGTATTTATACGGGGATTCCGACTTGGAGACCGCATTGAAGAACGCCCAGGGCAGAATTAATATCTATTATGCCGAGCATAAAGCCTGAATGGGACCAGGCAAAAAGAAAACGGAGCGGAAGACCCGCTCCGTTTCCTTATATGGTTGAGGACAAAATGAAAAAGATGAAAAACTGTTACTTGCAGGTATTATGATACCCGGAACATGTTTCGTAATAAACCAAAGAAATGTTACAGAAATGTTAAATGCAAAAATATTTCAGTCAAAGGACAGGTTCCAGACGCAGCCGGGGGGGATGGCGCCGGGGAGCGCGGCGATATAAGGTCTGCCCGCCGGGGCGGGGGTATACAGCAGGGCGTATTTCGCCCCCAGATGGGCGGCGATGGCGGCGGCGCAGCGGGGGCGCGCCTCCTCGGGGCCGATCAGCTCCCGGATCAGAGCCTCGTCCCCCTCTCTGTAAGCCGCGCCCACGCAGCCTCCGGCGGCAAAAAAGCCGCCGCCGTATTCCCGGCAGAGCAGGCGCTGGAACTCAAGGCTGGGATTGGAAAGGCGGAGACGGCAGCGGCCCCGGAGCATGGTCTCCCGCCAGAGCATGTACTCCGTGGAGCTGAGCGCCATGACCGGCTCCCCGCCG